>Ga0272441_10005431_pt1 | contig 22139 bp, 19 predicted proteins | sample SSMProp6N_FD_193582 | JGI IMG/M metagenome (GOLD analysis project Ga0272441, IMG submission 193582) | Marine sediment archaeal communities from Little Sippewissett salt marsh, Falmouth, MA, United States - SSM-Prop-6N | ecosystem: Environmental > Aquatic > Marine > Wetlands > Sediment ... | reverse complement strand
ACGGACCTGGCGGGATTTGAACCCGCGATCTATAGCTTAGGAGGCTATCGCCCTATCCTGGCTGGGCTACAGGCCCATAGAGAAGAAGATGGGTTAACAATAACAACATTATTAGCATTTACCATTTAATGTTTAAACATAAAAAAATGTATCCATCCAACTAATTTCAAAATCATGATGGGAAAACTATTTTAGCATATTGTGCATTTAAACGATTTCGTGGATGGTGATGAGCTCTAAAGAAGTTGATTTACCTAATCAATATAAAATCTTACAGGACAGTGTAAATCAAAGTGCTATTCATACCAATAGACAGCTATGCTCCATTAATGGAAGCACCTATATTGGTGGATTCATCCTTCTTGTGTTAACCCTTGGTATATTATATTTTTTGAATATCTTTGTATATTGGATCCCAACGGGATTTATTCTTTTTTACTTTCTATTATTTACTATATTACGTTCGATAACAACTTCTTTTATTGATAAAAATGATAAGGATATACTAAAACATCATAAAGAAAAACATAAGGAGATAACCTATCGAATCGAATCCTGTTTGCAAAATAACCTAGCAATCATCATACAATCTCTTGCTATCCTGTATATTATTTCATTTTTTATCCTTCTATCAATACATTACAATTGGATTGCAATTCAACGCTCAATAGATATCACCGTACCAGCCATAACGTGTCTTCTTTTTTTACCGGTACCAATTTTTATGAAAGAATTTACTCAATTATTAAAACCATCAGAAATCAAAACCTCCCTGCAAATGATCATCCAAAAGAATCGACAAACCTTATGGAAAATACCATTTACTTGGTCTGTTGTAAAACCATTTTTCTTTGGAGTATATCTTTCTCTTTTACTTGTTATGCCTATAATTTCTATCTGGATTTTAAGTCCAGTTATCATCCAATGGCCATATATGGTTCTTCTCTTTCTAATGCAGTCGTTTATGATTATTTTATTTAATAATTCCTTTAGTGCAAATTTTGTTCGAAAAGAATTAACATCTACTATTACAACCTATACGGACATTAATTTTTTACTGAGTATGGCTACTCTCAATAACCATTATCAAACTGCAGAATACCAGCATTTACACACGTTATATCAATCAGCCAGCCCCTATGAATTCCGTATTAAGGATAGCTTCAAGTTCATCAATTACTATATGCTTTTACCAAATAGATTCTATCTTAAGGAGATGTTGAAACAAACGATAATAAACACGGAAACAAAGAGTTCCGTAGAAAGAACAGAAAAAGAGGGCATCTCACCATTTGTACGACCAATTACAAAAGAACAAACGCCCCCACCGAATTTCATTAGATTACCTAATCGTCAGCCAACACCACAAACCCAAACTTCTGAAACAGAAAATACACCCTCATCATCTGAGGATTTATCAGAGATAATGGATAAAAAAATTGCTGATATTAAACTGGGAAATGTTGGTATCTTGTTATATGGACCGATGCTTGATAATCTCAGTTCTGAAATTAAAGTATCATTAAAAAATCATATCTCCCATATATCCACTCCTTTTAAAGTTGAATTAGCCCGAAAAAACACTAATCTTGGTGGTGCACCCGAGCTGGTTCCTGTGAGCAGTGGTGGAACTCATGTCGATGGCGATCTTCTGATTTTTAAAGATCATATCACAGAACAGCAAGCAATGGATATGCTTTATCGGATGGAGAATGATCTGGAAGGAACTGGTAAAATCCATAAAAAACTATCACATTCTACATCAACGAATTTTGAGATAAAATCACTTAATAATTTTTATGGTATTGACAAAGTCTTCTATCCATCTATTAGAAGAAACATCAACCAGATCACCCCAGAAAAACTTGCCAAACTTACTATGGATAGTGTGATTAATACTGATGAAAAAGAACCAGATGGATTCACCTATCTGATGAATCTTCGAAAACATAACATAAAAACACCCATGAGCGAAGCAATAGAAGAAGAAATACTAAATCAAACCGCTTCAAATAGTCTCTTTGAATCAAGAAGAAAACTTGAACAAGTAAAGAAAATAAAATCAAGTATTGAATGAAAAACATTTGTTTTGTCATCCTAACATCTATGAAGGGGAACATAATTTAGGGTAGCCAATGGAAGCGTTCATTCGAGCAGGGAGTATTTCAAAAACCGTTGGTGGCAAAACCCTTTTTCAAGAAACCACTTTTGATGTCTATGATACAGATTGTATTGGTATAATTGGACCGAATGGCTGTGGAAAAACAAGTTTATTTCGGATTCTTCTGCAAGACCTTGTTCCAGATGAAGGGGAGCTATGGATTAAAGATAATTTAAAGATTAGAAATCTTGCACAAACACCTATAAAAAACATGGATGTGACTATTGATCAATATGTTACAAAAATGGCTCAAAACCCTGCATTAGAAAACAAGTTAAAACAATATGAAAAACAACTCGAGGATCCATCTATTTATGAAACAGATCAATACAAAATCATCCTAGATAAAATCAATAATCTTCAGATCCAGGTAAATCAGGAAAAAAACGAGATAAAAATTAAAGCCATTTATACTATCTTAAAAGAAATCAAATTTAACAAAATTTCATTTGATGAACCCATAAAAAATCTATCCGGTGGGGAGCGTCAAAAACTTGCTCTTGCTGCCATCCTTGCCCAACCTGAGCAATGCAACATTCTTCTTTTGGATGAACCTACCAACCATCTTGATATTGAAACCATCGAATGGCTGGAAAACATGCTTGTGGACATGCCCTGTGCCGTATTGATTATCTCCCATGATGAATATCTGCTTGATAATCTCGTGGATCGGGTGTTTGATTTTCAAGGAAAAAGTATTGAAATCTTTGATGCAAACTATGAAACCTATCAAGAGCAAAATAAAATACGACTTGAACAAAGGCATCATGAATATAAAAAAGCAGTCAGTAAACAAAAACAACAAGAAATGAAAATAAAAAAAATGACCCGTCGCAATCGGTATAATAAACAAATAAAAAGCAAACTCAAACGAATTGAAAAATATAAACAGATAGCAAACCCGGTTCTTAAAAAATACCTGCTGCGTTTTCAATTTCAAACCGTGTTCAAATCAGGGAAAAACATTGCAGATGGAACAAACATTTCAAAACAGTTTGATGAAACAATCATTCTGAAAGATGCCCATTTTGAGATTTTTTCTGGAAATAAAATCGGATTGATAGGACCAAACGGTTGTGGAAAAACAACGTTTCTTAAAATCCTTACGGGTGAAGAACCACTAGTTGAGGGAACTATTCATATGAGTGGTGGGGTGCGATGGGGTTATTTTGATCAAGGGCATCTTTCCTTAAAAAAGGAAAACACCCTTATTGCAGAAGTTCTCCGCGGTCATCATGATTTAAATGAAAATGATGCAAAAGCACTCCTCGGTCAGTTCAATTTCAAGGAAGACATGGTATCGAACACGGTCGGTATGTTATCTGGTGGGGAACAAGCACGACTTGCTCTATTGAAACTACTGATGAAACCATATAATTTTCTTATTCTTGATGAACCTACAAATCATATGGATATGGCCTCTAAAAAAGCAATAGAATCAGCTCTGCAAATCTATAAAGGAACTGTAATAGCCGTTTCTCATGATCGAACATTTATGGACAATGTTGCTGATACTATTTTTTTCATGGATGAGCAGCAAATAAAGGATTACCCTGGTAATTACACCATGTTTCGACAGCAGAGACAGAAAGAACTGGTTGGAAAAGAAGGAGGCATTTCGGATAGGAATCTTGCCTATTTATCAAAAGCAGGTCTTACCAAATACAAAGTGACGAAAACATTTACTGAATGGAAATCAAAAACCAAGCATAAAGTAGGCGATGTTGTCTATATTGGTGACCATAACAGACAAGTATATGAATGTGCTATTCAAAATGGTTGGATCAAATCAAAAAAATAATTTTTTTTATTTATTCCTCAGTGCAGAAATAACAAATATTGTTATGAACACAAAGAATACCGCCACATTTGGGACAGGTATATTTCTTTATTTGCTGCTGTAAAAAATGCTTTATTCCATTTTCCCGAATGTTGATTAAATTTTTTATCATACTCATGTCAAATCGTTTTTTATATATGTTATCAATTCTTTCAAGGTTGTTACATGGAAAATCGGTACATTCATAACAATACTGAACTTTTTTTTTCTTAATTTTTTTACAATAATTTAGATGTGCACAAGATTTTTCTTTTGGCTTGCAACCAATACAGTCAATTTTTCTTTTCGCACCATTCATAGTATAGCCAAAATAGCCGATACATATCCCGCAGTTCATACCACAGGGTGCGATGAGTTCTTCATGGCATGATTTTATCATGTTTTCTTCAAAGAAGCATCGTATACACTCTATTAATAATTTTTAATCAAGAAGTATATTTCTAGTTATAAAAAAAAGAGAGAGGAAAGATTGTTTAGATTTCCAATGGTGTCGGTTCAATCCAGGTTGGATTATACACCTGCATGCAGGGATCACCAAAGATAAGCCAGGTATTTACTAGTCCTTCCCCATCGCCATATTGATCTGCTTTATCCGTTGAGGAGATACCATAAATACTTGTGGGATCACCCGTGGTATAATCGCGATCGAATAACCAGAGTATTTTGGATTGGGATTCACCGATACTTATACCATTGACCATAAAGTCTTCAAACCACCAGGAATCCTGCATATCGGTTTGTGGGGACCGACCGGTGTTTGAATTGCCATAATAAATTGCTGCCCCATGTTCCAAGTATATTTCTGGTCCAAAGTTATGAGCTGTTGTACAGGATTGCCATAGATTGAATTGACTATGCAAGTTATCAAAGAGTTGATCACACCATTTGAAATGGACAATATCATACAGATTATTGTATGGATCATCAGTTGGATTAAACCAAACACGTCCATTCTCCCTAGGTGTTTTCGTGACTCTATCATCAAAGTAATATCCACGCCAGGCATCCCACCAATTGAAATCCTTCAGATGTTCATGGGTGAGTTCAGCAAGTGGAAATTGCTCTTCCACGTTTTCATACATGCAGCAAATACCTGATCCCCCAGTACCATGACTGGTATGATACAGTACACTTGCTCCACTATTATATCGTTCAAGAAGATTATTCCACAGGGTATGGCCTTCAAATATTCGACCATATGATGAATAATATTCCTTAATGACTCTTGTGACTTCGTTGTTATGGCTTATGCCATCATTTGTTTTCCATGAATTATCCTCCCAGTGATTCATGATGCACGCACTGGTATAGTCTCGTCCAGGGTTGGCATAGATAAGGGCTGGATAGAGGATATCTCGACAGATAAGGGCGGTGTTCATTGCAGGGGAGTCAAATGGAATTTGACCTGCATAGGATTCATTTCCCATCATCACCCGAGAAATATGAGATGGCATATCGGTTTCTCGAGGAGATACAAACATAAAACATTCTTGTCCAGACTGATCAAGGTTGTATCCATCAACAAGTTGACGAATTCCATCATGAATTTGACTGTACCATTGTAATTTCAAATCCAGACCAATCGGTGGCAACTCTTGTTGATGCGTGAGATAATAGAGTGCAATATTAAGTAAAGATGGGGGATTAGTTAGACTAATCGGTTCAGTTAATGCGGGAAGATGCCCCATGGTACGACAACCATGATAGTGATCACCGGTAAATTCTTCCCATTTCACCATTTTATCAAGAACATCATAGGCATCCGCTGCTTCATGGATACTTAACACTGGACTGGTGTGATATGCTGCCAGCATTGCTGCTGAAGCAAAAAATCCTTTTCCAGAGCCAAGAGATGTGATGGTAATATAATTTTCAGTTGAGGCATGTGCTTTGATGGTATCAATAATGTCTTGCATGGTGGTAAGTTCTGTTACAGATCCACTAAGACTTGCAGTACTGACCTGATTGAGATTTACAAACATAACGGAGTTTATCCCTAATGCATTGATTGCTTGTTGTGTTGCTGAGGGAACGCTATCTTGAGTGACATATAATAAAGGAAGATGATTCATTGATGCGATAACGGCGGCATTTGCAGCAGAAATCGCAGCATCTATTCTATCGGGATTATGCTTTCTTATATTTGTTGTGAGATGATAGGTTCCTACATACTCACCGTAATGTTCGGGATGATCAAAATAGGGCACGACAATTAATGTCCAATCCCCTTCCATTGGGTAATGTAAATCCACGGAGAATTCTGTATGGGGTTCTACGATCCAATATCTATAATCATCAAAGTTATGTTCCCAATGTCCTCCATTCCACCAGTGAATTGGTTTAATTTCTCCACCATTCCATTCCGGAATCGTTGGCCTTCTGATATTACCAAGTGGATCAATGAGATAGGTGAGAAGTGTGGATGGTTCCTCTGTTTTTATTGTAACTTCAATACTGCAATCCGTGGTATCAATAGGGATGGTATATCGATCACCAGGATACTTAATAATCTGTAATTCTTCAAGACCATCTACTGAAGTTATCTCTGGAACCCAAAGACCTGTTTTCGTGATTGGATACCAGGTATCATAATCAGGACCATCAACATCATAAGGAGATGGCCAATCATCAAATTTTACTTCTTCATAACGAGGGGTGAGAAGTCCGGTATCACCTTCAAAAGTATCCCCTAATGCAATCATATGAATAGCGCCCCATTCATTTCCAATATACATAGGAGCTGCATAGATATTATTAAATGAAGTAAAATCGCTGGGTTGATACCGTGAAATATCTGGAGTTGAACTCATACTTATATCATCATCAACCAGGGTTTCTATTTCATCAGTAAATACACTTCCATCACAAACAATAACCGCAGAACTACTTGCAGCCCAAGAATTGACTGCGATTTCAGATGCTGCTTGCACGGGATCATTTGAAAGAATATATTCTTCAGCTGTCACCGCATGTCTATCTAGATACGTTTGCCAATCATCCAAGAGATATTGGGTGGTATCATCAGTTGTTCCATACCAGTTTGTTATTTCATTGTTTCCCTGATAAACAATTGGAGAAACATATCGATTTCCATTCATAAGATAATTTGCAGCTGGAACCGCAGCAAGATATGCATATTCATCATCAACCCCGGTTGGATCATCATTGATGATGAAGGTTTGAGGAATTGGAATGATATCTGGTTGTGCTAATGGTGTTACGGGTAAATCATAGGTACCACCAAGTTGTAAAGTAAGTTCATATGGACCGGATCCATATAAAAAGTAATTATCAGGCCATTTAGATTCATCCCAACCTGGAAACATATCAATTTTAATAACCCATTGACCGGATATATCAGCAGGATACTCAATCGTGTCTTCCCCATAATATTTTTCTGAAAGTACCAATTGTCCATTTGGGTTATATAAATGAAGATCATAATCACTATCATCAATTGGTTCAATATACACTTGGATTCCTTGACCTGCTGAAACTGAAAAACGATACCAATCCTCCACATCTTCAAAATCCATGTAACCCACATAAGAACCAGATGAGATGAGTGTCGCACCATTCATTGTATCTCCTGCATCACCACCTGTATTTGCATCATTTTGATTTGTTAGAGCAACATCAAACGTATAACTTCCTGCATTTGCTCCTTCATTTGCATGCACACAAGCAAAATACATACCTGTATAGTCTGCAGTATATGATTGTCCAAGGTTGTTTTCATCTTGATCAGAAAGATAAACATTAAAATCTTCTGAGGAGGAAAAAACTACTTGCATTTGTTGTCCTTCACATACCATGAACCGATACCAGTCCTCTTCATCTCGTCCATCTGGATCAAGGGTGCCCTGACGAGTTCGACCTGGTGCATTATCAACCGGCTCACCAATAAATATAGAAGCTGCACTTCTCATCCTTCCTGATACATCAACATTATATCCCATATCATTTTCAATCGTATCCAATGATACAGAATTAGAAGCTTCTTCGTCCGTCACAATAAATGGATCGTTTTCACTCCGTTGAATCGGATTCTCATATTGGTTTTTTTCAGTTGATAACCCATTTTTTTCATATATTAGATTTTCAACATATTTTTGTTGAATTGATAGTGCATCTGATGCAGGAATTATCATACTACTTCCACATAACAATGCGCTAATAATAACTGCTCCTAAAATAATTATTTTTTTCATATGGTTGTTCACCCCCAATTTTTATATTTATTTCTCTTTATTAATTTAGAAACAATTCATTATATTAAATAATTTTCTCTGTTTTTTTGTACATTTGAATATAATAAGTATGTATAATTGTAATTTCTGCTATTTATTAAATGCTATATTTGTAACATATTAAAGAAATTCTGAATATGATAAAAAATAAATTTAATTATTGATAAATGAAAAAAGTATAAATTTTTTATTTTCCATATGATTTTATGAGAAATAAATAATATTTTATTAAAACTGATGTTAACAAAGATAAACAAAATAAAAATTCATTTTAGCTTTTCTTTAATTAATCATGAATTACTTAAAAATGGGTTATTGCATTAATTGTATTTTTTTTTTCATAAAATTTATACGTAAAAACCCATTATATTATTAAGAATAATGTATTAGTGATGGATCGAAGTGTGAACTCTCTTTCATGCACGTTAGGAGGGATTTAATATCAATAAGAGTGAGGGAAGATTCGAATCATTTGTTGAAAATACCGATACGGGTATATTTTCTATTGATATGGATAATAACTATAAAGAAATAAATTCAAAATTTTGTGGTATGATTGGCTATGACCGGGAGGAATTATATAAATTTAAGTTTCCAGAACCTTTTTGGCCACAACAGTTCTTTCAAGGTAAGTTAAATGAAATTGAATTGTATAAACAGACTGGTTTATTAAAAATTGAAACGTATTTTTGTAGAAAAAATAAAACCTATTTTCCTGTGCAACTCTTTGGCAGTATCATTCCTGAAAGTGGAATTAATGGCATTGAGTATGTTATGTTCTTTGAAGATATAACTGATCAAAAAAAGGCAGAAAGAGAATATAAACTCTCTCAAGAAATGCTTATAGCTTTAAATAACAAACTTGAACGATTGGTTAAAAAGCGAACAGAACAACTGCATCTTACGATGAAACAGAAAAATGAATTTATTAATCAACTTGGTCATGATTTAAAAAATCCATTAAATCCTATGATTAATCTCATTCCCATTCTTCAAAAAAAAGCCCCAAATAATGAGTGTAAGGAGATATTAAGTGTATTAATGAGAAATGTTCTTTATATGCGTAATTTAGTTATTAACACAATCGAACTTGCAAAATTAGATTCACCCAATATCCAATTTTCCTTTGAAAAAATCAATTTAAAACAAGAAATTGAATCTATTCTTCATAATAATTTTATGATTAAAAATGAAAAAAATATTGCTATATCCTTTCAAATTGAAGATACTATATGGGTCGATGTTGATAAACTAAGGTTTAATGAGCTTATCATCAACACCGTTGAAAACGCAATTAAATATGGAAAAGAGAATGGTACTATATTTGTTATAGGAAAAAAGAATGATGATAAAACCGTTCAAATAAGAATTGTCGATGATGGGTGCGGGATGACTGAGGACCAATTACAATATGTTTTTCATGATTTTTACCGAGTTGATCATCAAAATTCAACCTTTAAAAGTAGTGGACTTGGTATGTCCATTTGTAAACGTATTGTTGAAAAACATGGAGGAACCATTCTTTGTAAAAGCCCTGGTTTAGGGAAAGGAACGACGGTTGAATGTAACTTACCGATTAAACATAAAAAATTTGAGGATGAAGAGATAAATCTAAAAATGGAACATGCGGTCTCTTCAATAAAAGAGATATAAATAATTGGGTAGGGTGAATGTTAATGGAAGATATGTATAAACATACGATTGAAGATTTTATCATATCAATTTATACAGTATCCAGTAGGAGAACATCATTGAAATTTGCAGAGGAAATTTTATATGATGCTATTGATAATTTACAGGAACGTTTTTCATTTTTTAAAAAAATTGAAATTAAAAAAGCAGGGTTAATCGGCGGGGGATTCCAAATTAATTTTTCGAATGATATTATTCATTTACAAACGAATGAAGTCGCTCGAGCTTTGGAGTCATTACTTCGCATAATCTATGATGATATTAGTGATGAATCTGGGTTATATTTTGTAACAGAAATTAAGAATCATCTTGGGAAAGAAAGTATCAATCAAATTATACAATTAGGAATTGATTTAGATCAAATTCAAAGTGAACAACATTTTGCATATACCAGAAGAAAACGTAAAAATGAATTAAAAGAAAACGGTAAACAAAAAAATCCATTAGGATACACTTGGGGTTCTGTGACAAAATGGAATTATAATGAAGCATCTAAACAAGTGGAATTGTATGATAAAGATGGAAAGGTGTTAGATAAGATAAACTTACATAATGCGATTCAACGATACGTTGAAAATTTATCAGGTATTACAGAAACATCGTCGATGGAACTTGCAAATTTGTTGAAAGAACATGAGAAATCATATTCATTTCTCAAACTTATATATCAAGAAAATGTTGATTTTGAAACTGCAAAACAAATGCTCAATTTAAGTAATGATGAAATTGATAAAATAATCAAAGAACTTATTGAATTGAGATTATTGCAATATGTTTCAGAAGATGAAATTAAAATTACTGAATCGGGTAAGGAATTCATCGAAAAATAAAAAATACCATATCTCCTTTTTATAGGTGATATCAGAACTGTTGGTATTCAACATGAAAAGATGCTGTTGCTTGATCTGAATCGTTTATTTTATATTTTTGTAATTCTTTTAATCGAATGATTTCTGGATCAATGTTATTTTCCTTTAATATTGTTTTAATACCAGGTATATGTCCATCACCCATAACCGCAATGATATGTTCGTAGGTATCCTGTAATTTTATAATATTCTGAGCCATGTATTTGTTCCGCTCATCTATTAAAATTTTTTTTATCGTTGGAAATTTATCCCCAATAATAGAAAGATATGAATCAACATCATTTGTTATGTTTTTCACTTGTTGATCAATATTATCTTTTCTTACAAATATACTTCCTAGTCCAGATAAAAAGAATTTCATTTTTTCCGTTATGGGCATGGTTTTTAACATCGTTGAAAACATGGATTGTGCATGCATGTCAATACAAACAAGTGGAATCTGATGAGCATGGGCGTAATTAATAGTCGTCATCATTTCATCACCCGGTTTTACTCCATATCGTTCTGCCATGTTCTCTTGGAATTGAGAAAGGATTCGATAGAAATACGGTAATTTTTTTGCAGATTCTTTATATTTTTCCGGATCTGTCTGTTTTAATAAGAGGGCTTGATATCGTTGACTATCAAGCTCAACACAGAGGGCATTTGGGTTGATTTTATCGAAAATATTTAATAATTGATTCGACAACTTAAAAACATGTCCAGTTCCAATTAGGGTAATCATATATGTTCAACCATGTTGTTTTAAGGGTTATTTATTTTATCTTGTTATTTGTTCCTACCATTTAAGTCTTATTTTTACGGCAAATTACGAAAATGATTTCGACAAATTTATATACTATGTAATTCACATATATCTTTTATGAGCAAAGTAATTAATGATTATAAACCAAATGAACTCTCCATTGCATGGAGAAAAATAGCCAAAGAACTTGGTTATTTCTAAGGAAACTGCCTCCGTTAATATCGATAGAACCCAGGTTTATACGGTCCTTTCACATTGACCCCAATATATGCGGCTTGTTCCTTGGATAGTACTGTAAGATGTACTCCTAGTTTCATGAGATGAAGACGTGCAACTTCCTCATCGAGAATCTTTGGAAGCATATATACATCAATCTCGTGGTCTTTTTGCCACAGCTGTATTTGGGCAAGACATTGATTGGTAAAACTCGTACTCATCACAAAACTCGGATGACCTGTTGCATTGCCAAGATTAACAAGTCTTCCACGCGATAAAAGGAGAATACAATGACCATCAGGAAATATAAATTTATCAACCTGAGGTTTAATATTCACCTCTTGTATACCTGGGTAATTTTCTAATTTTTCAACTTGAATCTCATTATCAAAATGACCAATGTTGCAAACAATCGCCCCATCCTTCATTTTTTTCATATGATCAACACAGATAATATCTCGATTTCCTGTTGCAGTAACAAAAATATCAGCAAGCGATAACACTTCATCAATTGTTACCACTTTATATCCTTCCATAGCTGCCTGTAAAGCACAAATAGGATCAATTTCTGTAACAAGCACACGTGCGCCAAATCCTTTCAAACTTTGACAGCAGCCTTTTCCGACATCACCATACCCGCAAACAACCACTACTTTTCCTGCAACCATCACATCTGTCCCGCGTTTAATGCCATCAGCAAGACTTTCACGGCAACCATATAAGTTATCAAATTTGCTTTTTGTAACAGAGTCATTCACATTAAATGCAGGAAACAATAACGTATTATTCTCCTTCATTTGATACAAGCGATGAACACCGGTTGTGGTCTCCTCAGAAACACCTTTCACATCTTTTGCAAGCCTGCTCCAATAGGTTGCATCCTTTTCATATACTTCTTTCAAACAAGCCATTAATTCCCGATAATCTTCTCCTTCATTACTATAATCTTTCTGCAAGAGTTCAGGGTTTTTTTCCACTTCAACTCCTTTATGAATAATAAGGGTTGCATCCCCGCCATCATCAACAATTAAATGTGGTCCTTTCCCATCACCAAAATCAAGTGCTTTTCTGGTACACCACCAATAGTCCTTTAGGGTCTCCCCCTTCCAAGCAAACACTGGGACCCCTGCTTTTGCAATCGCTGCAGCAGCATGATCTTGGGTTGAATAGATATTACAACTTGCCCATCGAACACTTGCACCCAATTCTTTTAACGTTTCAATGAGCACCGCTGTTTGAATGGTCATATGAAGGCTTCCCATGATACGTGCCCCCTTCAATGGTTTATCAGGGCCATACATTTCCCTAATGCTCATTAAACCCGGCATTTCTTTTTCAGCAAGAGTTATCTCTTTTCGTCCGTACTCCTCTTCATTTAAATCTTTTATTTTATAATCATTAATTTCAGTTGACATCAATAGCTTTCACCTCTCATTTTACAATTAATTTTGCATCAACAACACAAATACCATCCTCATAAACAAAGACTGGATTCAAATCCATTTGATCGATATGATCGATATAGGTTTCACCAATTGAGGATACTTTTAACAGTAACTTAATAACTTCCTTTTTACTTGCTTTAATATTTCTAAAACCTTCAAGAAGTTTTTTTCCCTTCACCTCATCAATCATCTCATTTGCATCATACAAATCAATAGGAATCACCCGAAACGATACATCTTGATATAATTCGGTATAAATACCGCCAACCCCAAACATAATACATAAACCAAAGGTTGGATCCTGCACAAGTCCAATAATTGCTTCAACACCTTTCTCAACCATTTCATCAATCAGCAGTTTCTCATTGGGGAATCGAGTATGAAAATCATCAAATACATTGAGTAATTCTTTTTTCGATTCAATATGAAGTTTTACCCCATTCACATCGGTCTTATGAAGAATTTTTCGTGAACATACTTTCAAGGCAACAGGATATGATAAATCTAAGGATTCAATTTCTTTTCTTGAAGTAATAACATAATATGTTGTCGTGTTTATATCAAATGATTGCAGAAAATCTTTCACTTCATTTTCTGCAAGAGCACCTTTAATTTTTAAAAGTGATGGAACCATTGTTCACTCCTTTTCTCTATTATCAATTACTCGCTTTGCTTTTAACCCTGTTTCAGGAATTGTATTCGGTGGTAACACTTCTACTTTAGGGGTGAAAACAAGCACTGTCTTAATATCATTTATCAATTGCTTCTCAAGACTCATTGCATCAATCTGACTTAGTTGCTGTTTTGTTTCAACTTCAACAGTTAGATTATCAGTATTATTCATAGTCGAAAGAATCATTCGCCAATTACCACCCACATCCGGATGTTTCATAAGAACTGATTCAATCTGACCTGGATACATATTGGTTCCACGGATAATAATCATATCATCACTTCTTCCTTTAATTGTTGAATGTTTAACATGAGTACGTCCGCATTCACATACCGCTTGATCATATAATTTTGCAATATCTCTTGTACGATATCGAATCAAAGGCATTCCTGTTTTTGTAATAGTAGTAATAACAAGTTCCCCTTCCTCTTCAATATTTACCGGATCTAAGGTGATTGGGTCAAGGCATTCTACAATAAAATGATCCTCCCATAAATGAAGTCCATCATGTTGATCACAATCAGTTGAAACTCCTGGGCCACACATTTCAGTCAGACCATAAATATCATGCACATCCATATCCCAGGTTTCCATAATACGTTTTTTTAATCCTGGAGTAAACATCTCAGCACCAAACAGCCCATTTTTAACCTTAAGCTTTCTTGGATCAATACCCATTTCTTGGGCTACTTTACCAAGGCGAATAACATAAGATGCGACTCCTGAAATAAATGTGGTACCATAATAATCCATAAGCTTAATTTGTCTTTCTGATTGCCCTTTACCTGAAGGAATTACCAAGGACCCTATTTTCTGAGCACCATAATGAAAACCAAATGCACCGGTAAAGGTTCCATAAGGAATAGGATTTTGAAAAATATCTTTTTTTGTAAGCCCAGACATAGACAAACAGCGAGCCATTACCTCAGACCATACCTCAATATCCTGTTGGGTGTAACAAGCTGTTACTGGAATGCCCGTTGTTCCTGAGGAAGCATGTAATTCGACGCAATCAGCAAGGGATGCAGTCAACATACCAAATGGCATGTTCTCCCGAAGATCGCCTTTTGTTGTTAATGGAAGTTTTACAATATCATCAAGTGTTTTAATATCCTCAGGTGCAATTTTAAGTTCTTTGAATTTTTTTTGATAAAATGGAACATGGTCATAGACAAGGTGAATCGTTTTTTTAAGCTGCTTTAACTGATGTTCTTTGATTTTAGTTTTTGATAATGTTTCCATTTTTTTATTAAATAGTTGATCCATGTCGGTGAAACCTCCACGCTAGAGAAATAAGCTCTTCATTTTTAAGTCTGATGACAAAATAATATATAGTTTTTACAAATAACGATAAAAACCTATGTACAAAAATAATAATAATGACTAATTATACTGTACAAAAGCTTTAAATAAAAAACCCTCTTTCCTATCCTTCCACTTATCGAAAATATTACTGGTGTTTAAGATATGTCTAAAAGTATGTACCAATATGTAAGAGATCAATGGAAAAAACCAGATTCATCCTATTTATCCCCACAACAAAAAAGATTAATTCAATGGAGAAAAGAAAAAAATTTCCTCCGGGTTGATAAGCCATTACGAATTGATAGAGCCCGCTCTCTTGGGTATAAAGCAAAGCAAGGATACGTTATTGTACGGGCAAGAGTACGAAGAGGGGGTTTACGAAAACATAAAATAAAAGGTGGTCGCAAACAAGCAAAAATGGGTATTACAAAAATAACAATGGCAAAAAGTACCCAACGAATAGCTGAAGAACGATCATCGAAACATTTTCCAAATTTAGAGGTTCTTAATTCATACTGGATTGGAGAAGATGGAAAAAATCATTTTTATGAAATTATTCTTGTTGACCCGCATCACCCAGTAATTAAAAGTGATCCCAAAATAAATTGGATTTGCGACCCATCAAATAAGCGAAGAGTTCTTCGAGGAAAAACAAGTGCTGGTCAAAAAGGTCGAGGCCTTCGATATAAAGGAAAAGGTGTTGAAAAAGTCCGACCAAGTATCCGAGCGAACAAGGGTCTTGGTAAATAATCTTTTTTTCTGATTATTCTTTTTTTATTTCTGTTCATAAATTAAAATAAATGGATTTTATGTTTTTCTCCATACTGCCCCTTCAGCAGTATCTTGTATTTCAAATCCTAAACAACTAATATCATCACGTATGCCATCTGCGACAGCCCAATTCTTATCTTTCCGAGCTTTTTCTCTTATTAAAAGCAATTCGTTCATTACATTATCAACTGAATCGTATTGTGTAGTATCTGGTTTATATTTCTGTAATATTTCTTGTAATGAAAGAAGGATAGTTGCATCATCAGTTGTTTTTTCATCTTGAAATAATGTAAGAAGTTTACCTAGCATTGTAAGCGTATTAAGTGCATGTTGAACGGTTGTTAGAGAAGAAGTTGGATGGTCTTCAAGATGTTTGTTTGTTTTATTAACAAAATCAAAGAGTATTGCAATTGCTTCAGGGGTGTTGAAATCATCATCCATAGCTTTTTCAAATGATGTTTTAAAATTGTTGATGACATCTATTAAATCTTGATCGAATTCAGAATGTTCAGCATGATTTGTTAGACATGTTTTTGGATCTGATAAATCTTCCAACCGTTCTTTTAAACGATGAATGCGGGTAACTCCTTTTTTTGCATTTTGTAACGCAGTTTCATTAAAATCTGGAGGATGTCTATAATGAGTTTGCGCAAAGAAAAATCGAACGACTTCCGCATCCCATTTCTTAAGTAAATCACAGATATTGATAATATTACCAATAGATTTGGACATTTTTTCTCCATTGATAGTGAGAAGACCAATATGCATCCAATATTTTGCAAAAGGTTTACCTGTGGCAGCTTCAGCTTGGGCTATTTCATTTTCATGATGAGGAAATCGAAGATCCATACCACCACCATGAATATCAAAGGGAAGACCTAGATATTTGCTGCTCATTGCAGAACATTCGATATGCCAACCGGGTCTGCCATGACCCCAGGGGCTTTCCCAGAAAGGTTCACCAGGTTTCGTACTTTTCCATAACGCAAAATCGAGAGGTGACTCTTTTTTATCGCCGGGGTCAATACGAGCACCACTTTTCAATTCTTCAACATTTTGACCCGAAATTTTTCCATATGATGGAAACTTTTCAACAGAAAAGTACACATCTCCATCAACAACATAGGCATACCCTCTTGTAATAAGTGTTTGGATCATTTGAATCATTTCGGGGATTTCTTCAGAAGCCTTTGGGTAGATATCTGCTCGATATATGCCCAGATTATCAAGGGAACTAAGACATAATTCAGTACATTGGCAAGAGTATTCCAATGCATCAATATTTTTTGTATTGGCGGTATTAATTATTTTATCATCAACATCGGTTACATTTTGAACGTATAATACATCATACCCTTTGTATTCTAGATATCTTTTAATAACATCAAATGCAAAATATGTTCGTGCATGGCCGATATGAGCATCGCTATATACCGTCATTCCACAGACATACATTTTTACCTTACCTTGTTCAACTGAGGTAAAATCTTCCTTTTGCCGGGTTAGTGAATTATAAATCTGTAAACTCATACTTTCACAACGTACACACCCATCATACAAATAAATTTATATTTTACTGAATATCTATGCCAAATCTTTTAAATATATTTGTCAGATACCATCAACGTGGAGGCTATAAGATGAAGACTACATTTAGTGTCATTAAAGCGGATGTCGGTGGATGGCCAGGCCATGCAAAGGTTCATCCCGAACTAGAAAAAATATCAAATAGAAAATTAATTGATGCAAAACGATCCAAATTAATTACCGATTACCATGTAACCCATTGTGGAGATGATCTAGAACTTATTATGACTCATACAAATGGGGTTGATGCAAAAGAAGTTCATCAACTAGCATGGGATACGTTTTGTGAAGCAACTGAAAAAGCTCGAGATTTTGGTTTGTATGGTGCCGGTCAAGATCTTTTATGCGATGCTTTTTCCGGTAATGTAAAAGGAATGGGTCCAGGAATTGCTGAGATGGAATTTACGGAAAGAAAAGCAGAACCCGTACTTGTTTTTATGATGGATAAAACAGAGCCAGGAGCTTTTAATTTTCCAATTTATAAGATTTTTGCAGATCCATTCAACACGGCAGGATTAATTATCGATCCTTCCATTCATGATGGTTTCATATTTGAGGTGTGGGATATTGAAGAACATAAAAATGTTTTTATGAAAACACCTGAGGAAATGTATGATTTACTAGCATTGATTGGTGCAAAATCACGATTTGTCATAAAAAGAATATATCCTAAAAAAAGCTCAAAACTTCCGTCTGATGAGCCGGTTTCAGTAATTTCAACAGAAAAACTCTATCAAATAGCAGGTGAATACGTTGGAAAAGATGATCCCGCGGCTGTTGTAAGAGGTCAGTCGGGTCTTCCAGCAGTAGGTGAAATACTTGAAGGATTCACTAGTGCACATCTTGTTTCTGGTTGGATGCGAGGATCGCACAATGGGCCCTTATTGCCGGTATCCGTTGCAAATGCACAATGTACTCGTTTTGATGGACCTCCAAGAGTAACAGCGCTTGGATTCCAACTGCATAATGGGATGATTACTGAGCCGGTTGATTTATTTGATGATCCAGCATTTGATCGCATCAGAGCTGAAGCATTACATATCACTGATTATATGCGGAGAATGGGACCATTTGAACCGCATCGACTACCGATGGCAGATATGGAATATACTACGCTTCCAAAGGTAATGAAAAAACTTAGCACTCGATTTAAAAAAGTGGAATAATCCACTTTTCCCTCTTTTATTCTAATACTAAGGGTATGAATACTTTCAATCATCACGAATCAATAATTTATACCATGAGTTCCTATTTCCTGAGTTGGTGATATCTGGTGGAAAGTTTTGGAAAACAAGTGAAGAAAGCATGGAAGAACTTTTATAAACAAACTGATTTAGATCAATGGGAAAAATAAGCAGTATTCTCATTATTCCTTTATCTTATCCATAAGGTATTTATTACAGAATTTTTTTACCATTATGAGTGCCAATGAAAATAATGATCATTACTATTCTTGTATCCTTGTTCCTCTTTCTCAATATCAGTGGATGTATAGATGAAAACAATAGCTCTGGAAATCATATAAATGAGAATAATCCGGTAGCTTATATGAACACGACAATGGGCAGTATAAAGATTGAGCTGTATCAACATTTGGTTCCTGGTACTGTTGAAAATTTTATCCAATATGCAAACAATGGATTTTATGATGGTCTTGTGATTCACCGAGTTATTGCCGGCAGAATGATTCAGGGTGGAGGATATTATCCAGATGGAACCTATAAGGCACCGATTTTTGATCCAATTGATCTGGAAATTCATCAAGATGCTCGAAATATTGAAGGTGCAATTGGTATTGGTCCAGGGGTCAATGATAATAATTTGACCTGCCAATTCTACATATGTGTTAGTACTCAAGAAAATCTTGATGACAAATATCCTATTTTTGGAGTTGTAACAGAAGGAATGGATGTAGTACAATCAATTGCAAATGTTCAGGTAGATAGAAAATATGAACTATATAATTGGCCTGTAACTGATATTGTAATTAATAGTGTTGATATTATTGGGTGAAATTTTTTAAATATGACGTAATTAGATGAGAAAATATTGAGGACATAATTGCATAGTATTTATCCACATACTTGTTTCTACTTTTTCGACATAAGGCATCTCTAGGATCTGTTCTCTTAGGTCGCATAAATGATGAAAATTTTTTATAACAATAATTGAAATAAGGTCATATTTGCCCACTAATTTTGATGCGACAATTACATTTGGAATTCTAATAATTTCTTCAAGAACTTGTGATGAGTAAGCTGGTTTAACATCGATTCCAAAACGAGAGATAAATGAATAGCCGATTTTTTTTGGATTAATTATGACTGTTGAACTTACAATTATTCCATATTCTTTGAGTCGTTCAAATCGATTAATTATTGTATCCGGAGATACATTTACTTTTCTAGCAATTTCTCTAAATGAGGTTCTTGCATCTTTTTGTAACATTTCTAGAATAGTGTTATCAATCTTATCTAATTTCATAAGATTCCTCTATCTAAATTCAAAGTTTTTTGGGCACAAAAGTGGCTTATCCACAAAAATTCCAATATCTGCGCTTTTTACTTGTGGAAAATCTTCAATTTTATCTTTAGTTGATCCTATCAATTCGATATTTTCTAATAAGAATATTGCTTCAATATCATATTGCCCAATTGATTTTGTAACAACACATAATCCTTTCATTTTTTGAATCATTTTTAAAACTGAATCAGAATATTGTTGCACGACATTGATACCAATTATTACTAGATTTCCTTTATCAATTCGCTTTGGATCTATTACAATGGTACTGCCATAAATTACTTCATTTTTTATGAGTTTTTTGTACCTATTTTTTATCGTATCTGTAGATGTATTACATTGATTTGCAATTTCTTTAAAGGAGGTTCTTACATCTTTTTGCAGAGTTCTTATAATGGCAATATCAATTTCATCTAATTTTTTATTTTCCATATAACAATGTACTCCATTATAAACTTAGATGAAAGTATGTTTTTTTCATTAATAATTCTTTCTTTGTCGTAAATATATTCTATACAATACTAATTATTTTGTAAATTTTACAAATAAAGTAAAAAAAATAAATATAAAATTAATTTGTCAAAAAATAAATATGAAAATTAGACAAATGGGTAAATTATTTAAGTATTATTATGTTTCACACCTAGATTTAATCGAGATTTATTATCGATGAAAGAACGACTTGAGGTGGCAATTTATGGAACTAACACCGAATAAATGGTTAGAAAAATTTGAAGAAGAAGGAACTGCAGATGAAACATTTTTGATCATTCGTGATAAAGAATATACACCACGGGATATAGCTGCTATGGACTATGTGTTCTGGAAACAGGTTGTAAAATCTCTTTAAAAGTATGTCAATTAAAATTATAGTGACCGGTGGAACATTCGATAAAGAATATAATGAGCTTAAAGGTGATTTATATTTTAATAAAACACATGTACCTGAAATGTTAATATTAGGGAGATCAAGAATTGAGGTGAACATTGTCACCTTAATGATGTGTGATAGTTTAAAATTGGCAGATTCAGATATTGAACGTATTTTAACAGAATGTCAAACTTCTAATGAGGATAAAATTCTGATAACGCATGGTACTGATAAAATGGTAAGCACTTCTCAAGTACTGGGAAAATATATTAAGAATAAAACGGTAGTCCTCACAGGTGCAATAATACCATATGCATTTGGTAGTTCTGATGGAATGTTTAATCTTGGAAGTGCATTAGCTTTTGTTCAAAGTTTACCCTATGGGGTCTATGTTGTCATGAACGGTAAATGTTTTCATTACAACAATGTAAGAAAAAATAAAACAAATGGTAATTTTGAAGAAAATAACGGTGGAATAATTTGTTGATATAATTGATCTGTTTATTCCTTTCATATAATTATTTTCTATTCAATTTTCTCAATAAGATATCTGATTGGGATTTTTTTCAGAATGCTTTATCAAATATATAGTTGGTTTATTGTTGGTTCATTGATATAAAAAAATAATAATTAATTGTATGATATTTTTTATATCATTGCTAATAGTAAGAATAACTAGTTGATAAATTGAAATTTAACAATTGTTAATGAATACTTATTTATAATAATTTATTATGCAAATCATAGTATCCTAGAAAAAAGTGTAATCCATATGTGAGGGAGATAGATAGTATCGATGAAAAAAATTTTAAAACATGTTGGGACTATTATAACTGTTCAGAAGAAAGTAAAAAGATTTGCCCGGCTTATAAGATAGGTAATGAAAACTCAAATTTTAATGATTGTCCATTATGGATACCTAATATTGAATTAGGTGGGCCAGAAAAACATGGACCGTGTTATCAATGCGAGTGGTATAAGAAATTTCATAACTTTCATTTAAAACTTTAATAATACAATGATACGCTTTGGATTAATACCTTAAGAGCATATTGAACCAAATAATCGCCAATGGTTTCATGATGGTTTAATAATATTATATTACTATTTTTGTTTCGTGGTGGTCATTGTTAAATCAAAGATTTCGTTGTTATTGGTATCTCTCCTTTGAGACAATATAAATCTAAAAGG
>Ga0272441_10005430_pt1 | contig 22140 bp, 26 predicted proteins | sample SSMProp6N_FD_193582 | JGI IMG/M metagenome (GOLD analysis project Ga0272441, IMG submission 193582) | Marine sediment archaeal communities from Little Sippewissett salt marsh, Falmouth, MA, United States - SSM-Prop-6N | ecosystem: Environmental > Aquatic > Marine > Wetlands > Sediment ... | reverse complement strand
TCTTGTTGTAATCCGCTATGGCGTCGGCAAAGTCATCCGGGGATCTTGTGGAAAGGCCCCTGTCGTGGTAAGCAGTGGCCCTCCTGTAAAGGAACTTGGTGTCGTCGGGCGAGATATCGATAGCTTTTGTGAGATAGTATATGGCATTGTCATAATCTTCTCTCATAAGGCAGGTGTTGCCTAGGACAAAATAAGCGGGGGCGAAGTCCGGTTGGAGTTCGAGCACTTTCTTCATGTCGCTTTCGGCGTCGGCGAAATTGCCTGTCTCAGCGTATGAGGCGCCGCGCAGAAAATAAACCTCAGTCTTGTCGGGGTTAATCTCGATCGATCTTGTTAACTCGACTATCGCCTTTTCATGGTCGCCTTCATCGTAATATCTGCGGCCGAGGTCAAAGTGGTCATCCTTATCAGGGGCAGGTTCCGTGGCGCGCTCGACTTCTTCAACGACCGCAAGAGTATTTTCATTATCAGCGGGTTTTGAGGAACAACCAGGAGAGGCGATCAAGCAAGACATTATGAACAGGCATATCGGCATTGATCTTTTCACGTTATTTTTCTCCTTTTGACATATCCGCGTCCGGCCCGGCCGCCGCGGAAACGGGATAACCCAGGTTGGTCCAGCGGCTTATACCGTCAAGATTAACGGCCTTATACCCCCTGTTTATCAGTTCTTCAGCCACAAAAGAGCTGTTATAGCCGGTTCCGCAGTAAACCACGACCAGGTCGTCTTTACCGATGGATGAAAGGGTCTTTTCAGTAAGGGGGTCTTTCCGGTCGAACAATTTCCTGGGAAACGATAAAGCGCCGGGTATATGGCGCACAAGGAATGAAGGGCGGCTTCTTACGTCCAGAAGCACGGGCGTTTTCCCGGCGCCTATCAGGCTCTTCAGTTCTTTAGAGGTCATAGATGGAACGGACGGGTATTTCTCGAAAGAGCTTTTATCAGAAGATATGGTCGCGTAGAACGTTATGGTCTCCGCTTCCGGCCCGTCGTTCGATAGTATAGAGAGCGACGTTATGTCCTCTCCCGGAGGCTTGCCGCCGGGGTCATAAAAGATTTTCAGCACAGAATAACCATATGCCGGTATCGTGGAGCGCTTAAGCTCATAAGAAAGGCAATCACAGTCGGTGAACATTCTGTCAATTATCAGCGGGGCGTCGCCGGAGTTGGTTATGGTAAGCTCTTTAACGGCCGGTTGTGATCTGTCTATCAGGCCGAAGTCCCAGGTTGTGTTTTCCAGCGTAAGACGCGGGCCTTCAGCGGCCGCGGCGCAGGCGCATATAAGAACGGAGATAAAGGCGAAAAATAAGAGATTTTTGTTCAACATGTGACTGAAAGCCGGAGCGAACGTTCCATTTGAAGTAATTCTAACACATTAATATTAATTTTAAAAGAGGTTAAAGGGTCCATGGGCCTATTCAATAATAAGCGTTGTTACGGGTATTTTCAATTCAGTTCCATCGGGGGAATTATAGGTAATGGTAATGTATCTTGTGTCGATGCCAGGAGGTTTGCGGTCTGTGTGGCATGAAACGTCTACTTCAGCGGTCTTGCCTGGCGGGATGTTCCATGATCGGATAAAGGCATTATAGCCGCAGCAGCAGTTGACGCTTTTTATCGCGGCTTCCTCGTCCCCCGTGTTGTGAAGCAGAAATGTCTTTTTTGGGGAATGCCCTTTCCGCGTTCGCCCGAGGTCCCATATCTCAGGGGCGGGCCGTATTACAGGCCCCCGCCGGTCAGAGGCGTAAACCGGACGGTAGAATAGAAAGAAAGAGACAGCAAGGGCCGTTAAAAGGGACGCGGCCCTGTATAAACAAAGCCTCCCGGTTACCCGGGAGGCTTTGCCGTTTAAAGCGCTTGACCGTGTCATTTGATCTTTATCACGGCAACCGGCTTCGCGTTGACGACTATATGCTCCATCTTCATATCGGAGCTGCATGGAGTGCCTGAGCCGTCATCGACCATGAGCACTACCTTGTAAGTGCCCGGTTCAGCGTAAGCGTGGGTCACGCTCGGCCCTTCCGCTGTCGTGCCGTCGCCGAGATCCCATTTATAGCTTAGCCTGTCGCCGTCGGCGTCGCTGGACCCTGAAGCGTCGAATTTCTGGTCCATATCAACACAGCAGGCCTTGGTGGACTTAAGGTCGGCTACGGGCGGCGTGTTCACTTTCAGCTTTATAGCGTCCGAGGATGTCGAGCAGGGTGAGTCCCTGCCGTCGTCCACGGCCACGGATACATTGTAAGTGCCGCCCTTCTCATACGTGTGGCTGGCTCTTGATGAGCCGTCTTCCCTGTTCCCGTCGCCGAAGTTCCACATGTATTTCAGCGTGTCTCCGTCCGGGTCCCTTGAGCCTGAGGCGTCAAAGTAGATCTTCTGGCCCACGCACGTATCTCCCACATCCTTAAGAGCGGCCGTCGGGCGTGAGTTGACGTCGACAGCGAGGGAAGATACCGACGCCGAACAGGGCGTGCCGCGCCCGTCGTCCACGGTAAGCAGGACCGTCTGCCTTCCTCCCTTTTCATAGGTGTGCGATACTCTCGCGCCTTCAGCGGTCTCGCCGTCGCCGAAGGACCATTTGTAGGTCAGCTTTTCACCCGGCTCGGTCTTTGAGGCGGATCCGTCAAAGCTCACCGAACTGCCGACGCAGGCTTTTATGTCATTACCCGCGACGGCCATAGGCGGCTTGTTGAGGTCGACCTTTATGGTATCGCTGCTGGATGAGCAAGGCAGTCCGGAACCGTCATCGACCGTAAGCGAGGCCTTATAAACGCCTCCTTTAGCGTACGTGTGGGTGACCCTTTTACCGGAGGCTGTCGAACCGTCCCCGAAATTCCACATGTAGTTAAGCGTATCGCCGTCCGGGTCGCTCGAGCCGGAGCCGTCGAAGACGATGTTGTAATCCTCGTCAAGCGATTTCAGGCAAAGAGTTATATCCTTGCCGGCTCTGGCCGTAGGCGCGGAATTCACCTTTATGGTTTTCTGCGCTGTATCAAGGCTGCAGGGCGTGTTGGCGTTGTCATCGACGGTAAGAAGGACGTTGTATGTGCCTCCGCGCGTGTATTTGTGTGATACCTGCTCGCCGTCGGCGCGCGAACCGTCGCCGAAATTCCACATGTAAGTGAGGTTCTTGGGCGTGTCATCGCGCGTGGCGCTGGCGTCAAAGTTGATATTGGTATCAACGCACACCTTTTCCGGGGCGGAGAAAGCGGCCTTCGGAGCAGTGTTCACGTATACTTTTTGCGAGGTCATCGCTGTGTCACAGGGCAGGCCGGAGTCATCGGTAACTGTAAGCCTCACGTTGTACTCTCCGCCTTTCTCGTATATGTGAGTGACCACAGGTTCGGTGCTTGTTTCCCCGTCGCCGAAATCCCAGAGATAGGACAGTGACTGTTTGTCGACGTCATATGAGCTTGTGGCGTCGAAAGTGAATTTGTTGCACTTCATCTCCGGTTTAGGAGCGGGTTCAGGCGAGGGCCTCCTCGGGGCGGGCGCGGCTTTTTTTGACGCCGGGGGCGCTCCTTCCCTGAAGTAGATAGGTATCGTTTTGCCTTTATCCGTTTTCATCCTGAGGCCGGCGTTCGCGTATCTTTGCGTGCCTTTTGTGATCACATAGACGATGCGCCCTTCCGTATCCGTCGAGATCGGCACCACGGTCTCGCTCCACTGCCCGCTCTTGGAGTCTTTTATGGGGAACTTTTCGCTTATCTTTGTGACGGAAAGCGTGCTTGTTCCGCCGGTAGCGTCCAGGTCGTAGTTATCCACAATAACGCTTCCTGTGCCGGCGGGAACGCGCGGGTAAAAGAACATCTGGGCACCCTCGTCCGGCAGGAGCCGTATCGTGATGTTCTCGGAAAAAGCCTGAGCGCTTTCAGGGGTGACCTTTACCTTGAAGAGGTTCTCGTCGTCGCCGGAGAGGCCTTTTACTTTCAGGCGGAAACGGTAATAGTTCCCCACTTTTTCGCCCTTTTCCTTTGGATAAGGGCCGAACCTGTAATAGCGCCTGTCGTACGCGTGGTCCTCCCCGAACTCCTTTTTGTCGAGAAGGTCCTTACCGTGCACTGAATACTCGCAGATCGTGTTCCATTTGCTGCCGGGGACGCGCCAGTCCCTTGTATCGCCCGTATCCGGGTCATAGACGCTTATGGTGACGTCGTTAGGGTCATCCGCCGGGACATCGACAACGAGCTCGAACTCGTTATCCTCAGCGCCCATAAGCTGGTCTCCGTCCTTGCCGAACACATAGAAGTACCTGACGTTGGAATTGTCGTACGGAACTTCATACGAGAATGAAGAGCCGCATACGACCAGCGACAATACCGCCAGGGCGCATGTTATGAACATGGCTTTTTTAAGAAACATGATGATTACCTCCCCTTTTTTTGTTTAACAGAAACTGTTGACGGTTATTAATTACCCCCGAAAAGAGACTGTGTCATCTCCTTGGCTTTGTCTTTGACCGCTTCAGCGCTTTCTTTGGCTGTTTCTTTCGCGGCTTCCGTTGTCTTCAGGGCCGTATCCTTGGCGGCTGAAACCGCCTGCCCCGTCACTTTCTGGGCGGTTTTGAGCGTATCACCCAGATTGCCTTCAAGCCCCTTGACATCGAAATTTGTAAGCCTCCCGATCGAGGTGTTCATCAGGGCCTTTACGAGTATCAGGCTTACGAGCTTATTGGGGTCGTCTATATCGCTGTATCTTTCGTCGATGTCTATATTGAATTCCTGCACGGAAGGCGCGCCGCCTTTAGAGTAATCTTTGTAGATAACCTTGCCGATCTTCAGCTCCAGGCTGTCTATCTGGATCTCCGGGGCCTTGCCTTTTTTCTGCGGCTCAGCGGGTTTAGCGGCGGGCTTTTCCTTCTCCTCTTTTACCACGTTGAGGGAGTCAAGGTTAAGATCACCGTTCTTGTTCTTAACGACGACGAACTCTTTCAGGTCGATCCTGGCCTCCGGAAGATGGATCTTTCCTTTGATGATGGCCGGAAGGTCATAATCTACGTAGATCTCAGGCATGTCGAGCATGACCCTGTCCTCGTAACCGGCGGGATTGAAAAGCCTCATATCCTTTATCCCCACATTTGTCGTCAAAAGGCCTATGCTGAGGCTCCTCATCTTGAGTTTCAGGCCGGTGACCACTTCTACGCCTTTTTCAACGGACAGTCGCGCCACTGTGTTCTTGGCGGCGAAAAGCACTATACCAACAGCGAGAACGATGATCAATATGGATGTAAGTATCTTCTTCATTTTATTTATCCCACGCTTTCTTCATTTTATTCTTGGTGTCCTTCATCTTCGCGTCCATGTCCTTTTTAGCTTTTTCGGCTTTCTTCTGAGCGCGTTTGGCCGCCCTGTCGGCCTTCCTCTGGGCTATTATAGCTTTCTTTTCGTCGGGGGATTTACCGATCGTGGCGAACCAGTCGCCAACGCGGTGAAAAACAGCCTCGTCGCTGGCCTTTTCCATGGCCGTGGCGCTGGCGCCCTTTCTGCCGGACTGGGCGTATGCCGGAATAGTGCCTATGGCGAAAACCACTATAAGCATAAGAGCTAAGATTTTATTCATTATTCCCCCTTTTTTACTGCTTTTTTTCAGGAACCATATGGACATCCCTCTGCGGGAACGGTATGGTTATGCCGCTTGAATTGAACTCGGCGAAGACCTTCCGGTTTATGGAGAAAAGGACGTCATAGTAGTCCGACTGCCTGCACCATAACCGCGCGTAGATATTTACGCTTGAGTCGGCGAATTCTGAAATGCCTATCTTCGGCTCGGGTGTTTTTGTGATACGGTCTTCCTGCAGGACGATATCCTTTATTATGTCCATGGCCTTATCGGTGTCGGAATCATAGCTGACGCCTATTGTGAGATCGAGTTTTTTGAACGACGAATAATTATGCATTATCTCGCCGATTATCTGCTTGTTTGGAATGACGATCAGGGTGCCGTCAAGCGTTTTCATCTCGGTGCGTGCGAGGGTCATATCCGTTACCTCCCCCATAACACCAGCCACCTCTACTATATCACCCACCTTGAAAGGCTTGGTGAAAATAAGGGTCGCTCCCGCGGCGTAATTTGAAAGAGGCCCCTGCACCGCGAAGGTGGCTCCGAAGCCTATAACGCTGAGGCCGGCTATAAAGGGGGCTATTGTTATGCCGAACTTGCCGAGGGCAATGAGCACGGCGAAAGCAATGACGATACCTTTAACGATGGAAATGATGAATTTGATGACCGGGGCGTCAACACCCTTCTTGGATAGAAGGTTAGTGATGAAGCGAGCGATGAATTTCGCGAGCAGCCAGCCGAGGAGTATGACGATAATCCCGCCAAGCACCTGGAAGCTGTATTTGACGAAAAATTCGATTATAAGGTCCAGCAGTTTTTTTGCCGTGCTTATTTCCTGCGCGAATATGCCTTCGACTGGCGGAGGCGGAGGCGGCGGGGGTTTCTGAGCCTGTTGCTGCGCCGTAGCGGTAATTGTCTGTAGTGAAGTAAAAAAGGAAAAAATGAACAAAAAGAGCTTTCTCATACCGTCCATACAATACCTTCCAATTTGTAATAATTATTTGATACTATTATAGTATCATAATGCGGGAAGTCAAGAAAAGTATCTAAAAAGATTTTAAGCGTTCTCTTTTTGTCTTTCAGTGAAATATCTAGTTAGAAGAAAGGTGGCTTTCTTTGCCTTTTCAAGGACGTGATCAGCTTGTGTTTCCCGGTGGGTAGTTTCCTGCACCGCTACGGCGGTCTTTTCAATGTCTTTCATAATAACTCCTGAGCGTTAAACTCTTAAGATCAATCTCACGTAACCGGCATAAGCGTAAAATAAAACAAGTGTGACAACCCACGCGATGAGTATTGCTTTTTTCATTCTATGCCTCCATTATCTCTCTAAACTAAAAAAAAGGCAATCCCTCTTTTCTAAAGAAGGATTGCCAAGCTAAATTTTCCCTAACGTTTAGTTATTTTAACAAGAAGGTAAACATTTGTCAACAAAAAAATGTCCGTATCAGCCTTGTTTGATCACGGTCTTATAACCGGCGGTCACATCGATATGTATCACCTTTCTGGGGGCGTTGCTCTTTTCAAGCTCTATGACGTGTTTGCCCTTTCTGGCTTTAATGGAGTACTTGTCCTTGTTCAGGGTGCGCGCGTACCCTTTATAATCGCCGTCGAGATAGATCTTAGTGTTGTAAGGGTATATCTCAAGGTCTATCAGTCCGTATTCAGGTTTAATATGCCTTTTTTTGATCTCTGAAGGAGGTATCTCTTCTTTGGAGATCACTTCGGCCGTCCAGCTTTCGTGCACGGTTACGACCCGGGGTTTTGTGGTCACCACCACTTTAGGTCTGGTTTTCACTACAACAGGTCTCCTGTAGGGTCTCCGCCTCCAGGCGTAAGCTGTTGATATGTCGACCGTTATGAGTATAAGACAAGCTGAAACTAAAAAAATAATGCCTGAACAAGTTTTAAATATTTTTCCCATGGCCCCTCCTTTATTTTTGCCTTCAATCATAATAGACAAAAAGATAGCATAAAAAGTTCCCGTAATATGAAATATTTTAAAAAAACACCCTCTCAGTTTACGACTGAGAGGGTGTTTAAACAAACAGGATCCATTGCAAATAGACGGCTTATTCCGCTTCTTTGCCTCTTCCCGGTGTCTGCTTCCAGACAGTATGGGTCTGGCTCTTCTGGTTAGGCGTATCCGGTATCTGCTTCTCGAAAAGGCGCTGCATGTCCCTGAAGAAGCCGCCCTTCTGACTTGTGTCTGAAGCGGATGTCGACTGGCCCGCGAAAGCGGCTACGCACCCGGCCACGAACACGAAAATGATTACAAGCGCTATAACTTTCTTCATCAAAAACCCCCTTTATTAGGTATTAATATTAGATATTATACATATTAGCCACGGCATTTGCAACAGTAATAGCTCATTTAATGGGTTTAGTGGATTTATCACCCATCGCGCTCCAGGGCCATTTATCGTCGAAAGCGACAGCCTTATTCTCCCTCGGCCCGGGAAGGCAGAACGTGCAGATATCCCATACGCCGTCGACTTCCCTGCTGAACCAGTACCAAAGCCCTTTTACGATACCGAGGTCCGGTGACTTATCCTGTATGCCCTTCATGATCTGTCCAGGAACTTCCATTACTCCGAAAAGCGCGTTCCCTGCTCCCCTTCCCAGTTTTCTGAGAACGGGCTTGACGGTGGCGTCGGTGAGGTCAGGGTCCACCATGTTATAAGGCGTGCCTTCTTCCCACGCGTATTCGGCGTCAAGCGGGATGCCGATGCCTTCGTTGCTGTCGGGATCAGCCGCCCAGAAGCCCGCCATCTGACCCATCCCGGAAATGGTCCTGCCGGCGGCGCTGCCGATGCCGGCGAACAAGCCGCCGATAGCCCCGATCCAGCCGGTGTTCTTCTCGCCCATCCAGCCGTATTTGTAGCCTTTGGCTATCTGCGCGGGGACCTCGACCCATCCGGTGAAGGTGTTGACGAAGCCGCTGTAGAGCTTGTCCCCCATCCCCGGGATCACTTCGTCGCTGTTGGCGAAAGCCGTCGCCGAAGCAAGGACCATCGCGGCCGCGGCGATAACGCATATTAGCTTTTTCATATTATCTCCCCCCTTTTTTAAGCAGTTCGTAAATAATTACTCGAATGTTATTGAGATTTTATAACAAAATATCACATCTTTAAAGATAATTCTTTGATTATCAGGCCGGTTATGGGATAATCCTGAATATGAAATACGATCCGTTCCAGGAAAAGGCTATAAACTATATAAACGAGGGGCATTCAGTGATAGTTTCAGCGCCCACCGGCGCCGGTAAGACGGCCATCGCCGAGCATGTTATTAACCAGTGCATGGCCGACGGCACAAGGGTAGTTTATACAGCGCCTATCAAGGCCCTTTCCAACCAGAAGTTCCGCGATTTTCAGGCTCTCTACGGTGACGATGTCGGGATATTGACCGGCGACGTCAGCATCAACGCCCACGCGCCTATACTGATCATGACCACAGAGATCTTTCGCAACAAGGTGCTGGCCGAGGAGCCGTCGCTTGGAGACTATTCCTGGATAATCTTTGACGAGATACATTATATAGACGATTATGAGCGGGGAACCGTGTGGGAAGAATCTCTTATATTCCTTCCCGGTCACATGAAGATGCTGGCCCTTTCGGCCACGATACCGAATATCGACGAATTCGCTTCATGGATACATGAGATACACGGCCGGCCGCTCAAGGTGGTAAAAGAGGAAAAAAGGCCCGTTCCCCTTCACCTTTTTTACCAGTGCGAGGGAAAGTTCCGCGACGACCTCAGGAAACTGAAGAACTCCTTCACGGGGCGCAGCGGTAAGGCCTATTATTACAGGAGAGGAAGGCGCTTCGTGCGGGAAGAGCACCTCAAGCCCAACAGGCTCGACACCCTGATACGCCACCTGGAGTCGACCAGTAAACTTCCCTGCATATATTTCGCTTTCGGCAGAAGAAGGTGCGAATACCTCGCCGAGGAGCTGCAGGGTTTTGATTTTTTGAACACGCATGAAAAGGCCGATATAACAAGCATGTTCCATTCTCTTTGCGACAGGTTCGACCTTCTTAAGGAAAAAAGCGCTTCTTACATATTCCCTCTTGTTGAGCGCGGCATCGCTTACCATCATGCCGGGATGCTCCCCACGCTTAAAGAAGTGATAGAGAGGCTTTTTACCAGCAGGCTTATCAAGGTCATATTCACGACCGAGACATTCGCCCTCGGCATAAACATGCCGGCGCGGACTGTTGTGTTCGACGAGCTCAGGAAGTTTTACGGCTCTTTTCACGCGAATCTAAAGACCCGGGATTTTTACCAGATGGCCGGGCGCGCCGGGAGGAGAGGCATAGACAGCGAGGGATTCGTCTACTCAAGGGTCAACCCGCACATGATAACATTCGATGAGCTGAGGCGCGTCGTCAACGGCAGGCCGGAGAAGGTCATAAGCCGGTTCAACGCTTCATACGCGACTATCATAAACCTTTATTCCCGTTTTGGTGAAAAGCTTTATGATATCTACCCAAGGTCGTTCCACAATTTCCAGAAGAAGCAGAGACAGCGAGAGAAGGCAGTGGAAGGCATGAAGGCCAAGGTCGACATGCTCAAACAACTCGGTTATATTGATGAGGGGGGCGTGACCCGAAAAGGCGAGTTTGCCGGCCAGATATACGGCTACGAGCTGCCTCTTACGGAGCTCTACGACCAGGGATACCTGGAGCACATGTCCGAAATGGAGCTTGGCATACTGGCTATCGCGACCGTTTTCGAGCCTCGAAAAGGCGCGAGGATGCCGAAGATAAGCCGCCAGGCCAGGCAGATGCGTCATAACACGGACATGGTAATGAAAGGCATCAGCCGACTTGAGAAGAGATACGGGGTAACGCCGTTAAGCAAGGATTTTAGATACCACCTCTCACCCTGCATCGAAGCCTGGATGAGGGGCGAGGATTTCAACAAGGTCCTTACTTACGCCCAGGCCGACGAGGGCGAGATCATCCGTTATTTCAGGATGGGCGTGCAGATCCTTCGCGAGATACTCGACACCCCGGCCCAACCATCATTCAAGGATAAGGTGCGCTCAGCCTCCCGTCTTATAAGCCGCGATATAGTCGACGCAGAGAACCAGCTCCGCCGCTGATCTTTAAAGGGGACGGTTCCCCTCCATATAAACCTTTTACCAATGGGGACGTTTCCCCTCCACATATCTTTAATACTTATATTGAGTTACAACACATGAGAAAAGATTTTTCAGGTATTTTTTAATACCAAAAAAGTTTTTCATAAGTTGCAACTCTTTTGAATTAAAAGACTTATTATGAGGAGAAACGGTCCCAATTAGTGATATGGAGGGGAACCGTCCCCATTATTGTTTTTTGAAAAATAGTGATATGGAGATGATGATAAGGAACGCGCCGAATATAAGTTGAAGATCGGGTGAAGAAAACCTGTTTGATAAAACAGCGCCTGAAACAGCGCCGAAAAACGAAGAAGGGACGATATATCTCAAGGCGGATATTTCAACATTATTGAATTTTGAATGGAAGAAGACGCCCGCTATAGATGTCGGCACGATCACGATCAAAGAGGTAGCTATTGCCTGGTGCATGTTCAAACCGAAAAAGATGCTGAGAAACGGCACCAAAAGGACACCTCCCCCTACTCCGAACATCGCGGAACATGTTCCGGCTAAACTCCCCAGAAGCAATAGAAAAGGCCATTGAAGAATATTAGAGTCGACTGTCGCAGGAATGTGGAAGAGTCCAAGCTGTTTTAAACCGGTAGCGGCGAGAAAGATAGAGAAGGAAACGGTGAGGATCCTTGAATGGAGACGTCTTACAATAAAAGAGCCGGCCCATGAACCGGCAACTGAACCCGCGGCAAGAAAAACAGCCGCCAGAAAGAATATATTCGAGCTGTTTATCACATAATGGGTGGCGGCGCCTACAAAAGCGGCGGGAATGATAGCGGAGAGCGAAGTCCCTATAGCTTTTTTAATATCATAACCGGAGAGAAGAAAAAGGGAGGGGACCATTATTACCCCTCCCCCTATTCCAAGAAAAGCGCTGCAGAATCCGGCCGCGAGGCCGATGATAACAAGCCGGTGCGACATCAAAATCCGGTATCTGTCGCAGCCGTCGTCCGGGCCATGTTATTGTACCAGTTCTGCCATTCCCCGTAACTTCTTTCGAAATCCTCTCCCGTGATCTTTTTAAGGGAATGGAGGGCGCTTACCTGGACGCTTTTGTAATCGTCCCTCAGGGCGATTATCAGCGCGGGCAGCGCTTTCTTGCTGCCAATTTCGCCTAAAGTGAGCGCGCTTACCTGTCTTACGCCCTGGGAGCTGTCGTCCGTGACGACCCTGGAGAGCGGCAAAACGGCACTCGGGTCTCCTATTTTTCCGAGCGACCTTGAAGCGGCCGCCCTGACCTTAGCGGATACACAGTTCAGCTGGCCGATTAGAACGGGAACCGCCCCATTGGCTTTCCATTCGCCCAGGAGATCACACATGAGAGCGCGTGATTCAAAGTTGATATTTTTATCTTCGAGAGCTTTAATGAGATAAGGTATCGTTACCTCACCCAGCTCTTTGACGTCCTGATATCCTTGTTCCTGTTTGAGCCCGTCCCTGCTCTCGAGCCTGATCATAGCTTTGTTTATCTGCAAGGCCTCGGCAAATGACGGTTGTTCCGCGTGGCAGGTGATGGATAAGGAAAATATCGTTAAAACGATTATAAGAAGCTTAGTTTTCATGATACTGCCTCCTTTCACTCCAACTAAATCAATTTTCTTTATTTCCAGGGTATTTATTATAACTCTTTTTAGTTAAAAATCTAATTAATTATCGGAAAATTTTATGTTGTGTAAAAAAATATATTGTTAGATCATAAGTTATTTGAATATATAAAGATATGATGAGCAGAAAAGGTCCCAGAAAGAAGCAGCGAGAGGGGGTCAGTCATTTATTGTCGCCGTGAGGAACATAACTACACGCTTTTCTTTTAGCCTTTCGGTGTATACTGAAGGATTTACCCCGGGGATCCCTTCATCTTGACGGGTATCTTCAGAGACATCGAGCTCGCCGAGGACGATCGTCTCACCGCTTTCTAGGGTTTCACGGGTTAGAATTGACCTTTCGTAAAGAGTATAGTTGTCTCCTATATCTCCTATGGAGGGTATGACAGTTACCGTTATGGTCCCGTCCTTGTTGGCGCGTGGATAGACTTCAAGTACGTCCCCTACCGGTCTTCTCTCGTCCCATGTCGTTACGAGCGTGTTTCCCTTGCTTGAATATATGACCATCGGGAGCATCATCTGGGTGGCTGTCTGGATCTTTGCCGGCTGTCCGCTCAGCGTCCTGACAGACATCTCAGAGGATAATTCAGAATAACCGCTTTTTTCAATTAATTGTATTGTTTCATCGTAACGGTCAGCGGGTATTATGTTCTTTTCCAGCGAGAGGCCGAGATCCCTCAGCAAGGACGAATTTACCTCGAAAACAAGGACTTTCAATTCAATTTGACTGAGGCGCTTGTCAAGTTCTCCGAGGACCTGCTCTATTTGTGCTATATTCTGCGGCCAGTCCCTTATTACAAGGCTGTTCGTTTGTGTATGAAGGGTTGTTGTTCCTCTTTTGCTGTTAAGGTGCAGCACGGCTGGATAAAGCGCCCCAGCGTCCTGGTAACGGACTTTTATGACCTTCATCTCCAGATCATTTTGCCGGGCGCTTGAAATTGTAACTAGATTGGCGAATAAAACCGCCGCTATTACAATAATTCTTACACTCATAAGTCTATTATTAATAATACATCAATAACTTATAAAGAACCCGGCCCCCCGTTTGGAAGGCCGGGTGTTAATTGGGGCACCTGTAATGCCGGCAACTCACCGACACCAACCGAAGCGCCCAGCACAAAAAAATAAAGACTACACAGTGTTAAGAAAGTGTTAACTTATCTACTTTTCAAATATACCATATTTTTTGGCAGATGCAATAGAGGAAAACTCAATTTTGCACTGTTAACAGCGGGTTAAAGGTGGGACCCCCTCCCCGTGAGGAGAGGGGGTGTTTATGTAAAGGGGCCGCTTAAAATCCTCGATGGAATCTCTCTCTTGGATTCTTTCTGCCCCGGTCGCGTTTTTTCCGCCAGCGCTCTTTGGCGTCGTCCTTTAGTGAAATGAATTTCTCGAACTGCTCAGGAGTCAATATTTCCTTCATGCCGAGGAAGCTGTTGATCCTCTGGTCTATCTGTTCTGATTGAAGGGCCTTCATCTCAGATACGATTTTGTTGACCTTCGCCTCATCCGTTACGGGTTTTTGGAGCTGTTCATGAAGCGCTCCCCTTTTATCTCTAAGCTGTTCGTGTATCCTCTTCATTTCTTCGTTGTTCGCTTTTTTCTGTTCTTTAAGCTGCTGCTGCTGTTCCGGGGATAGTCCGAGCTCTTCGGTAAGCCTGTCCATTATTCTATCCCCTCGGCGGCCGCGCATGCCTCCCGGGCCTTCGCCTTCTTGCATTGGCTGAGAGAACGCCGCCGCAGAGGCCAGCAGGAAAAACGCCGCTATTGAGATGGTGGTTATCGTTCTTTTTATGGTGCAGTTCATTTTTTCCTCCTTTTTTGTGATGGAATTTATCGCGCCTTTCAATGTCTTTGACAAAGGCCATGCGCGAAAAGTTCCCTCTAAAGCATGAATTCTTCCAACGGTATGCCGATGTCGTACAAAGATCCGTTCTCGCCGCTGCCGTTATCAAGGTCATATAATAGATCCATTTGATCTTCCATATAATTGTCGACGTACCTTCGCTCGAGAAGATCATTGGCGGTATAAACACTTATTACCATTATAAAAAGCGTCATCACGGTCGCTAAGGCAAGCACAGGCCTTTTCAGGGTGAAGATATCGAAAAGTCTTTCACGGGCGAGTTCCAAAACACTGATTTTCCCGCTTTCATGTATCTTTTCGGTGATGTTCTCCCAGACGCTTTCCGGAGGCGACATGACCCCGGCGGCTTTTAAAGGCGCTGATATCTCGGACCTCAGTACTCGTTCCAGTTCGCGGCAGGCCGAACAGGTCTTAAGGTGCCGTTCGACTTCTTCGCGCAGGTTGTCGTCGATCTCGCCGTCTATATGATCAGTCAGCAATAATTGCCTTATCTTTTCGCACTTCATTTTTATCACTCCCCTCCCGGTAACGTGAAATGAGTTTTTCCCGGGCCCTTTTTATCCTTGTGCGGACCGTGTTGAGCTTTATGTTCAAGGTCCGGGCTATCTCATCGTATTTCATTCCCTCTATCTCTTTAAGTATCAGGCATATCTTTTGATCCGCGGGCAGCTCCTCGAGCATAGAGCGGACGACTGCCTCATTGTGATCCTTTTCGAACTTCTCATTACCTGTATCACCGTGATGCCCCGGGTCGAACTTTTCGTCGAATGCCACGTTCCTGGCTCTATCTTTAGCTTTTTTCCTGTAAGCATTTATCGCGTAATTCGTCGTTATCCTGTATATCCAGGTCTTAAAGGTGGACTTGAAACGGAACTTTTTAAGGTTCTTATAAACGCTCAGAAAAACGTCCTGGGTCACTTCCTGCGCCTCTTCTCTGGCGCCGAGCACCCTGTAGGCGATAGTGTAAACATATCCGGAAGCGCGATCATAGATGTCCTTGAAAGCTTCCATATCCCCTTCAGATGCCCTTAATATTATTTCCTTATGTATTTCCTGCATCTTGTCCTCTGCATACTTAGACAATAACGGACCTCAAATAGTTCCCTTACATGTAAATGGGGACGTTTCCCCTCACTCTAACTATATATATCGCAATAAGTTAAAAGGTGCCTTAAAAGTAAAATTTGTATAAATAAAATAATTTTTGATACTTTGTAACTTATTATCCCGCATTTAGTTAGAGTGAGGGGAAACGTCCCCATTATAGACATATTGTTTGAGGCGGGTGTGAAGGTTGTCCTCGAATTCTTTTATTTGTATTTTTGTATAACCCATTTTCCTTAAAATATCTTTTATCTGTTGTGTGCCGAGATCGTTCTTTGAGACGCTGCGGTCGACCTTTCTCAGTCGCTTCATGAAGCCCGGAAGCGCCTGTTCGCCGAAAACAGAGATAAAAGATTTTATGAACTCAAGACCGAAGGTGTGATGAGCGAAGCCCGCGTAACTTCCATCGCGAGGCGAGTTTATAACAGCGCCTTCGCCGAATATACTTATCTCAACATCCAGTTGTGTAAGGCCCTTCATGTTCTTTAAGCGGCCCGGGGGAACTTTGATCATAATATCTTGCCTTAACCGGGAATAGTCCATACCCTCGGCCTGTTCTGAAATGTAATCAATAAAACCCTCTTCGATGGCCTTCATCTTGGGGTGCTCGAACGTGCCGATCTTTATGGCGAAAAGGCTGTGCGCTATTTCATGTATCATGATCCAGCGTTGCTTTTCGGTAAGGGCCTGGCGCGTCATGTCGAACGGAAGACAGTCAGGGAAAATGTTCGATGTTTTTGAAGCGGCGTATATCCTGTTATAAGGATGGCCCTCGGAAGTCTTTCCAAATGTCACGTTGAATTTGTACCCTTCGGGAACATGGCCGAAGATCAGCGCGTAAACATCGAAAACGTCCCCATACAAAGATGAAAGATACCTGATAAGCTCGGACCTTTGCCCGCCAGAAAGCAGCAAGAACCTCGATCCCGGTATGTTGAGGTTAAAATAATTATCCTTGTATTTGAATTTGAGGTAATAAAATTCGTATTTTTCTCTGAAATGACCCTCTAGGTCGGTATCGGCGCGCGCCGGCGACGCCAGCGATATCAGCATGATGATAATTATGGCTTTTAAGAGGCTCATGATCTTTTATTATAACCCGCCGCCATTCGGTATACAAAGAGTTTTGACGGACCCGGATGCCTGTGTTTGCCAAAGTTCTTAAAATAGTATACACTCCTATAAGAAAAATGAAACAGATGAAGAAAGCCGAACATTCACTGCAGTGCCCGATGTGCAAAAGGACATATGACCGTTCATGGCGGGTCTGCCTTTTCTGTTCGGTCCCCCTTGAGGATTATGATGAGAGCTCCGAAAAAGACACGGGTTTCGAGCATTTTCCAGGCACAAGAAGCGAGATAGTCGCCTTCTCGGTGATCATCATGGTCCTTACACCTATAATGATCGCTCTTCTATATCTCAGTTATCTCGAGGTGCTTGATATGGGATACATAAGACACAAGATACAGCAGCTTAAGGAAGCCGTGGTATTCCACGAGGAGGAGGAAGAAGAGGACGATGAGTATTACAGAAGATGACCTGCGTCATATCATTGAAAGCGCCACCTGCAGCGCGACTGTCACGAGTTGAGCCGCTACCCCCCAGGCCTCTCTTGTGTTCTTTCTTCTTCTAAGCTCGTCGATAAGGCAGTTCATGCCCGTCAGGCGGCAGATCCTGAGAGCGTTCTCCCTTTCGGTCAGCGTGGCAACAGGCGCGTACCTGTATTCTATCGTCCTTCTTTCAAGAGCCTCGTACACGGTCACGAGATCCTGGTCGTTCCAGAGCTTAAGGTCTATTTCTTTGTAGGCAAGGCCGAATATGCCGGAATTCTCTATATATTCTGACTTGCGTTTTTCAAGGATCTCCATGTATTTCTGTATCGTAAGGTACTTCGCCACGCTGTCCTCGTATATCTCGTCCGGCACGTTGAAAAAGGACACTACTACTTTGGTCGCGTCCTCATCGGACAGGTCAGCGAATTTCCTGTATTCCCTGCCTTCCACCTTATAGCCGTACTGGTGGCTTTTCGTTGTCGCGCAGCCCGCGGCCGAAAGGCAAAGCGCGGCAAGGACGAAAGCTTTTATATATTTCCTGTTAAGATCGACCGGCATCGTTCGGAGGGGGTTGGGGCGCCTCATCCCGTGAGCCTGACACAAAGCGGAAGACCTTCCGGAGGAAGCGGAACATCACCATAAGGAACCAGATGGAGAAAGCTATGAACGCGATTATAAGGACGCCTGTAATAACGGGATGCCTCCACATGAACCATAGCACCGCGAGAACAAGGGAATCCTCTGAAACGCTTGCCGCTATGTTAGTAAAAGGCTCGGGGGATGTGTTTATTGCCGCTCTTGCGGTGGCTTTTGTCAGGTGAGAATCGAGAGCGACCCCGCCGCATACCATGGCCGTGGACAGCTGAACGGCCTCGTTGGTGCCCGACATGGCCATGAAAGCCATCGCCCCGGCTCCAAGGGGCCTTATTAAGGTGTGGAACGAATCCCAGGCGGAATCCACATACGGGATCTTGTCGGCGAAGAATTCCACGGCGAAAAGCAGAAGAGCCACCGCTATTATAAGCGGATGCGAGATGACATCAAGCCTGCCCGGCAGATCGATAAAGCCGAGCCTGTCCGCGACCCCGAGGACAGCGACAGTAAGGTAAAGGTTGACGCCGGAAGCCCACGCGCCCCCCAGAAGCGTTCCTATGCCGGAAATTATGTTTTCCATGGCGCTCTTTTATTGGCTTTCTCCATTAGAGTCATTGAAGAACGATTTGATGGATTCGACCGCTTTTGTCTTGATGTCATCGCCCTTTTCACCGCCTTCGGCAGCCGGTTCAGTTCCTTCGTCTTTTCCGAGGAGGCCGCTCAGTGCGCTCTCGGCCTTTTTCTGCAGCTGCCCCTTTACGTTCGTTATATAAGGCTTGATAAGGGTCATCAGGGTCTCTTGGAAATTCGTGAATTCGGGCTTTTCCATGGTACCCGTGATGTGGAATTTCAACTTTGTCGGGTCGACCTGGTTAAGGGCTTCGCAGATCATGGGCAGGGGTATCAAACCAAGAGCCGCCTTTTCCCCTCTTTTCGGGACAACGTTCTGGTTCTCAAGGACGATGTTGTTCTTTGAGTCAAGGCCGCCGTTCACTATACTGGTATTCGACCTTATAGAGATGTCCCCCTTTGTGAAATCGACGGGCAGCGAGTCACTATATATGAATTTCACGGCTGTAAGGTCTATGTTATCGGCCCTGAAGCTGCATGTCGTCTTCTGGGTATCTCCCCTGAAGCTCTGCGCGTAATCAAAATCAAAACTGCCCACTACGTTATCCTCTTTAGTAAGGGTCCCTTTGATGCCTAAGCCGTCGAAGGTGGGCTCTTTCCCGGGATCAAGGCCAAGCCCCTTGAGGTAAATGTCGGCCTTTTGAACCTCAAGGGTCTCCCCGGAATCGGTCACGACGTTGACGAGAGCGTCGTTTATCTTCATCTTTTTGATCTGGAAGACGTGTTCGCCGGGACGCGAGAAGATGACCTTCCTTCCGCGCGGGAGTTCAACGACGTCTCTTACGATCTTTTTAGATGTTTTGGCCTTTTTCTTTTTCTCTTCGACCGCTTCTTTTGAGGAGGTCCTTTTCAGCATGTTCCAGACGCGCCCGAACCAGTCCTTTTTACCCTTGAAACGGTCGAAAAAGGATGTTTTCGGCTCCTCTTTTCTTACCTCGGGGCTTTTAGCGAGGTCCTGGATGTTAAAGCTGCCGTCAGGCTCGCCTTTTAATGTTATCTCGGCGCCCGATACGCTTAAAGTGCTTATTACCAGGCGCCTGGAAAGAAGCGCTATCGGGCTCACGCGTATGGACGCGGCCCTGATAAGGGCTATCCTTTCCTTTTCGTTGTCGGGGTTGAAGACCTTAAGTTCCCTTATAGAGCAGGATAAGGTCAAAGGCCAGACGTTAACGCGACCGACGGAGATCCTGGTGCCCGCGTATTTGTTAAGGTTCTCTACGATAGCCGAGCTTAATAACGGTGAAAGTATCATCCCGACAGCTAAATGGAAAACGAGCAGAATAACAGCAAGTGTGATTATGCCCTTTATGTTAAAAATTTTCATGATTAAGCCTCACCTTTCGCGCGGCTTATGAAAGCCGATATTTTACTTATGATCGGTATGCTGAGGAAACCTTTTACAAGCTTGGAATTCTTGATCTTGTCAAAATACTTAAGCCTGAGGACAACTATGCCCTTTTTGGAGCCGATATATACCGGATAACAAAGAATAATGGAGACCAGAAGGCCCCCGGCGACAAGAGTGTTGTTTATGTCCAGAAGGGCTATTATCGGCAGGTTAGTCAATATGTTCCATACGGGGGCCAGAAAATCAGCGTTTATCAGAATAAATCCCCCGAGAGATTCAGTTAAACCGCTTACACCAAGGACATAGAACAGCTTGAATATGGGAAGGACAAGCATAGTGGCAAGGCGGTTTATCTTGAACACGAAGAACAGCACGAAAAGCAGTATCGCCATAGGGCCGTTAAGGGGTATGAACCCCATGAAAAGGCCGAGGCAGACCCCGGCCGCGACCTCGCTGGGAGAGACGTTCGAAGTGAAGAGCTTTACGATCTTTACCGGAAGATTAAGAAAAGGTATCATTCCATCCCCCTGTGCGTTTAGGAAATAATTTAACGTTTGTAAGGATATTTCTGGAGCACTTCCAGCACCCTTTTAGCGCTTGCCGGCATCTTAACCTTGTTCTCCAGGAGTATCTCTTTGGCGGATACGCTTTCCCCGTAAAGAGTGTTGTCGCCTTCCCAGTGCTGGGTTATCACCGCGCCTTCAAGCTTGAGGCCGATGAAAAGGCCCTTAGCCCTTGAATAGGTCAATATGCCTCCCAGCTGGGCATCAGTAGCGGCTGAAGCCTCCCTTCCTACAGGCCCGGCGGCTACTGAAGCGTCCGCGCCGAGCTTGAACTTGCCGCTAAGAAGGGCATGGATGCTTCTCCTTGTCATTATGAGGAGGACTATATCCGTGGCCTGTCCGCCTATCTGCCAGCCTATGCTGCCGCCCGCTATTGTAAAGATAGCCGGGGGCGACCATTTGCCGGTCTTCTCGTCCCGGACCATGATTATTCCCTGGCCGTACCTGCCGCCTATGCCCAGCCCGCCTGATATAGTGGTCGGGAATATGGCGATGGCGTTGCATTTCCTTAAAAGGTCCTCCGGGATACCACCGTCCGGCATCCGCTGCATCTCGTTGAGAACCGTTCCGCACTTTTCTACCATGGTATCCCATTTATTCTCCGCGTTCGCGGACATGGGCAGGGCCAGCAGACAGAAACATGACATAACAACCACAAAAAACCTGAAAAATTTCATCGAAACCTCCTTCTTTTTCAACCTGGTTGGTTTTCGCCGGGTTGAATTAACCGTATTTTAACAAAATTTAAAATATCAGTCAGGCAGAGCCTGTGATATCCTGTAAAGGACCTTTTGGGCGGTCAGCCTGGTCGGTACAAGAAGCTTTCTTGAAGTCGCCCTGACTTCCGTTTTACCGTCTTTGTCCTTTACCCTCAAAGTTATATTGTTTCCGTGATAAGACGCGTGTATTATGCCTTTTTCCCTGTCATTCGCGTGTATTTCCCCCATGGATCTGAGGGTCTGGACGGAAGCGTTATAAACGGTATCGAAATCCGCGTTAAAGTCGACCTTGGCGGAGTCCTTGCTAAGGAAAATGACCCCGACGGTCGCCGGCCAGAAAGCGGCAGTGGTGACGGCCGCGGCGCCGAGTATTACCGCCCCTTTTATAGCGGCCTGTGTTATGGCTTCCCTGAGGATGAATATTATCAGGATATCGAAGCCCGGGATGTTCTTGTACACCCTGTTGCGGATATTGACGTCGTATACCTGCGTCTGAGCGCCTTCCTTGAATGACTTGTCGACGTAAACGACCTGCTTGACGCTCATAACAAGCGTATCTATGTGGACCCTTTTCTTTTCGTCGAAATATTTCAGGTTCCCGATCTGGGGGATGTTAGCCGGATCTTTAAAGAATTTCAAAGAGTCGACGTTCATCTTGCCGTCTTTTCTTTTTATGACGGCTATTTGTTCTATATCCGTTGTGACCTGTTCGACATGCAATCTTTTTCTGTATAGAATGGGTTTAGCGAAAACGATCTCGGTCTCATCAGCGTTAAGCATTCTCCCCTCGGGGAAGCCGTCGGGATTATGGAGCTTGAAACCCGTTATGTTGAGCGCGCGCTCTTTCGGGTGGAAGGTAATGGTGTCGATGCTTACAGGCGCGCCCATAGCGAAGCGCATGCCGGTCTCAATAGCGTACTTGACCAAATTAAGATAATCGCATAGAAGAAGCCCGAGAATGACAAGCGCGGCAACGACTAACCTGAACCCCCATCTCCTCATCAATCGGAGCCCCAATCGTCGTTGTTGGAGACCTTGATGTCGTCGTCTGAGTAATTCCTGTTGCGTATTTCGAGTATTTCGTCCTTTATCTCGAAAAAGACGTCGACTACGCTGGGATCGAAATGCGTGCCCCTGCCCTGGCGTATGATCTCAAATGCTTTTTCCACAGGGTAAGGTTCTTTGTAAGGGCGTTCTGATGTAACGGCCTCGAACACGTCCGCGACAGCGGCGATCCTGCCGGCAAGGTCTATCTCATCGCCTTTAAGGCCTCTCGGGTATCCGGATCCGTCCCACTTCTCATGGTGTGTCAGAGCTATGCGCGCAGCGAGCTTTATGAATTCAGCCTCGGAATTCTTGAGGATCTCGCCGCCTATAGTGGTGTGCCTCTTCATTATTTCCCATTCCTGGGAGGTAAGTTTTCCCGGCTTTCGGAGTATCTG
>Ga0272441_10005429_pt1 | contig 22141 bp, 16 predicted proteins | sample SSMProp6N_FD_193582 | JGI IMG/M metagenome (GOLD analysis project Ga0272441, IMG submission 193582) | Marine sediment archaeal communities from Little Sippewissett salt marsh, Falmouth, MA, United States - SSM-Prop-6N | ecosystem: Environmental > Aquatic > Marine > Wetlands > Sediment ... | reverse complement strand
CGCGCGGACATTTTCAATTCGGGAGTTAATAGCCGCGGATGTATATCCGCGTGGGCCCGCTTCGTCCGCCTGCTGAAGAGACTCAGCTCCGCACGACGCGGAGCGTCGTGCCACCGCCGCACGGCCGGGACGGCCATGCCACTTTTCTGTTAAAGGTCCCTATTGACGAAACGTAACTTCCGCCAGGTCGATGGCGCGGTTCAGTGCCGCGGCCTTGCTGACCGTCTCCTCGTACTCGCGGGCAGGAACGGAGTCGGCGACGATCCCCGCCCCGGCTTGGAGATGCACCGACCAGTCGCCCCCCCGCCAGGCAGAGGACGGGATCACCATCGTGCGGAGGGCGATGGCCATGTCCATGTCGCCGTCGAGGCTGACGTAGCCGATGCCGCCGGCGTAAGGGCCGCGTCGCGTCGGCTCAAGCTCGTCGATGATCTGCATTGCCCGCACCTTCGGCGCGCCGCTGACGGTGCCCACGGGCAGCGTCCCCCGCAGGGCGTCCCAACAGTCCAGGCCTTCGCGCAGCCGGCCGGTGACGGTCGAGGACAGGTGCATGACGTGGCTGTAGCGCTCGACCTCCATGATGCGCTCAAGCCGGATGGACGACAGCGCACAGACGCGTCCCAGGTCGTTGCGTCCCAGGTCCACGAGCATGACGTGCTCGGCCCGCTCCTTCTCATCGGCCCGCAGATCCTGCTCGAGGGCCTCATCCTCTTCCGCGGTCGCCCCGCGCCGGCGGGTGCCCGCCAGCGGCCGGTTCGTCACCAGCCCGCCGTGCGAGCGACAGAGAATCTCCGGGCTGGAGGCGACGAGAATGGAACCCTCGGCCTGGAGATAGATCATGTACGGACTGGGATTGACGATGCGCAGAGCGCGGTAGATCTCAAAGGGATCGGCGGTTGTCTGCCGCTCGAAGCGCTGGCTGAGCACAACCTGGAAGACATCGCCGGCGGCGATGTACTCCTTGGCGCGGGCCACGGCGTGTTCGAAGTCTGGGCGGGCGAAGTTGCCCGCCATCCGCTCCCCGCCGCCCTGCCTGACATCCAGATCGATCCCGCCGGCGGGAAGCGGGACGCTGTGCGTCTCCAGGCGCGTGACGAATTCCTCCAGTTCGGCCGCCCCCGCCTCGTAGGCCGCATCCGCCGATGCATGCTCGGCCGGCAACACGTAGTTGATCGCGTAAAGCACTTTCGAGACGTGATCGAACACGCCGATCCGGCGGTAGAGGCCGAAGTGCAGGTCCGGCAGACCGCGATCGTCGGCCGGCGCGTCCTCGAACGGCAGCTTCTCCGGTTCGAGATAGCGCACCGTGTCATAGCCGGCGTACCCGACCCATCCACCCGTGAAACGCGGCAGACTGAAACCGGCTCCGTCGTGGACCGCCACCGGCCCCCAGTGCGCCGTCAGGCGGCGCGGAACGGCCAGAGGATTTGCTTCCACGCTCTGCGATGTCTCTTCTGAGCGGTGATCGATGACGGTAACGGCGTGGCCGCGGGCGATGACCTCCACCGCCGGCTGGGCCCCGATGAACGAGTGGCGCCCCACCGTCAGGCCCCCCTCGACCGATTCGAAGAGGAAGCTCGGCGCGGTCCGCTCGTCCGCCGAGACCAGGCGCCGATAGCCCAGCACCGGTGTGAGCTGGTCACTCATGAGCCGGCGGACGAGGGCGATCGCGTTGCCCTGCCCGGCCAGTTTCCTGAAGGTCTCTCGATCCGGTGTGATCATGGAGGCGCCAGTGTAGCGATGCAACCTGCCCGGCCGGAGGCGATACATCTCCTCACGATCGGTACAATCCTCCCGGCTCTTCGGCTTCGCCTATGGTCAACGCTCAATCTCCATCCCGCCCGGACAACGGACCCCCCGCCCCGATCGCGGAACTGCGGGGCATCTCCAAGATCTACTACAAGCCGGACGGCTCGGTGCTCGTGGAAGCGCTGAAAGCCATCGATCTCTGCCTCGAGGCCGGTCAATACCTGGCCGTCATGGGCGCCTCCGGCTCGGGAAAGAGCACGCTGATGAACATCCTCGGCTGCCTGGACCAGCCGACGGAAGGCTCGTATCTGCTGGACGGGCGGGACGTGGCCACCCTGGATGACGATCGGCTCAGCCGCGCCCGAGGGCGGAAGATCGGCTTCGTCTTCCAGGCCTTCAACCTCATCAGCGAGCTGACGATCGTCGAGAACGTGGAGGTCCCGCTCTTCTACCAGGGCGTGCACAAACACGAGCGGCACGAGCGGGCGGTGGACAAGCTCCAACTCGTCGGGCTGGGCGACCGCCTCACCCACCGCCCCACCGAGCTGTCCGGCGGCCAGCAGCAGCGCGTCGCCGTCGCCCGGGCCCTGGTGACCGACCCCTCGATCATCATGGCCGACGAGCCCACGGGCAACCTCGACTCCAAGACGGGCGAGGCCATCCTCGGCCTCATCAGCGACCTGCACGATGAGGGCATGACCATCATCATGGTCACCCACGACGGCCGCGTCGCCGAGCGCTGCCAGCGCATCGTCTTCCTCCGCGACGGCGAAGTCGAATCCGACACGCTGAAGTAGTCGGCCAAAGTCACAAAGAAGGCCGCGGGCGATCCCGCTTGCACGGCGGCGTCCGTATGGTATAAGTTCGGGTGTAGGTCGCTGAAGGGGGATACGCATGTCCGATTTAATCTCCGACCCGGGTGTTCTGACATCGATGACGGCGCTCATCGCTCAAGGGGCCCAGCTTGCGGCGCAATTGCTGTCGATACCAAAGAGAAGGCGGCGGGAGGCGGTCGAAGACGCCCTTGACGAATACAAGGAGTTCCTTCGTCGCCGAGATCATTCGACGCTGCTACGCGAATTGGAGCAACACGGACTGGTGCTTCAAGCGATCGCAAAGGTGATCTGCCGGACGCAAGTGCGCCCGGGGCAAGACCTTGAAGAGCTGCAATCGCGCATCGAGCGCGAGATCAAATCAGTCTGGCTCGCCGCCGCAACAGTTGGAGACTGGCTGTCAAAGCTCCCCCTCACGACGCGACCACGCCGCGAACTTCCTCTGATCGGGCGCGAAGAAGAACTGAACTGGCTGGCGACCGAAACCACGCATGACTGCGTCGTCGCTGGTCAGCCAGGTTCAGGCAAGAGCTACCTTCTGGAGCGGTTCATAGCTGACCGTAATGGCTTCTTTCTCGTCGGACACGATTCGATTGTTCCTGCCACGGTGCTGACTTCGACGCGCCCGGAGGTCGTGGTCTTAGACGATGCCGGCGACAGCCAAGCCACCGTTCGCCGACTCCGTCATATACGAGACGAGGCACATCTTGCCTACCGAATCGTGGCAATCTGCTGGCCCTCCGAAGTCGAACCCGTCTCATCGTGGCTCGCGCGCCCAATCTCAGACGCTCTCGTGCTGCGCCCACTGACCCGAGATGAAATCGTCCAAGTGCTCAAAGCGGCTGGCTTCGACGGTCCAGTCGACTGGGTGCGGATCTTAGTAGATCAATCGGAGAACAAGCCGGGGCTCGCAGTGACGCTGGCTGATTTGGCTGTCACGCAAGCAGGTCGCGAGATCCTGGATGGCCGTGCACTTGCGGCTGAGGTTCGGCGCTGGATGGAGCCTCGTGTTGGTGAAGAGTCCGCGCATGCGCTGGCGGCGTTTGGTTTTGGAGGCGACGCAGGTCTACCTCGATCTGCGGTGGCAAGCCACCTCGGAATCGACGAGCTCTCACTCTCCGGACTGCTGAGGCAGTTGGCTGCGGCCGGTGTTCTCACTGAGACAGCACGTGGTACGCTGTCCGTACGCCCCGAGGCGCTCCGGTACCGCTTGGTGGCTGACTACTTCTTTACGGATGCGATGTCCTCCGACCCCAACCCACTGCTCGCCGAGCTGGCCCCACCGGACGAACAAACTCTATTGCTGATCGAAGTCAAACGCTATGGCGGCGTTGTCGGTGATCGGCTGCTCCAGCCCCGACTGGAGCGGGCTTCAACCGGCGTTTGGGAGCGCTATGCTTGGCTCGGTGAAGCGGAAGCTTCAGTCGCACTGAAGTCACGACCTGAACTGGCGCTCGCTCTGGCGCAACCATTGCTGCACAATGTGCCGGAGCAGGCGATATATCAGATCCTGGCCATCGCGACTGGAGGATCCCAGGCCGGCGAGACTGCCACCTCCGCTACGCTGGACCGGATCCGCCGCTGGATCGTGTCAGGTCCACTTGACGACGCTGGAGCGACCCGACGGCGCCGGGCATTGTTGGATGCGGTGCTGCGTTGGCTGCAGGACGGCGGAAACCCAACCATCGCGACGAGCCTATTCTGCGTAGCGTTTGAGCCGGTGTTCGACTATGGGCACACTGATCCTGGACGCGGTCGAACGTACACAATACAGCGCGGCACTCTCAATCCAAATCAGCTATCGGAAATCGGTGGATGGTGGAGAGACGGCTTCGCCGCACTGAAACGATTCGACATGCCATGTTGGTCACCCTTCCTCAAGCTGATCAGCGATTGGGGAATGCCAGACCAGCACTTGCACATGATAAAACAGGACGAGAAGGGGCGTGCCTTCTGTGATGCTGTGCGAGCGGCTACGAGAGTGGTTGCCAAAGAGATGCTGGCCGATGTAGCCGAGGCGACGATGGATCATCCCGCCGTACAGCATCTGCTCAGCAGGCAAGATGCGGACCTTACACACGGGATTGAATTCCGACTTGATCCGGTGTTTGAGACGCTTTGGGTCGAGAGGAGCTTCGGAGCCGAGAGGGAACAGCGAGAGAGTGAGCATCGATCAAGGGTCATCGCGTTGGCAGAGGACTGGGGGAGACAGGATCCGTCAGTCGTCGCCCAGCAGATGCGAAGGCTGGAGTCATACGCAAATGATGTACGTCTATACGACGAACGCTGGATGCCGATTCTGTGCGCTCATATCGCCTCGGTCGTCGATGACGTCGAGCCATGGATCTCGGCACTCTTGAACAAGAGCCCTTCTGCAGACACCGTGTCTCCGTTCGTTCGGCGTGCAGTTGCGACAGGGCATCCCCAGTTAGAGAGAATCCTGCACGAAGCGATGTCCGCCCCCCAGATCGAGGCAGAGGCGATCAGGATCGCGCTGGAAATAGAGACTCCTCCTGAGCGGATCCTATGCCGGGTTCTGGAACGATTGGAAGCGATCGGCGAGCGAGTTGATCTGGATTGGCTCTTCTACAAGATACCAGTCGCGAATGCACGGAAGCTTCTAGAGCATCCTGCGAAGCGTGTTGCTGCCTCAGCGGCAAAGGCGGAATGGTTGTTCGATGAAACGCATACCATTCGCGGTGAGTTGGAATCCGCCTGGAAGCACGCGGTCGTCCGCGCTCTCGAAGACGACTACATACTCTCTGAAGTGTTTCAACGATACCCAGAGATGGCTCGCGATTGGACTAAGGCGAGGATTACGGATGAGCGATTCGAGTTCTACCGATACCGGCAGGCTCTGCCGATTCTTGGCCGTGTTCTGTCCGCGGGCAAACGCGTGGATCTCCTCAAGCTCGTTCCACCCCGATCCTATCACAGGAGTGATCTGATTCGTTGTCTTGTGGGCGCCGATCCGAATGTGTACTCGGCGTTCCTTGACTCTGGCGGCGACGGGCGACCGAATCTGGATCCGCTCCATCGACCTTCAATGTCTGGCGAGACGTTTGACGAACAAGCGTGGTTGCGGATGGCTGCTGTCGCGCTCGACCATGGCGCCGAACCGGCGGCTGTTGCTTTCGCAGGGCTTTGGCCGGGTGGTGTGTTCCGACAGGGGACGGACGTATGGGAGAGCCGCAAGGCGTGGTATCACAAACTCACAGAGCACGAAGACGAGCGGTTGCATGAAGTCGGTCGCTTGGGAATCTCCATGGCAGAGGAGGAGCTCCGAAGAGTCCTGGCCGAGGAACGGGAGGAAGAACTGCGCGGCATCTGAGCCCCTTCACCGATTCCGGTGCTATTCTGCTCCCATGCGGATCCTTGGCATCGATCCCGGACTGAGCCTGACCGGGTACGGCTGCGTTGATCTCGCCGATGGCGAGAGCGAACCGACGCTGGTGGAGGCCGGCGTGTTCCGCCTGGCCCGCAAGAAGCCGATGGTCTATCGCCTGCACCAGCTCTATGAAGACCTGGCGGCGTTGCTGGACGAGTTGAAGCCGGATGAGATGATCGTGGAGAAGCTCTTCAGCCACTACCGCCACGTGCGCACGGCGATTCTCATGGGCCATGCCCGGGGGGTGGTGCTCTTGGCCGGCCAGCAGCGCGGCATCAAGGTGGGCGAGCTCTCGGCCACGGAGGTGAAGAAGGCCGTCGCCGGCGGAGGACACGCCAGCAAGCACCAGGTGCAGCAGGCGGTGATGAGCCAGTGCGGCCTGGCGGAAGTCCCCCAGCCGCCGGATGTCGCCGATGCCATTGCCATCGCCCTTTGCGCGGCGAGAAGGACCACCACGCGCCTGGACGCCCCGCCCGACCCGTAGCAGGGCGGCGGTCGGGCGTTCTGCGCACCCTCGGCGGGCAACTTTGCAGTCACCGGTCCGAGATGCGCCGGCGCAGGATGATCGTCACCTCCGTCCCCACGGGCGGGATGTGCTCGACATCGACCTCCCACTCCGGCGGCTGCACCGCCGCCTGGTCGGCGAGCACGCGCGAGAAGCCGATCACCTCATCGCCGAACGTGACGAGGCCGATGATGGAGCCGGTCACATCGGCGACATAATGCTCGCCCTCCTCCTCCATCCAGTCGGGGTTGGGCGCGATGATGGAGCCGGCAAAGATCCACGGCTCGTCGGGAAACTCGTGCCGGCCGTGGTGATCGCGAATCCAGGCGCGGATCGGTTCTTCGACGATACCGCCGCCCGCAACGTCATATCGCACGAAGACGTCCAGGGCGGTGCCCGCCGGGGGTGTGAAGGTGTACTGCTCGTTCTCGTAGGACCAGCTTCCCGGCGCGCCCGGCTCGAAGCCCGCCATGAGCAGGGCGGCGTGAATCTGGCTGGGCCTGGCCCGCGGCACCACCAGGGACTCATGCTCGCGCGTGCCAGGGGTACAGGCAATCTGCTCCAGCCAGCCGTACTCCAGGCACACCCAGGCGATAAGCTCAACGGCCGGCCCTTCGGGCAGGACGACGACGCCCGGAAAGGGGCTGAGCCTCTTCATCGCTGCCTCGGCCGGCTCGGCTGCACCCGCCCGCCGCTCGGCGAGGCGATCGGAATCCTCATCATCAGCCGGCGTCGGGGCGGGCGCGGGAACATCGGCGGTCAGTCCCGCCTCGTCGGCTGGCCCGGGCGTGACGGTCGCGTCAGGCGGCGCGGCGCGGCAGCCGTTAAAAAAAACGATCATCAGGCCCAGAACGTTGGCCAATCGCACGTCGATAGGCTACCGCGCCGCAGCCGGCCGAGTGCCCATCGACGGATCCGGCCTCGCCGTCATCAGGTCCGATAGGAGCCGCGGCCGGCCAACACCCGCCGCACGCGCTCGAAAAACAGCCGAAAAATAAGGACCCGGCAGGAGTAAACTCCATGCCGAGCCCTTCCGGGGGCAAAGTAGGGCCTCTTCGCACAGGGATCGAATTGTCCCTGGCAAATGAGAACATACCACATCGCGCCGGCAAGTCAAGGCGGCAGTGGGCCCGGCTGCCGCGGGTGCGTAACCTTTTCTCCAGCCCGGTCGATCTCGGATCATCGATCGGAGTCAGCCGTCCAGATTCACCGGCGACCGCCGAGGATTGAAGCCTGAGGGATGATTGAGCTCTCGCGGAGCGTGCGATTCTGTATCTCCTTTGGGGAGAGCAGTTTACCGGCCGATCGAAGCGGCGGACACAACCGCTTCGCCGGCTGGCCCTCCATGGCCGCCCTCGGGGCGTACTACGAGCTGGTGGTCTGCTGTCGCGGTGAGCCGGACCCGATAACAGGCTACCTGATGAATATTTCGGCGATCGATGAGGCTGTGCGCAACCGCGCCATCCCCCTCATCAAGCGGGCGGTGCAGGCAGCGCCCCGGCGAGCGCCGGGGCATGTGCTGCGTGAACTCACCGCCGCACTCCAGCCGGCCCTCACCCAGCCGATCCAGTCCGTGGCCTGGCGCCTGACGCCGTTCTATACGGTCACGATGGAGACCGCTCAGATGCAGCGTTTCCTGATGACACAGCAGTTCGACTTCGCCGCCGCTCATCGGCTGCACTGCCGGCAGTTGAGCGAAGAAGAAAACCGGAGGATCTTCGGCAAATGCAACAATGCCCACGGGCATGGGCACAACTACCGCCTGGAGGTCACGGTCTCGGCGCCCCTGCCCCCGGAAAGCGAGCCCCCGGAAGCCGCACACCCGGAAGCCGCACGCCCGGAAGCCGCACACCCGGAGGGCGGGCACCGGCCACTGCAGTTGCCCGAGTTGGAGCGTATCGTGGATGAGCAGGTCATCCAGCGCTTTGATCACACCCATCTGAACCTCGACACTGCCGAGTTCGCCCAGCTCAACCCGTCCGTCGAGCACATCGCCAGGGTCTGCCACGATCTGCTGGTGGAACCCATCGCCGCCACGGGCGCGGTGCTGGAGAAGGTGACGGTCTGGGAGACGGAAAAGACCAGTTGCACGTACCCGGCCCCGTTCTGAGCGAGGCGACAAACACCGCGGAGGGGTGCTACGCTATGGGGCTCAACCGTCCAGGCTCTTTGGGAGCAAATCAAGGCATGCGACACAATCGTCTTCTTTTCGCGCTGCTCGCCCTCATCTGCTTGACGCGGATCGCCCTCGGTCAGGCCGGGGAACCACCCCCGCCGACCCAGCCGGAGGGAGGCGCGCAGGCCGCCGATGAAAGCGAAGCCGACACCGCCTATCGGAAGCTACACGAGCAGTTCACGCTTCTCCAGTCGTCGCTGAGGAACAAGGGTGGCATCACGGAGGCCGATCATCCGGCGGTTCGGCGACTGCTGGAGCGCGCCGAGGCTTTCGCCGGCCGCTGGCCGGACCATGTCCGGGCCGTGGCGATGGAGATCCAGCTCGCCACTTGGCTGGGAGAGGACCAATCGGTCATCGCCGCCCTCTATCAGCGGCTGATGGACCTGCGGCCCGATGATGTGAACATCGCGATGTTGTGGGTCCGGGAACAGGAGAAGACCGGGGAGCTGGATTCCGAGGGCGTCCTGGAGCTGTACCGGCAGGTGCAGCAGCGCTTCCCGGACGATAGCACGATCTGCGCCGCGTATGCCGATCGGCTGCGGGGCGAGCTCCGCTACGCCGAGGCGCTGGACGTGCTGGAGCAGGCCGACCTCGAACCCGCCGAGGCGCCCGGGGCGGCCTACGCCCTTGCCGACTGCCTGTTTGTCGAGCATCGCTTTGCGGAGGCTCTGGCCGCGTTGGAATCGATCCCCGATTCGGCCGTCCGCGACTTCCAGCTCAGGCGGAACATCGACCGCGACAAGCCGTATTTCGCCGAGTATGTGGAGCTCTGGAACCGGGAGCAGCAGCTTCGCCAGGCCGAGGAACAGGCCGACGACCTGCCGCAGGTGGCGATCGAGACCTCCCGCGGGCGCATCGTCGTCGAGCTGTTCGAGAACGAAGCGCCCAATACCGTGGCGAACTTCATCTCGCTGGCTGAATCGGGCTTCTACGACCAGACGAAGTTCCACCGGTTCATGCCGGACTTCATGATCCAGGGCGGCGATCCGAATACGAAGCCCGACGGCACGGGTGCTCCCGGAACCGGCAATCCCGGGTACTACATCGCCGACGAGCACGCGCAGGAGAACCATCGCAACCACTTCCACGACAGCCTGGCCATGGCCAAGCAGCCGGCGCCGAACACCGCCGGCTGCCAGTTCTACCTGAACCACCGCCCCACCCCCTGGCTCAACGGCAAGCACACCGTCTTCGGGCGCGTCATCGAGGGCCTGGACGTCGTCCGATCCCTGCGGCAGGACGACGAGATCACGGGGATGGTGGTTCTGCGCAAGCGGGACCACGTCTACCAGCCGCAGACTCTGGCGGTGACGCCGCCGGCTCCGCCCCCGCCCGACCGGCAGAGTACATCCGACCGGCCAGGAGGATGAGCATGGCGCGGATGATCCGTCACGAACCGACCGGCCCGTACCGTATCGAGTCCGGGGAGAAGCCTCTCTTCATCTGCGGCTGCGGTCTGACGCAGAACCTGCCGCACTGCGACGGCTCACACGCCGCCTGCCGGGATGAGGAACCGGGCAAGCTCTACATCTACGACGCGGCGCGCCAGGAAATCGTCGAGATCAAGGCGGAAGCGCCGTAGCACATCAATCCGCCGGCGCAGGCTCGTAACCGTTCGCCAATCAGTGTCTTGCGAGCGCATTGCGCGCTGCGGGCGTCGGTCCGGGCGGAAGGCCGATAAGAGCCTCCTTCAAGTTTTTTCCGTTAATTGACCGGCTCGTCTGATGTATCGACGTGCGTGAACCGATGTGTGCGTTTACGGCTCCGGCGATTGTCGCCGGTGTCGCACATTTCCGAGCCCCGAAAGCGAGGCGGCCGCAGCGGCGAGCCCCGCGGGCGGGCCGAGAGGCAATTGGTAGGAGACTCGTAGATATGCCTAGCAAGTACACCTCACCGTACGCGTCGCCGTTCAAGTCGGCCATTAATCGCGGCACGTCGTACACCTTCGCGGTCAACAACATCGCGAAGCGCTGGAACAAGACCCCCGAATTCATCTGGCAGTCACTGTACAAGGCCGGCCTCTGCTATCGCCAGAAGTTTAACGGGCAGTGGATCTACTGGCCCTGCAACGTCAAGAAGGGCAACGCCAAGACCTGGAAGTACAGCCAGTTCTACATGTGGCAGTGGTTCACCGAGTGGTGCTTCACCAACGGCTGGGCGACGCCCCAGCAGTTCAAGAACCACACCGGCTCGCAGCAGGACTTCATGACCTACTGCCGCAAGTTCTTCGGCAAGCAGTACAACTGGAACAAGCCGAAGCGCAAGACCACCAGGACCAAGCACTACAAGTTCCCGTCGGCCAAGGTCCGCACCACGCGCAAGTACCGCAAGGCCGCCTGAGACCGGACCATCCAACATGCAATGCCGACGCAGCGCCGACCGATCGGTCGGCGCTGTTGCTTTAACGCCCCGGCCGGCGGCGATGGCCCGCGGCCCGCTCAGACCAGGTCCGCCTCACCCAGCAATCGGAAGTTCTTTCGCCTCAGAATCTGCCCCGCCAGCACGTGATCGTCCACCGCCAGGGCGATCGTCGGCGTGCCGTCGGCCCCGAACATGAGCGGGTAGGCGAAACGGATGTTCAGCTCCGCGCCCAGCAGGCACATGCACATGCTCGAGAGCGTGTGATTGCCGCACAACTCGACGACGAGCAGATCGACGACCGCGAAGGCCACACCGTGCTCGCGGAGAAGCCGCTCGGCCACCTGGCCATTGCTCGTGATCAGCCTCGCCACTCCGTGATCGGAGGACTCCAGCACGCTCATCCCGCACAGGTGCACGTCCGTCGCTTCGTCGAAGAGCCGCACCAGTTCCAGCAGCCGGCCGACCTTGTTCTCCAAAAACACGCTGAACTGCCGGACGCTGGGCGGTGAATAGCCTTGCGAGGTGTGCTGAGGCATCATCTGGCTCATTGCTCGTCCCCCCCCGGTCACGGCCCGGATCTCGCATATCCGGGCGCCCCGGGGGCCGCCCTGTCCTCCAGCACTAGACTACCGCAGCGCCGATTCGTTGCAAGCAAAATCCTCGCCTGTCTTCACGCGCCGGCGGATCCCGGCACCGCGTCGACCGCCGCCGGAGCCACGAAATCCACCTCCCCAGCCTCCGGCGTCAGGCCTGCCTCGTGCAGCGCCCCGAGGAAGGCCTTCACCGCCGCCTCACCCGCCGGGCCGAACTGGACCGTCCATCGGTTGACGTACATCCGCACGAATTCATCAGCCAGCCGGGCCTCCATGCCGCGGGCGAAGCCCATCGCGTGGGCGATCGATTCGGCCCGGTGCGCCAGGGCGTACTCGACGGACCGGCGCAGCAGGGCGGTGACCTGCCCCAGCGTCCCCGCCCCGTATCGCTCCTCCAGATCGCGGCGGATGGCATTGACCCCCAGCGGCAGCGGCATCCCATGCCGCCGCGACCACCACGCGCCAAGGTCCTCGATCAGATGCAGTCCCGCGGCCGCGTAGGTGAGCTGCCCTTCATGGATCACCAGTCCGGCGGGAAAGCGCCCCGCCGCCACCGCCGGGATGATCTGGTCAAAGGCAACGACTTCATGCCGGAACGACCCGACCCCCAGCAGCAGGCTCACCGCACCAAACGCGCTGGTGCGCTGGCCCGGAATCGCCAGCACCGCGTCCGGTGACCTGAGCTCGTCGACGGTCATCGGCCGGGCGGCCACCAGCTTCGGCCCGTAGCCCTCCCCCATCGAGGCCCCGCACGAGGTGAGGGCGTAGCGATCCTTCACGTGCGGGTACTGGGCGCAGCTCATCGCGGTGATCTCCAGCTCCGCCCGATCGGAAAGGAGATTCAGCTTTTCGATGTCCTGCGGCACGGCCCGAAACCGGAAGCGCCCGGTGTCGAGGCGCGGCGGCCGGCCGCCCTGCTCCAGCAGCGGCCACCACATGAAGGCATCGTCCGGGTCCGGGCTGTGCCCGAGGCGCAGGACCGGCCGGTCATCGCGCTCGCTCATAGTCGGCGATGATAGCGGGTCTCCACAAAGGAGCCGCTGCCGCCGAATGCGGGACGAAAAAGCGAGCACCGCCGGATGGGCGATGCTCGCCAGCTCAGAAAGGAACAGTACTGACGGGCCTGGTGTCATGGACATTCACCCAGGCAGTCAGCAGGTCCACGAGGCCGGCCGTGTCCGCGACGCCGTCGCCATCGACATCCTCGCCGCGGAGGCCGACCGGGGACCCATCGTCTCACCACAAACAGAAACGCGATGTTCATCCGGCCCTTGCGCCGATGCTGATCTTTTTTGTCAGCGAATATTGGAAGGCCTCTGAGCCGATGTGCGGTGCCGCCGTCAAGGCTGGCCAGAGACAGACTCCCGGCAACGTGACGCGCTCAGGACACCAGAAAAAAGCCCCGGCAAGCGGCTGCCGGGGCTTTGTTCAATGTGCGTGATGCTCGGTTGCCGCTTTACGGGCACTCCCCCCACGCCGCGAGCAGAGCGAGCAGATCGGCGGTGTCCGTATCGTCATCGCCATCGACATCGCCGTCCGGCGTGCCCCAGGCCGCGAGCAGGAAGAGCAGATCGGCGGTATCGACGTCGCCATCGCCATCAAAGTCGGCCGGGCACGGCTCGGCGAAGCCCAGCTCGGTCATCTGCTCCCTCGTCAGCGGGCTGCCGAAGAACAACTGATGGCCGTCCCAGGTGTCTTTGCCGATGCCGGTCCACAGGTTGGGGTCACCCGGCGGCGGATCGGACGGATCGCCCGTGTAGGTGAGGAAGTCCATCTTCAGCGTGGACTCGTAATCCTCCGGCAACGGCACGACGCCATGAATCCAGTCCAGGACCTTGTTGTCATCATCCCACTCGGCGAAGCGGATCTCGCCGGTTTCGTTGTACTGGGTGATGGCCTCGTTGGTCCCGCCGAGGTTGACGTGGCAGTCCGTGCACGTCCGCCCGTTGACGGTGATGCTGTGGCTCGTGAACGGGGCGAAGGCCACGAACGCGTCGCCCTGATACGTCAGCGACTGGAAGCTCGCCGTGTAGACCTTCCCGTCCTTCTCGCGGTTGACGAGCATGACGAAGTCATGGAGGGTCTGCTTGGCCCTCTTCACGTGCGCCTCGACCTGGCTCTCGAAGTGGCAGTTGTAGCAGCTTATGACGGTCTGGGCGTGGCATGTGGTGCAGTGAAGCTTGCCATCATGCGGGCCGCCGTGGTTGGGATCCATGTTGTGGCAATCCTCGCAGTCCGCATCGATGGCGCCGGGTTCGAGCATCGAGTTGTACGGGGTGCCATCGCCGTGGAGATCGCCGGTGGTATGGCAGTCCCAGCACTGGAAGCCCATGTCCCGGTGCACATCGGAATAGCCCAACTGGTTGATCTCGATGTTCTGCCGGCTGTGACAGCCCAGGCACTGCGATTGCTCGACGCCCCAGTCGTTGGAACGGTGGCAGTCGATGCAGTTCGGCTCGTAAGGTTCCTCATAGGGGTTGCCATCGGCATCGTTGGGGCCGTGGCAGCCTTCGCAGCCGAGATCCTCGATGGGGACATTGGTGAAGGACTCGAATCCTCCGTTCTCCGCCCCGTACCAGTAGTTCTTTCCCGCCCGCGTTTTGTGCAGGCTGGTGTCAAAGTTGCCCGGCTGGGCCAGCGCCGGCTCCGGGCAGGCCGTCACGACCAGTAAAAAGAGCCCAAGGCCAATGGTTATGGATTTCATTGCGTGTCTCCTTTTCCTTCCTGGATGACGGGGCCTGGCCCTGAGCTCGAGGTCCGGCGGGGCTGGCATCCACCGAGTGATCCGCGAGACCAGGGCCGGAGAATGAAACGGGCCAGCGGTTCTGGTTCTGTTCTCTTTGAACGCGCGCACCACTCCCGGAAGGCCAGCCGCCGGAGAGTCAAGCAAGATCCGGACCATTTCGTCTCGTGTTGATGCAGGGCGATCTCAAACGGCGAGGCGACGCGCGGGCTGTCGGCGTAATACCCTGTATTCAAACCGGTTATGTCATTTCATCTGGTGTCGCGCGCTCGGCCCTTCCGGGGGCAGTGCCACCACGCATCGCTTCCGTGTCTCGAAAGCGGTAGGCAGCTTCGGTCCGCTATTCCCACTAACGGGGGGACCGCCGGCCCGACGCGGCGATTGAGGGGCAGTCGCCCCACGCGGCAAGAAGCGCCAGCAGATCTTCCGAATCGGTATCGCCATCGCCATCCACATCGCCATCCGGCGTTCCCCACGCCCCGAGCAGGAACAGCAGGTCGGCGGTGTCCACATCGCCATCGCCATCGAAGTCGGCCTCGCAGCCGGGACCGGCCCACCCGGCCAGACGGGCCATCATCCACCAGAACGCACGGCCCTTCATGTCGCAGTTCAGCGATTGCGAATGCGCGCAGGAGCACGTCGAGCACTCGCCGGGATGCTCATCGCACCACTCGATCGCCCAGTTGCGGTGCTCATCGTCCAGCCAGTACCAGCAGCCGTCATCGGCGTAGAGATCCAGGAAGTAATCCCAGTCCGGGTCGTAGCTCTCGATGTCGGCGAAGTCGAAGAGCACCCCGCCGGTGGCGATGACGTGCGCGCGGATCTGGTTGTTGCGCTGATGAAGATTGCCCTCCTCGCCCGTGCCGTTGAGGTGGCCCGTCACGTAGATGAACATCACCTCCGGGTAGTCGGCAATCAGGCCGCTCATCAGGTCCAGGTAGATCTGCATGTTCTCCTCGGTCGTGTCGGCCTGGCCGCACCACGACCACATCACGCAGTTGCGATCGCATCCCCGCGTGTCCAGCATCTCGCGTGTGCGCACCTCCCAGGTGTAGCGATCGGGGTTGCCCAGGTCGCCGGACGGCGTGTAATCCCACATCGACAGCCCACCCTGCGTGCCATCGTGATCCCACCAGTACAGCGAACCGGGCGGGTCCTTGATGACGTTCATGCCGCTGACGATCTGGCTGCCGTGGGACGTGTGGCCGTAAGACAACCGGAACAGATCCTTGGCCTGCTCGACCCACGATTCGGGAATCGGCCCCAGCTCCGTGCAGGTATGATCGATGATGATCGCCTCATCGCCGGCGGCGAGGGCGGCGATGCCCAGTGCCGCACCGAGCGCGGCGAGGCGAGGGATCGATCGGCACGCGACGCCTCGCGTGCGGTGCTGTCGTGACATCATGGGGAATCCTCTCCTGTGTCGAGTCGCTCTGCCGTCTGGGGCTGGAACCGGCGGCTCCCGCCGCGGACGACGCATGCCTCAATTCACTATATCCCCCCACCAACCCGCGCCAAGCGAATAATCGCCCGGCGATGAACATGCGCCGATCACACCAACACAAAGCCCCGGCACTCCTGTGCCGGGGACCCCCATCTCAACGTTTGGACGTTTGGACGTTTAGACGCTCTGCTTCGCGCCTTCGTGCCTTCTGCCCCTTTTTGACGTTTCGACGTTTTGACGTTTTGACGTTTCCTACGGGCAATCGCCCCACGCGGCCAGCAGGGCCAGCAGATCGGCGGTGTCCGTATCGCCATCGCCATCGATATCGCCATCGGGGGTGCCCCACGCGGCGAGCAGCACGAGCAGGTCGGCGGTGTCCACATCGCCATCGCCATCAAAGTCGGCCGGGCATTCGCATTGATCGGGGATCCCGTTGCCGTTCTCGTCCAGGCTCCAGCCGATGCCGATATCGAAGATGTCGATGTGGCCGTTCTCATCGCAGTCCGACATGCCGCCCACGACATAGGCCGATCCGGACTCGTCACCATGGTCGTTATCCCCGGCGGAACCGATCACGGCCAGGTCGCCGGAGATCGACACCGCGCCGCCGAACACGTTGTCGGCCTCGCCGTCGGAAGCGCGCAATTTGGCTTCCTCGTTCCATTCGGCGCCATCGTGGAAGAAGGCGTACGCAGCGCCGGACCTCGAAGCGAGGTCATCGTCGCCCTCTGCCCCGGCAAGGATCGTGCTGCCCGAAATCGAGACGGAGTAGCCGAAGCCGTCGCCGTCCTGGCCATCCCCCGGGGCGAGGGTGGCTTCCGGGACCCAGCCTGATTCATCGGCGTCGTAACGGAAGACCTGGACCGTTCCCCATGGGCGACCCTCATCATCCCCGGGCGCGCCGATGGCGATGACATCTCCCGAGACGGCAACGGCGGTGCCGAACTGCTCGTTCCAGGCAGGCTCGCCGGGCGAGAGCATCTCCTCCTCGACCCACTCCTCGCCGTTGTAGCGATAGACATACGCCGCGCCCGAGGCGGTGCCGTACGTGTCGTCGCCGGGCATTCCGACCACGGCAACATCGCCGGAGATCGCCACGTCGTAGCCGAAATGATCCTCCGCGCTCCCGTCGGTGATCGTGATATGGGATTCCTCGGGCCAGTCGGAGCCGTCGCGGCGGAAGATCGAGGCGGATCCTGCCTCGTTCTCCTCGATCTCGTCATCCCAGGGCGCGCCGACGATTGCGACATCGCCTGACATGGCCACCGCGAAACCGAAGCGTTCACCGGGATCGGGATTGCTGACGACAAGATCTGCCTCATGCGGCCACCACGGCGAATCCCGCCGGAAGATCATCGCTCGCCCGGGACCGCCATACGGCGCACCGACCACGGCGGCTTCGCCTGAGACAGAAACCGAATGCCCGAAGAGCTCCACACCCTCGGGCTCGGGGTCCGTGATCGTCTCGTCCTCGTTCCAGTTGTCTGCACCCGTACCGGCCCTGTGATAGACGTACGCCGCACCGTGCGGGTAGTCATACATGGCGCCGCCGACGAGGTATTCTCCATCGATCGCCACGGAACATCCGAAGAGGTCGCTCTCCGCTACTTCCTCGGGAACGAGCTTGGCGTTCTCAGTTGCCAGGACGGGCTCGCACTCATCCGGCATCCCCGTAGAGTTCTCATCAGTGCTCTCGCCTTCCATGATGTCGCAGAGATCGAGGTTGCCGTTCGGCTGGCAATCGGACAACCCTCCGAAGACATAGGCACAACCGCCATCGGAAGCCTGATCATCGTTCAGCGGCGCGCCGACGACGGCGTTCTGGTTCTGGACCGCGATGGCGCTGCCGAACGTGTCGCCCGATCCGGCGTTGGAGGCCAGAAGCTTCGCCTGTTCCGCCCAGCCTTCGCCGTCGTGCTGGAAGATGTAGCCAGCCCCGGCGCCGTCTCCGCCGCCGTCGTTGCCCTTCGCCCCGACCACGATGAACTCACCGGACAGGCCGACCGCGCAACCGAACTCATCATCCGCGGCGGCATCGGATGCGAAGAGCTGGTCGTCCTCAAACCACTCTTCGCCTTCATTCCGAAACACGGAGGCGGCGCCGGTGCCGCCTGCTTCGGGGGCGCCGACGACGGCCACACCGTCACCGATCGCCACCGAGGAGCCGAACCGACCCGCGGACAGCACGGGCAGCCGGGCCTCGTTCGTCCACGCCGAGCCGTCGTGGAGGTACACGTATGCTGAGCCGTCTTCCCCCTCCAGCATCGGCGCGCCGACGATGATCCGGTCGCCGTAAATCGCCACTGACGAGCCGAACAGGTCGTCTTCGTACTCAGCGCCGTCGAAGGCGAGCAGTTGCGCCTCATTCTTCCACGTCGAGCCGTCGTACCGGAACACGTATGCGGCGCCGGAATGAGAGCCCTGCGCATCGCTGTGCGGGGCGCCGACAACGGCGACGTTGCCCTCGATCGCCACGGCGTGGCCGAGTCGATCAGACCCGCCCCCCAGCGACAAGTCCGCCTCGGTCCCCCAACTCCCGTCATCGTAGCGGAACACGTGCGCTGCGCTTCGACCCGGCGCGCCGACGAGAATGCTATCGTCCCATACGGCGACGTCCCGGCCGAACTCATCGCCGATCGCCTGGCCGGCGTTCAGACTACCCTCGCAATCCCAGGTCGACGCGTCGTACCGATAGAGAAATCGGAACACGTGCGCGGCCCCGGGGCCCTGCTGCTCCAAACCGTTCTGGTCGGCACCGACGACGATGATCTCCTCCCAGATCGCCACGGCGCAGCCGTAATGATCTTCCGCCTGGAGTGCGTCCGTCGGCGCCAGTTGACTGGTTTCGACAGCATTGCACTGCGCGCACGCGCACTGGCTCCCTGCCTGCATCAGAATGACAAGCCCCGCGACAAGCCCCGCTATTGGAGATGTGTTCATGGCTCAGACCTCCTCCGCATCCGCAGAACGTGTCGACGTGAGTCTCGTTTCGCGCCGGCCGTGGGAGAACCCTCGTGCTTCCTGCGCGTCGCGGACAGACAACCCGCCGACATCCATCACCTCGATGTGACCGCGTCGGGAAACAGATCGTCGCTGACCGGCGTCCTGGCCTGTGATCGCGGCGGCCTGGCGGCGCGGCCGGCTCGCAGTTTCGCATCAGCATACCTCGATCAACCTCGACCGCAAGGCGGCCCAGCCGGCGTGGTCGGAACTTCCCGTGCACAGTGATCGCCCCGAGTCCCGGCGCCTGCCGCCCGATCACGTCGGGCCGCGGCGTCGATCTGCTCGTCATTCCCGGCGATGAGTGCGCTCTTCAGCGGGTGCGAACCGACTGAAGGTAAGGTGCCTGTATGGCCCCGGCAGCGGTTGACCGCAGGGCAGGTCGCCTATGGGCAATCTCCCCATGCGGCAAGCAGCGCCAGCAGGTCGGACGTATCGGTGTCGCCGTCGCCGTCGACATCGCCGTCCGGCGTGCCCCAGGCGCCGAGCAGGAACAGCAGGTCGGCGGTATCCACATCGCCGTCGCCATCAAAGTCGGCCGGGCACTCGCATTCATCGGGGATGCCGTTGCCGTTGGCATCCTGGCTCGTGCCGTTGTAGATGTCGCAGCCGTCAGGCACGCCATTTTCGTTGCAGTCATCGAAGAGCTGGCTGTAGAACAGGTAGTTCCCGACGTTGGGATCCCAGTTGGAGATGGCCATGTCCAGCGAATGGGAGTGCCGGTAGGTCACGATGAGATCCACGACCGGAGCGGCATTGAGGCTGATCCAGCCGTACTCGCGGCTCCAGGTGTACTCATCGGGACCAAGCTCGATGCCGTCCCGCACGACCGAAACGAGACCCTGAATCGGCTGCACGGGCAGATGGAAGAGCGTCCGGCTCCCGTCGGGCGGGAACGTCTCGACGGACACCAGCTCGATGCCGCAGGCGGGGTCGACATCGCCGAAAACGATCTTCTCGATCACGCTGGCCGTGCCGGAAGACCACGACGGGCTCGCGGGAAGGCCCGTCCCGTCGTTGAGGAAGAGCCGGGCCGGCTCCCACCAGCCGCCGGTGGCCAGATCGAGCAGACCATCATTGTCGATGTCCGCCACGGCGACGGCCGAGCCGTATCCCTCGTAGTACGACCAGGAATAGTCATTCTCAAAGAGGTCATCGGCCAGACCGGTGTACTGCCGGAAGCGGCCGCTGCCGCCGAGTTGGGTGTTGTCGGTCAGGAACAGGTCGACGATCCCATCGCCGGTCACGTCACCGGTGGCGGCCATGATGGCATCCTGATGGGGATTGTCCGCGGTCTGCCAGGAGGCGGTCGTCTCCAGCGTGCCCCCGAGGTTGCGATAGATCCGCGAATAGTCATCGTAAGCCACGACGACGAGATCGAGCCAGCCGTCGTCATCGCCATCCACCCAGAGAGCGCCCTGACAGATGCTCGTATCGTCGGAGACCCAGCTCGCGGTCGCCTCCAGCGACCCGTTCACATTGACGTACACATAGTCGTTGTAGTAGTAGTGGTCGTAGCTCCAGCCGGTGGCGACCGCAAGGTCCGGCCGGCCGTCGTTGTTCATGTCGCCGAACGCGACGCCGAACGCGTTGCCAATGATGTTCGCCTCCCAGTCCGGCAACAAAGAGAGCGTGCCGCTGTTGTTCAGGTAGAGCTTTGCGATCGGCGCAAGGGTACCCCCTGTGCCGAGGTGGGCGACCGCGACATCCATCCAGCCGTCGCCGTTCACATCAGCGACGTCGAGATGGCCGTTGTAGGCGTAATCACTGGATTGCCAATCGGGCGTGGCGGGAAACGTGCCATCGCCCTGGTTGTAGTAGACGGCGAGGCGCTGCTGGTTCATGTCGTTGCCGTTGGCGACGACGAAGTCCAGCCAGCCGTCGCGATCCAGGTCAACCAGGGCCGCTCCCGTCCCGCGCTGGGTGTCGGCTGAGACCCAATCCGGGGTGGAGTGATAGATGGGCTGGCCGAAGGCCGATGCGGCCACGATCAGCAAAGACGCCACGAGACATGTTCTGGTCATCTCGACCTCCTTCTCCGCGGTGGACGGCACCGTACACGATGCTCCTCTATTTCTGATTCTACAGCCGATCGGGCAGTCTGCCGCATCAATTCCGGTGATTGAGCAGCGGTGCCGCGCGTGCCGTCACGAGGCCGGCCCCAGCCCGGATCGCGGCGGATGAACGCACGTTCGCGCCGCTCAACACATCGACAGACAAGAATGCGACTGAATGGTCGTGTCACGGACCGGCGTGGGCGGTCTCGTCGGGGGCCAACGCCGCCGCGGCCCGCTTGCTCGCCACCGCCCACTGCTCATCGGGATCGTCCATCACCAGGCGCCGGATCCCGCCCGGGAAATGGTCCTGCAGCCGCTCATATTCGGCCCGATATTCCTCATCCGGATGTGCCCAGTCGTGGAGGTAATAGACCGTGTGGATGCACGCCTGGAGCAGCTCCTTGGTGCAACCGAAGCACGGGCGCATGGTCGAGTACATCGTCGCGCCCTCGACGGCGATGCCGAACCGAGCCGCCTGGAGCAGCGCATTCTGTTCGGCGTGCACGCAGATGCACAGGTCGTAACCCGTCCCGGAAGGGTATTCATCGCGATGGGCGCAGCGGTGGCAGCCGCCTTCCATGCAGTTGGTCATGTGGTGCGGCGTGCCGTTGTAGCCGGTGGAGACGATGTGATTGTCCTTCACGATCACCGCGCCCACGCGATTGCCCATGCAGTTGGCGCGCCTGCGCACCGCCATGGCGATGCCCATGAAGTACTCATCCATGTTCGGGCGGGTGTAATGCTCCTGGCTCATGGGCCTCATCCTAGCGGATCGGCGCTGCGGCCGGGCGCCCGTCACTGCGGATGACCGATCGGCAGGATGCACAGCGGCTGCTCGTTCGGTCGCATGGAGCACACTTCGCGCACCCGCCCGTCGGCGAAGGCGCCGACGCAGGTGGTGCCCAGCTTCAGGCAGGCCGCCTGGAGATAGACATTCTCCGTCACGGCTCCCGCCTCGATGTGGACGTACCGCCGGGCACGATCGCCGTATTTACCGGCCGTCCGTTCGTAGACGCCGGCGATGACCAGGGTGGCCGGCGCGGCGGCGATCCACCTCTGTCCGGCCGCGGCGGCCAGCGACGCGCGATGGTCGCCGTCGGCGACCTTCACCAGCTCGTGCGTCCGAGAGCGATACCGATACACGCCGGCGTCAAGGCCGGAGACGTTGCCGGCGACGCAGTAGAGCTCCATGGGATACAGCGCCCCGGCCGACGGCGCCGTGCGCCGGCGCTCGCCTCGGTTGGTGCCCTGGGCGGCCCAGAGCAGTTGCGCCAGGTCCGCCGCCGTGATCG
>Ga0272441_10005428_pt1 | contig 22142 bp, 17 predicted proteins | sample SSMProp6N_FD_193582 | JGI IMG/M metagenome (GOLD analysis project Ga0272441, IMG submission 193582) | Marine sediment archaeal communities from Little Sippewissett salt marsh, Falmouth, MA, United States - SSM-Prop-6N | ecosystem: Environmental > Aquatic > Marine > Wetlands > Sediment ... | reverse complement strand
CTGAGCCTGAAAAAGGTCGATTCCCCTGCCTATGCTGAGGTGGATTGGCGAACGGCGATGAAGGAGATACAGGCATCAGACGAAGACGAGGAAGCAGCTTCACAGGATGAAGCTGATGTTTCTGAAGTCTCCGCAGTTGAAGAAGCCGGTTTGGCAGAAGATACTGTTGAAGCAGAAGAGACGGAATCCGTTGTGGACGAAGCTGAAATCACTGCAGATGAAGAATCTGAAGAGCTTGAAGTTGAAGCCGAGGTTGAAGCCGAGGTTGAGGCTGAGGCTGAGGCAGAAGTAATTGAAGAAGCTGAAGAAGAACCGGAACAAGAAGAATCAGCTGAAGAAGAAGCTGTTGATGAAGCTGGCGCTGAAGAGGAATCAGCAGAGGAACCAGAAGAAACAGAAGTTGAAGAAGAGACTGACCAAAGCGCCTGAACCTCTTGTGTGGTAGATACCCCGGGTAAGTTCAGATGAGCTTACCCGGTTTTATTTTAAGGTCGGGATAGTCCCCCTGATTCCCAATCAAGATAATTTGGTAGAATATTGTCAGCAGTATGTTGTACTTTAGACTGCGGAGGATTTTGTAGTGGCTGATAAAATGGAAAGATTCACTCAGCGTGCCCGAAGAGTGCTCAGCCTGGCTCACGAAGAGGCAGAGCGACTCCGACATAATTTCATCGGGACAGAACACCTGCTTCTTGGATTGATCCGGGAAGACGGGGGTGTTGCAGGCCGGGTGCTGCGGGAATTGGGGCTCGAGACAGAACGGGTGAACCAGATGGTTCAGCGTCTGAGTGGTACAGGACAGTATACTGGCGGAAAAATCGAACTTGCACCCGGCACAGAGCGGGTGCTGCAGATGGCTTTCGAAGAGGCTCGCCGCCTCGGCCATCACTATATCGGTACGGAACATCTGCTCCTGGCGCTTGTCCGGCAGGATGAGGGTGTGGGTATTGAAGTCCTGCGCCGGTTGGGAATAACTCCTGAACAGGTGCGTCGCCAAACAAGGAGAATTCTACAGGATGGGTCAGCCAGCCGTACAAGCAAACAGGCTCCCACACCCAGAAAAGAACAGGAAGCCAAAACACCACTTGTTGACCAGCTGGCAACAGACCTGACAGAGCTTGCTGAAGAAGGGAAGCTCGATCCTGTCATCGGAAGGGAAGTTGAAATCGAGCGGGTTATTCAGATTCTGGCTCGACGGACAAAAAATAATCCGGCACTTATCGGTGAGCCGGGGGTTGGAAAAACCGCGATTATTGAGGGTCTTGCACAGCGAATTATTGCAGAAGAAACGCCAGGTGCACTGATCGGCAAACGTGTGCTCCAGCTCGACGTCGGCTCTCTTGTGGCCGGCACGATGTATCGCGGGCAATTCGAGGAACGCCTGAAACGGGTTATCGATGAGTTGAAATCGGCAGGTTCGATCCTGTTTATCGATGAGGTTCACATGCTGGTTGGGGCCGGATCGGCCGGGTCATCTGTTGATGCAGCAAATATTCTCAAACCAGCACTGGCTCGCGGCGAACTGCAGGTTATCGGCGCTACCACACTTGAGGAGTACCGTAAGCATATCGAATCAGATGCGGCACTTGAGCGGAGATTCCAGTCTGTAATGGTAGATGAACCGACCGATGAAGAGACTGTTTTGATCCTGAAGGGTGTAAAGAAGCTCTATGAAGAACATCACCAGTTATTGATCAGCGAGGAAGCTATTGATACGGCAGTGTCACTGTCAACCCGCTATATAACGGACCGGTTCCTGCCCGATAAAGCCATTGATGTAATCGATGAGGCGGCATCCCGGGTTCGGATGTACAAGAGCCCTGAGGCTGTAAAATTGAAGGAACTGACCACACGACTGCGAGAGGTGCGTGCTGACATTGCGCAGGCTGACCAGGAAGGAAAAACCGAAGAGATCGGCAAATTACGGCTCGAGGAAGTTGACTTGCGGGAGTCGCTGAAAGATCTCCGTTCGAAGTGGGGCCGAAAGGAGAACTGGCCTACAGTGACGGCAGAGGATGTGGCAGAGGTTGTAGGTATGTGGACCGGAATACCTGTAACACAGATAGCCCAGGAAGAATCCTTCCGCTTGCTGCAGATGGAACAAGGCCTTCACGAAAGGATCATCGGACAGGACGAAGCGATTACAACAATCTCGAAAGCTGTTAGAAGAGCACGTGCGGGGTTGAAGGACCCGAATCGGCCAATTGGTTCGTTCATGTTCCTTGGCCCGACCGGGGTGGGGAAAACCGAACTTACAAAAGCCCTGGCGGAGTTCATGTTTGGTTCGGAAGATGCGCTGGTCCAGATTGATATGTCGGAGTTTATGGAACGGCATTCGGTCAGCAGGCTGGTTGGCGCACCTCCAGGTTATGTGGGGTACGACGACGCCGGGCAGCTGACAGAGGCAATTCGCCGGCGCCCTTATTCCATCGTGGTCTTTGATGAGATAGAGAAAGCGCACACAGAAGCGCATAACATGCTCCTGCAGATCATGGAGGAAGGGCATCTCACGGATGCGCGAGGCAAAAAAGTAGATTTCCGCAACGCCGTGATTGTAATGACTTCGAATATTGGCGCGGATCTGATCCGCAACCAGACGAAGCTGGGATTTAATCTGCCGCGTGATGAAGCTCTCGAAGAGCGGCTTGCGTATGATGAAATGCGAAAGAAACTCATGGAAGCGATGAAAAAAGTGTTCCGGCCGGAATTTATCAACAGGGTAGACGGGACGATTGTTTTCCATGCACTGACAAGAGAGCAAATTGAAAAAATTGTCGATCTTGAGTTGGATAAGCTGGCGGAACGTCTGAGCGCCTACAGCATATCACTCCACGCCTCAGATGAGGCCAGAATAATGCTGGCTGATCTTGGATATGACCCGGAAATGGGTGCCAGGCCGCTGCGCAGAGTAATCCAGAACCGTGTAGAGGACCATCTCTCCGATGCCCTTCTCTCGGAAGAGTTCAAATCGGGAGATCATATTCTGATTGATGTACATGAGGATGAACTTGTCTTCCGCAATGACCAACCAGAAGCGGATAATGAGGAACAGGTGGAAGTCGCATTGGGGTAACGGAGTCGTGTAAAACTTCAGGCTATAGAGCTGCTCAAAAGTAGAGCAGCTCTTTTTTTACAGCATTGGTTCTGTATACCGAATCGCTGCCTGGATTGTGGTCATGCAAATGTTCGGAATATGAGTGTTTGCTCCGGTCAGATACTATCGCAGCAGAGAAAGGAGCCGAAACGGGAGTTTTTCTGTCGCCCCCTTTTTATACTGGAGAGCGCTTGAACCTCATGATATGCGCCCGTATAATCGACACCAGGAGGAGCCGTGGCCAAAATAAAAACACAATATGTATGTCAGCAGTGTGGAAAAGTGTCGGCTAAACCACTCGGCCGCTGCACACAATGCGGCGCCTGGGGGAGCATGGTGGAAGAGGTTGTCCAGTCCACAAAAGCTCGACCGGCTCGAAGGCTGTCAGGAACAAGCAAGCCCAGTTCGCTGGCTGAAATCGAGGATAAGCAGGAAACCAGGATGCCGGTCGGGATTGAGGAGTTTGCCCGGGTGCTTGGAGGAGGCATTGTCCCTGGATCACTGGTTCTTATCGGGGGGGATCCGGGTATCGGCAAGTCTACTTTGCTGCTGCAGACAGCGCTGCAGATGGCACAGACACAGGATGTCCTGTACATTTCCGGCGAAGAATCAAATCACCAGGTTAAATCCAGGGCGCTTCGCTTGCTGGGGAATAGCCCTTTACCTGAACGGATGTTTCTTTATCCGGAAACCAATATGGACCAGATACAGCAAACCATTCTTGATACACGCCCCGGTCTCGTGGTCGTTGATTCGATCCAGACCATTACGATTCCAGAGCTTGATTCCAGTGCTGGTTCTATTGTCCAGGTGCGCGAATCTTCCGCCAGATTCCAGGAACTGGCAAAAACACAGGATATTCCAGTTTTTCTTGTGGGGCATGTAACAAAAGCGGGTGCAATAGCCGGGCCGCGGGTGCTGGAGCATATTGTGGATACCGTGCTTTATCTCGAAGGGGATCATTATCATGCTTTTCGACTACTGCGCTCGGTCAAGAACCGGTTTGGGGCGACCAGTGAGGTTGGTGTGTTTGAGATGAGATCTGAAGGAATGGTAGAAGTCCCGAATCCATCGGAGCATTTCCTGGCGGAGCGGGTTGTGAAAGCTTCAGGGTCCGCTATAGCCGTTATCATGGAAGGAACCAGGCCGCTGCTGGTTGAAGTACAGGGTCTGACCAGCCAGACGTCCTTTGGCAATCCGCGGCGAACAGCAAACGGTGTGGATTTCAACCGGCTGCTTTTGATAACGGCAGTACTTTCCCGACGTTCCGGTTTGCGGTTGGCAGAGCAGGATGTGTTTGTAAATGTCGTTGGCGGGCTGCGGGTAAACGAACCGGCAGCTGATCTTGCTGTTGCAACTTCAATCTATTCCTCAACGAAGGATATTGTAGTACCTGCTGATATTGCATTAATTGGAGAAGTCGGGTTATCAGGAGAGATTCGAACAGTATCTCAACTGGATCCGCGTTTAAAAGAGGCGAAAAAACTGGGGTTCCGGCGTGTGCTTGTTCCGTATAATTCGCGTGCATCCAAAGAGGCTGCGGGCGGAATGGAAATCTTAAAAGCGCGTTCGCTTGCAGATGCGTTTCGTAAGATATTCCCGGGCAAGATGTAAGCCCACAATAAGGCTAATTAGCTTGAGTGAGGGAAATTAAGGCATTTTTTAGGAAATAGAATATGCGTATACGTGATGAACCTGAAAAAATGAAGGTAGCTGATTGTGAAAAAAATACGGCGACTTGAATCTTGTCTTTAAGGAATCTGAATCTTAAAATTTTCACCTCTTATGCCCGCGCGCATATCCCCCAAGATATAGGGGGTGAATCATATTCAGGGATTACTATTGGGGACTATTTGGGAAAAATTGGGCAGGACAAAATCCATGTGGTGGATTTAAAACCCATGCAGATATAACGAATTCTTTAACATTAAGTCTTCTTAAAAATATGAATCTTTTTAGGCAAAGAAGGGGTAAATAGATTGAACCAGAACCCACCTTCTGCTAGAATCCATTCATATACCTGAACGTGAACTTGCCTGGTTTGTGAAAGAGTATAGAAGCCAGGATCTTGGCGAAGACAGTTCACGAGCCTCGGTGGTACTAATCACGAAGTACGCAATCTTAGTCACAAAAAAAGCTCCTTTGGGAGAAGGAGTTTTAGTTTTGCACAGCATCTTGAGAGCAGGAGACGCGTATGAAAGCTGAGCAGCACTGGGAAGCCGCACTGGGACAGCTGCAATTGGAAATGCCGCGCGCCTCATTTGACACCTGGGTGCGGGATAGTGAATTGATAGCGTATGAGGACGGCACATTCATAATCGGTGTCCAGAATGCATATGCACGGGATTGGCTGCAGGAAAGACTATATGCGACAGTCCAACGGCTTCTTTCCAGTATTGCTGGGCGAAGTGTAGAGGTACGATTTGTGGTATGGCAGGCAGAAGTACAGAGCCCTGAACCTGATCCGATCAAAGAAATCCTTCCTGAAAAAACATTTTCCGAATCGATTCGACTTAACCCCCGTTATGGTTTTAATGAATTTGTTGTGGGCTCCAGCAACAGGCTTGCCCATGCTGCTGCACAGGCTGTATCAGAAAATCCGGCCAGGGCATATAACCCGCTGTTCCTTTATGGAGGCGTGGGATTGGGAAAAACCCACCTGCTTCATGCGATTGGCCTGGCCTGCCAACAAAAAGGATTAAAGATCAGGTATGTATCTTCGGAAGAATTTACAAACGATCTGATTAATGCTATCCGCAAACAAACCACACAATCGTTCCGGGATTTTTACCGCAGTATTGATGTTCTGCTGATTGACGATATCCAGTTTATCGCTGGAAAAGAATCCACCCAGGAGGAGTTTTTCCACACATTCAATACGCTTCATGGCCAGGACAAACAGATTGTGATTTCATCGGACCGCCCACCGAAGGCGATGGTTACCCTGGAAGAACGGTTGAGATCTCGTTTTGAGTGGGGCCTGACGGCTGATATTCAACCGCCGGATTATGAAACAAGGCTGGCAATTTTACGAACCAAAGCGGATCGTACCGGCGTAGAAGTCGATTCTTCGGTGCTCGAAATCATTGCCCGGCGTGTGAAGAGCAATATCCGCGAGTTGGAAGGTGCTTTGAACCGTGTGGTTGCCATGTCCCAGCTCAGCGGCATGCCGTTGAATGTTTCGATAGTGGAAACACTGCTGTCGGATCTTCTTCCGATGACAACAGACGTATCTCCGGACCGAATTATTGAAATCGTATCCAATTATTATGCAGTTACAGAAGAAAGAATACTAAGCAAGGAACGTTCAAGAGAAGTAGCGCTGCCTCGCCAGATCGCTATGTACCTGATGCGTGAAGAGGTGGGTTGTTCTCTTCCCCAGATTGGAGAATCACTTGGAGGGCGAGACCATTCGACAGTGATCTATGGATGTGAAAAGGTGGCGGATTTGCTGGAAACCGATGACAGGCTGCGCCGCCAGATTGGATCGATCCGGGAACGACTGCAGGAGCCGGCTCAGGTTATCGCCTGATTTATTATCTTTCAAGCAACAATAAAACGCCCGCAAAATGCGGGCTGTTTTCTTTAATACCCCTGCCTGTTGGATTTTGAAACTGGCCTAGAGTAAAGAGACCGGATCGATATCAAGTGCCCAGCCTTCCGGGATGGTGTCTGGAAGCAGTTGATGAGGGTGGTGAGAACGAAGAATAACCTGCCATCGATACAGCCCGTTAAGCTTCTGATAGAAACAGGGCGCAGGCCCTATGAGAGCCGAGGTGTTTGCAGGCAGGTTGTTTTGTTTTCGAATTCGCTGAGCCATCTTTCCGGTTTCATCTTCTGCATGCCTGTCGGAAAGATGCTGATAGACGAGGCGGGCGAGTCGAGTAAAAGGTGGATATTGTAAAGATTTTCGAAGCTTCATTTCATGTGTGTAAAAAGCATCATAATCATGGTGTCCGGCTGCTTGAATTACATAATGGTCTGGCTGGTACGTCTGCAGGATAACCTTTCCTCCGAGCAAACTTCGACCGGCACGGCCGGCGACCTGGGTGAGAATCTGGAATGTCCGTTCGCCTGCACGAAAGTCGGGTAAATTCAACCCCATGTCTGCATGTACGATACCCACTAGAGTGACTAGCGGCAGGTCCAATCCCTTGGCTATCATCTGGGTTCCGACAAGGACATCTGCTCGATGAGCGGCGAAATGAGAAAGAATGAGTTCATGTGACCCTTTGGAGCCTGTCGTGTCGCGATCCCAGCGCAGAGTGCGAATTTCCGGAAACATATTGTGAAGAGCACTTTCTATCCGCTGCGTTCCGGCGCCGAAGGCTTTCAACTTCTTGCTGCCGCATTCAGGGCAGGCAGAGGGCATCTTGCGTTGATAACTGCAATGATGACACCGCAGGCTGTCCTGGTGTGGATGCTGTGTAAGCGCTGTACCGCAGTTGGGGCAGGTGAGTGCAGCCCCGCAGTCACGGCAAAAAATGTATGTTGCACCCCCGCGACGATTAAGAAAGAGTATCGCCTGATGTCCTTGCTCCAGCGTTTCACCCAGCGCCTGTTGGAGATCTCGACTGAAGAATGAGCGGTTTCCGGCTTTTAACTCGGATCGCATGTCGATGATATCAACGGTAGGGAGCTCGGCAGAATCTGCATCCTGGTCGAATTCCCTGAATACAGGGGTGACATGCAGCCGCTCTGATTGTATCTTGATGCGCTCACGGTGCCCTAGAATACGGTTGGGAAGTTGTAGTAACTTCAACTGTCCCTGGTCTGCGAGGTAGCGGGTGGTGACATCGGGCGTTGCACTTCCATAGATGCAGATACAATTGTGAATGGCAGCGAGTTTTGCAGCTGCAGTACGTGTATGGTACCTGACTGCCCGGCTGTGCTCTTTATAGGAATCATCATGAGATTCATCCAGGATAATAGCGCCAATGTCTGTCAGAGGGGCAAACAGGGCGCTGCGCGGGCCAATTAATACAGGCAGCAGCCCGCTCCTTACCCTGCGCCATGTGTCATATCGTTCACCGGTAGACAGCTTTGAATGTATCAGGCCAACCTGGCCGGGGAAGCGAGATACAAACCGGCGCACTGTTTGAGGAGTGAGAGATATTTCCGGCACCAGTACAACGGCCTGTTTTCCTTTCCGAAGCGCTTCATCAACAACTGATAAATAGATTTCTGTCTTCCCGGACCCTGTTACGCCATGAAGCAGGAACTGCCTGTGGTTTGAGGTGTTTCTGAGGGCTTCGTTCAGCAGATCCCATACTCGCTGCTGGTCATTCGTTAGCGGCGGAGGTGTGGTTGGGACGTAGTCGAGAGATTCAAGCGGGTCTCGCCAGATTTCTGATTCGCTGAGCAGAACAAGGCCCTGTTCTTCCAGCGTGCGGAGGTCGCTCATGGATCCGCCGCTCTCTGCATAAAGCCAGGTAACATCGAGAGGCTCGCCTTCCCTGATCAGGGAATCAACCATGGCGATTCTTCGTTGATATGCTGAAGTGCCTGGCCTGCCAATGCTTTCAACAGACTGACGGGCTTTCCCGGGGGTACAGGCCAGACGTGCGGAATGAACCTTCAATGGACGAACACTGGGTGGAGAGAGGACGGACGTCCGGGAAAGGATATCCCTGCGAAGCAGTGATTCCGCAGCGTTTTTCCAGTTCATACGCGACAACGCACGCTGTAATTGCCGGCCGCGCAGCGGTCCACGACGTTGAAGCAGCCGTATCAGCCTTGTTTCAATCTCTCCTTCAGGCTGGTGGTTTTTATTCTGCAAGGTGTACAGACTGTCCGCCTGTTTGCTCAAACCTGGCGGCAGCATGAGTGCCAGACATTCAATCAGCGGAGCAAGCGTTTGTGTTTCCAACCACAGCGCAAGCTGCATTTGGGACTGGTTGATCACCGGTTCCTGGTCGAGAACAGATTGAATCGGACGGGTTTCTGGCACGGCCGGTTGGGAAAGCAGAGTTAGAACAATACCCTGAACCGATCTGCTTCCGAAGGGCACTGTTACAAGAGATCCCTGCCTCACATGGCCGGTCAATTGGTCTGGAATGGCGTAGTCGAACGCACTTTGAATGGCGGGCAGATTAATCGCTATTCTGGCAAACATAGGGTTCGTATTAATCGAGTAAACCTTTAATTCTCGTTGTCAAAGATAGATATCCGGGCAATTCGTTTTCCATCCATTGCTATTACACGGAATTGATAGCTGTTTTCTTCAACCATATCACCAACACGGGCAAGACGTTTCAACTTTCCGAGAAGGTATCCTGCAATAGTGTCGTAGTAAGGATTCGACAGGTGAATTTCGAAGTGCTCGTTGACATCTTCGATCAGAGTAAGGCCGTCGACAAGAAATGTGCCGTCCGGCATCGGTTGGATCTGGGGTATGTCATCAAAGGGGTCCTGAACTTCACCGATAATCTCTTCGAGGAGGTCTTCAAGTGTCACCACGCCGGCGGTACCGCCGTACTCGTCGAGCACAATTGCAATATGCTGCTTCCGTGCACGGAAGCTGGATAGAAGAGTTGCGATCCGGGCTGTCTCGGGAATAAAAAGTGCCTCGTGCATGAGGTCCTTTGCAGAAAGCGTGGCATCATTTTTTATATGACGAGCGCGCAGGATTTCCTTCAGATGAACGATTCCAATAATGTGATCAACACTTTCCTTGTAAACAGGAAGTTTGGTGTAAGGCTGTTCAATTGCGATGTTGATCATATCGTCGAGGGTGGCATCTGCCGGAACAGCGATCATTTCCGTTCTTGGAGCCATAACCTGGCGTACGAGCAGTTCATTAAAATCGAAAACGTTTCTGAGAATATTTCCCTGCTCGTCTTCAACGACACCGCTTTCCTTGCTGGCTGTTACCAGCATTTTCAGCTCTTCAACTGAATGTGCCATTTCATGTGATGGTGGCGCTTCCACGCCAATCAGTTTCAGGAAGAGGTTTCCGGTTCCATTAAGAAGCCAGATTGCGGGTTTAAAAATCCATTCAACCACAACAGTGGGCTGGGCGACAACAAGAGATGTTTTTTCGGGATTCAACAGGGCTATAGACTTTGGCATCAGTTCGCCGACAACAACATGCAGAAATGTGATCAGTGCAAACGATAAAGCAACGGAAACACTGAAAGTGATATCCTTTTCGGCAAGGCCCGGGAAAGAATTCAGTAAAGGTTCGATCAGCTCTGCTACAGCCGGCTCGCCTATCCAGCCCAGTCCGAGGCTTGAGATTGTAATACCCAGCTGTGTAGCCGCAATAAACCGGTCCGGGTCATGAATGGCTTTCTGGACCCATCGGGCGGCGTGGTTGCCCTGGGAGACCAATTCGCTGATCCTTGTGCGCCGTACGCTTACAAGGGCGAATTCTGCTGCGACAAAAAAACCATTGGCCAGAATAAGTACAACCACAGCCAACAACTTCAAAATAATAAGCCAGATTGACGAGTCCATCAGAAAAAAGCACCTCTGTGTTTCAGATTTAATATCTGCAGTATGGATCCTGCAGAAAGAATGCTGCATCCCCGAATCCTAAAAAGGAAACACAGGGATACGTATCACACGGCAGCCGGGCGGTTTTCAGGATTCTATAGGAACCGGTGATCAATCCTGGCGATAAATCACAGCTGATCCATATCCCACAACGGAGGAATAATCGCCTGTGACATCCCCGGATGTGCTGTATCCAAGCACCTGGACTGAATCAGCTCCCAGCTGCTGGCAGGCCCATAAAACAGCTGCAACAGCACCGCGGCCGCAGGCAAAGCCAAACTGCTCTTCTTCGGCCTGGATGACGCCTTCGGGATCAAAGGCTTCGACACGGCTGAGCATTTCTGTGTCAAAACGGAGTGCAAGATCACGCGAGTAAAAGTGGCTCAGATCAGTGCTGGCTATCAATACTGCCGAATCATTCTTAACTGTTGAAGCCAGCGAATACCCCAGTGCTCGAGCAGTCTCTATGCTTTGATCTGCCATCATGACAGGGATCAACTTGAATGGTGCTTTGAGCACTGTCTGAAGAAAAGGCAGTTCAATTTCCAGGGAATGTTCCTGATCATAGCGAATTTTGGTCAGGTTCAGATTGTAGTTGTTTTGCAGAACATTATCCAGAGAGTTGATCTTTCCTGCACTGACGGGGATTGTGCCAAGAGGTGTGCTGTATGCGTCGTGCCCGCTGGTCAGCAATTCTCCGGGGCTGAGACGATGGGATGGGGAAATTACTGCAGCATAGGAAAGCTGCATACCCTCCAGCAATTTAAAGGCGAGTGCGGCTGTCTGTCCGCTGTATTGATGTCCGGCGTGGGGAACGACAAGCCCAAGTATTTTTCCCGGAATTGTTTGCGCAGGCCGGGCATCAAGGAAAGTATTGATAGATGTGCGCAGCTGGTCCGGATTCGAAGGGTACCAGGAGCCGGCAAGCGGGGATGGGCGTATATCCGTATGTGGTTTTACGGTTCCCATACTCATTGTGAACCATCCTTTCCAGATCGATTGTAGCACAGGCTGGATAGGAAGGTCTATGCATGGTATATCAACGCATTAATTTGGCAGAGGCTTGACATCCGAACGAATGTTCTATATACTGGATACAAGAACAAAAGTTCTAATATGGGAGGGGACATGATTGGATCATCACCGGTGTTAACCGGCAGCGAGCAAGTGCTGCAATATCCGGAGCATGTGCTAGAGAAAAAAAAGCACATAATAAAGGAATCCGCCGCGTCCGAGAGAATCCAGGCATATAGCGGTGCAAGCTGGGCTGGAGAGGCTGGCTTAGCGAGCAAGGAAAGCAGGGCTTCTTTACTGAGTTTGCTTCAGGCACAGGGAAGGCTTCCGGCATTGCACACCCTGATCGGCCTGGAGAAGAGTGGAGCACCGGTGTTGGTAGATTTCTCCAGAAAGGAAAGCTGGCACCTGATTGTTGACGGCCCGTCCGAAAAAAGCAGGTCCAATATGATGCGAGTATGTGCCGCAGCAATGGCGTTGTCGAGCAGGCAGTCGCACCTTCAATATATAGCATTGGATCCTGGAGGCCGGGAGCTTGTATTTCTTGAATCCTGCCCCCATATGCTGACAGATCTGGTCAGCGATTGGCTTTTCACAGAAGAAGTCATGCAATGGCTTGTAGGGGAAACAGTTCACAGGCAGCAATCCCGCATCGAGAACCCACACATATTTCTATGGATAGACAAATTTGATCTGCTTCATTCAAGCATGTCTCGGGCAGCGCGTAAGCGCCTGGCCTTACTCTGGGAAAGAGGGCCCGAGTTTGGAATACATATTGCAGTATCTATGAATAGTGAGACAAGAAAACTCGATGGAGTTTTTCCGGGTTTGGCATCAAGTGTGCATATCTCATTAGTGGATCATAAACAGGTAGAACCAGAATTAACAAATATCTATCGGTCCACTCTATCAATTGAGAAAAAAAGAGTTCCTTTCAGGCCGGTGCAGTTTTCTGCCCGAGAGATGAACGAAGCTGCAAAACTGCTGTGTGCTGGTTCCCGTCCAACTGGTGAATCGCTCCTCAGGGAAGGGGTGAGTGATGAACACTAGGACGGATGTGAAGGAACCCGAACTTCAGCATAAACTGAAAAATGGAGAGCCTTTGCAGATGGAAGTAGGGATGTTGTGGTTTGATAACGATCAGCAGCAATCGCTGCCAGAACGGATTGAGAAAGCTGCAAAGTATTATTACAGGAAGTATGGACGGGATGCGAGTGTTTGTTATCTCAATCCCGAAGGGACTATCATCGAGCTTCCAGGCAAAGTTGGAGAAATCCGGATTCTGGTATCAAAAAAAATCCTTCCGGATCACTTCTGGATTGGTGTAGGAAAGCCGGCTTGAGATAAGAGGTGTATACGGGCGGCTGACATCTACCTGAAACCTGGCCGCGTATATCGATATATGAGGAGGGGGAAGAACTGGCATATTGCCATAAACCTGAAGAAGTTACTCAACTGAACAATCGGCAATGAGGCTGTCGAGTGCGACAGAAAGATCGACTGACGATGTCTTGCTCTGGTAGTCTGTCTGCTGCAGTGAAGCATAAATCTGGAGAAGCTCTTCTTTGCTGAAGTTCTGAGCCTGATGAGTAATTTTATCTGCCACGAAGGGATGAATCTGCAAGGTATCCTTAACATTCAAACCGCGGTCAAGGCAATCTCTTGCCTGGATCAGCAGCCTGAACTGGCGGATAATCATAGTGAATATGACCTGAAGGTTTACCTCTTCCTGGAGATGGTGAAATTCTGCCAGTGCTTTGGGTGCATCCTGGTTTCCAATTGCATCTACCAATTCGAAGATGTCAGCCTGGCCATGAAGAGGTGTAAGCAGTTCGATGTCAGCAGTTGTTATTGAACGTTCATAATCGGTGTAATTCAGAAGCTTTAGAATTTCCTGATCAGCAAGGAGGGTATCATCGGCTGCTATTTCAGCAAGATTGTGGGCTGCCATAAGGTCGATTTCCCCGCCGTATTCACGAACACGATTTGATATCCATTTTTCAAAAGCATATTTCTGAGGTAGAAGACAGGCTTTTGTCCAGCTTTTTTCGGCGTTCTCCTGAGCCCATTTATAGATCGGTGATCTTTTCCGGTATCTTTCTTTGGCGTTTTTTTGACTCGAGTCAAACGATTCATGTATGACAACAGCGGTCTGTTGAGGGCTTGTATCCAGGATAGTAAGGAACTTTTCAAGCCAGGGTGTTTTTGATGTAATTGCTTCTGCATCCTCAAGTATCAATAGCCTTCTGTCAGCGAGAAAGGGCATGGTATGGCAGATCGTTTCGAATTCTGCAAGATCCAGGCTTCTTGCCGAAAAATTTGAACAGTTCATATCTGCAACCGAAGGTTCCCCAATAAGCTCGCGCAGCCGGTTGATAAGTTCCCTGGCTGCAAGTTTGTCGTCTCCAAAAAGAAGATAGAGCAGAGGTTTATTATCACTCATATCAGCTGTGTCGGGTTATTACGCGATAAAGGTTGTACTTGCCGGAAGGCCTTGAAGAAACCGATACAACACTTGTATTTTGAAGGTCAGCCAGTGTGGTCACATTTTTTTGGATAGCATTACCAAGCGGTTGTGCCAAGACAAGGCTGAGCATCGAACCAAGGATAGCCAGTGGAAGTATTTCAAGCTGGTCAACAAGGTTCCTTTTCTTTTTCCCCGGCACGTTGAAAACCAGGTATCCTGACAGTGCGGCCAAAAATGCACCAGTGAGAAGGTTTGTCCCGCAGTTTGGATGTACAGCAAGATGTTTCTGGCCGGATTGCAGCTTTTTAAGCGCATCATGCAGGCCGGGAACAAGCTTTTCCAAAGGTAATCTGCTTAGAAGATAGAAACCACGGAAATCCGAGCGGCCAATAAACCTGTACTGAGGATGCTGCTTACTGAGAACATGGATGGATGCATGCTCAAGTGCATGATTTCGACGAAGGTTCATCAGAGAAGGAAATTGCTCAATCAAGGAATTTTGAGGCACGTTTTTACCTTTATTTAGTGTTGGTTCATTATACACGATGATGGTTATCAGATCATAAAGCTGACCGTGATTTTCTCCGGTACAAAGGAAGTCAGCAAGGGAAGGAATTCAGGAAGCCCCAGTTTCCTCAAGACTGATGTTATACCCAAGGACTGAAAGTTTCTCAGTGAATTCAGATAGTGTACTGCGTGTAAGCAGATACCGGCGGCCCTCTCTTGAAATTCTTTCCGGCTCAAGATATCGGACCAGATGTTTGCGAAAGAGTTCGAGACCTTTCAGGCTGCCGTAATATGAAAGCAATAAATTGAGGTGATCAGAAAGGACATTGGAAAGCTCTTCACGGCTGATTGTATTCCGTTCGCGATGTTGAAATATCCACGGGTTCCCCACCGCAGCTCTTCCTATCATAACGCCATCGCAGCCGGTTGTTGTTTTCATACGCGCAATATCTTCAACAGAACGAACATCTCCATTACCAATAACCGGGATAGAAAGAGCCTGCTTGATTTCAGCGATTGTATCCCAGTCCGCCAGTCCCTGGTAACCCTGATCTCTGGTTCGTGCGTGAACAGCAATCATGGCTCCACCGTTATCTTCTATGATGCGAGCCACATCAAGGTAGTTCCTGCTGTCCTGATCCCACCCGATACGGATTTTTGCGGTGACTGGTATTTCCAGCGATTTATGCAGCCGTTGAACAATCCGTCCAATTTTGTCTGGATCTTTCAATAAGCCCGCACCTGCACCGCGCCCGGATACGCGACGCGTTGAGCAACCCATGTTCAAATCGATTGCATCCGGTTTGATATCCTGGATTCTAATGGCCGCGTTAAGTATCCGGTCTTCATCGTTATCGAATAGCTGGATGAGGACAGGTCTTTCGTGAGGAAAAAAGAAGAGATCGGTCAACGTTTTCTCCCATTTTGAAAGCACATCCATTGCATTGATAAAGACGGTATAACTAAGGCTGGAACCAAAAGTACGGCACAGCATGCGGTATGGTGGATCGGAGAAACCAGTCATGGGGGCGAGGATTGTGTCGCCATAAACAGGAATATCACCGATCCTGAAGTTCGGTGTTCCGGGTATAGTATGGGTTGAAATTTCCTGATTATTACCTGATTGCATTCAATTTTCCCTTGATCCGGATGCCCACACCGGGATAGAATACTCCCATGACCTGGAACATGATCGGCCACCAATGGGCAGCAAGGATACTGCAGCAGCATATTCAATCAGGAACGGTCCGACACGCGTACCTGTTTACAGGCCCTGAGCATGTGGGGAAGAATACATTGGCCCTTCGCTTTGCCCAGGCGATTAACTGCAAGGAAACGAATGTCCCCGGAATGCCATGTGGGAACTGCCGGAGCTGTACCCTGATTGAAACCTTCCGCCATCCTGATCTCCATGTTCTCCGGAAAGAAGAAGGGCGTACCTCCATCCGGATTGAACAGGTGCGTGATCTGCAGTATTCCCTGTCACTGGCACCTTATGAAGCCAGGAGGCGGATTGCTCTTCTTTCCGATTTTCATGAAGCGACGTACCATGCATGGAATGCGCTTCTCAAGACACTCGAAGAACCATCTGATCGAGTTGTTCTGCTGCTTACATCACCCAGCACGGACATGCTTTTGCCTACCATTGTATCGCGTTGTGAAGTCCTTTCGCTAAGGCAGGTTGCGACTTCTGAAATTGAGGAAGCTTTATTAGCTCTCGATGGAGAAACGGCATCTATACAATCTGCTGCCCGACTGGCAATGGGCTGTCCCGGATTGGCCTTCGGATACCTGGATGAGGAAGAATTGCAGCAGCAATTTGCGTATCGGGATGACTTGTTCGAGTGGCTAGAAGCCGGAACTGCAGAGAGATTAAAAAAAGTAGAAGGTTGGATGAACTGGCGGACAGGATTCCCACAGCGTCAGGCACAGGTAAAGGAATTGCTGGAGGTCTGGATAGTTATCTGGCGTGATATTCTGCAATTACGGGTCCGCGAAACATTTTCACCAGTACATCAGGAAGTAGTGTCACGGCTGAAAACAAGCAGCACATCATTGGAATCGGTAGAAATTGTGGAACAGATAACCCGCCTTGAAAAGGCTCTTGAAGAGCTGCTGGCCAATGCAGATCCGAGACTGCTGCTTGAAAATCTGGTGGCAGATTTTCCTGAGATGCATTCAAGCTAACCAAAGTCCGGAATTTTATTATAGGTAATAAACCATTTTCCACCTTTGCTGAGAAGAAATAAGCTTGAAAAGTGACTGCTGAAAAAACCTGAGTAAAAGAGTGCCTGAAAAGGGGGAAAAATGCCAGTTGAAATAGAAACGGGCTGCGCAGGCAGCTCGTTAAGACGCACATCAAAACAGGCTACATCCCAAAACAGTTACGGGATATACCTGGGAGCCCTCGAGACGTTTTTTCTGCCGCTATCGTGGCTCGACGATTATCCTGATGGCGGTTCTTTCCTTGCCTTCGATATCCACTGAAGTGAATTCCGGGATGCAGATTACATCCAGACCGTCTTCCTGCAGGTAACCTCGTGCAATTGCTGCAGCTTTGACCGACTGGTTTACTGCCCCGGCACCGATAGCCTGGACTTCCGCTCGATTGTGCTCGCGCACGACACCTGCGATTGCTCCAGCAACAGCAGATGTTCGCGAACTGGCAGATACTTTGATGATGTCCATCGGGCTGATTCTCCTCTGGCATAAGTATTACGTTTGCCCGACATAAACACAAACAAATCGTATCTGGATTGTACAGGATATGATAGACGGAAGCAAGCACTTAAAAATTACGCATTGACAGTCTTCAGACGTCAGCCATCTAAGTACAAAATCCCGAATCCGGGATATGACGAGTATACATAAAACAAACGACGCGTGGTTTGAGCTGCGGGATTTGCCTTAACAAAGCTTTAGGGGCGAATAGGATGTGAGGGTGTACTGTAGACGTTTTTTACAAGGCCTGTTTACCATTGGAGTGAGAAAGAAGATTATGCATTCCCGTTCACCCGATCGATTTCTTCCTGATCGAACTGCACTTCTTCCTTGCCGGAAAGTTTTTCCCTGATTTTACTGACAATAAGGTCCAGATGCGATGAGTGTGAAACATAATCCAGGTCATCTGCAGGAACAGTGAGGACAGGGCAAAGTGTGAAAGTGTTGATCCATTCCTCATAAAGCAGGTTTAGCTGATCAAGGTACTCCGGCTGAATTTGTTGTTCATAAGACCGGCCGCGGCGGGCAATCCGTTCAAGCAGTGTATCAGTGGAGGCACGCAAATAAAGGACCAGATCAGGGGGAGGCAGGAATTCTGAAAGGACAAGATACAATTCCCGATAGGAGAGCCAATCGCGCTCAAGCATATTGTTCTGAAGGAAAAGGTTCTTTGCAAAAACCTCTGCATCTTCATACACACTGCGGTCCTGCACAACGGAGGTGGGATGTGAGGCCAGATCCTTATGTGCTCGCAGTCTGCGCGTAAGGAAGAATATCTGCGAGTGGAAGGACCAGGCACGCATATCACGGTAGAAGTCTGCGAGGTAGGGATTCTCACCAACCGGTTCATAGAAAGGCTTCCAACTCAGCCTGTTGGAGAGCATTTCAACGAGAGTGGATTTGCCAACACCAATATTTCCTGCGACTGCGACAAAATGCTTCATACAGTTTACTGCTCCAAATAATCACCAGAACAATATCCGGGTCAGCTGCTGCGGATTTGAATGGCTCGACTACCCAATACCTGAAAACGGGAGTTCGGGTTGGAAAGGAGGTATTCCCAGCGCTGTCCGTATTCGGTGAATAATATCATTCAGGTGTTCGGGCTTATGGACAAAATCCATGCTGGATGTGTCGATTGTAAGAACATTTTCAGGGTGCTGCCTGTAATGCTCTTCGTATGATTGATTAAGATCATTGATATAGCTGCGGTCCATATTGCGTTCATATTCGCGATCGCGAAGAGCGATTCTTTCCATGGCAATATCCGTTGAAGCCTGGAGATAGATGGTGAGGTCAGGATCGGGAATACGCTCTGCAAGAGCATTGTGTACACTGTGGTAGGTAGCGAGTTCATCTCCCTCAAGATTTAGAACTGCAAAAATTGAGTCCTTCGCAAAGCTGTAGTCGGAGATAAGATTCTCTTTTTCAAGGTCGCGTTTTGTAAGTTCAAACTGCTGCCGATAACGGCTCAATAGAAAGAAGATCTGGGTTTGAAATGCGTACCTTTTACGGTCGGCATAGAAATTTGAGAGAAACGGATTTTCCTCAAAAACTTCAAGCTGAATGTCAGCATTGAATACGGGTTGGAGAAGGCGGCTGAGTGAAGTCTTCCCAACGCCGATAACACCTTCAACGACAAGATACATGTACACTTCCTGGTGAAGTATGGATTATGAATCTGGAGCAAAACAGCAGATTAAAAAACTCTGCGGCCGACCTTGATAAAGCATACCTGTGAATGGGCGAAAGGGCAATTATTTTCCCCCTGTGGAACCTTAAAATTTCCAATTGTTTCCTAATATTGGAAATTGGAGGAAGCTATGGTGACTGCAAGGTAGAGGATGGGGTTTCCGATCCAGCAGGTTCCAGGTCCTCCCTGAGTGAATAGAGAAGAATGTTGTCAAAGCTGACAGTTGCCAGGTCGTTCTTATCTGTGCGAACGATAACTCCAAATCCTGTCCCCTGAAGTTGAGTCTCCTTAACCTGAAATACTTCGATCTGGTTTATATAAAAGGTATATACATTATCCCTGGCGAGGATACCCAGGGTATTCGAAATCCGCTGACCGGAAAGCGCAGCGAATGTATCTTCTTCAGGGACAAGTAAAAACCCTCTTCCATCCTGGACGCTGGTTACACTTGCAGTTCCAGAGCAGTTCATCATAAATCGGAGATGTTCAAGACCGGATTGATAACGGAAGACAATGCCATATTTATCTCCCGGCTGACAGAGTTCAGCATAAGCGGAGACCTGGATAAAAAAGTCTTCCGGGAGAACGGCAGGGCTTACAGCAGTTCGGAATGTATCTGGCTGAGACACGACCAGGACAAGCTGATCGTCAGAGACGCTGGCCGCGCCTGCCTGGTCCTGGCTGAGAGACCAGCAGGTAGATGAATCGAACGTATCCTGGAAAAGAAGGGTACCAATATTGGCAGATATGTCGGCCGTAGGGGTAAGTGTAGGCCCCGGTGTTGATGTCGAAGTTGGTGCTGCACTGGGGATGATGAAAGTTGGAGAAGGCGTCAGGGTACCCGTCGATTCTGGTGTATTTGTGACCAGGGCGGTTCCGGAAGGCAGGCAGCCGGTTAGTACAAGCAATGAAGCAAGTGAACAGGCAAAAATCCCGGGGAAGGGGCGGGAAGATTTCTTGCTAGAAAACCTGTGAAGCAGCTGAGACATACTTAAGTCCGTGTCTGTTACAGGGAACACGTTGATAGATAAACTGCGGTCAGATTCAGCGCAGGTACCAATAGCGGAAGTCGTCAAAGTAAATGGTCAGGTCTATTGTCTCATACGCATTGCTGAAGATACCAAACGTACCCAGGGTATAGGAATAATCCTCAATTTCCGGGAGAGAGATTTCATTGATAATTGGAACAATCTTTGAGCCGCCAGCGAATACCCCGATCTGATTGGAGGAATCAGGACCCTGGTTGATCGCTTCGGATTCGGTCCAGTCAACCAGTGTCTGCGGGGGTGCATCACCCAGGAACTTGCGGACACGGTACATGCCGTCGCAGGAGACTTCCAGGGTGTAACCGCGATTATAGACCTCGGGCGGGATGCGGAACACAAGTCCAGCGCTGTCCTTGCCGTCACAATCCGTAAACTCCGCGTTGATTTGAGCGTAGAAGTTGGTGGCTTTGATATCGGTCGCGCTCCATGAAAGGAAGGTGTCAGCGACATGGTCTGTCGTGCGGAATCGATCATCATCAAGAATATTGGTAGCTGCACCTTCGGTAATAAATTCTCCCCAAAGGAATTTTGTCTCGAAGGTATCGTGATAGTCCGGGACTGACAGATCGAGTCCCGTTCGTGGATCTCCTTCCGGCAGAGGCGGAGGTGTTATGGTTGGGCTTGGGCCTGCCGTGGGAGTGTCAGTTGGAGTGGGAGAAGGTTCTGTGGTGTTGGTTGCGGTGCCACGCGGTGTTGCTGTTGGCGGCGGCGTGTTCGTTGGAGGTAAAAGGATGGCCGGCTCGGAAGAGTGTGTTTCTGCCAGAGGTTCTTCTGATGCACCTGAGGATGTGCACGCAGTCAGCAGAAAAGCAAGGAAAAGAATTAAAGCTGGAATGGTTCGTTTCATACAATACCTCGGAAAGGTTCGATCGTTTGTTAAATGATACGATGAACACTGCGGGAAAGGAAGGTTGTAAGAGACATTGAAATACTCTTTGATTAATCGCAGATGGTTTGTTTCCCCTTCCAGGCGGCAGGCTCAAGAAAGGAAAGAACGCCCGGCTTTGTGCATGCGCTGATGATTAAAAAAGGATAGAATGACTATCGTGAAGAGGATACCCGGGAGTTTTCGTGCCATCCGCAGGATGCGTCAGGCAAAACCGACGCTTCTGGGCAGTGTTGGAAAAACAGCACTGGCAGCAGCGACTGCGATAATTTTGCTTGTCCTGGTGTCAGTGTTCCTGGCCGGGCTGGAATTCTCCACACTGGCGTCAACATATCCTGATGTCAGCAGTATCGAGACTTACCTGGGGTCACCCGGCAGAGGGGTCTTCATACCAACACGTTTTTACGACAGGACAGGAACAAATCTGCTCTATGAAGCTGTTCATCCCTATGCCAGGAGCAGAAGATGGCTGGGAACCGGGAATGAGGGAGATACACCCATCCCTGATCTTGTAGCCCAGGCCACGCTGGCTTCACAGCCAGGCGCATTCGATTCTCCAGAATTGTTTGACTCGCTTTTGAGTACAAATCCTCCCGAGGAAAAACGCTGCCCTTCTATTGCCGAACAGCTTCTCGATATGTCGATATTTCGATTAAATACAAAACAAACACACAAACTGGAATTCCTGATTCGGAATCTGTTGATTTATGAATTCCAGGCATCCTATTCGGAGGAACAGCAGCTGGAATGGTATCTCAATGCAGCCTATTATGGAAATATGGCATACGGATTTGATGCAGCTGGACTGGTCTATTTTGGAAAACACGCTCGGGAATTGAGCCTTGCTGAAATCGCAATGCTGGCTTCCATTCCGTTAAACGCTAGAACAAATCCGGTGGATAATCCTGTCGATGCGCGTGAAGCGCAGGAAACTGTTCTGGAAAGGATGCAGGCAGAAGGCTTGATATCGAAACGAGAAGCTGAGCAAGCCTTGAATGAACCTCTCGCACTCCAGGATAGCGTGAAAGAGGCTGTACCTGATGAGTTGGCTGTCTTCTGGCAGGCATTAGCCACAGCAGCGCCGGATATTGAACACCATCTGGCGATGAGTGTGACCACATCGATTGACCAGTTAATGCAGGAGAAAGCGTCCTGTGTGGTACAGGAAGTTGTGCGCGTGTCGAGTGGCGAAACCGAAGAGATCCCTGAAGCTTTCT
>Ga0272441_10005427_pt1 | contig 22143 bp, 23 predicted proteins | sample SSMProp6N_FD_193582 | JGI IMG/M metagenome (GOLD analysis project Ga0272441, IMG submission 193582) | Marine sediment archaeal communities from Little Sippewissett salt marsh, Falmouth, MA, United States - SSM-Prop-6N | ecosystem: Environmental > Aquatic > Marine > Wetlands > Sediment ... | reverse complement strand
CTCCCGGGGTCAGGTTGGTGAGAAATCCATTGAATGAGATGCCGGCGTACGAGCCGATAATTATGTTGGTAGGGGTACCGATAAGTGTGCTGATACCGATGACATTCGAAGCCATCACCTCGGGAATCAGCAGGGTAAGCGGATTGATCCCCATTGCTATTGCGATCTGAACCGAGATAGGCGTCATCAGAAGCATCGTTGTAACGTTATCGAGAAGCGCCGAAGCTACACCGGTGACCAACATGAGGATCGGCAGCAGCAGCCATGTTCGGCCGCCTGATGCGCGGTATGCCATAAAAGCCAGCCACTGGAAAATCCCGGTTCGCTCGACAACGGCAATGACGATCATCATGCCCATAACAAGGAAAATTACATTCCAATCCACGTGGTCCATGGCCGTGGCAAAACTTATGATCTCGAGCCCCTCAAAGAGCGGTTTTCCCAGGTAGCTGATTCCCAGTATCAGCGTTGCGCCCAGGAGTGCGGCGAGTGTGTTGTGTATGTCTGACGCTACCAGAACAAGCATCAGGACAAAGACAAGGGTAGCAATCCAGAGCGCAGGACCGACTTTCCGTTCAAGAACGATTTCCTGAAGGTTCAGAGAATGGCCGTCTCGCAGTTCTGCCATTTGATCTGTATTGAATTTGTAACTCGTCGATTCATAATGGTTTCGTTCGATGCTGAGTTCCAGCGGGGTATCCAGAGATTCAGGCACATCCAGGAGAAATACACCGTTATCCCTGCTGGCTGCTTCAGCCAATACTGTTTCGTCACCGACAGAGTGAAGTGTCACTGCGCCCTGCCCTACAGGTCCGTCGTGACTGTCAACCAGGATGCCGCTGATCGACAGTTCCAGATCATCCTGTTGGGCTTCTGCGCCGCTGAACAGAAGGAGGGCACTTATACCGAGAAACAAAACTGCAGCGAATAACCGGCGAACCTTCACTCTCCCTCCACTCCTGGCAGGACAACCTTTGCTCCGGACCTTTCCTCGAATTCATTAATAAGGGCTTCCAGCATTTCATTTGAAAACACTGCATTCTTTCCTTGATCGGCCGGCCTTCCAAGAACCAGGTAGTCCGCCTCTACTTCCTGGCATACTTCAATGATGTTTTCTTTTACAGGTCCCTGGCGGATGATACCCTCAGGATCCACGCCTTCCGCGTTTGCAGCTTCCTGAGCCGAAAGGAGGATAAATTCACCCATCTGTCTCATCTGATCCACCACCATATCGCTGGAGCTGCGTGTGGTGTGGGCCAGGAAATCGAGATTGATCACATAGAGGAAATGCAGCGGCAGGCTGGTCTGTTTTGCCAGGCTGATCGATGTTTCAATCGTATCCCGGCTGTCCGGGCCTCCTCGCACTGCGCAAACTATTCCACCCATCGAATGCTCCTTTCGGATCGCTGGTCAGCATCCCGCCTGAAATGGCTGTATCCGTCTATTAAAGCACAATTTTGATTTTATACCTTAAGGCAGAAAAGTATCGGCTGTGTTTTTGAGTTTGGAAAAAGGTAGTACACAAAAGAAAAGTAATTGACCAAAATGGATGGGTTGGGTTTCCTGGGCAGGGCATCACCAACAGCATCGCAGGATGGTTACTGTTTTCATCCAGGCATCATTTAGAGTACAGGTTATATTGTGCTTACATGAAGCCAGGGTGGCAAGACACACAAACTATCGTACACTCATAAAGACTGACACGCCGAGCGTTTGAACCGATTTGTACTCCCGGCTGTTATTCTGTTACGGCGCTTTGCCTCTGTCAGAATCGAAGGCTAATAATTTACATGAAGAGGACGGCATCATGGAGAAAGAATATCCTGTTATCGCTGTTGATGAGCCGGATTGGGAAACCATAGGCGGTGGTATCCATAATTTCAATATCCAGCAGGCTGGTGAGAATCACCATCAAAGGCTGTGTTATGTGATTCAGGGGCCTGAAGAGGAAGTCCTCGGCGGAGTGATTGCGGAAGTGTATTGGAACTGGCTTTACATCGACTTGATGTTTGTCAAGGAAGACTACCGCGGCCAGGGTTACGGAAGACGCCTCCTGAATACAATTGAAAACAAGGCGCGTGAGCTGGGAGCCAGGAATGTTTTTCTCGATACGTTCAGCTTCCAGGCGCCTGAGTTCTACAAGAAGTATGGTTACCAGGTTTTTGGTGAGCTAGAGGGCTTTCCGGATGGACATCAACGCTATTATCTTACAAAAACGCTCTGATCAATTTTTTATGGAGAATCAATCGGGAAGATGTGAACGATGGGGGTGTCGGTAGTGGTACAGCTATAGCAGCCGCCCGGCCCGAACACGTTCAGAGTGTAAGTGGAGATGAAAACCCAGTGACGAAAATAGAAAACATGAACTTCGAAAAAATCAAACCATACCTTGAGAAACCGGAACCGTTTACCCCCGGTGAAGAACTCTTTTGGGACGACCCCCACATTTCCAAACATATGCTTGAAACTCATCTCAACCCCGATATTGACCTGGCAAGCCGCAGGCCCGAAACTATCGATGCCTCTGTGGCCTGGCTGGTGGACGTGATCGAGCTTGAACCCGGCGATACAGTGCTCGATTTGGGCTGCGGGCCCGGCCTCTATACCTCCCGGCTTGCCCGGCGCGGCCTTGAGGTCACAGGCGTGGATTACTCCCGACGCTCGATTTCTTACGCCCGCGAGTATGCTGCTCAAAACGAACTGGAGATCGAGTACCGCTATCAGAACTACCTGGAGTTGACCGACGAAAACAGCTTCGACGCCGGCCTGCTTATCTTTGGCGATTATTGCCCACTCTCACCCCAACATCGCGCCCGGCTTCTCCGAAATGTACGCCGTGCCCTGAAACCCGGCGGCTTCTTTGCACTGGATGTCAGCACGCGCATTTTGCGGGAAAAATACGGCGCCCGCAACAACTGGCACATGGTCGAAGGAGGTTTCTGGAAGCCGGGCCCGCATCTTGTGCTTGAAGACGGATTCGACTACCCCGAAGAGGCTATCTATCTCAATCAGGCCATCGTTATCGAAGAAGACGGAAAGATTTCTGTTTATCGCAACTGGTTTCAGGATTTTTCACTCGGAACAATCATCGCCGAATTGGCTGAAGGCGGGTTTGCCATCCAGAGCACCTGGAGCGATCTGACGGGTACCCCCTATGTTGAAGATACGGAATGGATCGGGGTAATAGCTCGGGCAGCGTGATCTCATTTCAGGAGACAGCGAATAAGGACTATAACAACAAAAATAGGCTGCCCCAATTCACGGAGCAGCCTCTGAAAAAACCAACTGCAGCACCTATTCTCTTCGCAGGTCAACTGCCTCCCGAACAAGGTATACAAAATCCTCAACATCTTCATTTTCCAGCAAGCCGCCGGAAAGCTGCTCAAGTTCCCATTCAACATCTTTCAGGCTGTACTCCTTCGCCCAGTAACTTTCCCTCAGGATCTCAGCAAATTCGGCAACCAGCACAGCCAGCTGGAAGGTGTCTGACGTTTGCTCAAAACTGTCAGCCAGATCTCCCATCAGCATGACTTCTTCTATCTCAGTAATCTCGGACCAATCGGGGTCTTCCCAGCGCATGTAAACGTTTGCCAGGGCTTGACCCGGCTTTTCTTCAGCATCCTCTGTCAGTTTGACGGCATACAGCGCTGTGACACTGTGCCCGGCTCCAATTTCCCCCGCGTCCACAGTATCATCACGGAACTCATCATTTTCCAGCGCCCGGTTCTCAAACCCGATCAACCTGAAGCGGGTGACCATATCAGGGTTGAATTCCACCTGGATCTTGGCATCCATGGCGATCGTTTGCAGCGTTCCTGTGAGGTCGTGGACAAAAAGCCGCTCCGCCTCCCGTTTGTTATCTACATAGGCATAGAAACCGTCACCATCATCAGCAAGCCGCTCCATGAGCACATCGTTGTAGTTCCCCATGCCAAAACCGACCGTCGTCAACTGGATGTCCTGGTCTGCATACTTGCGGATTTCCTCAAGGATCGAATCAGGGCCGGTTGCACCTACGTTCGCAACACCGTCCGAACACAGGATCACGCGGTTGATCGAACCAGGCTCATAGGCCCTTGATGCCAGCTTATAAGCCATAAGCAGCCCGGCTTCTGCATTCGTGCTTCCTCCAGGGCTGAGGCCCCGGATCGCACGTTTGACGGTTCCCATTTCATTGACGGGGGTTGGCCGGAGGACTGTCCTTGCCATCGATCCATATACAACTATTCCAACCTGGTCTGTGGGACGAAGGGAATTGACCATTGCCAGCAGAGAGGATTTTACAGCTTCCAGACGATTTTCCATGTCCATTGAGCCTGAGATATCGATCACGAATGTCAGCACCGCCGGTTTCCGTTCTTCATCCGGCACGTCATAACCCTGTACACCGATTCGGATAACCCTGTACCGGTCGCTAATTCCAAACGGTGTAGGCCCGCCCTCGAGATGGAGGTTAAAACCGTTATCATCCGGCAGGGCATAGCCCATGTCGAAGTAGTTTACATATTCCTCTACCCGTACGGAATCCTTGTCGGGGATATATCCATCAAACAGGTAGCGTCTGGCGACTGTATAGGAGCCGGTATCGACATCGAGCGCAAAGGTTGATAGATTTTCATCCTCGGTATCGATAAAGGGGTTCACACCGTAGTTTTCAAAAAACACATCGTAGTATGGTTCGTCGTTCACGGGGTCCGTGCCGCCGTAGGTTGGACCCCATTCTTCATCTGTGAATGCGGACATGGTAGCGGTCGGGAAGCTTTTCAGGTTTTCGTATTCGGGCGTTGAATAGGTTTCCTGTGTGGGCTCATATACTGCTGCGGCACCGCAGGCAGAAAGCAGTGTTCCAAGGATCATCAATCCTGCCAGAAAAACGTGTTTTGTTTTCATGGTTCTCCTCCTTTACTCTTCTGTTTTAAAGAGTAGCTTCCCTTGCTCATGGTGTCTTGATATCGAATTGAACAGAGGATGAGATTTTGCTGATAAAGAGGTGAGATTGCCTGACAGGGTGTTTGACAAATAGCGAAAAAGGAACATTCGATGTCTGGGCCGGGTTTCCCTCCATGTTTGCCTTTGCTACAATAGCGACTGATGGATAATTCAACCGGGTCTGAGCATCCGAAGAAGTACCGCCGGCGGGAAGTAACATTGCTGCTGGACTTGTTGTCTGCTGGAGAATCCATATCGATGATTGGACTCAGCGGGATGGGGAAATCCAACCTGCTGGGTTTTCTTTCAGCGCGGGGAAAAGAAATCAGGCCGCAGAGTCCCGCGTGTATGCTGATCGATTGCAACCTGCTTGTGGATACGTGCCCTGATTCGTTTCTCGACCTGCTTAGCAGTTCCTTGAATGAACTGACCCCTCAAGAAACCTCGACAGAAAAGTCTGTTCCAGATGATGCATTTGAATGGCTTTCGGCAGCCCTGAAAGCTTTCTTTGAGACAATGGGGCATTCACTTGCTTTTCTGGTGGACAGTTTTGATGAGCCTGCGCCTTTTTTCGACCGCACCTTGTTCAACAGGCTGCGGGCGCTGCGTGACCGATATAAATACCGATTGAGCTTCCTCTTCGCCACACGGAAACCGCTGGAAGCATTGATCGAGAAGGAGCTCCTGCGCGAATTCTTCGACCTGTTTGCTTCAAATCAGATATGGCTTGGCCCTCTTGAGGAAGAGGATGCGTTCTGGTCGCTGCAGCGTTTCTGCGAACGCCACCAATGTACATTTGATAGGGATGTTGTAGAGAACCTCCTGCACCTGTCTGGCGGCCACCCCGGCCTGCTCCGAAGCCTGGCGTCCGTTCAACGGAATAGCTCTCCTCAATCATGCACCGAGTGGCTGGAATACCCGGCGGTTGAACGGGAATGTACCCTGCTGTGGGAGGATCTCCCATCTGCTTTCCAGCATTCACTGCGGTTTGGATCGGCTGACAGCGCGCTGGAAACTACAGAACTTGTCCGTAATGGAGAAATATTCAGCCCCGTTTTTGCCAGTTTTATCGAAAACCAGCGTGAGGATGAACTGGTGCTCCTCCCTTCCACCGGTGAAGTAATGGTGTCGAATCAACCGCTTGAGGAGCACCTTACAGCCAAGGAATACGCACTGCTGGCGTTCCTGTATGCACGCAGTGAAACGATCTGCAGCAAGGATGCGTTGATCCGGGCTGTATGGCCCGAGGATGCTGTATTCGAGAAGGGGGTAAGAGATGACAATCTGGCGCAAATCGTGCGGCGGATTCGCATCAAGATCGAACCCGATTCGTCAACGCCGCGTTTCCTGGTAACAGTTCCGGGACGCGGATATATTCTGCATAGAAAGGGTTAAGTCCGGTATTTTCGACGATTCTATCCAGAATGTTTTATTCCTGTAAGTGCAAATGGTTGTCGTTGGAACGACGCTGATTCAGGCAGGCAGAAGCAGGCCAGGGGATTTTATAGTTCCAGCCCTCATTGTCCTCAGGAACTCTCAGGAGAAAATTGTGTGAGGTAGTATGCTGCGGCAGCGAAGGCGAACTGCTTTGGCATTGGAGCACAGTCCGCTTCATCGAGGTTGGTGTATTTCAGTACACCCAGAAAAGCCGGTACGAGGGCAGCGTAGTATTCGTGCGCGATCTGTGGATCATAGAGACACCGCATGGCCATTGCACGAACCGCATTGAGTACAGCGGCTTCTTCTTCGAACTCTCCTGCAGGAAGGTTGTTGAAAGTGTTATCCATGAAGGTGAGGAAATCTTGCACGGAAAACCCCTTTGAATGGAAAGAACCGGCGATAAATTGAGTTACCAGCTCAACCTCAAGCCGTACAAAATCAAATAGTGAGTGCCCCTCTCTGGTTTCAGCAAAATCAATAAGCCAGATCAGTTCACCCGGTCCGATAAGGACGTTCTCAAGATTCAAATCGCCATGAATAACCGATCTGGTGCCCTGAATTGTCTGTCCCATAAATTCTTGCAATCTGAAAAGTGGGCTGCGCATTTTCTTGCGGCCGATCAGGAACCATTGATCGTGAAGCGAGGTGGTGAGGCCAATTCTTACTGCTGTCTCAGCCAGGTAGCTACAGCGGGTGTGCTGAACGATACCGCTGACAGATGAGACGGTATTGCCTGTGTGGAAGTGTTGTGAGTCTGCATTCCGGCAGCGAATTCGCACCAGGTTGTCAGGCCCAACCCTTCGAAGTGTCACGGTTTCCGCAAGTGCATCTACCTCTTCCACAACGAGGTTTCGCAGCTGCACATACTCTCCACGACTGGTGGAAATAATCTGGTCCAGGCTGGCAAGCACCTTTGGGGAGGAGGGGGCTGTCGATATATCCAGTTCCAGATGAACCGGAAGCAGGCGGTCGTATTCCTGCTGAAGCTGGAAGGAGTACGGCTGGCGCTGCTTCCACCAGGCCGGGCCGAATGTGGAAAAAAGCTTCTCTTCCATCAACCGCGCGGTGACATTCCCGGAGCGGTGTAGAGCATACTCCCGCAGGCTGAGCGGTGCTTCTCCCGGCATACCGACAAATGTGTACTGCAAAGCACTCAATTCAGTTCCCATTGTTCGAATGGGTGGACCTAATACCCGGCTTGTTACCGGAGGCAGTGTGCGGCGTACAAAGGAAAGGTAATTGGCATATTCCTTTTGGATGATGGCCCGGCTGCCCATTTTAACAACACTATAGGCGTCCTTTCTTCCGTCCGAATGAATTGGTTGTACAAGGAATGTATTGGCCCCGCTGTAACCAGAGATGTAGCGTTTCTCAACCATGCAGCGTTCATAGCGGGTGAAAACACAGCGCAGCAGTCGTTCTTCATCGCGGGCAAGTCTTATTCCCGGCGCAGGTTCTACCGAAAGACGGTTGTTAGGATTCATGCGGCGCACACGCTGCCCGCGACGCGTTTCCAGGCGCTTCCGTGCGGAGTATTGAGCCAGGGGCAGGGTAAGCACACCGCCCACAATGAGTCCAGTCAGCGCCATGGTGCGCGCCTTTTTCGCCGTTGTACCCATCGGTGCCCAGACGTTGACCTCCAGGCCCTGTTGGAAAAGGATGCTCTCCCTGGTCTCTGTAACCTCTTCAAGCGAAATCCATCGCAGGGTAACCACCAGGCTCATTCGCTGCAGTCCCCCGCTTCTGGGGTAGATGGACCAACGCCAGACGGCTGGTTGGTTTCTTTCAAGACTGCGAATCTGACTGCCTCCTGGTTCGATGTCCAGGCCGGCAGCATCGAGCCGGGCCGCTGCTTCAGCGGCGTATCCGGGATAATATGGGACAATTTCTCCCGATGTCTGCAGTTCATGCCCGGCATATTCGATTTCAGGGATATACCCCTCTTCGGAAGGGATCAGCGCCAGGCGAACAATATCAGATTCTCCCAGCTTTAAGGCGGCAGGCCATTCGACTTCAACCAATCGTTCTTCAAACTCCGGCATGGGTGTTGCTGCAGGCTGCTGTGTGCTTGTAGGGGCGGCGGCTGGGGGTGTGCTTGTTTCCACTGCTGGCTCCAGCGGACTCTCGGCTGCAGCTCCGCAGCCGGCAAGGAACAGGAGCATTACAGCAAGAGTAGAGAAGTATAAAACCTTTCGTAATGCCATCATTCACCCCATGAAGGAGGTTGGAAGAGGGAGGCGGGAGGCTGATCCCGAAGCTGATTGATCTCCGGCTGCTGCCGGAGGGAAACAATCAGGATGACACTCGCGATAATAAGGACCAGACCGATCACAGCCAGTACCCGTCGTATCTGCATTTTATCCGGATGATCATTGGAATTAGCCATTGTTCTTTCCTTTGCCGCACAGCTTCCTTTTCGCAGTGTAGCACAGGAACGCTTTCCCTGTCATGAGAAAATGATAACAACAAAATGAAATTTCAGGCTTTCGTCTGCTCGATCGTTAGGCTCAGACCCTTATCGGCTGAAGGAGGGCAAAAAGCTGGATGGCTTGTCGTATAGGCTGCCAGCAGAGCAAGCTGCCCGCCTGCTGAGCCGCCCATGAGCACAATCTTTTCATGGTCGATCATGAGCTCTTCGGAACGGCTTTTCATCCAGAGTATCGCTTCATGAATATCAGCGACCATACTGAAAAGGTTGCTTTCCGGGGCAAGAGTGTATGCGAGGTCTAGTATGACATGGCCCTGCCCGGTGAGGTGGAGGAAAATCGGACGGGTACCGAAATCCTTGTTGGCGTAGAACCAGCCGCTCCCGTGCAGGTATATCAGGCCTATGCCGAAGCGGTCTGCCTCTTCCGATGGAAGCCGGAGATCGGCATGGAGAGCGTTTTCGCCCCGACTTCCATTCTTACATCAATATCTTTCTGCAGGAGGGCGTTATCCGAGGGTTTCCAGCGAACCCCCCAGGGGGTGTTTAGCCAGGTTCCTTCCGGGAGGAGTTCGCGGACGTTTGTTGTGCCGGTTATTTCTTTCCCTGCAGCAAGTGTGACCCGGATTATGTGGAAAATATGGCGGGCACTTAGAAGCGCTGCTCCTGACCCTGATCGAACAGTCAGAAAGTCATGGAACCACAACCTGCCCGCTGCAGCTGATAGAAAGCCCAGGCAGCCGGCGGAAAACACAGCCGAGCCTGCAAAAAGCTTGAGTATGAAAATCAGCAGTAGGCCACACCAGCATTGAGGTTTGTGGAGAGTACCAGGAACAATAGGAAGGGCAGATAGTGAAGCAAACTGCAGGAATATAATAAAAGATCAATACCCGGTGTTCGGATCAAGCACCTGTTAAAGTAAATATACGATAACCGTGATAATCAGCCCGCCAAAAGCAGAGAAAATGATCCCTTTAAGAAAGCCTGTGAAGTGGAATATGTAATCCTTGTATCCCGCCATTCCTTCTGTTCCAGGGATAACTACAAAATCCGGGGTGATTGTGCAGAACATCAGCCAATCCAGGACCAGCCAGTCATAAACATTAAAGAGGAACACCACCCCAAATGCATGCACGAAAAGAGACCAGAACGGCATGTGGCTGCCTGCCTGCTGTTTGACCAAAAAGGTTGAAACTAAGGGGACAGCAAGCAGCAGCAGGATGAACGGTATTCCCACCTGAAGTGACAGCTTTCGCTCCTCCGGTGTCTTCGGAGGCACACTGGCCTGTATATCTTCAGGATAGTCCTGCAGCCATAACCGCGGATTGAGACGCATTGTGAGGATGATGAACAATGTGGCCAGCCCCGAAAGAATGGCTCCGTCAATAAGAAGCCTTGGAATATTCAGCATGATAGGTATCCCCTTATATGTTTGATGGTTTGTATTGTACAGCTATTCTACACTGGAATTTCGCGTAATAGAGAGGCTTCCCTTACAGACTGTTATGAGGAAGGCCTTGCAAGGGAAGCCAGAAAAGAGGAGAACTACAGCCGAGGCGGGAAAAGTTCCCGCGGGCTGCCAGTTCGATAAATTGGCAGGTATCGGGATATCTGACGACACCTGATAGCTATACATTCCTTCCGCAGTACAATGTGAGAACGGCAGCTTCAAGTACGATAAGATCGATCGCCTGAAGAGCCTGCGTTTTGGAATAGATTTCGATTGTACACCAGACTGTACTTCAGGGCGAATGACGCCCATCTTTTTTAGCTGTAAACGGATTAATTCATTAAAAAGAGAACAGGGCAGGAATCCCCATCCACGCAATGTGTTTATTACTGTGGAGATGTGAGGATATAAAAAATCGGTGTCATTTTTACCGTTTTTTACCGCAAACAGGCAGCAGAACTTTGGGTGTTACAGGATAAATGTAATCACACAATGCCCGAACTTTAATTTGTTAACAGAACCGCTCTCTATTCCTCCTGTTCCGCCAGGAAGGCTGACGGGTCAAGTTCCTTCTTTTCTTCAAAGAGGGATCGGATCTTTGTGAACGCCTGGTCTCCCTTGATTGTGAGATCGGCGAGGGTGTCGAGCAGGGCCATGTCTTCCTCTGAAAGTTCCTCATCCTTTTTGCCGATCAGGCCGAAAACGTCCCACGGCAGCAGTTCGATCTTGTTCAGGGAGAGGAAGTCGCGCACAAGGTTGCCGCGAATGAACCACATGCCGTGCATGTCGAAGATGCCGAAGCTGTCGGGATCAGCCTCTCCATTCCGGCACATTTGCCAGGCCACACCGGCGGTCAGGAATTCGTCGCGCGGCACATCAAGCGGTGAGAAAGTGATCTTCATCTCCTTGCATTGGAATTCGTCCAACTGGCTGTCCACCAGCACCCATCGTCCTGCTGCGGCATCCCAGACTTCGCACACCCAGTGGTCCTCGTAGTGGTCGGGGAGGAAGTAGCACCCGAATCCGCAGCGCGCCCTGGCGGGGACACCTTTCTGCCGCAGCAGAGCAGCCATGATGGTGGAAAAATCGCGGCAGTTGCCGACCAGCCGCTCTACTCCCGGACGAGCGACTTTTAATGGGCCGCTGTTCAGTTCAAGGATTCTGTCGAGCTGCTTTGCGGTATACCGCAGTTCCACTTCGCCCTTGCGTTGTTCCGGAATTTGCACTCCCATACGTTCGAACCAGAACACATGGATAACCAGGCCCTGGATCTGCCTGACGAGTGTGGGAATATCATCGGCAGTATCTTTGACAAGGTGTTTATGGTCTTTCAATGAAGTGATAATTCCTGGTTTCTTATAGAAGTTGAGGATATCCTCGTTTGGTGTCATTTCTCCCCTCCATGCATGATGAATTCATATAGACTCGGTTTATACGGTCTCCGCCAGCATATCAAATTGAAGCAGAAATTCGTGTATAAGTCCATCCCTTCCCGGGGGTATATTCTTACTCTTTGTTCTGCATCAGGGTTTGGGTGTAAACACTCCTGAGCGGACGCTTTTGTTCTCGGGGAGATTTTATATTGAATGGCCCTGTTTATTATTTTTGGTTCAATGCGGCTTCGAACATTTTTCAGGAATTAGGCTGGCATGTAATTGTCCAGGCAGAAGGTGTTGTTGTACTATAGAAGCTGTACAGGGGGGGATGCAAATCAAACGAGCCTCCAATAGGAAATGCAAATTACTAGCAGCGCTTAAACCACTTTAAGGAGGGGTCCCGTGTTCAAGCGAAAAAGGGCGAAAAAGATTGTCGGTGATGCATGGAATGTATATACGTGCCGCTATGGCGAAGGGCAGGTTGGCGTCATCTCTTTTGACGATGAAGTTTCAAGGGAGGAGAAGCACATGGGCTTCGATACCTGCATCCGGGTGGTTGTGTATATACCGCCTGATGACAGGGTGCTTGACAACGGACTTCCAGTACGCGAAGAGCTGCCCAATCTGGACAGGCTTGAAGATACGCTGGTAAGCGCTCTGGAAAAGCAGCGTGTAGACTGCCGGTTCGTCGGCAGGATGACCTACGGAGGAATGCGGGAGTTCGTGTTCCAGGTGGAGGATAAACAGGGCTTCAGGGATACAGTTGAAAAAATGATTCAAGATGTTAAAGACTACCGTATAGAACTTGAGGAGTCAGAAGGTTGGCAGTTCTTCGATGAGAAGATCAAGCCTTCCTCCGTATACAGGCAGCAGATTGCAGATATGCAGGTGATCCGGCAGTTGATCAAAGCCGGAAGCAACCCACAGGCACCGCACATGATCGAGCACGTGATCTGCGGCGACCCTGGCAAGCTGGCGAAACTCAGGGACGAGCTGGTCACGAGCGGCTTCAAGGATTTTGGGCTTGAGGGTGACCGCCTGGTGGTGGGGAAAGAGTCCACACTGGAGATCAACGAAATTTTCAGCGTGACGGGAAAGATGGCCGGGTACTGCGCCTCCATCGGCCTTGAATATGACGGCTGGGGAACAAACGTGGTCAGTTAATTCCTGCCATTGTGTAAAATCGTCAGTGCCGGGAAAGGGGCATAAGTTATTTACAGGACGGGAAAACCGTCCATGAAAGACAAGGAGAAGAGGATGAAACGCAGGAACATTTCTTCAGGCTCGCCGATGGAGGAGCCGATCGGTTTTTCAAGAGCGGTTCGGATTGGATCGACTATTGCCGTAGCCGGGACTGCGGCTATAGCGCCTGACGGCTCAACCGCCCATATAGGCGATGTATACGGCCAGGCCCGGTACTGCCTGCAGATTATTAAAACCGCTATAGATAAAGCCGGAGGGCGGCTTCAGGATGTTATCCGGACCCGTGTGATGTTGAAGGATATTTCTCAATGGGAAGAAGCCGCAAGGGCACATGGTGAGTTATTCTCGGAGATCAGGCCAGCCTGTACTTTCGTTGAGGTGAAAGGATTCGTAGATTCGGACTGGCTTGTAGAGATAGAAGCGGATTGTGTCGTTGTTCGAAAGCAGCGGGGAGCAGAGCCGCATATATAAAACACGCATTGATACATATTCTGATTTTACACACGCAGGAAAGGGGTTTTTAGAATGGAAGAAGTTATTCTTTCTATGGAAAAGGGGGCGATGGAACGCTGGCGGCAGGGAGATCCGTGGGGTTTTGCGGAAATTAGTGCTGAGGATTTGATCTATGTTGATCCGGGCAGAACAAAACCCCTGGTCGGGCTCAAGGACTATAAGGCGTTCCTGCAACAGGTCGAAGGGAAGGTGCTCTACCAGGGCTCGGAATTCATCGATCCCAGGGTTGTTGTCGCTGGAGATGCGGCGCTTCTCACATACAACTATCGTTCCTCTGTCCTCGATGAAGATGGCGCGGTACTCGGCCAAACCCCATGGAATGTAACGGAGGTGTACTTCCGCAGGGAGGGTGAGTGGAAGATCGTTCACAGCCACTTCTCCTACATTCAACACAAAGTGCCGGCAAGTGCAGAAATACCGGTGCTTGTCCATTCTTCTCCACAGGAGTATGAAGGTATGCTCGGTGAGGTGATGGCGCTTGAAAGCGCGGCAATGGAACGATACGACAACGGAGACCCCTGGGGCTTTACCGAACTTTCCACAGAGGATGTGACCTATTTCGACACGGTGACTGAAAGACGGGTAAACGGACTGGAGGAGCTGAAGGCACTATATAAGGAGCGGGAAGGAAACGTATCCTGTTCAGTGATGGATTTTATCGATCCCCAAATACAGGTGTGTGGGGAAATGGCGGTTCTGTTTTATCGCTTCCTTTCCACACAGCTGAACCCGGACAATTCTGTATCACACCGGAAACCGTGGAACTGCACAGAGGTATTCAGGCGGGTTGACGGCACCTGGAAGATCATCCATACCCACTGGTCGAATATCCTGGGGGAGAGGGTGTAGATGCTGTTACTTAGAGACCCGGTCTCCTGATTGCTGGATTCCTCCAGACCGGGTCTCCAAAGGCTTTTTACCAAACCCCCGGAATCAACCGCCAGTGAACTTCGTTTGCATATTCCTCGTAGCCGGGGAGATTCTGCCGCAGGTAGCGATCTTCGAGAATGGTGCGAATCCCCAGCGCCAGGATGGTAATACCTGCCGGGATAAAGGCCCAGCCTGAGCTCAACAGCAGCGGCGCTCCGAGGTTGAACACCAGGGCTCCGGCGTAGCCTGGATGGCGTATCCAGGCATACGGGCCGCTTCGGATAACCGTGTGTCCTTCCTCATCGATCCGCACGAATCCGTAGAAATGGCGATTGGCAACCAATGCCCACGCGGCCAGCAGCGAACCGGCCAGAACCAGAAAGCCCCCGAACATCTGCCATCCTGCAGTGGTGCTGCTCCAGCTTGAGTGCCTGTCGAGCCCGGCAACGATAAGGGAGGCTGCGGGGCCGAACAGGCTGACGATACCGGTCAGCGGACGGTCCCAGGGTAAGGCAGAGCTGCGGTCGGAGTGCATGCGTTTTTCAAGCAGGCCGGGTGTAGAGCGAAGAGCAAGGCCTATACCTGTCTGACAGGCGATATTGACCGCCAGATAGAACCATGCAGCAAGCCAGGCAATGCTTCCCGCCGGCAGGAACAGGCAAAGTCCATACACTATAGTGAGTATCAGATTCTGCAGCAGCCAGTGGGCAAGGATCCTGAAGGGGGGCGTCTTAGAGCCGCTTCTTTCAGATGGATGTTGCATAGAGGTTTCCTTTTCCCGATTTGGTCTCTGTAAATACGGGACTGCGTCATTATTATAGGCAGTTTTGCGAAGAGAAAACAGAACGGAATCGAAAGGCAATTTTGAACGCGAGGGATCGATGCAGAGTGCGCTGATTCTACGAAAACAGATCACTACCGGACGCCTGTCAGATCGAAAGCAAAATATGCAAAGTGAAAAAGAACAGATTTCCCTGCAGTATCTCAATAATTGACTGCAAGGAAATCAAGAAACGAGGAGAGCTGTTTTACGAGCGGGAAAATTTTCTTCCGGTCGCCAGTGCGACGCTTTTGTAGGCACCGTCATAAATTCCGATACTCTTGTTTTTTACAATCATTTCGCAGTACATAGCAAGCAGGTCATCTTCCATGGCAAGCAGATCGAGTGCCTGCAGCGTCTGTGGAATGGTTCGCGCTTCGATTGTTCCGTCACCCAGTTCTGCCCCTCGTATGGCCCCCCATTTTTCATGGCCGCCGACACGTTCATTGAAAAGCTTCGGCACAGGGTAGAAAGCCAGTTCGCTGGGTTTGGTGATAAGAACATCTGCCACACGCATCAGGTAATTGGTTGAATATACAGCATGGAAAATATTGTCGTGCAGGAATACATGCAGGCCGCGGGCAGGGCCGGTGCGAATCTGGTCAGTATAGGCTTGCGTATCGTCCCATGTAAAATGTGTGGTGATCTCATTTTCGTAGCCGGCAAGTTCCTTCCTGAGCCAGTCCCAGTTGTCCTTGTGATCACCAAGGTTAACCATTAAGGTGAGTTTGTCCTGTTGTATAAGAGGCAGGCAGTGATTGATAATGGCTTTAAAAAGATTGCGCTGGGCGCCTGCCCCACCCATGGTCAGCAGGAAGCGGCGCGGCTCATTGTTCTGCATTCTGCGCAGCCTTGCAGCACAGTCCGCCTCAATATTTTCCACCAGTTCATGGTCGATATGGTGGCCGGTGTAAAAAATCGCATCTGAGGGTACCGGATTGAGGATACGGCCTTTCTCATCGAAACCGCGCATCGTCCGGAAGCCGTAATAGCCGGAAGGAGACTGGACAGCGTGTTTGGCTCCCTCGGTAAGCTGGAATGCCATAGGCCAATTGTCGAACATCATATCGACCACGTTGGTCATACCGCCGGCAACAGCTCCCATGGCGTTCCACATATGAGCGGTCAATACCGGCATATCGGAAGGCAGCGCTTCATGAAGATTGCGGAACAGCTCGCTCATCTTGTAGTCCTTCACCTGTGTTTTCAGGAAGCGCCAGGGCCATCCGATGATCCACCAGTTGAGGAACTGGTCAAGAATCGGCAGAGTGGGATCACCTGTAGTCTCGGATTCCCAGACGTATTTGTTAAAAAGGCTGCTTTGCTGCGAGATGCGCGAGAACCGGCTGTACCAGGTATTGCACCAATTGATCACATCGGTCGTGATACCTGGAATTGCAAGCAGATCGAGCCAAAGGGGTGTAAAGCCCATCGCCCGGGCAGCTGAAGCGCCAGCCATGGCGATCCGATAGTGCCCAAAGCCCATGCGTACCGTGCTGATAATTATGGCATTATCTGTTTGGATCTCTTCTCCCTGACCATGCCGAACTATATTTTTTAAGCCGAAAATGGGGCCCAGGTACTCATTTGCTTCAAGACTCAGTTTATATTTTTCATCCGGATCGTAGTTAAATTTACGAATAAAGAATTTTTGCCAGCGGTTCGTTTTCCGCGATTGAGATTTATTCAAACGATTCCCATAAACTGCATACTGCCCATTTTCCATTTTCATACAATGCTCCAGATAGTATTAAGGATTTTTATTCGATCAAGATATCATCGCGTGCATTGATATCTATACATTCACACTCAGCAGATACCTTGCCGGCGGTTATAAAATTTGTATACGATTCTTTGTTTATTTTGCCTGGAAATTGACAGCGGCATTCCTCCGGCGGGTGTTCAGGGAAGCATTGTGTAACATACTTCATTTTGTAGAACCCAGAGTGAGCCCTTCAATAAAGTACCGCTGCAGGAAAAGAAACACAAGCAGTGTTGGAAGGGTGCCGACCAGGGCACCTGCTACGATGACAGGCCAATCCGTGACATACTGCCCCTGGAGGGTGGCCAGGCCGGCGGTGATAGGTTTGAGCTGGTCGCTGCGAAGCAGGACGATTGCCCACAGGTAGTCGTTGAAGATCCAGGTGAACTCAAGCGTGGCGACGGCAGCAATGGCGGGCAGCGTAAGCGGCAGCATGATCCTGCCCCAGATACCCAGTTCAGTGCAGCCATCCATCCGGGCCGCTTCGATTATTTCTCCCGGAACAGTTCGCATATAGTTGCGAAGCATGAATGTACAAAAACCAAGCTGGAAGGCGGTATGAATTCCTATTAACCCCCAGTATGTATCATACAAGCCGAGTGCATCAGTAAGGCGAAACACAGGCAGCAGTAAAACCTGGAACGGAAGCAGCATGCCGCCGACAAAAGTGTAAAAGAACAGACGGTTGCCTTTGAACCGGAAGCGGGCGAGTGCATAAGCGCCAAACGAGGAGAGGAGAAGTGTGAGAAAAAGGGAAGGCAGTGTAATGATGAAGCTGTTGGGTAGATAGCGGTTTAACCCGCCTCGATTCCATGCGGTTGCGAAATTTTGCAGTGTGATTCTTTCCGGCAGCGAGAAGAAACCGTTGGTGAGGATGTCATCGTAAGTGCGAACTGAAGTGATCAGTGCCGTAAAGATGGGTACCAACCAGAGGAAGGTGGAAAGAACGAGGATAACGTAGACAAGCACACGCCACGGCGATCTGAAGTATCCTTTTTTCATAGTTAATACTCCATTTCATCCTGCATCACCCTGTAAAGGTAAAGGATGATGAAGGCGAGACTGAGCAGGAAAAGGATAACTGCAATAGCGGCGCCGTAGCCCATCTTGTAATTGTTAAAGGCTTCAATATACATGAAGTTGGCCAGCACAGAAGAAGCATTGGCCGGGCCGCCTCGGGTCATCACAGAGACCAGGTCGAAGGCTCGGAGCGAGTCGATCACACTGATCACCAGCACAATCACTGTTACCGGTGTCAGCAGCGGAAGGATGATGCTCCAGAAAGTGCGCCATCCACTGGCGCCATCAACATGCGCTGCTTCCAACAGCTGCGGATTGATACTTTTCAGTCCGGCCAGGTAAAGCACCATCACATAGCCAACCTGGCGCCAGATGGCTACGATGATGATAGACCAGAGGACGATGTCCCGATTGCTGAGCCAACCCGGCCCTTTCTCCACAATATGGGCGGTCTCCAGCACAAAGTTGATTAACCCGCCGCGGGGATGATAGAGCCAGCCCCAGATCAGTCCGCTGACGACCATCGCCAATACCATCGGCATGTAAAAACTCATTTTGAAGAATTTTTCACCAGGAATAGTTTCGTTCAGTGCCATGGCCAGCCCCAGCCCGAGTACAACAGGGACGGTGATGAAGGTGACCAGCCATTTCAGGTTGTTTGTCAGTGACAGGTAAAAGACCTTGTCACGGAACAGTTTTTCGTAGTTTTCCAGCCCGATGAAGGATGGTGAGGAAATTCCATCCCAATCAGTCAGGCTGAGATAGAAGGTATAGCCCATGGGGGCGATCACCCAGATCAGATAAATAGCAACAGGTATAAACAGGAATAAGTACGGTGTAAACTTTCGCCGAATACGAAGCATGCTGATTCTCCTTCCGAAAGGACGGGAAACAAGGGGCCCGCGTGGTTTTTGAACGGACCCCTTGTTCAGGTCAACTACTCTTCGGCGAATATTTCGAGGCGTGCTGCTTCAAGATCAGCCAGGAGTACATCAATGGAGTCGGGGTCATCCCAGAACGCCATCATGGCGTTCATGCCCTCGTCAGCCATTTCAGGGGTGGTATCGCGGTCATAGAACTGCGCGACAAAATCAGCGCCGTCGATCAACTCCATGCCTTTCTGCTGGGCATCGTTGAACAACGAGCGGTCAACGCCGTTGTTGGTAGGCAGGCGGCCGAGTTCTTCAGCAAAGAATGTCTGGTATTCCACGCCACCCAGGTAGGCAAGGAATTCCTTGGCTGCTTCAGGGTGCTGGGAATTGGCTGCGATGAAGAATCCATCGGTTGGCGCATCCTCACCGATCGGCACAGAGGAGTCGATGATCGGGAAGCGGAAGAAATCCATATCGGCTTCCACGTCGTCGGGAAGGCTGTCGCGAATGAAGTCACCCATCAGGTACATGCCTGCATCGCCGGCGATGAAAGGCTCCAGCGCTTCAGACCAGGAGTAGGCGGCGGCATCCTCGAGGAAGTAGCCGGCGTCGAGCAGCGCGCGCCAGGTCTCGAAGACCTCAGCGACGCGCGGGTCGTCGTAGCTTTCCTTGCCAAGCATCAGGTCGATGTGGAACTGCGGCCCATTGATACGCATGTTCAGGTAATCGAACCAGGCAGCCGCCGTCCAGCGGTACTTGGTGCCGATGGCGATCGGTGTATAGCCGTTTTCCTTGAGGGTTTCATTCACCTGGATGAATTCATCCCAGGTTTCCGGCTCTTCAAGCCCGAGTTCTTCGAAGATGGATACACGGTAGTACACTGCCCACCAGTACCAGTTCGTCGGCAGGAAATACTGATTTCCGTCGACGGAGCTCATCGCCATAAATCCCTTGGGATAGGACTCCGTCCAGCCCTGCTCCTGCCAGACATCGCTGATGTCCATGACCTGTCCATTATCGATAAAGAAGCGGGCGCGGTTGCCTGCAAACCAGGTTAGAACATCAGGTGGTGTGGAGGCGGTGAGGTAGGCGCGAATGGCGGTTTTGAAATCCTCATGTGCGATAGTGCTGTGGATGATTTCATAATCGGGATGCTCATCCATAAACATCTGTACTGCAGCTGCGTCGGCAGCCCGGGGATCAGGATCCGACATGTAGGAGTTGTAGATCAGGACTTTCTTATCAACCGGGACTTCGACTTCAGTCTGCGTTTCAACTTCGACCACTTCGGTGACCACCTTTTCGATCACTTCGGGTTCTGTCTGGCATGCAGACAAAATCGTGGCGAAGATGATGGTTATACTCAGTAACATAAAGAGAGTCTTGCGTTTCACGGTTTTCTCCTCTTTAAATGGTTAGACATATCCGGTTAAACGGGTCAGGTAGATTACTTTCCTGTCACCTCCTTGTATTCCGCGCAACGGATTGGCGGATTACTAATTCAGGGGAAATGGAAATATGCTCTGCAGAAGCATCAGGGTGTTCAATGGTGTGCAGCAGGAGTTGAACGGCATGTTTTCCGATTGCAGCCATATCCTGCCGCAGAGTGGTAAGAGATGGTGTAAAGAATGAGGCCAGCGGCATGTCGTCAATTCCAATAACAGAGAGTTCGTTGGGAACGTGAAGGCCAAATTCGTGTGCGGCACGGATTACGCCGATTGCCATCTGGTCGTTCTGGGCAAAGACCGCACTGGGGGGTTCATTTTCTCCGAGGTATTCTTTGAATGCGTCGTAAGCGGAGTGGGCGGTCCAGTCACCGTGGAGAACATTGGTGTTTTCCGGAAGGCCGGCTTCCCTGATCTGCTGCTGGAAACCTCGAAGGCGGTCACGGCTGCAGTCCTCGATCATTGGTCCCGTGATGGTACAAAGGTGTTCGTGCCCGGATTCGAGCAGGAAGCTGGTTGCAGTACGGCCGGCTTCAAGATCGTTCAGAGCGATGGAGGAGATAGCGGGATTCTGGGAGCGTGAACCGGTGAAGATAACGGGAAAACCCTGTGGTATGAAAGAGGTACGGTTATCCATATATGGATTTACGACGACGAGGCCGTCGACGCGCCGGCTGGCTGCGAACTCATCCATAAGAGCTGCGAAAGTGGATTCGTCCGGGGCGGCGGAGGAGACCAGAAGGTAGTCGAAAGAACGAGCTTCCATCTGGCCGCCCTCGATGATACTTCCGAATGTGAAGTCGACCAGGTTTGGGACGAGGCAGGCGATCATGCAGGAATGTCCGCGGGCCATGGAGCGGGCAACAGCGCTGGGCATATAGTTGAGCTGGTGGATTGCTTCTTCTACGCGTGCACGTGTTTCAGGGCGGACGGAGCGGCTGTTGTTGATAACACGTGATACGGTCTGGTGCGAGACACCAGCCAGGGCAGCCACATCGCGGATGGTAGTGCGAGATTGTGCCATGATTCCCCCGATCTGACGGTGTAAAAGGGTATGTTACCGGTCATGTGACCGGTAACATTACAGTAGCATAGTCTGATGGTGCTTGTCAAGATGGAATAGTTGTCTGTACATCTTCGGGTTATTTGTGTAGGATACCAGGAACGGTTTGGGCCCGGTTCCGCCAACAACAGAACGGATTTTTCCATCTGGAACCAGCTTTATTGCAGATGATACAATCTCCATCAGAATTTATTCCCTGCGATTTTTTCCGGGCCTCTACAAGGGCTGAACATGGTTGACAAAACGGAATTCTGGAAAATTTTTTCCGGCTACGGCCAACGAATCACACCTTTCCAGTACCTTTTCTACTTCGCAGCGCTCTTTCTTGTCATCTGGCTTTTTTCCAAACCAGGCAAACTGCAGAATGCCCTTATGAAGGTGTTCCTCTCGTTATGTTTTGTATGGAACGGGATCTTCTTTTACCTGCTCTATGCCGCCGGGTTATCCGGGGACAGCTTTTCCAGCGTTATATTCGCCATGCTGTTCTTTGTTGTAGCAGGCCTTTTCCTTTCGGATGTGTTCCGGGGGAAGATGGTTTTTTCTCTTCCGGAAGTACAGGATCGAACAGGCACGCTTGTATTCAGTGTCCTGATTTTCTGCTATCCACTGTTCGGATTTTTGCTCGGCCACCCTGTTACAGGCCTGGCTTTTCCAGGAACCTACCCCTGCCCGACAACCGCGCTGGCACTGCTGCTGCTGACAACATCGCTGCCGCGTGTGGACAGAGTAATCTACAGTATCCTGATTCTGTGCGCCATACCCTTCACGCCCTTTATCCAGATCGCCAGGTACGGCGTGTATGAGGATGTGATCCTGCTTGCCGCGGGGTTTCAAAGCCTAATTCGCCTGATTCGAATAATATTCAGCAGGCTATAAAATGGAACGATGGTCGATATTCCTCCCTGTGGCATACCTGCCCGGAAAACTGTGAGAGGGGACCAGGCAAAGGGAAAGT
>Ga0272441_10005426_pt1 | contig 22147 bp, 14 predicted proteins | sample SSMProp6N_FD_193582 | JGI IMG/M metagenome (GOLD analysis project Ga0272441, IMG submission 193582) | Marine sediment archaeal communities from Little Sippewissett salt marsh, Falmouth, MA, United States - SSM-Prop-6N | ecosystem: Environmental > Aquatic > Marine > Wetlands > Sediment ... | reverse complement strand
TCGCTCGATGTAAAAAACACCTCATCGATCTTAAGACAGTCGTCACATGCAAGTGACTCCAGAAGATTGACAAGATTCATGTGCATGCCGATATTCCGCGACGGCACCGCGATTACATCGCTTCGATCCTCCGGAATCGAGATCGTCCAGTATCCTAAAAGACCCCGATTCGGCGACTGACTCGCACCTGCCACAACTAAATCTTCCGTGGGATCGCCATTCCCCGGCGTCACCGGATCCCCCCCCGCGCAGGCTGAAATAAGCACAATCAGTATTCCGGTGATCAGCCTGGTTAAATTCCGCTGCACTGTTCTGATTATCATTTCCCTAATCCTCATGGCAGAATTTTTACCCTCCTCATGTTTTCACTGTCTAGTCGGAATCAAATGCGAGCCTGAACCCTGTATTGCAAGGTAAGTACCTAATATCACTTACCGGATGCAATCTGTTCGCGCATCTAAACTGGCCGTAAATGTATGATTCTCCAGCCCCCCCCCCCCTTGTTATCTTGTTCCACTCCTCATTTCCGATCGGATGCGGTGGAGGATCGAAATCACCACCATCGTAATACGTGTACATCTTTGTTGGCGGGCCAGTCCACCATGTATCGACAATTTCTCGCGCATTTCCGCTCATGTCGCATAATCCGTCCGGACTGTCTCCCGGTGGGCTGAATGAACCAACAGATATATTTGGGCGCAAAAGCCCACAATATATTGGATTCTCGCGGTTATAGCATTTCGTCCAGTCCCATTCATCACCCCACGGGTACACGCGATGATCCCCAAGATTTCCGCGTGCTGCACGCTCCCATTCAACCTCTGTCGGCAGCCTCCCGCCTACCCAGTTCGCGAATGCCTCCGCTTCAAAGAACTGTACCTGCACCGGCCAGTCATCCTTGTACCTGCCGATTTCATACTTCCACCACAGCATCGGTTCTCCTTCGCTGTACACAAGCCTCCAGGCCCATCCATCGGATGACCACCAGTCAGGATTCTCATACCCGCCTGCCGTGATGAACACCGCGAACTCCGCGTTCGTAACCTCGTACTTACCAATGTAAAAAGCGTCGTAAGGATGCATGTGACCCGGTGCCGCGTAGAGTTCGGGCCACGGATCATTCGACGGATCGACGCCCATGAAAAATTCTCCGCCATCGATATGTATCAGATCACAGATCGGGTACCCGCTTTCGGTGACCCTGACCGGGATGACCTTCCACGCGTCGATCGCACCAAGATTCTCATCTGCATCGAAGTCTATAACTCTCACAAGGAGCGGATACTCCCCTTCAATAACTCCCGCTTCGTTCGATATTTCAGAGCTGTAAAGAACTCCCTCATCGGTAACAGTCGACATCGCAAGCTCAACCGCCCCGTCGAAAAGGTCCGGTGCTTCGACAAAAACCGTCGAGACCGTATCGATCCCCTGATGATCCCAGACCTCGACATTTATCAGCGCACTCGATCCGGGAATCGGGGAAAGCCCTTCTCCCTGGGTTACGAACATCACGTACGCTTCCCTGCAGTTCGCATCCGGCGGGAAATCTTCCTCCGGATCGGCAATATTTCCTTCCGCTGGCGACCAGCACGCGTCGACCGCGTACCCGAATTCCAGATCACCCGGAACAAGGTCGAGCGTTATCGTTTCTGTCGCACTTGAACCTGCCGCGAAAATTCTTCTCGGATTATTTTCATCGCCATCACGGTATGAAACGTATGGGTTCAGCGTCGCGGTAAGATCGCCACCACCCGCGAAATCGCCGGGTATGTACCGGAACATCGGCCAGCCGGGTTTATCGACCGGGTATTCAGTCGGATTGAAAAGCGTCGTGTACCCGTCCGCGTACAGCATCCGGACATTCTCGCCGCTCCACGAAATCTTACGGTTCGACTCCGGGAACGCAAAATCGTGCCCCGTAATCACGATCCCGCGAACATCAAAGCCGGTGTACTTAACCATTCCCGGCCACGGGTGCGTGATCGTCACGTTCGCGTGAAGCACATCGCTTGACGTAAAAAACACCTCATCGATCTTAAGACAGTCATCACACGCAAGCGATTCGAGAAGATTGACCGCGTTAAGGTGCATCTCCGTACCGCGCATCGGTATGGCCTCGACCGTACTTCTGTCAGTTGGAACATGGAAGGTCCAGAAACCGAGAATCGCCCGGTTGGGCGATTGATTTCCTGTGGTTATTTGTGTGGTGTTATCTGCCCAGTTTCCTGCTGAAGGTGAAGTCAGATCGTTTCCGGCGCATGATGAGAGTAACACCCCTGTCACCAGCACCACAATCAAGCCTTTCAGTAACCGCAAAACCGTCCTCCCCGGATTCACGTTAGAATAAAATCTACACGTATTAATTATCGTCTGAAACTCACCGGGGTGTACCTGCAGTTCCACTCATTCCCCGATATGGGCTGACACAATACACGAGTAAATTTCAGATTGCAACCGATCAAGTTAATAAAATTGCGGATTACCCATCTCATTTTAACTTATTTTTTATGATAATACAATATACAACTCTTAATATTTGAATGTTCATAATTTGCCTAAAAACGTGTATTCATAAGACTTAGGGAATTTCAAGATGGCGAAAAAAATAAAACTCCCTTGACATCCGTTGGCGCCATACAGTGTTATAAAAATTATTTTTAAAAATTTACATTCGTGAGTAAATGCAGCTATACACAAATTTAGTACTCCTGCACATCTCTAGAATATTGCCGTGTTACGATCGTCGTTATCCTCGGGTTTTTCGGAGTTTTCCGATCGGGTTCTCTCCTCCGGTTCTGAATCGATTATCGTCTGGACTTCGTAATCATCCGGTACATCCATCGCGCAGCGGAATCCGTACGACGCGTTCGCGACAATCGCGGGGTCCGCTCCCCTCGACGATATCATGCAGAGCTCCGGTGAGCAGTTTACCGATCCGCCCTTCAGTACCATGAAAGTCGAATTGTCGATCGCGCCTGTAGTGTTCGGGAAATAGGTGCTTGCGGTCCACTCCCATACATTACCCGCCATCTCGTATGCACCGAATGGACTGACATTACCCGGGTGCGAGTCAACCGGCACGTACTCACTCGTCGCGGCATAAGATGAGATCCATTCCGATCCCCACGGATACACGCGCTGATCGGTTCCACGGGCGGCTGCCTCCCACTCGAATTCCGTCGGCAGCCTCTTGCCCATCCACAACGCGTACGCTTCCGCGTCGTTGTAACTGACACCCCTGACGGGATAATTGTCAGTTCCCGGTTCGTAGTAATATCGCCAGTTACCTTCCGATTCATATCCTGATTCGGACAGGAACTCCCAGTATTGCATGTTCGTTACCGGGTACTCATCGATTAGAAACGCGCCAAGGTATGTCTCCTGGAGTGACACGTCATCATATCCTGACAGGGAACCGGAGGTTGTGTAGTAGGTTCCGGCCGGGATCAGCACCATGCCATTCGAGGATACACTTCTGGTCGCTTCCCGTACTGGTGGTCGCGGTGTATAGGTTTCTGCAGCCCCACTGTTACGATTTCCAAGTGCCTGCGCCACTCGCTGTTCAAACCTTTCCCTTGCGGCGTTATAGCTGATATCCCCCGATGTCATGTATCGATCGGATTCAGCGGAATCATCCTGATTAAATGAATCAGATGCCTGGTCCGGTGAATTCTCATGCTGCTGGATGTCCTGTTCCGGGGCCTGAGGTTCTTCAATGTCATTTGAGTGACCGTTATCGACTGTATCGTTCATCCTCAGACGGCCTTCCCATACACGGTAGTTATAGACGATTGAGCTATTACCATCGGCTCTTTCAAGACAGATGGCTTCAAGGTATCCAAGGTAGTACGGGCACTCACCGGCTGATGTCAGCTCGAATGGAATTTTTATCTCGATCGGCATCGTATCGACAAAACTCAGCGCAAGATTCTCCCTGTTTATAAGTGGTTCTCCATTGAAATCCGCCGCTTCCAGCCAGTAGAAATCGTGAACCTGCAGCTGATTGACACCACTTCCGGAAAGTAATGATGACGTGGGCTCAACAATGAAAACATCTGGTGAAACAAGTTCGGCGTACGAGCTCGTGATCTGCAGCGAGTCGAAATCCGGTGATGATGAAGTCAGAAATCCCCTGCCGACAGCCGATGCAAGCGCTTCCTCTTCTTCCGGATTCAGTACAACATTTCTGAGATCCGACCACCCGGAACCATTCCAGCACATCATGCGGGAGCTGTCCTCGTCGATCGCCATGGTGTCGGGTACACCAAGTTTGAATATCCCTGCAATGAAAGACACCCTGCCACTGATATAATCAGCAGGAAGATCGGTTACCGCCCCGGAGACCCTGACCACAAGGCATGGATCGGACCCGCTACCGGCCTGAAGCCATCCAAGCTCCATCACCGATCTGACATCCGCTCCCTGTACTGTCCCGCTGAACTCCTTCGATGTAAGGATGCGAACACCTGAAGAATCGTCCGGCCAGGCGGACGCTGTAAGGGCCAGAAACGGTATTACTGCGATCACGAGACAAAAAATGACCACTCGCTGAGATATTCCGGCTTTCATTTATTCACCACTCCAGTCTTCTGCAGATAATATTAATGAGGTATATTGCTATTGGTACTATACCTTCCAATGGCCGGGCCCCCGGACTCCTAATGGTGTCCGGGGGACCCGGTTCTCTCGTTTAAATACCGGTTAATACGGTTCCTGTCAGCCTAGCCAGTTCACCGATTAACAGATGCAACTCGGCTTCGATCTCCTCGATCTCCCAGGCCGCGACCTGGATCTGCTGGTAATCACGGTGGATAAATGTCTGGTCAAGCCAGTACTGGATGTTGTCCAGTTCCTCGTGAAGGTCCTCGACCTCATCCTGGATATCTTCAACCGTCTCCAGCGCGGAGGGAAGGATCAGCCAGTTGTTCGGCGGTGCAGCAAGAAGGTGGCTGCAGAGTGTGTTGATCTCGTCAACACAGATTCTCATGCAGTCCACGTGCTCCTGGAACACGAACGCCGACTGGTAATGCTGCCACGTGCATCCCGACGCACCCGCTGCCATCATCGGCATCGTGTACGTGGACATGTTCCACTCGTAGTCGGTGATCTCCTGGCAGTCGGTGGCCACTGAGCACGCGTGTTCGGACAGGCAGACCGCAAGGTCATCGAGCATACGCACCGGTCGATGTGATGAGTACTCATCAATTGGATTATCAGCCCAGGCAACCTGTCCCACGAGAAGCATCAGAAGCGCAAATAGCCCTACCAACGCATGTCGCATGGTTAACCTCCTTTCAAATGTGATAAATGAATCATTGCAACAATGATTGCTTTTCCACATCAATACAGATTTAGTCAGTCCTGGTGTCCGACCTGTCCATCATGGGAGAGATTTTATTGGGGCGCCTGCCTGCCGCTATTCCCGATTCTCCTGCGTCTCCCAATCTCCCCCGTAGCCTCCAGCAGCTTCCAGGAAACGAGACTGTACACCAATTTTCCCGGCAATGTCAAGAATATATAATACCTGTGATTACCAATATATTATAATATTGCATTCGCGACATATTATTATTCGCTATCGGGAACAGAACCTCTTGCCTCCCTGAATTTCCTGAGCCACTCCCCTATTACCTTCTCCTTACCATGTGGCGGAGGATTGTAATACTCAGTGCCGGCCATCTCGTCCGGAAGATACTGCTGATCGACTATTCCCCCCTCATATGAATGAGCGTACTTATAGCCTTCCGAGTGACCATGCTCGGTTTTCATCTGCCCGACCGGAGCATTCCTCAGGTGAAGCGGTGGCGGGTGATTACTCCCCTCCTCGATATCCTTCATGGCCGAGAAAATCGCAGTGCATGACGCGTTCGATTTGGGGCTGGTCGCGACATAGATCGTTGCCTGCGCGAGCGGAATCGCCGCCTCGGGCATTCCGACATACTCGACCACGTCACGAGCCGCGTTCGCTACCACGAGCGCCATCGGATTCGCATTCCCAACATCTTCCGCTGCCTGGATAACCAGCCTTCTCGCGATAAACTTCGGGTCCTCCCCGCTCGACAGCATCCGTGCAAGATAATATATCGCCGCGTCAGGATCGCTCCCCCTCATGCTCTTTATGTAAGCCGAGATGGTGTCGTAATGCATGTCACCCGCACGATCGTAGACGCGATACGCCTCCTGCATCGCGTTCTCGATTATATCGTGTGAGAAATCTCCGCCATTTCCATCGGTTGTTTCATCGAGAAGTGTCTTCGCGACCTCCAGTGTTCCGATAAGCGATCTTGCGTCACCATTAGTAAGCTGGACCAGTTTGTCGCGCACATCATCGGGCAGAATGTAAAGGCCGGTGTTCTCTGTACGACCCTCGTTGAAATAATCGAGCACACGGTCGGCCAGGATAACAAGGTCTTCGGGTTCCAGCGGTTCAAGTTTGTAAACCGTAAGCCGGCTTCTGAGAGCTGAGTTTATGGAAAAGTATGGATTCTCGGTAGTTGCACCGATCAGGTTTATCGTACCATCCTCGATATGGGGAAGGAACGCATCCTGCTGAAGTTTATTGAAACGATGAAGCTCATCGATAAATAGTACCGTCTGGCGTCCCGAAAGCTGCCTTTCGAACCGCGCCTCCTTAACCACCTGCCGGACATCCTTAACTGTGCTTGTTACCGCCGAGAATTCCCTGAAATAAACATCGAGCTGGTTCGCAAGCGCACGGGCAAGTGTGGTTTTACCGCATCCCGGTGGTCCCCACAAAATGAATGAATGAAGCTGTCCCGAGCGTACCATCCGGGCAATTGCACCGTTCTCAGACAGCAGACGCTTCTGGCCGACCATATCTGATACCGATTTTGGTCGAAGCCGTGCCGCCAGGGGAAGCACGGAGCTGTCGGTTACGGTATCTTCATTTGCCTCATGAAACAGCGTCATATCGATACCCTACTAATGTTTAGTTATCATATCATATGCATTAACAGAAATCATCAGGGACCATTCAATAATTCAATTTCTATAAAATTCCGGCCCTTCTTTGATACTCCCGTCATCTCAATGAATTTGAACCTGCCCCCGGATCGTACCGACACTATATCACCCTCGACGAGTTCGATACCCGGTTTTCTTGCGGGTTGGTAGTTAAGCAGCACACCACCGCTGTCGAGATGTTTCTTCACCTGCTCCCTGCTCGGTTTCAGAGCCTTCGCAGCGATTGCGTCTATCCGTGGCGATGACACTGAGACGTTTTTAATTCCATATGCAGTGCAGGCCGGAAGGTCCTCGATCTCCTCATCATACAACCCGCGCAAAGTGTAACCCTTTATCGACTCGGGAACCTCGACAAGGTCCTTCACCGCAACCGCCCATCCACCATCTATCTTTATCACATCGCCAATGCTTACAAATCCCGGGATTGAATTTTTCAAAGTTTCAATCATGTCCGCACGGGAGGGTGGATCGAACAGGTTCGAAGGACGCATGCGGATCATGGAGAGTCCGGGATCGGGCCAGTCAAGAAGGTTGTTCTGATGGGCAACCTGGAGCACCCTCAGCCTCGCATTTTTATTCGGGGCGACAATACGCCACCTAAGCTCCCGGAGCATTAACTCCCCGATCGTAACCGAGTAAGTCCAGGGTTCAAGATATGGTGACGTCAGGACCAGCTTATTATCGCTGTCTGCATCAATTTTATCCCTGACCGATTTTACATACGATTCGGCATCCGCACGAATCTCGTTATTAGTTCTAAGCTCTTCCATCACGAGGGATTATAACAGACGTCCGCTGCATTCTGCGTGATCGGATTCAGACCTGCCCGGCTGATGAATGTATTTACTTGGACTCACTGGTTTGCTAGGATAATTAAGGGGTCACAATATATTAATGGGAGGGTGTCATGCGAAAATTCCAGTTCGTGCAATCCATATTAATACTCTTGATCATTGCAGTTCTCGCAGGCTGCGGATCAACTGATCCCGTAACACCCGGAATTCAGGACGTTACAGGTAGATCGGGCACAATCAATAACCAAGACAGGATGTTATGGGGTTATTACAGGATCGAAATTGATCCACTTACCGAAAGGATTACTTCTGTTCCGTTGCGTAACCTGATGTACGCGGTAAACGTAAATCGCTTCCTGAACAAAAATCCGACAAACATAGAATTTGAATTTCACAGCATAGAACCCGCCAGCGGTTATATCGATGTCGATCTCGATGTAACAGTCCATCACCCGATAGCGGTCGAGGATAAGTTCACCGGCTACGATGTTCGTGGGCTGTTCATCGGTGATGGGTCCGGGGTCATGGAATCAAATCCCGACCTGAGATACTCAATAATAAATATCGACCAGCATCTGATGAATCCCGATGGGTACACCCGATGGTACAACAAGCAGGAATTCCCGATTGAGGGCCTCTTTGGCTATACACCGGGCTTGTTTGGAACCCTTGCACTGGAAGGCACCGCAACATTAAACGGGTATAAATACTTTGCTGATGGTCTTGGCGCCGACGAGGATGTCCTTTTATTCCTTGAATCAAATGAGGGTGTATTCACTGCGGGGTCGGCGAATACAAGGAGATATCAGATCCGGTTCCCCATTCCCGATCCCGGCCTGAAGTTCGATTATGCCGTGATCGCCGACTGGTCGGGCGGCCAGCCCGATGATCATCCATCACACGCGGACGAAGCTGTTGGGGCAAGAATCGCATACGACAGTATTCCATACTACACACCCACAACAAGTGGCGGTGACCTGTCTTTCATGCTTCAGTTGTTCTCATTCGGAAATGAGTACACACCGTCCAATGTCCTCTGCGAAACAAGTGTTGCGACGGGAACCCAGACATTCGATCTTACAATGCAGGAACCATGGGATGTCGGCGACAATTACATGGCCTGGCATTTTGAGTTTCCGGCTGATGAGGTCACAAGTGTTTCCGGCAACGAAATTGTCGTTGCTGTTGAGTACGACAGCTTTACATACGGTAACCCGTTCGGTGTTCCCAATGACACTGATGGAGATCCCCTTGCAGCGTATTTCAGGTTCTCCGTGCCGGTCTTCGACGGAATACCACCTAATTATCCACCGGTTATAAATGACGGAGTAATAGGCCCCGAGGAAGTTGAACCGGATGGATTCGCGGGGTACTTTGTTCTGGCAGTCGATCCGGAGAATGACGACCTTGATTACTGGTGGACGATTACCGACACGTACGATGATTCGATCGTCTTCGAAGATGCCGGAGACGGGCCCGGTTCACTTCTCTTATTCTGGGACGAGGTACCGGGAATCTCCGGGCATGTATATGAAGTCGACTGTGAAGTTACGGATAACGTCAACGATCCTGTGATGGCAGATACCCTCACGGTAACTGTTCTGTAGGAACCGGGCAGGAGTTGAATCCTGAGTAAATGCAAAATCCGGGACGCGACCCGGATTCTGCATTATACTAAATGATCTAAGGTTCAGTTATATATCAGGTATCAATAGAGTGGCAGTTCAAGGTTACCGGTATTCGACCTGGCCCTCATATACTTCGGCCAAGGTAGCAGATCGAGATCATCCGGGACCGGCCTGTTAAGAGTCACAGCGAACATGTAGTGCCCCTCGGTACCGTAAATTACATCGATATTCCCGTCAGTGTTACTGTCAATTATCAACGGGATGGTTGTTATTGCACCGTACTGGGACGTGTCATACTTCACCAGCGTGTATCCGTCGGCGCCGTTAAGCACCCTCAGGTAGAAATCGGCTGATCCAACGGCAACATCTATGATTCCGTCATCGTTAAGATCGCCGAGAACAGGACAAGTGGGCATATAAATGTTGTCGTTACTGGCCCAGATCAGTGACCCATCTACGCCATCAAGAACAAAAACTCTCTGGTACCGTGACGATATTGCCACATCCGGAACACCGTCGCCGCTGATATCACCAAGCGCGGGTGATGTATCGAAGTCGCCCTCAAGCCCGGTATTGGACCAGAGAAGTGCATTTCCGGCAACGTCAAACGCGTAGACACCATCGTTACATCCGGCAACGACATCGCCTGTCCCGTCGTTATTCAGATCGGCTATCGCAGGCGAACCCAGTGAGAATCCGGTGTTGAAGTTGTAACTCCACATGAGTGTGCCATCCAGACCGTTGATCGCCCTGAGATATCCTCCCGACGCGACCACAAGGTCCAGGCAATTGTCCTGGTTAAAATCCTCAAGCGCGGGAGTTGCCTTGACTGGTGATCCGGTATCGTAACTCACGAGGAGATCGCCGGTACCTCCCTCGAACGCATAAATATTATTGTCGAACGATCCCGCTATAACCTCGGGGACACCATCGCCGGTTACATCTGCACAAACGGGTGAAGATTCAACCAGGTTGCTTGTCGTATAGGTCTTCAGCGCGAATGGTGATCCGAACACGGTATTGATTGCATAGATTGATGAATCGTTCGAGCCCGCAATTACGTCGAGAATATCGTCATCGTTGACATCGCGAATCGCCGGGGAACTCTTGACCATTCCACTTGTCTCGAAAGCCCACTGGATAGTGCCATTCTGTGCGTTAAGGTTATAAACATAACCGTCATCGCATCCAAAGATGATGTCACCGATCCCGTCCGCATTGATATCGCGGACATTCGGGTGTGACTCAAGGTCCGCCGCGAACGACTGCGACCATAACTCTGTTACGCTTCTTGTCATACCCGAAATGATAATCTCGTTCTCCGATTCATTACCCGCCTGGTCCTCGACACTGACACGGAATGAATAGGTTGCACCATCCACGGTTTCTACAGAGTAATGGGAACTTCCTGTCATGGTGTTTTTTGACGGCGGGATGAGCGGTATATCGGTCGTTGAGTAAATATTGTAAAGGACAGGTCCGGACGGATCGCTGGCACTGTTATACGAGATAACAGCCCTCTGGCTTCCCCACCAGACCTCGTCGATACCTTCGCTGCCATCCCATACGGGTGGAGTGTTGTCCTCCGTGACCTCCACCGTGAACCTTGTAAAGGTCCTCGACGTGCTGACCGGGTCCAGTGCGACAATCGCCAGCTCGAATTCCCCGAGCGCGGTCGGCATCCAGCAGTCATCATCGGTAATATCCGATTTCAGGTGGAGTTCGAAATTGGAATATGTCTCCCCTGCAGCGCCGCCTGCGACAGTGCTGAACGCGCAGAGTCCGGCTACCGGATTCAGAGGTGAGCAGTCGAGATAAAGCTGCGCGTCGTCCTGCCAGTCGAGAATTTCCGCTGTCACAACAAGGTCGTAACCTGTCGGATGAATCTCGCCAACAGCTTCTACATTTACAATCTCTACAGTCTCGTTGGGATGGTCGGGATAACTTGCATCAACAATAAATGGAACAAGAAGGTTGTACGGTTGCGGCAGGCTGAGCGTAACATGCGAGCTGTGCTCTGCACCCGGTCCGAATACCCGTTCCTCTGTTTCTGTTGCGAAGAGCATAAATGGGTCCGGATGGTACGGGTCACCCGACCAGAAATCGGTGAGTCCCGCCTCGTTAACAAGACGCCTGCCTGTCTCCCATTCATCAATGAGAAGGACTGCACGGACATCGTAAGCCGTGTGAACGGTTGGGTTTATAAGAACCGCATCACAGTCAATCAGTCCGTTCTCCTTGTCGAAGGAGAAATCATCCAGTCTAAGGCAGTTCGTACATGCCGGTTTCTTTACAAACGAAGTTACATCGAAATGAACCGCAAGGCTTCTGTCCCAGTCTACAACTTCCGCAATTCCCGACTCGGCATCAATCGACAGAAACCATCCGCCAAGTATGAACCTGTCATCTCCGGAAACAGCGCCCGGCTCGTTGTCTGAAAGAACCGGCAGGTTACTGTGACCGGGTTCGGTCGACATTCCAAGCACGGCATCGGACGGGTCTCCGTTTCCGGAACAGCCGATACCGGTACCGGCTATAAACAGAATAATTAAAGCGATTCCACTGAATCCCCTGAGTACTGTAGTTGCTTTCGCTATCACTTAAATCCACTCCACTTTTAAAGGATTTGCGACGATCTGCTAAGGGAAAAAACGGAAATTTGTCGCAGCGAATTTCCCTCTTCTATTAATATGGGAAACTGGTTAGGGTACTTACCAAGTTAAACTTAATGAATAACAGTTCATCACCAATATTTTCTTACGTGATTTAAACGGTCGTTACATAACTTAATCGTTCCGTACTAAAAAAAAAGACGGCACGCTGGCCGTCCTTCATGGTTTTTGTATTATGAAACGGTTTACTTCGGAGGTACGAATCCCGGTGTTCCGGTATGCCACCTGTTACCCGAATGCTGGGTCCATGAGAACATATCAGGGTCAGCCGGAACAGGCGCGTGAAGATCGAGAATGTAGGTCCATCCGCGAAGATTGCAGGCGATCAGTTCTATCTCACCATCGCCATCAACGTCACCGACTGCCGGCGTATCCATGATCTCAAGCTTGCTTCCCGTTGACACCTGCATCGACATCAAATGTGCTCCGGGCCAGTAATTTCCTGGAAGGTCAAAATCTCTCAGGTTAATAAGATCGCAGTAACCATCCTTACGGGCATAAAGACCGTTAAGATGACCATCGCCTGTGAAGTCACCCACGAGAATTCCCGTATAGTTCATTCCCTGTCCAATGGGGATATCGGGAGCAAGTCTCTGGTATATGAACGAACCATCGGCACCGCTTATAGCGTAATAGGAATAGGTTTCGGTCTGGTAAGCGGTTATAAGGAAATCGACTACCCCGTCATCATCGATCTGGACCGGTGTAATTCCCCGTCTGGGATTACCCCAGATCTCTGGCTGAATCCAGAGTTCCATCACGTTTCCGCCGGTTGAAGTACCATTAATCGCGAAGATCGTTCCGCCAAGCTCACCCGTATCATCGCGTGCGCCAAACACTATATCCGGAACCTCATCGAAGTTTATATCCACCATTGCCGGAGAGCAGTCGATATTGTTCATGCCCGGACCGACGTAGTAGTTCCAGATTTCCTCACCGGTTGCACCATTGACCATGTACATTCGCGTGTCATAGGCGCCGAAACACACATCAGCAATCGTATCACCGGTTACATCTGCCACGGCCGGTGTACCGGCAATTCCGCCACCAGCTTCAAAAACCCAGAGTACAATCGATTCGGGATCACCCGGATCGGTCGGACCTGCACCGTTGAGCGCGTACATATGTCCATCGCCGGTTCCGCAGAGAACATCGGGGACATTGTCGCCGTTAATATATGCAATGGAAGGTGACGCGTGCATCAGGTAACCGTCACCGGTGTAGTAACTCCAGTAAGGAAGTCCCGTAGTACCCTGAAGGGCGTAAATGGAACCATCGTCACTTGCCACGATCACCTCAAGCTTGTCATCGTCATTCAGGTCAACCAGTGCCGGTGAGCACTGTACTTCGCCACCGGTTTCATATTCCCACAGGATCGTGTTCTGTGTACCAGTCCCATCTCCTTCGTAAACGTAAACGCTGTTGTTACGACTCCCGACTACGATGTCATCCTGTCCATCATTGTTAACATCACCAATCGTGGGAGAGCCAAGAATACCATCCTGGCCCGGAGGCTGGTCGCCAAGGAAAGACCATCGCGACTCCGCACTGTACCTCGTGGCGACATACTCGTCCATGAAAGCATCCTGGTGACCGGGACCATCCTGTAGCCTTATACCATAGTAGAATGGAACGTTAGCAGGAGAAGCGGATGGTTCGGCTCCCATATCAGTCCAGCCGGTATAGGTTTCATCAGTTTCAACTTTCAGGACCGCACCATCGAACGCCGAAGATTCGCTGTTACCATAGAAAATGTACTGAAGTGGTTTAGAGGGATCCTGTGCTTCATGATAGAAAAGCGTCATGTTACCCGGACAGCTGATGTGATCGTAAATTCCCCTCTGGTCAGTATCAACCCACTCCGGTGGATCCGTGTCGTTCGTAACTTCAACCCTTACATCGTAGATATAGTCATAGGTCTCGACCGGATCGCTGACAATCATCCTGATATCCTTGAACGGATCGGGCGCTACGGGTCCAGCAGGCTCTGTAACATGGTAAATCCATGTTGATGCGTAATTAGCGGGATCCTGGTTGACCTCGGTCATGTAAGCGGATTCGGTCAGTCCGAAATCACTGAAATCCAGTGCGACGGACTCGATGTTGTTCTGCCAGTCGAAAATGACCGCCGTAAGCATCGCGTCTGAACCTTCCGGATAGAAAAGCGCATCAGTATCCCAGTCCGCCGGAATAAATACACCAACCGCTTCGTCAGCGTTCGATGGCCAGCTCACATCAATCTTGTAGGGAATGTTGGCCATCTGGTAATCGTTTCGCTTCATGAAGTAATACGTCGCGCCTTCCCATGCATGACCCGGGAATGGACGCTTGATATCGCCCTGCTGATGAAACTCATGGAACGCCATGTAGGGGTTAATCTCCATCGGCATACCATCGTTGTATAATTCAGTTAAACCATCCATCCTGTTCTCATGCTGGAGATTTTCAATCAAGACATACGGTTTTTGTGTAAAACCGTCGTAGTCCGAGTAGATGATTCCCCGCACATCGTACCCGGTAAGAGCTGTCTTGTTGTACAACTGAACCGTAACCACAAGCTCGCTGTACGGATCTGCAATAGTGAAAGAGTCGACGATTATCTTGATGCAGCCAGGACAGAACGGGGGCTGTACAAACTGTGTAAGATTAAAATGCTGCTGCGATGTGCGCACCGGAACAGCTTCGACATCAACCCACACAACGTTACCCGCATCGTCGTAAACGTCCGTGAATTCAAGGGTGAAATCACCCCAGAGATAATGGCCGGAACCACCATCAGCCTGAACCTGCAGGCTTCCGGATTCCACCGGTTCCGGATTGACAGGATCGCCACCCGAGCACCCGAAAGCAACGAGCGTAAGGCTGACTATTCCCGCCAGGAAAAACAGATTCCAATTTTTAAAATGCATATGGGAACCTCCCACCAGTCTGGTGAGTTATTTTTTGCTTAATCGGCTTTATAACAGAAAATATAAAACTATACTGCCAGTACTAATTATAAAAGCCGCGATTACCTGAGTCAAGAAGCCTGCTGAACTGTAATTCATATTATACTGATATTGACCACATTCATTTTCTAACCAGACTGCAGATGCCTGTGACAAGAATCACCTTGATTCCATCCACCAGCAGAAACGGCGCAATCCCTGATGTCCACCCGGCTTTAAGTGCGTCGCCTGGACTTAGTCCTGCGATAATCAGATGCCCCGAAAGCCATATCGATCCCATAAGAAGTATGACAACTGCCCCCGCAACCGCAGCGGATATGAAACTTGAAAATCTCGTGCCTGCCGGATGTCCCGCCAGTTTTCCTGCAAGGAATGCGGCGAACGGGAAAGCAAGGATATAACCAAACGAAGGCTGTAATAATATTCCCGGACCTCCGACACCGTTTGAAAAAACTGGTGCTCCCATAAGACCTATAGCGATATAGGTCAGCGCACTGAAAGCCCCTGCATACGATCCGAGAAGCATACCCGCGAGAAGAACTGCGGCAGTCTGCAGTGTAACCGGAACGGGTGAAAGCGGGGTCATGAATCCCACACGAGCGCTTATCGCGATCAGAATGGCAAATAAAACCACCGGAACAGCCTTCACGGCTGCGAATCTGTTCAACTCTTCATATTTCATCGACAGGATAGAATCTCTCACCATTATACCTCGTCACAAGGTTCGTTATTTTTTATGGTTTCGCAATCATAAAAAAATGCCTGATTTACGGTAAAACCGGCATAACTGCAGTTCGCACTTTGATAATTATCCTGATTACCTATTCCCGTATGCGATCGATAACCTGCTGTACGCTTTCAAGCGCCTGTTTCCCGGACTCGAACGTCCTGTCAAGCATTTTAACAGCATCGTTAAATGCTGATGTCGACTCGTCTATTACATGCGACAGGTCGCCTACTATTCCCCCGGATTCATCACGGGCCTGCATTCGCTGGACGGGATCCATCGAATTCTTCCGCTTCCTCTGCTGCTCGCTGAAAAGACCGAAAACCGCGCTTGCAACAGCCGCTGCTCCAAATCCAACGATAAGACCCTTCAGGAACGCATGCGTTGCGTTGCGTCCGGGACGATCCTGGTCGTTCGCCGTATTAAGTTCATACTCGTTGTATTCAGGTTCTACAAATGACATCTTGAAATTCTCCTTATAATAAAAACCATCCAGCCTTCCAGAGATAATTTTGCACGATTTACCGCTTTATTACAAGCTAGTTAAGATATCCAAGCCCCTCCAGAAGCTCCAGCATCTTTTCGGATTCGTCCGGTGTCTGAATCCCGCCACCGGGTGAAACAGGTTCGTCGGGCGGACCGGTAACAGGTTTATTCTGATTCAGGAACTCTTTATCAAATATCCCATCCGGAATTCTACCGTCGGCATCCTCCGGTATCGGCATCCCCGACAGGTAATTTACGATCGGCAGGATATCGGTCAGGTTAACAGGGATTTCGGGCCTGAAACCCGGTACAACTCCCTCTCCGTATAATCCGAACAGACCTTCCATTCTGTGAGTTCCGCACCATGTGAGCCTGCTGCCCGATTTAACCTCAGGTGGATCCATAGTCCGTCCATCACTTAGAACGTAATTGTTCTTCCTTATCCGTATATCCTCGTTCCAGAGAAGAAGAAGATCGGGCGCAAGGTTTACAGCGGGTCCCCATAACGCCTCATCGCGTGCAAGAACCCCGTTGAACAGCGGAACGCCACCCTCGATTTCGATTGATTCAAGTTCGTTTTTAATCCTGTCCCTGAGTGAATTATATTCGGCCCCGGGCTGTACGGTTCCCGACGGGAAATCCCCCGCCCTGTTAATGTACAGTCCAACACCGTACCCACCGGGCGCGCAGAACGCCCTTGTCTGTTCCCACACTATCCCCTCCATGAAAGGAATCCGGGTTAGTTTCTCCGTTATATCTTTTTTCTTTTTGCCGAGAACCACGTTTACAGCATTACGTATACCGTGCGGGGTATATTTTTTTGCCAGATACAGAAGCCTGTTCGCAAGCGATCCGGCCGCCGCTTTCGCCTCTCTGCCCCTCCTGCCCTTCTCGCCCGAGGTTACGAGATAACCGTTATCCTCAAGCCAGCGCGCAAGGAAAGCATCCTTCCCGATCGCACCCATCAGGGGTGCCGATCCGTGATCGCTAACCAGGATCACCCATCCCCCCGATTCATCGACCAGATCGAGACATTCACCAAGGTAAGGATCGACAGCTTCATAGATCCGCAACAACGCGTTCCTGTAGTCCTGCGGAACATCTTCATCCTGATCGTAATCGGGATGCTCCAAATCGAAGTACCTTGAATAAAAATGCGGGATGAGATCGGTCGCCTGGAAGACCGTGAAAATCAGTCCCCAGTCACTAGTCTCGTTCATCGCGAACCTTGAAAGCCGTGCGGTTTCAAGCGTGTGCATGTGAAGGGCTGAATGGAGGGTTTCGATTGATTCACCGGATGTCGGATCGACCTTACTAAGGTATGGAAATTCTCCCAGTATCGAATCCCGGTAAACATGCGGACGTATGAAGTCGCTTTCCGCTGAAGGTGTGCCCAGTCCTGAGACAACCAGAGACGACGTTTCGGGATTCGGAGGAAATGTATACGGCACAAGAAGACTGACAGCGCGTATCTTATTGTTTTCGGCATGATCGATAAACGTATGTCTCGAGCGTGCACGTGCATCGGCAAGCCTGAATGATCCGTTCGTGTCCGGCTGGATGAAATCAAAGATACCATGCTTGCCGGGGTTGGCACCCGTGAGCATCGTCGACCATGCGGGAGGCGTCAGTGGTGGAATCGTCGAGATACAATCAGATCGAACACCATTTTCAAAGAGCCTTCTGAAGGATGGAAGTGAACCGGATTCCAGGATTGGATCAAGGTAATTGAAGCTGGCTCCATCAAGTCCGATGATGATCAAACGCTTTCCAGCCGATTCAGAGTTACGTCTGATCAATCCTGCACATCCTCCCCACCGGACAACGAACCCTCCGGTTCCGCAGTCGAGACATCAATGCTCTCCGGTTCCGGAGCATCAGTCTGCGCTCTTTCCGGCTGACCGAGCATAGCGTTTAAGACCATCTCGATCTCCTCGCGAAAAACGCTTCTCTCGTTCGTGTAATCGATAAGTTTCTCGCGGATCGTTCCGTTTTCGTCAATTACCCAGTAAAACGGGCATATGTAATGGTGCTCCGGAGGATCGTCCGGGAAGTCCGTCGCGATAAGGTCGTGGTCCCAGAAAAGTCCTGCATATTTATCGAGAAGCGAGTAGTTCTGTGAGCCATCCGCACGAAACAGGAACAGAACACCATCGGATTCCTGTACAACCGCGTCCCTGATTATGTCGGCGCTTTCGACCGGAATAAAAACCGAAATTATCTGCGCCGAACGTCCCGCCTGAATATTGGTAAGATTCACAAGACTGCGCTGGCCATCATCCGTGAGAAAACTTGTAAACATTCCCACAACGATGTTATTACCAACGAGATCGTTGATTGTGATGTGCTCCCCGTTAAGATCGACAAACTCTTCGGCGAAGAATTCTTCCTTCAGCGGACTTAGATCATTCGCGTGACGATCCGGAAGGTCATAGGATTCTTCCGGTGACACCTCGGATTCAGGCTCAGCGGGTTTCGAGCAGCCGCAAAGTAAAAAAAGTGCGAGGCACAATAAAGTGATCCGGATTGCTGTCTGCATGCACATTCTGATCATGGTCAATATTCGACGGTTCATTTTATCACAGCAACTATAAGAAAAACGGCCCGTAAAGGACCGCTTATATTCTGTCTGTTCTTTCAGGGGTATCAGGTTCTAACCTCGACCTGTGCCGGGCCGATTATATAGGAGCTCTGGTTGTGAACAAGCTCAAGCTGCCTTGGTTTCGAATGTCGCCTGCCCGACGGGTCATAAATTAGTGAAACCTGGGGTTTTAAGGGGCTGCCGGGATATGCCCGTGTGACCATACCTATTTCACCATTATTCATCTTGACGTAACTTCCCGGCGGATAATGTCCGAATGTCTTAATGACGGCCCTGACGATTCCCTTTCGTGCAAATTTCCCGCCATCCTGGATTATCGTTCCAAGCGCCTTATGGAAATCCTTCCTGATGCCCGTTGCACGGTCCCATGTGAGCATGTCGTATGTATTCGCAAGGATCAGGATCTGGTCCCAGTCGGATAATCCCGTTCCCTTGATCTTCCTGGGATAACCCCGCCCGTCATATCGCTCATGATGATTCATCACCATCTTGAGAGAACTTTCACTGAATCCGCCGACGTTCCAGAGATAAGCGTAACCGGCTTCGGGATGCTCGAGATCCTCACGTTCATCGTCCGGTTTAAGCCCGGACGACACCCGTGAATGCCTCAGTACAATACGCCCGATATCATGGAGAAGTGCCGCGGATGCATGTTCGCGTATTAGTCCGGCGGGATGCCCCATCGCACGGGCGATCATCAGGAACATGATCAGTACATTCACCGAATGCGCGTGAAGACTTTTATCCATGAGGATAAGATCGGCCATTGAAAGTGCAATCTGGGGTTTGCTCAGAACCTCTTCGGTTACCTGACTGGCGGCTTCATCAACTTCCCTTACGTCGAGCGCGCCATCTTTCTCAAGGTCCCTGAAACTTTTTTCAACCGCAGTAGCACACTGCTTCCTGACGTATTCACTTACTATCGGCTCAATTCCGCTCTCTGCCACATAGCCTGTTATCTGGGCGATATTGATCGTGAACCCATCATGCTCTTCAGCCTCCCCGGGCTCGTCGATCTCCGCAGATCGTACCGCAAGTTTACTGATGCCCCTTCGCTGAAGGCTCTGGATAAGAGGCTCGGTAAGTACCGTACCCGAAGCAATAAGAAGCTGCCCATCCTCCGACAGAAGGTCCCGCTCGACTTCCTTACCGACGGGAAGCTTGTCGAGTTCGATCATGAACTGGCTTACGGGCTGCTTCTTCTGCAGTTCTTCCCTCTGTTCACGATGCCGTGCGAACATATCGATCAGCCGATCGTCTGTGTAAAGAAGATCCGCGGTCAGACCGAGACATTCATGACAGGTTCTCAGATGAGTTAAGACCTTGTGTTCTTCAGTCGGGCTCAGTTCTCCGTCAAGTAACCTGATCAACAGGCCTTCCTCACGGATAGCGCGACATAATCCCTCTGATGTACTCATAATTTTCCGGTTGTTATCCGGCATAATGAAAAAACTGCCGGTCCAATATTGCTGGGCAATAAACTGTTACCTTACAACTCAAAAACCTGATACCGGGCCTGCTTAACCTCACTCAGTTACAACTCAATAATAATATCGCAACTTGCCTTGTTTCTTTTCTTAAACGGGCAAATCAATACACCACACAAACCGTAGGATTTAAAGAGGTTCGCCCCACCCCAGGGAATCCCTACATGTGTCGACTATAACACATGCAGTCCTTTATTTTCAATCGCATTGAATATTATTAAGTCGTACAGGCGGTAATAAAAAAAAACCGGACTGAATCCGGTCAGCTAAAGCGGCCTTTTTGTCCTTACGCCGGTTCCGGCATCATGAGTTCTCGTAACTCCAGAATCGCTTTCTGTATGAGCGCTCCAACGCTTCCCTCGGGGATTCCCATCTGACGTGCGATCTCACGATACTTGAATCCCTTGTTGTACCTTAACTCGATCACTTCCCTGAGATGTTCCGGGAGCTTACAAAGTCCATCGTTGATTAACTCGTTCTCGTGACGCTCGATCGCTTCGAGTTCCGGATTCTGAATCCTCGGGTCGGCCACGTCGATCTCCACATCCTCGAGGCTCATCTTCTCCACGTTTCCGCCGCGCTTGATGGTCAGGTACTTGCGATGATGCTGCCTGACCCTGTTCAGTGTCAGTGTGTAGATGTAAGTTTTCAGAACGGATTTCTTCTGGAAATTCGGAAGGCCCTTGACGAGGTCCATGAAAACTTCGTGGGTGATATCTTCGGTGTCCTGCTGCGAGAACCGGTAATTCTTGCCCTTCACCAGGTGAAAAATGTAGTTGTAGAACCTCTCGTAGAGGATGCTCCACGCCTCATCGTCGCCGTCAAGACAACGCGTGATCAGTTCTTTCTCACTGACAGGCTCGGTGTCGAGGGGCTTATATGTCATTTCGACTCCTCTTCAGGGCCATACGGCCCGCATCCCTCTTGCAGCCCCTGCTAGTGGTTCTAAAAGTATACACCACGAAAGGGAACCTGCAAAATCAAACGCTAATATTTTAAATAATCCGCTTACTCATTTTCCGCATCCGATCCTTTTCATGTGTCCTGAAAACCCTTTTGTTTAAAGGCTTTTCAGCTTATCAGAATCCTTCCCGCCGAACCTGTTACGGGACATTCAACGTGTTGATATCCCGAAACCGTGCATCGGTAATGCACTATATTCCGCCATATCGGCAGGTCATGCGGATTTCATCTCAACTCGTATTAATATCGCGTCGGAAGGGGTCGGGGGGTTTAATGAATTTTATTCCTTTATTAACCTGATTTTCCCGAAGGCCGGATGAAAAAACATCAGGTTTTCGATATCTCCGCATCGCGACGCTTCTTCGCGCGAAGCATCACGACTTTTTTCAGCTCCAGGCTGTCGAGAAATTCTCCAAGCGCATTGAATCCCACCATCGTTCGCTCTCTGAGACGTCCGGTTGTTTCCGTAATCCGGGTTTTAATCCTTCCCCGGACCTCGTACGTGTCCGCGATCGCGTCGAAAAGCATCTCCGGTCCTATAAGCGGCACATGCACCGCAGGTTTCATCCCGAACTCGCCCGCGAACTCGTCAATCTTCGGATCGTAACTTACCGGAATAAACGGAACTCCCCGGTTCGCTGCAAAGATGAGTGAATGCAGACGCATACCGACGACAAGATCGCATTTTCCGATTAATCCGAGCACTTCCGCGGGATTGTACTTTCCCTTTATAATCTGAACCGAGTCCTGCTCCTGCACCATCGCCTTAACCGCTTCCGCGTACTCGACATCCACCGGATGGTGAAACGGTATCAGGGAAACACCGCCACCGAGTTCCGATGTCGTCATGTCGATT
>Ga0272441_10005425_pt1 | contig 22152 bp, 18 predicted proteins | sample SSMProp6N_FD_193582 | JGI IMG/M metagenome (GOLD analysis project Ga0272441, IMG submission 193582) | Marine sediment archaeal communities from Little Sippewissett salt marsh, Falmouth, MA, United States - SSM-Prop-6N | ecosystem: Environmental > Aquatic > Marine > Wetlands > Sediment ... | reverse complement strand
GGCCTTGGCCTGAGTGATCGCGTCGGTATAGCGGCCTGCCGTGAGCGACTGTCGGGCCACATGCTCAGCGCGGGTGGCCTCATTGAGCTTGTCCTCGATGGCGCCGACGAAGCGCGTCTTGGGTCCGTACTTGATCAGGTAAGCTTCCAGATCGGCCCTGCTGGCGAAGGGCCCGACGCGGACGGCGCCGTCCAGCGCATGCCCGGCCGCGTGCTCCCACGCTTCGGGCAGGAAGTGGCCGATCAAGGAGATCAAGAACAGCCGCTTTGCGTCATCATCCCCGCCATTGAGGATGTGGCCCATGTAGGCGCCATTGTCACTGACCACAACCGCCGGCGCGCCACGCTTACCCTCCTTGTCTTGCCAGTAGCCGATGGCGCGACCGTTATGTCCGCCGATCGTGGGCGCGTTGATGTTCCACGTGCCCTGGAACATCCTCTGAGGCAGTCCCTTAAGTGCGTCGGCGTCGAACACCACGTAGTTGTATTGGCCGTCATACTCCCTGGCGGCGTACTGGTAGCTTTCGACACCCAACAGGCGGGCAACATCCTCGCGGATCGAGTAGAAGAAGAAGACTTTCCCGCCGCCGGCGATGAACTGCGCGATCATCTGGGCCTCTTCATCGGACATCGTGGGGCTGTAGGCGAAGATGGCGAGCTTCTGGCCCTCAAGGGCGCCCTGCTCAACATCGCCGTCGGTGAATGTGCCGAAGGGTATGCCCAGGTCGCCCAACCAGGAGCCAACACGGTCGGCGCAGTCGCGGGCCGTGCGGTCCTCGCTGCCGCCGGGCGTGCCCCGGACGACGGCGATGTCTTCGCGTCGCGCCTGCAGGTTATCGAAGGCGCAGAAGGTGTCTTTCTCGCTGCCGCGCCAAGCGCAGATGCGGATGGTGTCGATGGACTGCCAGCCACCGGGACTGTCCTCAATGCCGAAGGCGCCTTTGGCCAGCTCGAATCTCTTCCATCCCCTGGCCGGCGCGAATCCCGTTCCATACCACCCGGCCGCGGAGTGGAAGTACAGGGTACAGTTGCGGATTGGGGATGGATCGTCGGCGTAGAAGTCGAAGATGATGCTGCCGTAGGTGGAAAGGTCCAGGCTTACCCGTCGGTCGTAGACGGCGCGGGGGGTGTTGATGGACAGGTCGTAGTCGTCCCGGGTGAACCGGCATGGCATCTTCACCGCCGTTTTGCCGGTCTCGTCCTCGTGGGCCATGAGTTGCACCGGATCGGACTGCTCCGCGATCTGCCAGGCCCTCTGGGCCGCCCCCTCATCCGCGTACTCACAATCGTCAATCATCACGGTGCTTCCCGCGAGGCATGACGCGGCGACAAGCATCAGTACCGACGCTACGGTCAGATTCCTCATGGTCTCGCCTCTTTCTGGTATGCGGTCCGGCTCAGTCTGCATTTGGGTGCCGGCTCGCAGGCCTACAACCGCCGGAACTAGAGATTCTCCCAGTACTCGTACCACTTGACCAGCCCGGTCTCGATGGGCTCGATGTCGCATATCTCGTATTCAAGAGCATAGTCACCTTGGTAGTCGATCCCGGCCAAGGCTTGGACGACCCATCGCATGTCTATATCGCCGTGGCCCAGGTGATGGCGTTGGAAGGCGCCATCGGTCCAGCGCCCGTCCTTGATATGGACGTGGACGATGTCGTCTCGGAACGCCTCGAAGGCCTCCTTGTAGTCGACGCCGCCCGCCATCAGGTTGCATGGCTCGTACAGGACGCCGAAGAAGGGGCTATCCACGAGCCGACACAGCTTCACGGCCAACTCGAGCACGCCGGCGATGCTACCGCGGTGGTTCTCCATGCCAAGATAGATCCCCTTCTGGGCCGCATAGTCGGCGGCCTGTCGGAAGGGCTCGGCGATGGCGTCCACCACGCCGGGATCCTCCCCGTGGCCCGGCAGAACGCGGATCGAGCGGGCGCCAAAGCGCTTGGCAAGGTCGATGGTGGCCCGCATCTGCGCCATCGCCTCGGCGAGCACATCTTCTTCAGCCGAGTCGAAGTCGGCGCCCGGGTAACTGCCTAGGTTGGCTACTCGCACGCCGGATGACTGCACGAGGGCCTCGATGTCTTGGGGCTTGACCTCGTCGGGGTCGGTGGAGAAGTGGGGGGCGCGGCCCCACAGGTCGAGCTTATTGAACCCTGCCCCAGCCACGACCTCAAAAGCGTAATCCAGGGACTGCTCCCGGAGGGGATACGTACATGTTGATGCTCGCGTCATGTCCATGTGTGGCTGCCTCCAGATGCGGGCGAATGCTATTGGGTCTGCACCGCGCGAGTGTCTGTTCATCGCGGGCAAACGTAGATATGCAGTTGCTCTGTGGTTGTTCGGCGCGCCGCGCAATCATTCCTCCACCTGACGCGGCCCTGGGGCTGTGCCGGCTGCGTGCTGAGCCGGCACGCAGGAAGGTCCGGGCGCCAAGACCGCCGTATAGTGTACTGAGCACAGGTTGCGTGACGCATGCGTGCGGGAGGTCTTTAGATGACGCCGGCGCGACTCGCGATGATCGGGCTGTCTCATTCGCATTCCCAGGGCAACGCAAAGGCGGCCGCCATGGTGGACGAGGTTGAGCTCGCGGGAGTGTGGGACGAGGAGGCGCAGCTTACCCGTCACCGCTGCAGTGAGTGGCAGGAGATGCTGCCCGATCTCGTGGCCTACGACAGCCTGCAACAGGCGCTTTCGGACCCGACTATCGAGGGGGTCATCGTGGACGGGCGCGTTTCCCAGAACCTCTCTCTGGCGCGCGCGGCCGTGAGCCACGGCAAGCACGTCCTGCTGGAGAAGCCCGCGGGGACGAACCTTGCCGAGTTGTCGGACCTGCACGATAGGGCGCGTGAAGCTCAGGTTCTGCTGCAGATGGGTTACATCATGAGGTATAACGGGGGCTTCGAGTTGGCCAGGGACCTGGTGGCCCGGGGCGCGTTGGGCGAACTGGTCTTCGTGCGGGGGCGAATATCCTGGAGCCCGGCCTCTTACGATGGGCTGATGCCCGAGGTGGGCATGCTGCCGGGAGGCATCCTGTTCGAGCTGGGCTGCCACCACCTGGACATGATCATGCTCCTGTTGGGGGAGCCACAGGCGGCGCACGCCCATTTCGGGAGCCACCATGATCCTCTGAAGCGCTACACCGACTCGGCCCTGGCCTACCTCGAGTTCGACAGGTGTTTCGCCACCATCGAGTCGTGCGCCATGGAATCGGGCTCCCTGCAGAACCGCTGCTTCGAAGTCTACGGCACCGGGGGCGCGGTTATCGTCCAGCCGCTGGAGCCCCCGGAGGCGGTTCTGCACCTGGAGGAACCCTTTGGCGACTACGGCGCCGGCTGGCAGAGCACACGGATCCAGCGGCCCGCCCGGCATGTGAAGGACCTCAGGGAGTTCGCGGCCTGCATCCGCGGCGCGAAGGAGCCGAACTGCTCGATGGCACATGACTTCGCGGTACAGAAGGTCTTGCTGCACATGTGCGCCGGCGATCACGCCAGGTGAGGGTCCGGCGGGGAGCAAGGACTACTCCCCCGCGAGGGAGGCGGCAGTGCCGGATGCAGCATCGCGGAAGGCTTCGCGCACCAGCCACACGGTGGCTGCAAAGACCACGATGTCCCGGCCGAGCAGCCCCCACAGGCTGTCTCCGACGCCCTCCTGGGCGGTGCTGAAGCACCCGCAGTGCATGGTGTCCTGCCCCCGGGCCAGAGCCGCGCCCAGCGCCACCATGAACATCAGCGACATCGCCGCAGCGAGCAACCCCGCCGCGTCCAGCCAAACCCCCGCGATAAGGCATGCGGCCGTCGCCAACTCCACCCAGGGCAGACAGATCGCAAATAGGTTGATGAGCCCCATGGGCAGGACCTGGTAGTCCCACACGACATCGGCGAAGCGGTCCGGGTGCACGATCTTGTCGGCCGAGGCGGCGATGAAGACGGCCGCAAGGGCCAGCCTGACAGGCACCAGCAGCCACCGTCTGAAGTTAGGGCAGGCTGCCGGGACCGGACGCGCTCTCATCGGCCTCCTCCTTCGCTTGGGCCGGTTTGTCGCCGGCAATGGTCTCGTAGCCGGCCATCCTCCAGGCCGCAAAGCCGCCGCGCAGCACGTTGAGATCAGTGTAGCCCAGGGCCAGCAGGCGCTTTGCCAGGCGCATACTTAAGCCACAACCGCTGCCGTAGCAGTAGATGAGGGTGTGACCCTCCGACGGCGCCTTCTTCTTCACCGTAGCATAGGCGTTCGTGAAGTCGTGGTAGGGCAGGTTGATGGCGCCGGGCACATGCCGCTCGGCATAGTCTTTCCGGTCGCGGGCGTCCAGGATGATGGCCGACCCGGCGTGCCAGGCGCCATGGCCGGCCTTTGCCGACACGTGGGCGACCTCATCCCACACCCACACCGGTATCCCGCTGTGAGGAACCCTCCCCAGCAGCAGGGGCAGACCCATGGGATGCACTGCATTGGCAATGAGAGCCACTGTACATCCGATGGCGATGATTGCGGCCGCCCTCATGCCCGTGGGGATGAGCGCGGACAGCGCCGCCCTGGATATCAGTCCGCCGAGCAAAGGTAGACGCCGACAAGGTGGCGGTATGGTCACCAATCCTCACCACTGGAGTTGTTCAACGCCTGTCGCGGGGCCCTCCCGGCGCCTAACGCTCAAACCAGATGTCCACGGTGATGTCTTGATTGTGCGGCACGCCGATGCCCTCGGCGTACAGCCAGTTGGAGGGCTGAGTGTAGGTCGCCGTCGAGATCTGAGAGGAGCACCTGCGGCCGTCGTCCAGCTCCAACTCGATCCAGAACCCGCGCACCTTGAACCAATCCTGTCGCGGGTTCTTCAGGATGAACTCATTGCGCCGGCTCAGGGACGTGATGGCTTCGTGTGTCAGCGGAACCCTCACGCCCTTCTCCCAGACGCCCTGCGGCGCGTTCCCGCCGGCGCGAGCCATGGGCCCGATCTCAATGCCGTTGATGACCGCGGTTGTCTCATAGTCCCCCGGGCCCTCGAGCCCGATGCCCTCGTAATGCAGCCACGCTTTGCGGGCTGCACGGAACGCGGTTTCGGTCAACCCCTTCACCGGATGCGGCCCGGGCAGTCGCCGGAAGACCTCCGTGCGCTCCTCCAGCGAGCGGATCATCGATTCATCGCGCGCCTCGACGCGCATGAGTGCCCAACACGCCCAATCGCCGGTGGAATCGTCATCGTCGCCCACATCGGTAATGAGCTTCAGCCGGATGGTTTTGCCGGCCCACCGCGATAGATCGGCCTCGATGGGCAGCCACTTATGCTCGGCAACCAACGTGCGCCCAACCATTGTCTGGTCGCCATCCTGATCCACCACAGCCACCTTATACAACACGCCATCGCCCAGGTCGCTGCCATCGCCCTTGCCGACCAGGGCACGGAAGGCGGCCGGCGGCGCCTGGGGGATGCTCAAGGGCTCGAACAACGCAAAGGTGTACCCCACTCCCCCGACGTACGGTGGATGCAAGCGCAGGCCGTGCCGGCTGAGGCCACCGGATGTCTGACGGCCCCAATAGGCATTGGCCCTCGAGGTGCCCATATCGGCGGTCTCTTGCTGCCCCCTGAAGGCCATTCCCCGCTCGAACTCCTGGGAAAGCGTCGCGAGACGACGATGGCCCCGTGACACCACCATCCCCCTGTCGACGCGTGTGCTCAGATCACCCGAGCGCAATGTGACCGTGAGTATCTCGGCCATCTCGCCCCGGGGCCGTCCCAGGTCGAAGGTGACGGTGCCCGGCGTGCCCGGTGTCAGAGAGACCGACCGCGTCTGTCCCTGCGTCTGCACGGTGAATGTGGCCGTGTCGGCCAGGTGGCTGTCCAGACTTACCGTCAGCAGGTCGCCCCGGATGTCGAGATCGGCCAGTGCCACGGGCCGCACCGTGAAGTCGATCCACGCGCCCTCGAACCGGCTCCAGACACGTTGGCCCGGGTCAGCTTCGGCAGGCACGCGGAACGAGTGCTCCTGCTTGCCACGCACGGTCACCCGCTCACCGGGGACGACACCGTCCCGGTCGGCCGCCAACTCCGTCTGGGGCTGCGGCTCGCCCTGGAGCAGGTAGCTGAAGGCGCCCTCGACGGGCCTGACATAGGTGAGCCCGCGAGACCGGCGCAGTTCGGCGGGCCCCAGCACCGTTCGGTCTTCGGCCAGGGCCTGAGCATTGGAGGCGCGGATCGCGAATCCGCACTCGGCTCCCCCGTAGGGTATGATCTCGTACTTGCCGCCGGGCAGCTTGCGGCAAATGCCGATGCCGTTGGCGGCGGCCTTGGGCAGCCGCACAAACTTACCGCGACCATCTACATACGTGTACTCGGGCGTGTCGGCATAGTCGCACCGATGCCCCTCGGGGTCGGCGCTTCGCACGTGGATATCGCCATCCGCCGTCCAGCCCAAATACCCATTGGGCGGCAGGTCGATCTTTCGGCCGTAAGCCTCACAGACCAAGCGTTGCGCGGGGCTGCCATTGACCACAGTAACCGTGCCATCGTCGTAGCGCGTGACGACCTGCGAGCGCTTGTAGGCCCCCGAGGCCACGGCCCGGCTGGTGTTCAGCAGCTCGCCGGCGGCATCTGCGTACCTGATCTCGTCGGCCGAGGCCAGGCAGTACCTGCTGTGCAGTTGCTGCAGCATGTAGTAGCTTCTCAAGGCATGGCTCTCGCCCCCCTCGAAGACCAGGAAGCCCGGGTGCCCGAAAGCCACCGTCGCCGCCAGGAACCGATCCACCGAGGCGTCAATTTCCAGCTTCGTGGACCCCAGGGAGTAGTTGCGTCCGTAGAACATCTCCACGTTGCCCATCCCGAAGTTGCAGCACAGGTCATGCATCTTACGCAGGTCGAAGTCCACCAGCCATGGACTCGTGGCAGGCTTGTAGCGCTGGTCTTGGCCGTAGTTGCCGTCCGTCAGGCCACAGTAGATGGCGTGGTTGTTGCCCTCTGAGTAGACGGGACCGTCCCAGGCGGCCTTCTGCAGCAGCATGATCTCTCCGTATGAGTAGTAGGTGGCCGCAAAGGTGCCCGCACCCGGCACGCGGTGGTCGTAGTCCGTGCGACTCCAGGGGGTCACCGCGGTATGAACATCGCAGTAGGCTGTACTGAAGTGATACTTGGCCTCGAGCCTGGGGGCCAGCATCTCGCAGTATTCCACCGCCCGTGAGGGCTTGGGCGCGTAGCACCGGGTCCACGCGTGGGGAAGCTGACTGTCAGGCGTGCGGCTGACCATGTCGTAGCCCCAGTACTCGTTGACAGGGGCAAAATCCGTGAAGTTGTTGTAGGGCCCATAGACGAAGCCCAACTCATCCTGCATGACCCGCGCGTATTCGTAGGCGCCTTCGTCGCCCCCCTTGTTCGGGGCGGCCCGGGTCCGGAAGGTGAAACTCTCCCCCCCGTCGCGCCACATCATCTCGTGGTCGGTGACGATCACATGTCTCATGCCCAGGCGATGGACGCGCCGCCAGTGGGCCTTATCTCGGCTCCTGTTACCGGCGCCGTGGGCCCGCCACACGCCCGTGCCCGTCACATGCTTCCACTCGGAGACGGGATTGGCAATCGTCGGCAGCACTTCCTCATACCGGGGCGACAGGGTGAGGAAGAAGCGCTCATAGCAATCGTTCCTGCGGCCGTCGGTCTTGGGCGTATACCTGGCGCCACCGTTGTACCGTACCTGGTCTTTGGCCGCGCGGTTCTCGGCCCATGGCAAGGAGGCGTTGGACAGGTACCAGTCGATGTGCCCGGCCAAAAACAATGCGGTATCGGCGGATCCCGACACCGCGACGGCGGGACGGCCTGCGCCATACGTGTAGTACGGATTGGTGACCAAGCGCGGGCTCTTTAGGCCTTCGGCGTGACCGAAGCGGACCTCCGCGACGGTGCCCCCCTCAGCCACGGTATCGATAACCAGCGACTTGCCCCACAGCCGATACGTGTAAGTGACCTGTGCCGAGACCGCCCCCGCGCTGAGTCCCCACTTCGAAACGACCTCGTCCCCGACTCGCCGGGTGCCCAGAGGCACCCGGGCTTCGGGCAGTTGAGCCCGCCCGTCAACAACCAGGTACGCGCCACCGTCGACGCATGGACGGACAGGGCCACCCCGGCCGTGCCACTGAGCCGTGATGTCACTCCATGTGCCGGCATCGGGTTGCAGGCGGTAGGTTAGCGTGCCATCGTCGCCCTGATAGATGAACTCGAAGCCCTCGCCGTCGGCCACCAAGCGGGTGGTTGAGGCTTCGGCGAGATTTGCGGGCAGAATCGTCTGCGGTCGGCTGGGGAAGGGAAGCTTCCCCGGGCCGGTGTTGGTGCCCGTCGTCTGCCCCGGGAACATGGCGATGCCACGCTCTCTGCGTGGCCGGAACTGCAGCGGGTCCAGGGGCTCGGTGAAGAACGCCAGGTTGTCCAGGAAGATCTGCCGATCCTGAGTGTTGCTGCCATAGCTGATGGTCAGCCGCTGAAGCACCGCGCCATCTTGCACCCGCTGGATCTGCTCGGGGGTGAGTCGTCGGTGGAGCAGGAACCACTCCTTCCAGCGCACCCGCATGAACTCGATGCCCAGTTCCTGTCCCCGGGAATCCCTGAGGGACACCCGCACCGACACCTGCGGGGTGCTGGCGTCACGCCCGAACCAGTTGTTGCCGTAGACCCACAAACTGACGGCATCAAAGGACTGCGGGATCCGGATGGGCTCAGGCGGGGTGAGGTGAATGACCGGCTTGTCGCCTGTGGCGCGATAGGTGAGCTCACCCACGTAGCGCCCCCAGAGCTGTTGCCGGCGCGAGGCCCCGAAGGTGGCGACGGCGTCCTGTGTGTCCACAGTCCATCCCGAGAGGTCTTCAAAGTCTACAAGGGGCGGGTAATCATCGTGCATCCGCCCGGCCCAATCCATCTCGTAGGGCCGCTGACCAACCACGGCATCGTCCTGGGCCATCGTTCCCCCCGCCAACGCGGCGATGACAAGCCAAAGCATCAGGATGTCCTCCATTGTCGGTGGTTGGCCGCAGGCGCCGACTTGGCGGCCGCCCGGACCACGTTAAAGTGCATCTTCCCTGCGGTGCAGCCATAGTCCTGCGCCAGGGGTACGGCGGCGGGCAGGTAGCGAGGCCTTGAGAATAGTTCTGCGGACTTGCAGGAATCAGGAGAAGATGCCCGAAAAACAGGCAGATAGTATTGACAAGGGCGGCAGAATAGTGCTATACAGTTTGTGATGCAGTTCACAATCAATAACTAGATTCACACTGGGATCGGCTTCCAAGGCGGTGGCCGATCTTTCTATTGCGTTCAGCGGGTATATTGTGATCGTTTTCACTTTACGCGGCCGGAAAGCTCTGCCCCATGCGGGACAGGCTAGAGGAGGCTTACCCATGAACACCGCAGGTGTCTTCGCCGGCAATGAGATCGTTCAGATGGCCATCCAGACCGAGGAAGTAGGGAACGCGTTCTACACCGCCGCCGCTCAGGCGGCCAAGAGTCCCCAAGTGAACGAGCTTCTGCAGTGGCTCGCCGACCAGGAGTTGGCCCACAAGAAGGCCTTTGAGGCCATGCTGCAAGATACCCCGTCACGCCGCCCTGCCGAGGAGTTCGCCGGGCAGAAGGGTGAGTACATCCAGGCCCTGTTGGACAGCCGCGTGCTGCCCGACCCCGGAGCCGGCACGGCGTCGCTTGCCCAGATGAGTTCTGACCTGCAGGCCATCGACTTCGCCCTGGGCTTCGAGAAGGACACCATCCTGTTTCTGTATGAGATGCGCGACATTGTCCCCGACAGCCAGACCCAGCGCGTGGACGCGCTCATAGCCGAGGAGAAGAGCCACGTAAAGCGCCTCAGCGACATGAAGGCCGCCATGAGTTGAAGGTCGCAAGCTCAGCCGGCCACCAAGGGGAGCTCACCGGTGCATGAGCACAGTATCGCCGACGAGATATTCAAGGTGCTATATGGGGCCGCGCAAAACCACGGCGCTTCCCGCATCCTGAGCGCGACCATCCACGTGGGCGAGTTCGCGGGGGTGACGCAGGACGCGCTCCAAGACGGGATCGTCCACTGCTGCGAGCACGTGGACATGCAGCCCTTCCCCGTGCACGTCATCGTGGACAAGCCGACGGCCGTATGCGCGGATTGCGACTGCGAGTTCGAGATCGAGGAAACGACCCAGTGTCCTAACTGCGGAGGAGACAGCGTCAGCGTGCGCCCAGCAACAGGCATCACCGTCAAACACGTCGAGCTCGCGTAGCGGCAGTCCCGGAGCTTTAGATGGAGGGGTCATGTCGGCACTTCCGGGAGCAAGATCCAATACACGAAGCGTTGGTGTGAGGGCCCCGCAGGGCCCTGCGCGCCCGGTGCAGCGCAAGCGCATTGTCGTGTGCGGCATCGTGCAGGGCGTAGGCTTCCGTCCTTTCGTGAACCGCCTGGCCCGGGAATACGCTTTGGCAGGAGCTGTAAGCAATTTCGCCGGCGGCGTGAGCATCGACATTGAGGGACGCCCCAGAGCCCTGGAAGCCTTCATCTTGTCCCTGCGCGAGCACGCGCCACCCATCGCCGTCATCGATAGCATCACCTTGCAGGACTGCGAACCCCTGGGCCGATCCCGCTTCGTCATTGAGCCCAGCGACAGATCGACCGCCGGCCCTGTCCTCGTATCACCCGACGTCGCCATCTGTGCCGATTGCCGGCGCGAGCTTCACGATCCGGCGGACCGACGCTATCGGCATCCCTTCATCAACTGCACGAACTGCGGCCCCCGCTTCACCATCATCAGCCGCGTCCCCTACGACCGCCCTTTCACCTCGATGTCGGTCTTCGACATGTGCCCGGACTGCGCCGCGGAATACGGGGACATCGATGACCGGCGCTATCACGCTCAGCCGGTGGCCTGCCCGGTGTGCGGACCGACGGTCGAGTTGCGCGTGCCTGGTGACAGCGCGGAGGGTGATACAGCAGGCGCGCCCCCGGTCAGCGGCCGGGGCGAGGAGGCCATCCGACAGGCGCAGCATCTCCTGTCCGGCGGCGGTATCGTCGCCGTCAAGGGCCTGGGAGGCTTCCATCTTGCCTGTGATGCGGGCAATGAGGAGGCCGTCAGCCGGCTCCGGCGGCGCAAGGGGCGGGATGAGAAGCCTCTAGCGGTGATGGCCGAATCGCCGGCTGAGGCATGCCGGATCGCCCATGTTCGTCGGGAAGCCATTGGCCTGCTTGCATCGCCCCAGGCACCCATTGTGCTTGCCCCGAAGGCCGTGCCCGAGCCCTTGGCGCCCAGTGTCGCTCCGGACAGCGCTGATTACGGGATCATGCTGCCGTACACCCCCCTGCACATACTGCTGCTGGATCAGGCCCCGTACTCATGCCTGGTGATGACAAGCGCCAACCTTAGCGATGAGCCCCTGTGCACAGACAACCGGGAGGCTATAGAGCGCCTGGCAGGGCTTGCCGACGCCTACTTGCTCCACAATCGGGACATCGTGACGGGCTGTGACGACTCTGTGGTGCGGGTATCCTCGAAGGGTCCGATCATGCTGCGGCGCTCCAGGGGGTACGCGCCCTTCCCGGTGAAGCTGGGTCGCGCAACCCGCCCGACCCTCGCCGTGGGCGCACAACTCAAGAGCACCTTCTGCATCACCTCGGGGCAGAACGCCTTCTTGTCTCAGCACATGGGCGATCTGGACGACGCGAGCACTCTGGGCTTTTTCGAGCGATCCGTCGAGCACCTGTGCGACCTGCTGCAGGTGAAGCCTGAGGCGGTGGCCTGCGATCTGCACCCCGACTACCTGTCCACACGCTACGCCCGCGAGTTGGCCGGGCGGCTGGAGGCCCCACTGCTGTCGGTGCAGCACCACCACGCCCACATTGCCGCCTGCATGGCGGATAACCAGGAGTTCGAGCCGGTGATCGGGCTTGCTTGCGACGGTACCGGGCTGGGGGACGACGGGAGCATCTGGGGCTGCGAAGTTCTGGTATGTGAGCTGTCTGAATCCCGTCGCGCCGGTCACCTGAGGCCGGCCTTGCTGCCCGGGGGCGAGGCCGCCATCCGCCAGCCCTGGCGGTCGGCCCTGGGCTGTCTGGCGGCATACGATCTTGCCGACCACATTGACCGGCTGCGCGCAGGGGTGGCGCATCGCGTGACAAGCGACGAGTTCGAGCTGGTCCGCGCAATGGTTGATCGGTCCGTGAACTGCCCTCCGGCCTCCTCCGCCGGCAGACTCTTCGACGCGGTGTCGGCGCTGCTGGGCCTGCACACTCATGCGAGCTACGAGGGGCAAGCGGCGATTGGTCTTGAGGCCGCGGCCGTGCCCGGCGATGGCAGCTACCCATATGACATACGCGATGGCGAGCGATGGGTGATGGATCCGGCGCCTATGCTGGCCGGCCTGCTGGATGACGTGGATGCTGGGGCGAGCACCGGTGAGGCCGCCGGACGCTTTCACAAGACCTTTGCACACATGCTTGTAGACTGTGCTGACCGGGTGGCGGCAGCGGAGGGCATCAGCAAGGTGGCTCTCTCCGGCGGGACCTTCCAGAACAGAATCCTGCTGGGCTGCGTGATCGATGGCCTTCGCGAACACGGCCTGACACCACTATACCACCGATCGGTACCGCCCAACGACGGAGGCATTGCCTTAGGGCAAGCAGTGGTCGCTCACACAGTCTTGGGCGTGAAGGAGTCGTGATCGATCGTGTGTCTAGCGGTTCCCGGTAGGGTTGTTAGCCTCGAGGGCGCCAGCGGTGTAGTGGACGTCGCGGGCGTGGCGGTGCAAGTGCGCATGGATTTCGTGCCGGACGTGACCGAGGGGCAGTACGTCCTCGTGCACGCGGGCTTCGCTGTCACCTCCGTGGATGAGCAGGAAGCGTCGGACACCCTGAGACTGCTACAGGAGGCCGGCCGCGGTGGACAAGGTACTGCGGGAGGAACCTGAGGCGCACGGTGGCCCGTTGGGCTGCCGCCGGGCCGCCAATCTCATGGAGGTGTGCGGGACCCACTCCCATGCCATCGCCCAGTATGGCATCAAGCAGCTCTTGCCACAGGGCGTGCGGCTGATTTCCGGGCCCGGATGCCCCGTGTGCGTTACGCCTGTCGAGATCATCGACCTGGCGCTGGCCATCGCCCGCCTGCCTCAGACCACAGTAACCACTTTCGGTGATATGGTCCGCGTTCCCGGCACCGACTCGACCCTGAGCCGCGAGAAGGCCCTGGGACGGGACGTCCGCATCGTGTACTCCCCTATGGCGGCCGTCGAGACCGCCGTTGAAGAGCCGGACAGGCAGGTCGTGTTCATCGCCGTCGGGTTCGAGACGACGGCGCCGATGGTGGCGGCGTGCATTCTCGAGGCCGAAAGGCTCGGGCTGAGCAACTTCTCCATCATCGCCGCCCACAAGATCATACCGCCGGCCATGCGTGCCCTCCTGCAGTCCGGCGAAGTGCGCATTGACGGGTTCCTGTGTCCAGGCCATGTCGCGACGGTGATCGGGCTGACGCCCTTTGCCCGGATCGCCTCGGAGTTCGGGCTGCCCTGCGTGGTCAGCGGCTTCGAGCCGGAGGACATCATCGCCGGGCTGCGGGGGCTTCTGCGGCAGATTGACGATGCTGAAGGTCGTGGCGAAAACGCCTACCAGCGATGCGTAAAGGACAAGGGCAACCCGCGGGCTCTGGCGACCACAGACCAGGTGTTCGAGGCAACCGACGCCAATTGGCGCGGCCTGGGGCAGATTCCGCTGAGCGGGCTGAGGCTGCGCTGGGCCTACTCGAGGTTTGATGCTGAGCGCAGGTTCGATGTCGAGCTCCCGACGCCACGCGAGCATCCGGGCTGCAGTTGCGGCAGTGTCCTGCGTGGGCTCGTCCAGCCTGCAGAGTGCCCACTGTTTGGGGCGGCATGCACACCCACCACGCCGGTGGGCCCGTGCATGGTCTCCTCGGAAGGCGCGTGCGCAGCGGCGTACAGATACGAACAATGAACGAAATCATCACGCTGGCTCACGGCAGTGGCGGCGAGACGACGCACAGGTTGCTGAGCGAGGAGATTGCGGTCCTGTACGCCTCAGAGGCACAGTGGGACGACGCGGCGGTGCTGGCGGCCCACGAGCGAATCGCGGTGACCACGGATTCCTTTGTTGTGTCGCCGCTTGAGTTCCCGGGCGGAGACATCGGCAAGCTCGCCGCCACGGGGACGATCAACGACCTGGTGGTGCGCGGCGCGCGCCCTGCGTACATGACAGTGGGCCTCATCATCGAGGAGGGCCTGCCGCTATCGGTACTGCGCACGGTGCTCCGGTCCTTGCGCAGCACGTGCGATGAGGCCGGCGCGGCTGTGGTCGCCGGAGACACGAAGGTTGTTGAGCGCGGCAGCGGCGACGGGCTGTTCATCAACACAACCGGCATCGGCGTGATCAGTGCCGCCGAGCCCCCCGGGGCGGGACGTGTGGCGCCGCAGGATCAGGTGATCGTCAGCGGCTACCTGGGTGACCACGGGGTCGCGATCCTCGCGGCGCGCGAGGACCTCCCGCTGCAGACGCCAATCGAGAGTGACTGCGCCCCACTACATGACCTGGCCCACTGCATGCTTCAGGCGGGTGGCGAGGGTGTGCATGCGATGCGCGATCCCACGCGCGGCGGCCTGGCCGCCGTCCTCAACGAGATCGCCGAGTATGCCGGCGTGGGTATGAATGTGGACGCCCAGGCGATCCCGGTAAGGCCCCAGGTGATGGCAACCAGTGAGATCCTGGGCCTGGACCCATTGCATCTTGCCAACGAGGGGAAGCTGGTGGCGTTCTGCTCGTCGCAGTCGGCGCCCAAGGTATTGCAGGCCGCCCGGCGCCATCCCCTGGGACGGCACAGCACGATCATCGGGGAGGTGACACCTGGACCCGAGACACGCGTTACGGTGAGAACGTCACTGGGCACGACACGGGTTCTGAGCATGCCGGCTGGTGAACTGCTCCCGCGGATTTGTTGAGGGTTTCGTTGAGTCCGGACCGTTCGCCGGACCATGCTGCGTGCACTGTGGACCAAGCAGGACGACCGGTGCAGGCGTTGACTCCGCCCTACGACGAGGAGGTTCTGGTAGATGACACTGCAAGTGATCAGTGTCGATGGAATTCGAGCCCTGCTGAGCAATCTCATCCGGGAAGGTCGTGTAGTTGCGCCCCATGAGCGCCCGGGGGATGACCAGTATGTCTTCGATGACCTGAAGGACCCGGATGACGCCGTTCTGCGGTACAACTCCACGATACTACCGGCCAAGAAGTACGCGTTCCCGCCCAAGGAGAGCTTGGTGCACTATGAGCTGGGCGATGAGCCCACGGCCACACCGGTGGTGCAGGCTGAGCCCCTAACGCTGTTTGGCGTCCACCCGTGCGATATCCATGGCCTGCTGGCATTGGATGCCGCGTTCGCCGACCAGCACCCTGAGGCGAACTACCTTGAGAAGCGGGCTAATATGCGTGTGATAGGCATCGACTGTGAGCCCGATGAATACTGCTTCTGCGCCAGCATGGGCACAGCCTCAGTGGAGACGGGATACGACCTGTTCTTGACGCCCCTGTACGGCTGGGATGAGTTCCTGCTGGAGGTGGCCACCGAAGCCGGAGAGCAGATGCTCGAGGGCATTGACACACGGGACGCCACAGGGCCACAGGTCGGCTACCTGAAAATGCATCTAAACCGCAAGATGCAGCAAGAACGCGAGATACACAGCGACGTGTCAAACCTGCCGTTGCTGTTCACCGGCTTTGCCGACAGTCCGGTGTGGGAGAAGCACGCCGAGAAATGCTATGGCTGCGGAACGTGCAACCTGACATGCCCCACCTGCTTCTGCTTCGATGTGCTCGACGAGATGGACCTGTCGCTGGGAAGCGGCGACCGCGTGCGGGAATGGGACGGGTGCATGCTCGAAGGGTTCGCCCGTGTGGCGGGCGGCGAGAACTTCCGCGAAGAGCGCGCGGAGCGCCTTCGGCACCGTTTCTACCGCAAGTACGCCTATCTGTACACCAAGTACGGCATGCCTTACTGCTGCGGCTGCGGCCGGTGTGTGCGCCAGTGCCTGGTTAACATTGATCCCGTGGAGGTCATCAACGACCTGATCGCAACCCACCGGGAGGGGGTGACTGCAAGTGGCTAGCCACGTGTGTGAGTGTGAAGTTGAGCGCGACTTGTACGTCCCGCGCATGGCAACCATCACGAAAATCGACGAGCTCACACAGATGGAGAAGCTGTTCCGCCTCGAGATGAACGACGGGGTGGGTCTTGCCCAGCAGCCGGGGCAGTTCGTCCAGGTATGTTGCTTCGGCATCGGAGAGGCCCCGATCTCGATGGCCTCGATGGATGATTCCACGGCGGGCTTCGACTTGTGTGTGCGCAATGTAGGGAACGTGACGGCTGCACTGCACACGGCTTCGGAGGGCTCGATCGTGGGTATCCGCGGCCCGTACGGCAGGGGCTTCGACACCGAGGACCTCAAGGGCAACGACATCCTCATCGTGGCGGGCGGCATCGGCATGGTTCCACTGCGGAGTCTGATCCAGGCTCTGCTGACCGACCGACAGGCCTACGGCGCCGTGTCGATTCTATACGGGTTCAAGACACCGGCGGAGATGTTGTTCGCGGAAGAGGTCGGCCGGTGGTCCGAGTTGGGTGATGTTGACGTACACCTAACGGTGGACCGACCACACCCCGACTGGGACGGCCATGTAGGTGTCGTGACAACGCTCTTCCCCGAGTTGAGCATCAAGCCAAACCAGACCAAGGCCATCATCGTGGGGCCGCCGATCATGTACCAGTTCGTGATCACGGAGGCCCGCCTCAAGGGGATCGCCGATGAGGACATGATCCTCTCCCTGGAGCGGCACATGAAGTGCGGTGTGGGCAAGTGCGGCCACTGCCAGATCAACAGCAAGTACGTGTGCCTGGACGGCCCGGTCTTTACCTACTCCGAACTGAAGTACATGTGGGAGGCGATCTAGATGAAGCCCCGCGTGGCCGTCTTCTCATTCACCGGTTGCGAGGGCTGCTCTCTGGCCATCCTCGAGTGTGAGAACGAACTGCTGGACGTGCTCAATCTGATCGACATCGTGGAGTGGCGTGAGGCGATGTCCGAGAAGGCCGAGCATATCGACATCGCGCTGATCGACGGCAGCATCAGCACTCACCATGACGTGAAGAAGATGAAGCACATCCGCGAGCGGGCCAAGGTCGTGGTCGCCATAGGCGCATGCGCCCACAACGGCGGTCTGAATGCCCTGAAGAACAAGTACGGCATGGGTCAGCTCAAGGACATGGTGTATGGTGAGGCGGGAGCCCAATTCGACACCATCCCGGCGCGTCCGGTGAGCGCCGTGGTGCCCGTCGAGTTCGCACTGCCCGGGTGCCCCATCGATCGGGACGAGTTCATCCGAGTGGTCAGAGACGTCGCTTTGGGCAAGACGCCCCGGCTACCTGACTACCCGGTGTGCGTGGAGTGCAAGAAGAAGGAGAACGTGTGTGTCTTCGCCCAGGGCAAGTTCTGCATGGGGCCCGTGACACGAGCGGGCTGCGGCGCCATCTGCCCCAGTTACGGGGATGGGTGCGAAGGCTGTCGAGGCTTCATCGACAACCCCAACGAGAACGCCCACAAGGAGACCCTGGCCGAGTACGGCCTGACCGCACGCGAGGTAATGCAGCATTTCGACATGTTCAACAGCTACGACGAGAGCGAGGCATAAGGCCCGCGCGACAACAGCCATTCACCCCGGTGCCCGTCGCACCAGCGTGAAGCGAGGTGTTCGTATGCCGGATATCAACATCAACGTCGAGGACATCTGTCGAGTCGAAGGGCACGGGAACATCGTCCTCAATGTCAAGGGCGGCAAGATCGAGCAACTGCGTCTTGAGATCACGGAGTCCCCGCGCTTCTATGAGGCCATGATTCTGGGAAGGCCTTGGTACGAGGTCACCCACATTACGTGCCGCATCTGTGGCATCTGCTCAATCGGGCACACTGCGGCGTCACTGCAGGCTGTCGAGGATGCCCTGGACATCGAGATCTCCGAGCAGACGCTGCTCATGCGCCAGGTCGCCTTCTTCGGTGAGATCCTGCAGAGCCACGTGCTGCACGTGTACTACCTGGTGGCCCCGGACCTGCTGGGGGCGCCCAGCGTCCTGCCGCTGGTGGAGACGCATAAGGACGTCGTGCTCATGGCACTGCGCCTGAAGCGCCTGGCCAACGATCTGTGCACGGTCGTGGCGGGAAGGCACATCCACCCTTGCGCGATGAAGCCCAAGTGCTTCCCCCACGTGCCCAAGAAGGATGACATGGCCGCGCTCAGGGATCGGCTGGCCGCCTCGATGGACGACTACGCCGCCAGCGTCAAGCTCCTGCAAACCCTCGAGCTTCCCGACATGGAGCGAGAGATGGAGTTCCTGTCGCTGCACCACCCCGATGAGTATGCGCTGTACCGCGGCACGGAGCTGATGTCCAGCGAAGGCCAACGCGTGGCGGCCAAGGACTACAGACAGATGTTCCGCGAGTTCGTGGTGCCCCACTCCCACGCCAAGCACGCGGCGACGGAGCGTGGCTCCTTCATGGTCGGCGCACTGGCGCGCTTCAACAATAACTTCGACCAGTTGCGGCCCGAGGCCCAACAGGTTGCCGCCGATCTGGGCCTGGAGCCGGTGTGCATGAATCCCTTCATGAACAACATCGCCCAGGTAGTCGAATGTGTCCATGCCACTATGGAATGCATGCGCACCTTCGACGAGCTGCTGGACATGGACCTTGAATTGGAAGACCCTACAGTTGATGTGAAAGCGGGACGTGGCGTCGGGATCGCCGATGTGCCCCGAGGCCAGTTGGTTCACGACTACACCTTCGACGACGAAGGCTTCATCACAGAGGCCAACCTTTGCATCCCGACGAATCAGAACCTAAACAACATCGAGCACGATATGCATGCCTTCGTGCCCCAGATTCTCGACTGGGACAAGGACAGGATCAGGCTCTTCTTGGAGATGTTGGTCCGAGCCTACGACCCATGCATCTCGTGCGCGACACACTTGCTGAAGGTAGAGTTCGTCTGATGTCACAAGACAGGTCCAGCATTGTCGTGCTTGGTATCGGCAACGAATTGCTGCGTGATGAGGGGGCGGGGGTCGTGGCGGCGCGAGTGCTGATGCAAGACAAGCTCCCGCCCGGCGTACGGGTGGTCGACGCCGGCACAGGAGGGCTGGACCTGTTGTTCGAGATGGAGGGCGCCGATGTGGCTATCATCATCGATGCGGCCGATATGGGACTTGAGCCCGGAGCAGTGCGCGTGTTCAGTCCCGAGGAAGCCGATATCGAGTTGATGCAGAACATGGCGTCACTGCACCAGATCGGCCTGGCAGACGTTCTGCAGATCGGTGGCTTGACCGGTCCCATGCCCGAGGTGCGCATCATCGGCATCCAGCCCGAGGAGATCGCCCCGGGGACCGGTCTCAGCGTGAAAGTGGGGCAGGTGATCGGTGACGTTGCCGCCCGGGCGCGAGAGGTGATCGCGCAATTCACCGAATGCCCGCAGTCCGGCGAGCGAAGGCAGGCGCCGGGTTGAGAGGGAAGATCGGCCCGGGGCAGTCTTCGCGGCCTCGTCGCCGACAAGCAAGACGGGCGCCCGGGTCCGGGACCTGGGGCCCCCCACAGTAACGCGTCGGCTAGGCCATGGTGGTTGCTCATAGCCCGGGAAACCGCTGACAGGTGGCAAAGGAGGGCGTGCACGTGGCAACGCACGGTAAGATACTCGTCGTCGACGACGATCCGGATATCGTCGAATCGCTGCGCATGGTCCTGGAAAGCGCCAACTATGATGTGGAGGAGGCGGCCAACGCCGAGGAGGCCCTCGGCAAGTGCCAGGCCTGGCAGCCTGACCTGGTTCTACTGGATATCATGATGCCGGACGGCACCGAGGGCTTCCACTTCGTCTGGAAGCTGCGGAACGAATTATCGGAGCCGATCAGTCAGGCACCGATTATCGTGCTGTCGGCAATCCACAGCACCACCAAGCTGCGTTTCTACCCGGAGCAGTCTGACGGCACTTACGCGCCCGGTGAGTACCTGCCCGTACAGGGGTTTATCGACAAGCCGGCCGAGCCATCGGTACTACTGGGCAAGATCCGTGAGGCGCTGGCGCCGGACGATTAGTGCTCAACTGCCGAAGTCAGCGCCATACCTGCGCGAGGGCCCTGCCCCGGTAGCCGGCTGGGGCCCCCGGCGCGAGCCATGCGCCGGTGGCATTCGACAAGCGGGGCCCGCGCGAGGTTTTGACGCGGCATTTCGCAAGTGAGTACCGGCGAGGGCGACCATGGGTAGAACGTCGGCTCTGACGGGCCCGGGCGGGAGGTAGGGCTGTGCAGGCTCGCGACGCGGCGCTTCTGGCGCGATTGAGGTGGATCGTCGGCTTGCGGTGGCTGGCGGCGGCGGGTGTGATTGCGCTGTCGGTGTTCGCTGTGCATGTGCTGGCGTACGACCTCCCGCTGCTTGGCCTACAAGTACTCGGGCTCGTGATTGTCGGCCACAACATCGCCTGCAGGCATTGGCTCCATCGCATTCGATCCGGGCCCGTCGCGGACCAACGCCGAGGCCTGGACCGATGTGCCAATGCCCAGATCGGGTTTGACCTGGTGGCGCTGGCCGTTGCCGTACACTTCACCGGTGGAGTGGAGAGCCCCCTGTCGTTCTTCTTCGTCTTCCACATGATTATCGCCAGTATGATTCTCTCTCGCGAATCTGCCTATGGGCAGGCCACTTTGGTTCTATGCCTGTATGGCGCGGTGGCCCTGCTGGAGGGCCGGCAGGTCCTGCCCCACTACCACCTGGGCCTGGGAGCCGACCCCGGGTTCTATCTGTCGACCGAGGCCTGGCCCCGGTATGCGGTCCTGGTTGCCGGGCTGTATGTCGTCGTGTACCTGACCAGCTCCATCGCCGGAGAGCTCAGACGCCGCGAGGAGCAACTCGCCAGTCTCACTCGTGAGCTGGCGGAACAGGCCGGCGCCTGCAGGGCCGCCTACGGCGACCTTCAGACCACTCAGCACAGTCAGCTTGAGTACATGCGCCGCGTCGCTCACGAACTCAAGTCACCCCTGTCGGCCATCTCGATGATGCTCCACGCGGTGACGGGCAGCCTGGGCGGCACCATTCCACCGAAGCAGAGCAACATGGTGGCCCGGGCCGCCGACCGCGCACAGGCCGCTCTCGAACTCACCGAGGACTTGCTGACCCTCAGCCAACTCAAAGAGGCCCTGCCCACCGACGAGCTCGCCCAGGTGAGCATTGGACATCTGGTCGAGAACATCATGGCCGAAGAGGAGTTGCGGGCTGAGCAGTCGGGCGTCCGGATCAGCGTGCAGAGCGAAGAGGCCATGCCGCTGATCCACGGCTACCGCACCGAGCTGCTGATCCTGTTGCGCAATCTGGTCTCCAACGCCGTCAAGTTCAGCCTGCCCGATGGCGTCGTGGCGATTCACGCGCACAGCGAGGGAGGCGAGGTGGTGGTGCAGGTGAGCGATCAGGGGATCGGCATCGACGAGGATGAGCTGCACCGAATCTTCGATGAGTTCTACCGGACTTCAGCCAGTCGCAAGGCGGGCATCAGTGGTACCGGTCTGGGCCTGCCCATCGCCAAGTCCATCGTCGAGCATCACAGCGGCGCTATCTCGGTCCGGAGCCGTCTGGGGCAGGGCACAACCTTTGCCGTGCGCTTGCCTGTTACGTGGCAAGGCGCGGGCGAGGAGCCCGGCCCGCCGACCGGCGGCCATTGAGCTGTCCCCCCCACGAGCCGTTCCTCACGGCGGTCTTAGTCTACACCCCCATCGCAGACAGCCGGCGCCGGTCTATGGGCTCGCGCCAACTAGAAAGTTGACTCGCGGCCCCGGTTCTGGTAATTGTTGCTCAAGGAAAACTAAAAGCTGCCCATCAACTTAACGTGATCACGATACTCCCGACCAATGACGCGGAGGTACCTGCGTGCCCAAGAAGATCCTGGCAATCGACGATACAGACTCCATACTTGACCTGTATCGCATTCTCCTTAGAGGCAAAGGATACGAACTAACCACCGCCTCGACCGGGCGGGAAGGCCTCGAGGCTCTCCGAGCTGAAACCCCGGATTTGGTATTACTCGACATCGGTCTTCCGGATATCTCAGGATGGGACATTCTGCGCATCATCCGC
>Ga0272441_10005424_pt1 | contig 22153 bp, 15 predicted proteins | sample SSMProp6N_FD_193582 | JGI IMG/M metagenome (GOLD analysis project Ga0272441, IMG submission 193582) | Marine sediment archaeal communities from Little Sippewissett salt marsh, Falmouth, MA, United States - SSM-Prop-6N | ecosystem: Environmental > Aquatic > Marine > Wetlands > Sediment ... | reverse complement strand
CCGTTTATATCGGTATCGGACACTATTTGATCCATGCCGGCCTGAGCTACAGGAAGCTGATTTACAATAACAGTAACCGTATCAGTGTCGGTCAGACCTTCATTGTCGGTTACAGTAAGAGTAATCGTATGAGAACCGGCCGCGAGGGTAACAGCAGGAGTTGGGCCGGTGGCAATTTGGGTGGTTCCTTCTTTCCAAGAATAAGTTTGAATGGTGCCGTCGGGATCGGCAGAAGCAGAGCCATTCAAGGTGATCTGCTCGGTGCCATTTTTATCAGTATCTGTTATGGTTTGATCGGAACCGGCATTGGCAACGGGGGATTGATTGGCCGGACTATCAATTTCTATAGTAACCGTATCGGTGGCTTTTGCACCAAGGTTATCTGTAACCTCAAGGGTAATGACATGGGTGCCGGTTGAGAGAGTTACGGAGGTTGAGGAACCGGAGGCAATCTGATTTGTGCCTTCGAACCAAAGGTAACTGGTAATCGTGCCATCAGGATCGGAAGATGCGGCGCCATTGAGGTTGATTACTTCAGTACCGTTGCCATCAGTATCCGTTACTGTTTGATCAACCCCAGCATTAGCAACAGGTGACTGATTTGTAGGACTATTTATAGTTATATTGACCGAATCAGTAGCCGTGGCACCAAGATTATCGGTAACTTCCAGGGTAACGACATGGGTGCCGGTCGCGAGGGTTACGGAAGGAGTGGAGCCAATGGCAATCTGACTAGCTCCTTCAAACCAAATATAACTGGTAATTGTACCATCAGCATCAGTAGAAGCAGAGCCATTCAGGTTGATGGTCTCCGTGCCGTTGTTATTAACATCTGTTACGGTTTGATCCACTCCGGCATTAGCAACTGGGGGCTGATTTGCAGGGCTATTTATTTGTATAATAACCGTATCGGTAGCTGTGGCGCCACGGTTATCGGTAACTTCAAGGGTAATGACATGGGTGCCGAGGGTGAGGTTGACGATGGGTGCTGAACCACTGGCAATTTGATTTCCTCCCTTGAACCAATTGTAACTGGTAATCGTGCCGTCAGCATCAGCAGAACCAGAGGCACTTAAGGCAACTGGTTCGCTACCATTGTCATCGCTGTCAGTAATAGTACGATCGGGGCCGGCCTGGGCGGTCGGTAACTGATTTACAGTTATAGTTACGGTGTCCGTAGAGGCAGCACCATCGTTATCCATTACGGTTAGGGTAATAACATGCACACCCGCGGAAAGGGTTACGGTGGGATTTAAACCATCACCACCAGGTAAGGAAACAGAATTCTCACTCCAATCGTAATCAACAATCGTGCCGTCGGGATCACTTGAGCCGGAGCCATTGAGAGATATCTGCTCGGAACCGTCCCGATTGGTATCGTGCACAATCTGATCGGTACCGGCCTCGGCAATCGGATTATCATTACCACTAGAAGGATTACCCTGTGATAATGCCTCAATCTCCTGGGCACTAAGGACTCGATTGTAAACGTGAACTTCTTCAATTTCTCCATGAAAGGATTCGGTTCTATAGTCAACATTTCCAGTATTGCCGATGTCAGCAGTGGAGTTGAGGCTGGTCAAACCCGTATAGCTGCCACTATCTGCAACCAAACCATCCACATATACGACATAATTAACATCGGTACCATCCCAGGTGAGAGCGAAATGATGCCAGATGTTTGGGGTGATGGTTTGAATATTACTGTTAAGGTTATGGGTGTTACCGAGTCCTAAACCTAAAATGCCTTCTCTTATATATAACTGTATTCTGTTACTCCAGGAGCCAACTGTGTGTCCAAAAAGGTAATGGCTGCCGGAAATATCTTCCATTTTAGCCCGCAAGGCGATTGTGCCCTGCATGCTGGTTAAATCATCAAATGGTATCTGTACAGCCCCGTTTGTTCCATCAAATTGCACCGCGCCCCCCCCGGCTATCCAATTCACAGCAGGGATATTGATCAGAGTAGCAGTGTTATTCAGTCCGGATGAATCGGCGGCTGTGGTGCCGCTGCTTTCATTAAATTCCCATTTTCCAACGAGGCCGTTACTGACTTGGTAGATAAAAGTTTCATTCACCGTAGTATTTCCGGCAATGTCTTCAACGCCATTGACGTCAAGCGTGTAAGAGATGTTTTCCTGATGAACCGAGGTGTTTAGAAGCACGGTCATCTGGTCCGGTTGCAAAACAGCCGAACTGATGGTAATGCCAGGGGTGATAGAGTAATTGGCAATGTTATTTGCACTGGTCTGATCGAGCGTTTCATCGAAAGCAATATACATCGAAGAAGTTTGGGCGGCGACGTTCAAGATAGATGGAGCAGTATTATCTGCCGCTGTGGAAAAAGAACCCGAAGCCGCCGTTTGGCTGCTATTACCCGCATCATCAACACTGTAAACTTGATAGGAATAAATAGTATTGCTTAGAAGCTGCGAATCTGTAAATGTTGTTCCAGTTACCGTGCCTACCTGCAAAGTGTTGCGGTAGATTTTATAACTGACCGGCTGATCGCCATCAGAGGCTGGTCCGGACGCCGTCCAGGCAATTGAAATAGTAGTTTCGGTCTGATTGGGACTATTTAAATTATCTGGAGTAAGAGGAGGTATATCATCGTTCTGTTGGTCGGGCCAGATTGGACCGTAGTTGGCGCGGTAGTTTTGCCACATATCTCCTACCCAATCATCTTGAGATCCGTATGATGATGTTAACATATGATAATCTGTAAAATCAAAGAATGGATTCCAACACCATTTTGTTTTTAATGGAACTCCACTGCGAGTATTAATGGCTAGTGCTGCAAGTTGATGGCCTGCCAATGACAAAAAGACACAAGAATCACGATATGCTCTTGAATAATGGTCGCCGTCGTAGTTATAGAAATGTCTCTCACCCCAATCTACGTCTCCCAACTTGCCCTGCGGAAATAACTGCACGCGGGCGGTTCTCCCAGAACCTGGTGAAGTGGTAATCGGGGAACGAAGAGTCATTTTATTACCATCAACACTTTCAATCCTAACATATTCTTCGGAGCCTGTTCCATAATTCCATATAAGCCAATAATCAAAGTTGTATGCCGGTGATCGATGCAGTATTACTGACACCTCATCGTCTGCTATATACCAGATGCCATCGTCATCATCAAAAATAGTGCTTAAATCATTACTTTCGATACGACAGTTAGTTCTGGTAGCACGCCGATCTTCTCCTGAATACCTATCGATATCAGACTGTTGGATGTAAAACGTTTGGCAATCTTCCATAAACTGTTGATGGCTTGTGCCTTCAACATCTGATACATAACCGTAATCTTCGCCAATTGCGAGCATGTATGGATCATTCAATAAAGCACCGGCAATGAGGATTGGCAGCTTCCGACCGTGGCCCATGCCCCCTCCCATATATCCCCAGTTGCCGCCAGTACGAATAATACCGTAGTTATCTATACCGAGTTGGATCATCTGTATGGCCAACTCAGTTTTCTGCTCGATTGAAAAGGAATTCTCATCGAGAAGCAAGCAACAGGCTACTATTCCAACATTTGTTGCCAGTTCGCGTGCATAATACGCAGCGTTTTCCTCAGGCCTTAAGTAAGACATTGCTGAATTTGGTCCATGGTCGAAAAAGGGTCTAGACAGGAGTCCTTTGACTTGTTCCCAAGAAGGGGAAGAAGTAGGATCGGGCAATGTTGGCAGAATAGACATATCTACGTTATCAAAGCTGTATAAGGTCTTATTGCTTGTCCCACCGGCGTAGGATGGGCGAAATGAGCCTTCCGGCGGTGCTTCCGGAAGACAGGTCAGGACTGCACCAGCACGAAGAGGTCTATGGGGCATGTGGTATTTATATGAATCAGGATTTGTCGATTCTCGTGCTGGGCAACCGTCCTCTGATAACAACCAGCTATCTACAGACATCAAGGATTCATTAGCAGTCAGAGTCAGTGGAGCAGCTAAACATAAGTCGTCGTTGAATCTGTCCTCAACAATTCGAGAATCGAAACCATGCTTAAAATCTAGTGCTACCGGACCGAGCGGAAAATCTTTTGGGTTAACTTGTGAACCATTGACAGTCCATTGTTTTCCGTCTTGCTGAATTACCATTTTGGGCGGGTTTATTTGTGTAACAACTACTGGCCCCACTACCCAATAATCACCGTTGACAAATTGACCGTATTGATATGTGCCAGCTGAGCCATCAGTGGAAATATTTTTATCAAATGTCCAAGTTATACCATACTGCTCGATCCAGTTTGGTCCAACCGCGGCATAAACATTGCTGCAAAATAGAGTCAGATGGAAAATAGCAAATATACTCAGATACTTATGTATAACCAGTTTTGTGAATATATTATCTATACGCATAAGTATTTTCTCCCTTGGCCCCTAATAACCCATATAAATACCATCCTCCTACTGAGTCTTTCTCCAAGCAAAACCATTTTATACAGTCCTTATTAACAGGTTTCAATATTCATATTAACTTCATATAGCTGTTGATGTTGGATGTTATATTACCAAAAATTTGTTACTGTACATTTCCTGCTTTAATTACAGAGTTACTAATTATGAACCCAGTAATAATTGCCGGTGAAGAAAGGGTGGGTTACTAAAAAGATCATTAGGATAGCTATCGTTATTGAGTGATAATTCTTAATATTTAATGAACAATGACAGGAAAAGGCATAAATGGAGAGAATATGCATGCCAGGGTTATCTCCATTAAATGAATAACGTTCATTCAAATTTCCTATATTACTCTTTCTGTCCAAATTAACATTCAGCCGCTTAAAAGTCAAATAAGTTCACCTTGGATTATACTTTGCTGGAGATAAAATATCTGAAGGAAATGTCAAATTAGGAGGATTTTATCCTTTATGACATGTGGGCAGACCATTTAGTTCAGCTCCTTGCCTGGAAAGCATATTTTCATATATACACACATTTTATCACTGATGTACTTTATGAGGCATTCTTCTTTTCTTTTTTTGTCATTTTTGATCTTCAGTCTCGAAAGTTTATGTAATCCCTTGTTACAAAAGAATTTACATCGACATTGACCTGTTTGACCATATTCGGTGATGAATTTGGATTTGACATAACGGATTATTATAATAAATAATCCCAAGTTTTAGAGGGTTATTCTGATTTTTCAAATCGGTTTATTTGAAGTATCAAGCAGAATAAAACGATATTTTTAATGAGATCTACGAAAAAAAGATACTACTAAAGAGGTATAATTAAAGTATCAATAAAGGCCAGCAGCGAAAGGAGTCAGGGAGAGGGAGTAAATATGACAATTGGCCATAAATATACAAAGATACAACTGCTGGCATGGTATGTGGGAGCGGATTTGCCGGCACTTGTAGAGGTAGTCCCCCAGATTACGGAAGACAATTTCGTAGATACGGGACGTCCGATAACATCTTGTGACGTGCTGGATAGCATTGCCCCAATTAAGATCCCGGCAAATACTAAAGATGAAAGATTTCAGTTAAATGCAGGTTTGTCACAAAGAGCATATATTAGCTTTGGACAACAATAACTGCAAATTTAACATCTAAACCACAACTTCTTTTCATTCAAGTGGTTGCTAAAATACAATGTAACCCACGGGGACGGAGTTTAATTTCATACGGGAGTTCATAATGGGCTTGTTTAGCCTTCTTTCAGAGATTAGCCGACAGAGAAAATTTGATCTGTTCTATGAGATCATGCAACCAAGTGAAACAGATAAGGTTCTTGACGTGGGTGGTGAAGTTGAATTGTCTTCATACAATCAACGTCAATTTATTGATAATTATCCACACAAGCAGGGCATATCTGTAATAAATCTATCAACGGAACTAATCGAAACCATCTCTAAGAAGTATCCTGAAATCGACGCACGAGTTGGTGACGCCTGTAATCTTCCCTGGCCTGATGATTACTTCGATATTGTTTTCAGTAATGCTGTAATCGAGCATGTTGGTGATTACCAAAAGCAAAAGAAAATGGCGGCTGAGATTATGCGTGTGGGACAGAAGTGGTTTGTAACTACCCCTAATCGGTGGTATCCATTTGAATTCCACATGCGATTACCATTTGTTACCTGGTTACCCGGTAACTATTATTTAAAAGTTGGGAGAATTATCAGTTATAATCACGTCAAAAAGAAATACGTATCCAATATAATTAATACAAATCTCAGGCTTATGACAGCAAAAGAATTAAAAACCTGTTTCTCCAATAGTAGAATAATCAGGCAGCGTGTGACTTTTATGGCCGAAACATTGATAGCTATCGGTGGTAATATTTGACGCAATATTGTTCCGATTGTCTCTTGGAGTTATTTCGCTTAACATGCATAAATAATTCAGTTTTACCGAATAAATTGTAACATGTATATTGACAGTAAGATAGTTCGGTTTTACATCATGTCAAGTGACCGAAAAATGGACAAAATGGATTGAAACCCTTGCACTTGAAGACATGGATGTATCGTAAAAACGACCCCCATCAGAATAATATTTCAGAACTTCTATCTTCCCTTTGGCGGCTGTCTCAGCGGCGAGATCCGCTGGGTGATCCCGGCCGAATAGATCCCCGGCATCGGATTGAGCAGTAGTACTGTGATCTGTTCAGTGACGATGATGATCGGCCAAGCCAAAATGGCAAGCTGATTGAGGATGCTACTTGTTTCAATTATGAAATTTGCGAAACCAGAAAGACTTTTATCGAGTTGTATCAGAGGTGGTGCAATATTGGCAACTGGTTCCATAGTTGAAAGGGGAGCCCGCTTTGTCAGGACCATGATCCTGACCAGGTTACTGGCACCCGAGCATCTAGGAATGATGGCCCTAATTATGGCAGCAAGCCAATTTCTGGAGGCACTAACAGAAGTTGGGGTTCGGCAGTGTGTGATTCAACATAAAAAGGGTGACACACGTGAATTTTTAAATGCGGCCTGGTGGTTTAGTGGAATCCGTGGCATTGGACTTTATCTGCTGGGATTTCTAGCAACCCCTTGGCTAGCTTCATTTTATAACGAACCGGAGTTAACTAAATTACTCAAGGTTGCTTTTTTAACAATGATTTTCCAAGGCTTGACCAGTCCCGGTCTCTATGTCCTGGAAAAAAAGCTAAAATTTGGCTTACAGGTTCTGGTAATCCAAGGATCCGGTCTGGTCGGTACCATTATAAGCTTGATCCTAGCTTTCATTTACCCCAATGTTTGGGCATTAGTAGCTGGATTCGTCGCTGAGTTTTTGTTTCGGTGTCTAGGTTCATTTTTTGTATATCCTTTCCGACCAACCTTAACTTGGGACCGTGAATCACTGTTGTCTTTATTTCGCTTTACACGGGGCATCTTCGGATTACCGATATTGACTTATCTTTTTCTGAAGGCTGATATTTTTGTTATTGGTCGTATCTTTAACAAACAGATGGATATTCTGGGATACTATGCAGTGGCGTTGATGCTGGCAGAGATGCCCAATATGATATTCACTCGAATAGCGGGCCCTTTGGTACTACCGGCCTTATCCACGATGCAGGATCAGTTTGAACGCATGAAGAATAATCTCTTACGTATGACCCATCTATTGTTTCTTTTTGGAATTCCTCTTGCTACCGTGTTGTTCATCTTCGCCCATCCGATACTCTTCCTGGTATATGGTGAAGCATATTCCAAAGTTTCAGGAGCATTTGCTGTTCTAAACATCTATACTCTATTATTTATGGCTGGTGTGCTTATCGCCAATGTTTATATAGCATTGGGGCGTCCTGAACTGCATCGTAAATTCACTATTATACGGATACTCTTTCTGGCAATCTTGATCTATCCAGCTGTGGAATGGTGGGATGTCACCGGAGTAGCTACTACAAGAGTTTTAAGTATTATTTTTGCAGGCTTTTTTCAATTATCGAGTTTAAAGCATGTTCTACAACTTTCAGTAATGCACTATATATATACCGCCAGGGAAGGAATTGTACTCTCCCTGATATTGTTTATTCCAGCTTTGTTATGTCGTTACGGGCTCGAATCACAGATTCTTCAGTTATCAGGAGGAGCGGTGTTATGTATTTTAATGTGGCTAATGGGTATTCATCTTCTGCGTCGCAGGGGATATTCCGCAGGCTCAGGAACATCAACAGCAACGGTGCAATAAGAGATGAAGAGAGTTAACCATACCCCTCATTTTATTATAATGGGCGCCAGTTTAGATACAGGCAATCTGGGAGTCAATGCCTTATTGGCTTCGACCGTCAAATGTATTTTACACGCTCATCCAGAAGCAAAAATAAGTCTTTTAGAAGGCCGACGCGTTGAAACACAGGATGTGGTGAAGCTGAGCAACGGTCCCAATGTGTATTTAGATCGTGTTGGCGTACGTTTCAACAAAACCTTTTGGCGGCAAAATAATGTTTTTCGAATATTATTCACAAGTTTACTGTTACGGTTGATTCCCAGCACGAAATGGAAAAGAAAACTAGTTGATCGAAATTCCTATCTCAAAACTATTGTCAGCGCAGAACTAGTGGGTGATATCACAGGAGGTGACAGTTTCAGTGATATTTACGGGATGCGCAGGTTCTTTATGGGGTGTTTACAGAAAATTATGATATTGGCAACCGGGGCCCCTTTGGTACTTTTGCCACAGACATACGGACCTTTCAAGCATTACTATACCCGTCTCATCGCCCGGTATATTCTTTTCCATGCAAAATTAATTTATTCGCGGGATCAAGAGGGGTTGGATGAATTAAAACGCATTCTGGGCAAGCGACGGCGGCAAGAAGTTCAACAGATGTGCCCTGATGTTGCTTTCGTTTTGGACCCAATCGCCCCCAACCGGACGGAGATCCTTCCCGATTCCAACTTTCAAGATACAACCCTGATCGGTATTAACGTCAGCGGGTTGCTCTATCACGGTGGATATACCGGCAATAACATGTTCGGATTAAAAATCGATTATGCCACGTTGGTTGATCATGTAATCGAATCGATATTAAAGGAAGAACAAACAAAGATTTTGCTGGTGCCGCATGTTTTTCCACATGATGAACTTGCCTTTGAAAGTGATCCCGTTGCCTGCCAAAAAGTATTGCGGAAGTTTCAAAGTAAGTATCCTGATCGGCTGTATTATGTTGAAGGCAAGTACGATCAAAGTGAAATAAAACATATCATCGGTCTTTGTGATTTTTTTATAGGTTCACGTATGCATTCGTGTATTGCAGCGATTTCACAGGGCATTCCGACAGTGCCTTTGGCTTATAGTCGTAAATTCAGGGGAGTGTTCGAGACAATTGGGTTTAAGGATCTAGTTATTAATTTAACCAACACTGATTACGATGAGGTAGTTTCATCTATTCTCCATAGGTATCGAAGTCGCTGCGCCCTCAAAAAGCAAATCCTGGATATCATGCCCAGCGTGAAAGCAAGAATTTTGTCGCAGTTATTCCACAGTATATAAAGATTAAGCATCCTATTTACAAAAGTGAAACATGATTTCCCGCTTGCTCTACCTACTCTATAGATTATTAAACAAATCTTTTTTGCGCAGACGTATCATTTCCCTGCTAAAAAAAATGGAAGGAGGAGAAATCCATTCCCATACCCTGCGAAAGATTTTTAAGGATTGTCATGGAATCATAATTGGACAGTATAGTTACGGCTGTTTCGTACCTAACGATATTCCTCGCGGTACGATAATTGGGCGCTACTGTTCTTTTGCCAAGGGTGTGACTATATTTAACGCAAACCATCCTTTAAAAAGTCTATCTCAGCACCCTTTATTCTACAACCCTATTTTGAAAGTTGTTCCTGAGGAAACCATTTCACGAACCCCCCTTGTCATAGGCCACGATGTCTGGATAGGCAGATACAGCCTGATATTACCTCGTGTCGGTCGAATAGGGAACGGTGCAATTATCGGTGCCGGTGCGGTAGTCACCAAGGAAGTTCCGGCTTATGCCATCATGGCTGGAAATCCGGCGCGGATTATCAGATATCGGTTTCCACAAGAAATTCAGCAGGCGGTGGAAGCATCTGAGTGGTGGAGCTATTCGATTGAGGAATTGAATTGTTCGCTTGGTGCATTTCTAGAGCCTTTGTCTTCAGATATTTTGCTGCGATTTTTACCAGCTAACAAGGAAGTTCATGTTCCCAAAGATACAAACGATTGAAGATGTGTCCGCGTGGCAGTTATGCTGTGGGTGTGGGGCATGCGCATATGTCTGTCCGAATGAGATTGAGATGATAGATACATTAGAGTACGGTCGGCGGCCTCAATTTAAGGATGGAGCGTCAGGTGAGCGTGATGGTTTAGCGATGAAGGTTTGCCCTGGAATAGAGTTGACGCGGGTGTCGAAAACCGAGGGGCAGGTGGGTGGACAGCGGTTTTTCGATATTTGGGGTTCGGTGTTGGGTGTGTGGGAAGGTTATGCGGCTGATCCTGAGATTCGTTTTGAAGGTTCTAGTGGTGGGGCGGCGACGGCACTTGGCCTCTTTGCGCTTGAAAGGTTAGGAATGCACGGAATTCTGCATGTTCGTTCCCGTCAAGATGTGCCATATCTCAACAGGACAGTGCTCAGCAAGACACGTGAGGAATTGCTGGCGGCCACCGGATCTCGATATGCGCCAGCCAGTCCTTGTGATAGCCTTAAACAAATTGAAGATGCGCCAGGACCATGTGTCTTTGTCGGCAAGCCGTGCGATGTGGCTGCCCTGAGTAAAGCAATGCGTTTGAAGCCAAGCCTACATGAGAAGGTGGGATTGACCATAGCTTTCTTCTGTGCGGGAACACCTTCAACACAAGGTACCCTAAATATGATACAGCAGATGGGTATTACGGATTTGTCTTCCATTATCTCACTGCGTTATCGAGGCCACGGTTGGCCAGGAATGGCGACGGCTGAGTACAAGGTAGATGGTCAAGTCCAATCGTCCGAACTGACCTATGAGCAGTCATGGGGAGAAATACTGCAGAAATACCGGCAGTGGCGATGCTATATCTGCCCCGACCACATTGGGGAGTATGCAGACATAACAGTTGGGGATGCATGGCACCGCTCCCTTACAGAAAACCAACCGGGGCGTTCGGTTCTGATCGCACGAACTGTTCGTGGAAAAGAAGTGCTCGAGCAATTGTGCCTGAGTAGCTTTGTAGAGGGAGAAGCGGTCCCGGCCGAGGTCTTATGGTCATGCCGGCCGGGTCAGGCGAAGCATCAAGGGGCGCTCTGGACAAGAACGGTAACGCTTAAAGCTATGCATATTCCGGCGCCGAAGTATCAAGGTTTTAGACTCTTCAAGTTGTGCCGTCGTGAATTGTCAATTAAGGAGAAAATGCGATCTTTGCTCGGTACTAGCAAGAGGGTATTTGTGAAGGAACTATACCGGCGGCATAACCCAACCGCACTGATAGTGAAAAGAAATGTTTGAAATCGGTTGGACTGAACTAAACGACAGAAAGTTATGTAATTCCGTATTTCTGTAGGATGTGAAGTAAATAATTGAAGAAAAATTTCATAACAAACTGTGATCTAGATAACTGGCAGGTTGAGATAATACGTACAATTGAGGGGACGGAAAGAATTCGTCCGATCTGGGAAAGGATGCAAGGTTTGTCGCCAAATGCGGTGATCAATACAGATATTGATCGCTATCTGTCCGTTATGAAGACTTCTGAGCAGGAATACCAGCCCTTGATTCTTATCCTGCGGCAGTACGAACAGCCCAAGGCAATGATTATTGGGCGGAGGGAAAGACATGTTGTCCCATGGCGAATAGGCTATAAGGTCATTTTTAAACCTCGCCTATGGTGTATGACCGTAATATATGGTGGTGTGCTGGGTATGCCAGATGAGGAAGTCAGTTCTTGTTTGGTCCGGGAGTTGATGAGAGTTCTGCGGCGGCGGGAGATAGATTTAATTTTCTTTAACCATCTACGCGTGGATTCGGTTTTCTATCAGCAAGTGCGACAAGTACCACATTTCTTTTGTCGTAACCCGTACCCGGTTGTCGAGTCGCACTGGCGGATGGCGATCCCAGAGAGTATGGATGCGTTTTTTGCGTCTTGTTCCAAGAATCAGCGAAAGCATTATAAGAGGTATCTTAAAACGTTAGAGTCGGAGTTTTCCAATAGAATCAGGCTGTGCACTTACACCGAGGAGAAAGATGTGTCGCGAGCGATCAGTGACGCAGCTCAGATTTCACAGAACACGTATCAGTACGCCTTGGGAGTGGGGCTTGAGGACAACCTGTCGACAGGTGCATTGTTCAGGATGGCTGCCAAGAAGGGATGGTTTCGGGGCCATATTTTGTATCTAGACGGAGAGCCGGCGGCCTTTCGGTTTGCCCTAAAATACCGTAGGATATACTTTGGAAACGGCATTGGATATGATCCGAAATGGAAGAAATACAACATCGGAACCTTCTCACTATTGAAGGTAATAGAAAAGTTATGTCAAGATGGAGACGTTGATTATTATGATTTTGGTTTTGGGAATGCTCAATGGAAGGAATGTCAAAATTGCGAATCTTGGCCAGAAGCAGCAATGACGTATATTTATGCTCCTAGACTGTATCCGCTTACGATAAATATGATGGGTACATTGAATACAAGGGTGACACTCGTGGCGACCCGGTTATTGCGGAAAACTGGTGTGATTGGTTGGATTAAACGGATGTGGCGGAGGAAACTGCAGAGAACTTCCATGAAAAGTAAGAAAAGGACTTGACGTTTGGGAATGACCTATCAGGAATTGGAACCAGGCAGGATCATGCGACGGGCAATTTTAAAAGAGATTGATCAGCTTATTAAGATCTGTCGGGATAGTTTCCCCCGGACTTTGCGCTGGCAACTCAAAGGTAACCTAGCTCGAAGGTGGTGGAAATGCGCTCTCGTCAGTCAAGCAGTTGAGACATGGGTAATTGAAGAGAATGGATACATTGCGGGAGTGTGCGTTTTGGTAACATATGAACCGTTGTGGGCCAAAGAAAAGCAAGCCCGCAGGGGTTCTATTGTAAACGTTCTGCCTTCAGCGTTACGCCACCCGATTGTGGCAACTCGTTTCTTGGCATCCGTGTGGAGAGATTTAAAAAAAAAGGAAACCATCGCTACCTTGTGTCATAGACAAATGCCCGTCGGATGGGACCCAGGTATGAGGACTTGGATAGAATTGATTGCAATTAGACCAGATAGGCGCAAGAGGGGAATGGCCGAGATGCTTTTAGAACATTGCAATCGCAGGACAAGAGAGTTGGGGCGAAAGGCGGTCGTTCTTCATGTGGCGTCTGACAATACTCCTGCAAAATCACTCTATAAAAAGCACGGGTACCTCTGCTACCAAACAGATAGTAAGGGTGAGTTCTATGTGAGATTTCTAGTTCCCTTAGTATAGAATAATTTGAGTGTAATGATTCTTTGCAACTCTCTTAAACTCAGGACAGAAGAATGTGTGGGATCACTGAGTGTGCTTTGTGATATGGTTATGACGACAATGGTGGTTAAATGATACGGTTGTTGGCGCAAATTCGAACAATGCCAGAGGGATTTGGTGGGGTATTGTATAAAGATGTGACGAATGTTCATATCTTGGGCTTGACAGCTCTACTAACACTCGGATTGATAATGCTACTAGTTCCCAGACGCTGGGCGCTTCTGCCCATGTTTGTAATGGCATGCTTTATATCATCAGTGCAAAAAATTGTTTTGTTTTCCCTGGACTTCGATTTTCTCAGAATTATGGTTCTATTTGGAGTTTTACGGATCATATCCAGACGAGAATTCAAGCGGTTCATCTGGCGTCCATGCGATAAAATTATTGTGCTCTGGACCCTTTGTGGAACTATCATCTATACTTTGCAGCAGGAAAACATATCAGCTCTGGCTAATAAATTAGGCTCTACTATGACCATACTTGGCGTTTATTTTGTGGCTCGCTGCCTGATAAGGGATTGGTGGGATCTGAAAACTTTTCTTCTGGGCAGTATTGTAACGTGTGGTATCGTTATGTTTTTCTTTGGCATTGAAGCCAATACAGGCAGGAATATGTTTTCTATTTTTGGTGGAATACCCGAGATTACGGTGGTTCGCCAAGGACGTCTGCGATGCCAGGGGGCTTTCCCACATCCTATTATCGCGGGCAATTTCTGGGCTGTGATGTGGCCTCTGTATGTGGCGATGTGGTGGGATGGATACAAGGGCAAAATATGGGCAGCTTTGGGTACGATCGCCGTGTGGTTTATTGTATTTGCATGTGCTTCAAGCACTCCGGTTATGGGTCTGATAAGCGGTATCATTGGCGGTGCCATGTTTGTTATGCGGCGACAAATGCGGATGGTTCGCTGGGGTACAGCATTGTCCCTAATTGCTTTGCATTTTGTCATGAAGGCACCGGTCTGGCACCTTATTTCGCGAGTCAGTGCGGTGGGGGGATCTACAGGGTACTTTCGTTTTCTATTAATAGATGCGGCAATCAAGCATTTTCACGAGTGGGCGATACTGGGAACCAAGTCCACTGCAAACTGGTTCTATGGTGCCCAGGATATAACCAATCAGTATATTTTAGTGGGTGTGCAAGGTGGAGCATTGACACTAATATTTTATATTATGTTATTTGCGTTTTCATTTAAGGAGGTGGGATATTTGTGGCGGGCAGTCAGCCGAGATAAAGCAAAATTGGCTATGGCCTGGAGTCTGGGGGTGAGTTTATTCGTCCTTTGCGTAATGGGAATTGGAGGGGGATACATGGGGGCAAGTTACGTAGTTTTGTGTTTTACATTTGCGGCAATCACCAGTATGTCATCTGCGGAACAGACAAAAAGGATTAGACAGACCAGAAAGATGAATTCGCTTAAGTTATATACTCTAAACAATAAATACGCACTGTCCAAGGGTTATGTTTAATCGAATCACATACGACATGCGATGATGTGCATGTAAAATCAGGCAACTAAAAAGTTACTTAAGGTTAATACACCTGACTGCGTAAGAATTAGGCGATCTAACCTCGTTTAAAATTATCATAGAGTTTGGGAGTTGTGCTTTTTGTTCATTGCATGCAATTTATAGCGGTAGCTTTTTGTAGTCCGCAGTTAGTACTTTGGTATCTCACAGTAGCAATAATAACAAGTATGTCATATAAGAAAAAAGAACAGATAGTATACAAACATCGATCTCGTTTTCGTGCCAAAATCAGACCTGTCATGGGAGGGGTGTCACGGGGCACAGTTAAACAGATCACTGCTACTTAAATATCCCTATAAGCCGATTTGAAGCTCTTTTACACTAAATAAAAACAACCTATGTCCCGAATAAGTCGTGGCTAAGACAAAACAACTTATACTAATAAACAATTGTGTTCATAGGGCCGGCAGTGTATTTTTCTAATTGGTTTTGCCCAAAAGTGAAAGAGATTTTTAACACACAACTGATATCCTTATGCAATTGTTTGCGCGATGCGTTTTTTTGGCTTCTGCCTAATGACTGGTTAACCAGCCGTACTATCCGACCCGGGCTATTAAAATTAATGGGCATGAAGATCGGTGGTAAATGCACGATAGCAAGGGCAGTTTATTATGGTAATATCAGGAATATATCCCTCGGCAGTCATACATTCATTAATGGTGGTGGCATGTTTCATGCCGGCGGCAAAATTAATATAGGCCAACGCGTCACCATTGGTTTTAGGGTGTCCATGGTGACCAGCACCCACGAGATCGGTCCCCCGGAAAACCGCTGTGGTAAATTGATACGCAAAGATATCATCATCGAAGACGGTGTATGGATTGCTTCCAATGTATTTATCGGTCCCGGCGTTACCATCGGAGCCGGCAGTGTAGTGGCAGCGGGAGCTGTGGTCATACATGACATGCCCTCTAATTGTTTGATTGGAGGTGTTCCCGCCAAAGTGATAAAAGAACTGGATCATTGAATACCAATTAACAACTTTATCATAACACCATAGTCACCAGGACCAAACAGACGGTAACATAAGCACAGGAGACAAATAATGAAAATAATCGAAGTAAAATCGCTAAATATTGAGGCCATCAAAGTGATTCGTTTTGCGAGATTTTGTGATCACCGAGGATACTTTACTGAGCAGTTCCGTAAGAGTGATTTTGCCCAGCATCCCGAGATGACATTCATGAAGGATGTCAACTTTGTACAGGCCAATGAAAGTTTCTCTCGAAATGGAACCATTCGAGGTCTTCACTACCAATGGAATCCTTATATGGGCAAACTGGTACGAACTCTGTCCGGCCGCATGATAGATATGGTGCTTGATATTCGAAAAGGTTCTGACACATTTGGTTGTATAATCGCCTACGATATGCCGGCACGGTCGGAGGGTGACTATAGCGAATGGATATGGGTACCGCCTGGCTTTGCTCACGGCAATTTCTTTACAGAGGATACTTTAATTGAATATTTCTGCTCTGGAGAATACAGCCCGGGCTGTGAGGCAGGGATTTCTCCGTTGGCTGAAGACATCGATTGGAGTTTGTGTGATAGTGGTTTAAAAACAGTATTTAATAAGGTTGCCACAGATTGTGAATTAATAACCGACAAAGACCGAAACGGTTTTCAAGTCGGTGCGTGGGAAAAGGATGAACGGTCTGACAATTTTATCTATAATCAATTATAATTCTGCTGTAGGAGCTTAAACTGATATGGAACAAACAAAAATTATCTTTACGGGCGGTAGTGGTCTGTTGGGATCGGAATTTAAGAAAATTTTACCGGACATTCTATATCCCACCCATGAGCAGTTTGATGTTACCAATTCGGCCGGCATGAAGGCATATTTACAAGCCCATTCGTGTTCCTTAATTATTCATGCCGCCGCCTTTACCTCACCTCCCCTGGTTGATCGTGAACCCGTAAAGGCTCTGGAAACGAACATTATCGGCACAGCTAATTTGGTTAATCTCTGCCAAGAACATCGGATAAAACTTATATACATAAGTACTGACTATGTGTTTAAGGGCGATCAAGGTCTTTATAGCGAGGAAGATGATTTATATCCTGTTAACAAATACGCCTGGTCCAAACTTGGCGGGGAATGTGCAGTGCGACTATATGACAACTCAATTATTGTCCGGACGTCCTTCGGTCCTACTCCATTTCCTTATGAAAAGGCATTCGTCGATCAATGGACCAGTCGGGAAAGCGCCGAAATGATAGCACGAAAAATCAGCGGCTTGATCCATTCTGATTATATCGGTGCTGTGCATGTGGGAGGGGACCGGCGGACAGTATTTGATTACGCCAAGAGTTTGGACCCCACTCGCGAGATTAAGGAGCTGTCGACAAATGAGGTATCATTCAGTGTTCCCCGAGACACTTCCTTAAATTGTGAAAAATATAAAGCCATCGCCAAACCAATCTAAGTACAGGACGGGACTGACGTTCAGTAAATACAAGCATCATTTATACAAACGTTTACATAAAATTAACCAAAAATTCAACACAGCAGCAAAATGCGTAGTATAATGCAATAAGCACTTATAAGAAATTTTGATAAGGATAAACCAATGAAAGTACTAGTTGCAGGTGGAGCGGGTTATGTAGGTTCAGCCTTAATTCCTGTTTTACTGGAACATGGCTATGAGGTGGATGTAATCGACTTGCTATGGTTCGGTAACCATTTACCTAAAGAGGTCAAGGTCATTCAGAACGATATCTTCAAATGCACGGAAGAAGATTTGGTCGGTTATGATCAAGTTATATTTCTGGCAGGTCTGTCTAACGATCCTATGGCCGAATTTGATCCTTCTAAAAACTTTGTCCATAACGGAGCGTTGCCTTCCTATCTGGCATTCATCGCTAAAAAGGCAAAGGTAAAACGATTTATCTACGGCTCATCTTGCTCTGTATATGGATATACAGTCAATGAACTATACGATGAAGAGAGCCCGGTAACCTGTGGTTATCCATATGGAATTTCCAAATTGCAGGGAGAAAGAGGGGTTCTGCAGCTTCAGGATGACAACTTTTCCGTCATTGCCCTGCGCAAAGGAACAGTATCCGGTTATAGTACGCGAATGCGACTGGATCTGATAGTGAATACGATGTTCAAATTTGCTATGACGGAAGGTAAGATCACAGTCAATAACCCCTCCATTTGGCGACCAATTCTTGATATCCGGGATGCGGCAATGGGTTACCTGCGTGCCATCCAAGCTGATTTATCTATTAACGGTGTATATAATATTGCTTCCGGCAACTATACGGTGGGACAAGTAGCGGACCTGGTCAAATATAAACTGGAAAAACTAAAAGGCGATAAAATCAAAATTGATTTGAAAAACATAAAGGATTTTAGAAATTACAAAGTTACTATCGAAAAGTCACAAACCTATCTGGGATTCAAGCCTCAATACTCGGTAGAAGATATTATAGAAAATCTATACGAAAACAGAGATAGCATCGACGACTTTGAAAAAGACGAATACTATAATATACGTATTTTCAAGAATCTGTGTCGGTCCACCCCCCCCGACTCACCGGAGGCCCTAGTGTCCTAAAGCCAATTTATACCCATGACATCAATTCAGGCAGGGAAACTGAAACCAAAGACAGCACAAGTTTGATATTCAAGTCACCCACATACGAAAAGTACCACAAGCTATCAACCCATAAAGTTTTTTGGAATCATATATGACAACAAATTCTAAAATCGATCCAGTGGATGTTTCCATCATTATCGTGGCCTGGAATGTCAAAAAATTATTGATGGAATGTTTAGAATCTGTATTTCAGGAAACCAAGGATATCTCCTTTGAAGTAATTTATGTGGATAATGCCTCGGAAGACGGCAGCGTGGAAGCAGTAGAGCAAACCTTTCCCGACGTAAAAATCATAAAAAACCAGGAGAATCTCGGTTTCATCAAGGCCAATAATCAGGCGATAAAAATTGCCAAGGGGCGCTATATTCTCTTATTAAATTCTGATACGCTGGTTTTGGACAACGCCATTGCCAAGACCACGCAATTTGCCGATAAAAACCCGGAGGCAGCGGTGATAGGCTGTAAGGTAATGAATCCAGATCGCACCTTACAACGAGATTGTTTCATGTATCCTTCCTTGCTTAATATGCTTATATCCTCTCTGTATTTGAATAAGTTGTTTCCAAAAAGTAAATTTTTTGGGCGGGAACGGATGACCTGGTGGGATTTTAATGATTTCAAAGAGGTGGAAACGATATGCGGCTGTTATGCTCTGGTAAGAAAAAAGGCCATCGATCAAATAGGATTAATGGATGAGAATTATTTCGTCTATGGTGACGATCCAGATTGGTGTTATCGTTTCCACACGGCAGGTTGGAAAAACATGTACACACCTAATGCCCAGATAATACATTACGGCGGACAAACAACTAAAAGTATCAAATTTACATTCAAGCTTCAATTGTTTGGCAGCAAATTAATCTTTTTTTATAAGTTTCGGAGCCTTTTATCATTTTATACAGCTCGTTTTCTGACGGCCATGTTCTGCACACTGCGGATTCCTTATTGGATAGGTGTGGCGTTGTTCAAAAAGTCAGATCGTACTTTGGCAATAGATCATGTAAAAACATATTTTTTCGCCAGCCTGCACTGTCTTACTAACTGGAGAAATCTATTAATGAACAAAGACACTTTCAATAAAAAGGCAAACTAATCGTCGAAAATTATGCCATTGCAATCAATCTTTTGGATCTCTTTAATTATATATAACAATGCACGTGCAGATTGAATAACAAATCGATATCTTTTTTCTGGCTGATACCTTCTTCCGCAGCAGCTAGAGGCATAGGTAGTAAGATTAAAATGTAGCGTGTAAAGGCAAATATATTTTTCAGTTTAGAAAGTATTTTTTTTGACGCGAGTCAATGATTTTATAAATCGGTTTCGGCGAGTATATAAGGAAAAGGGTTTATTAAGCCTAATCTATCAATTTACCCGAAAACGAATACCCTTGAAAAAAAGTTATATATATCGAACTTGCGACCAGCATTCAGCACAACCAATTCCAGATTTATCTATTACGCATTATCAACAAATGGATAATATACCGATAGAAGATTTGAATCCTTTCATTGATTATAGCGGATCCGGCGCTACTCGGGAATTCAAGAAATGATTTTCTTTAGGTGCTAAACTATGGCTGGGATATTTGTCTGGAAAAATAGCCGGCGTCTGCTGGTCAAGAGATAACGAAATAAGAAATGACTATTTCGTTCCTTTGGCCAGAGAGAATGCAACAATATCGAGTTGCTTTGTATTTCCTCAGTATCGCGGCAGAGGCATATACCCCTATATGATACGTACAATAGCCAACACTTTAATCGACAAGGGAGTAAAATCAGTATATATAGATTGTAAATCCTGGAACCATGCATCTATGCGGTGGATCCAAAAAGCGAGATTTCATCACTCACAAACCACTTGGCATTTAGAGTTTTTCCAACGGAAATGGACATTATGGAATCATAATATAAATAAATCTCTCTGACTTTAATAGGTGGTATTCAAAGAAAAATAATGAGCGTCTATGGCAAAAGAGGAAGTATTGTCCGTATTCTATACTTAGGGGTGGCTTTGTTTTGGTGGCTATGTAGCGGATTTGGACTTTTTTATCGCAACAGAATGATTGTGTTCTGTTATCATGGCATTTTGAATCATCAAAGGCATAAATTTCGTCGTCAGATGATAAGAATTGCCAAGCGTGTTATCAGTGGGGATGCAATCGACGCTAATTACGGCAATCGGAAACAAAAACTTCCGAGTATTTGTTTAACCTTTGATGATGCCTTTGAAAATTTAATAACAAACGCATTTCCCATTCTAATGGAATTAAATCTTCCTGCTACGATATTTGTGGTAACGGGGAACTTAGGAACAACACCTGGCTGGTCAATGCCCCCGGGTCATCCGGAAAAGAATGAACGTACCATGACCTGGGATCAGATCAAAGCAACTTCAGCAAATGAGCTTTTTCAGTTTGGTTCACATACTTTGACTCATCCAAATTTGACGCACATATCGGATTCGTGTATCCAGAACGAACTAGTCGAATCTAAAAATAATCTAGAAGAACAACTTGGCACTTTAGTCACAGGTTTGGCATTGCCTTACGGGGCATATGATGATCGCATTATACAAATGGCTCAAGACGTCGGCTATAAACGCATCTTTACCCTTGATCATCTGCCCGTCATCGGTGTTGATCCCAAGAGACGGGTCGGCCGGTTTTCCATGTCACCAGACATATGGGAGATTGAGTTTATTTTGACCTGCTCCGGTGCTTATGCATGGTTATATCCCTGGCGTCGGTTGCTAGGTGGTATTCGGAGATATTTGGCATTACGGAAGAGGCTATGAGTACTGCAATAATGCCTTTAACTCGTATTAACTGGCAAGAGCTGGCACAGGCTTTTCAGGAATATAACTATCATCAAATATGGGATTTTGGCAAGGCCTGCGCCACACGTCTCAGGGCAACTAGTGAACACGTTGCAATTCAAAAAGATGGAGAAATTATCGGTTTAGCAGATATACGAATAAAAAGGGTCTCATTCCTGAAAATTGGTATTGCTTACATCAATGGAGGACCTCTTGTTAATATTGAGGAAGGTGGACAGTACAATAATTTGCGTTTTTGTTTAGAATCCCTAATCCAAGAATATGCTAATAAGAGAGGTTTTTTATTACGTATCCAGCCTCCTTTGGGGCCAGCAGAGAGGAATCAAAACATAGAGCTCGTGTACAAGGAAAAAGGATTCGTCTCATTAGCCAAGACCAAGTCATATCGTACTATTTTGTTAGATATTCAACCACCTATTGATAACATAAGAAAAAATCTAGCGCAAAAATGGAGAAACTGTCTGAATAAATCTGAAAAACTGGATAATGAAATTCGTTCGGGAACGGATATTCATCTATTTGCTGAATTTTGTAATCTTTACAAGGTAATGTTGGAACGTAAGAATTTCGACGTGGATTTGGACGCAAATTTTTATTATAGGCTTCAAGAGCATCTCGCCGACCGAGAAAAATTTTATATCAGCATTGCTTATTCCGACAATAAACCTATTGCCGGCCATGTATCCAGTATGTTAGGTCATACTTGTGTATATTTGCTGGGGGCCTCAAATGGAACCGGGTTGAAAAAAAAAGCCTCATA
>Ga0272441_10005423_pt1 | contig 22158 bp, 17 predicted proteins | sample SSMProp6N_FD_193582 | JGI IMG/M metagenome (GOLD analysis project Ga0272441, IMG submission 193582) | Marine sediment archaeal communities from Little Sippewissett salt marsh, Falmouth, MA, United States - SSM-Prop-6N | ecosystem: Environmental > Aquatic > Marine > Wetlands > Sediment ... | reverse complement strand
TATTGACGATCACCGGGATACGAGACGCGATCCGAGAGAACAGTATCTCTCATCTATCTGATCGTTTTTTACAGCAATATTCACGGCCCGATCATTCCCGAGAAGGATAACCATTTTCTTTCCCCGCGTAATACCTGTGTACAGAAGATTTCTGCGAAGCATGATGTAGTGCTGGGTGTGCATGACAAAGACGATTACCGGAAATTCGCTGCCCTGCGCTTTATGTACCGTGGAGGCATATGACAAGGTTATTTTATCGATTTCGTCTGAAGGATAATCGATTTCCTGATCCTGGAATGCTATGGTCAGTGAGCCACGACTGGTATCACAATCGGTGATCCAACCCTGTTCACCGTTAAAAACCATTCTTTGGTAATCGTTCTTTGTTTGCATGACGCGATCACCTATCCGAAATTCCCTGTCGCCGGATTTCAGACCACGGTTGGTTGGATTGAGAATGTTCTGGAGTTGTTGGTTGAGATTTCTCGTCCCCAATATTCCCCGGTGCATTGGAACGAGCACCTGAATGTCGCGGAGTGGATTTACACCCAGAGATGTCGGAATCCTTTCACTCACCATGATCAGGAGAGTCTGGAGCAGCTCCTCCGGGTGTGTGCGTTTAATCCAAAAAAAATCCGAGTGAGCACCCGCCGATTCTTCAACGGGTTTTAAACCTCTGTTAACCCTGTGGGCATTGACGACAATCAGACTATTCAGTGCCTGCCTGTATACATGGACCAAACGAACCACAGGAACCGCTCCCGAAAAGATCAGTTCGCGTAAAACCGCACCGGGACCAACTGGCGGCAGTTGATCTACATCACCGACGAGTAATACGCTGCAGGTGTCGGGAAGGGCGGCAACGAGATTTGCCATTAAAGGAAGATCCACCATTGATGTTTCATCCACTACGAGAATATCACATTCGAGAGGCAGGGATTCGTTCCGTCCGAAGGTCATTGTTTCCGGATCGAATTCGAGGAGACGGTGAATTGTTTTAGCAGTACGACCGGTTGTTTCCTGAAGTCGCCTGGCGGCTCTCCCGGTGGGTGCACATAACAGGATTGTCAGTCTCCGTATGGATGCGATACGACACACGTGCCGGATAAGGGTTGTCTTTCCTGTCCCCGGTCCTCCTGTAACCACCACAAGGCCTTTTTCGAATGCTGCAAAAACTGCAGCTTTCTGTTCCGTATCAAGCCCCGTTAGCAAGGAGGTTTCAGCAGGTTGAGGAGATAAAGAACCCCGATGACCGGCATGCCGTTTTATCCGGTCGGCAATCACGACTTCGGCATGGAGTAAATCCGGGAGAAAAATCGCATTTTTCTGCGTTTTCAATTTTGATTCCTGTATGAGATCATCTACCGCATCATGAACGGAATCATAGTCAATGTCGAGCATCGTACGGACACGAGTTTCAATCTCATCACGGGGAAGGAACGTATGCCCCTCGTCCAGAGATTTTCTCATCGCATAAATGATACCCGCCTTGATTCTAAACGGAGAGTCGCGTGCGATACCGATCTCGGAGGCGAGCGTGTCCGCCGTTCGAAATCCGATACCATCGACTTCTTCGGCGAGAAGATACGGATTTGATCGAATTCGTTCCGGCGCATCGGAGCCATATCTCCGGATGATCCTTCTGGCAAACCCCCGCCCCAGGCCCAGGGAAAACAAGTGGATCATGAGGGTTCGTTCCACGCGTTCCTTTCTCCAGGAAACAGCTATGGAGGAGGCAGTCTTGATACCGATTCCTCGTATTTCCGTCAGTCTCTCCGGATCGTTTGTGAGGATGTGCTCCGTTTCGGGGCCGAAGTGCCCGACAATACGGGCCGCTCGTTCGGTGCCGATACCCCTGATGGCTCCTGAGGATAGATAACGTTTCAAACCATTGATAGAACTTGGAGCCTTAACTGCGATACTCAGTGCCTTGAACTGGGATCCGTATCGCGGATCGTCGACCCACTCTCCGCGGGCCTCCACTTCTTCACCTTCATTTAGTCTACCCACCGAACCAACAATAGTGTCAACAGTACCCCGGGAATTACGAATCCGGAAAACAGCCCAACCCGTGTTATCGTTGTGATATACTACTCTGATAACAATCCCCGAGATGGTCCGTTCATCAGAAAAACCCGCTATTTCAATCTGTTTCTGTTTATCTTTGTGATATGAAATACCTGATCTCCTTTCCGACTCGGTCGTACGATTGCCGCATGTTTCATAGCTCAGCATTCTGGGGATTTCAATCCTGCGCTACACAATCGGACACGGATTCGATGCATCATCGTCCCTATATTCTCCCAATTCGGCGTTTCGGCGTTCGGGATAAAGAATACCGGTATCGTTGAACTTGTAAACAGATATAAAAGATACGTTCTTCCATGCCTGAGGAGGAATCAATCCGACAGGAGGATAATCATTGAGTAAATCAGTTCTTGTTACGAGGAGAATCCCCGAAATTGGTATTCGGATATTGAACAAAGCCGGATACGATGTGGAAGTACACGCCGAGGATAGACCCATGCGTCACGAGGAACTGATGTACGCGGTTGAAGGGAAGGATGGTATTCTCTGCCTTCTCACCGATCGAATTGACGGTTCCATTCTGCACAAGGCCGGGGAAACTGTAGGTATAGCAAATTACGCAGTTGGATATGAAAATATAGATATCGAGAAGGCTACACATCTCGGAATAATGGTGACAAATACACCGGGCGTTTTGACAGAAACCACCGCTGATCTGGCATGGGCACTGGTCATGACTGCGGCGCGTCGTATCGTTGAAGGCGACGCTCTGGTTCGATCAAACGGCTTCAGGGGGTGGGCACCGATGCTGCTCCTTGGGTCGGATGTGTATGGTAAAACGCTGGGAATCGTGGGTTCCGGTCGCATTGGGTGTGCCGTAGCGCGAAGGGCGATCGGATTCGAAATGCCGATTCTCTATTACTCACGACATACATGCCCCGAAATTGAGTCTATGGGCGGTAGAGCCGTTTCATTGTCTGAGTTGCTTGCCCGAAGTGATTATGTCAGTCTTCATGTATCGCTCAATCCGGAATCTTTTCATCTGATCGATGGTGATGGGTTGAAAGAGATGAAATCCTCTGCCATATTGATCAATACTTCCCGAGGACCGGTTGTGGACGAAGAGGCCTTGGTCAATGCTCTTTCCTCGGGGATTATTTCCGCTGCGGCTCTGGATGTATTTGAGAATGAACCCGATATTCATCCGGGATTGTTCAATCTCCCGAATGTCATACTAGCCCCGCATATCGGATCTGCATCCCGTGAAACACGGGAAAAAATGGCTATAACCGCCGCGGGCAATCTTCATTCCATGCTTTCGGGAAGACGGCCGCCGGACCTTGTGAATGAAGCGGTTTTATCGCACCCGCGATGTACGAGTATTACGACGTCGTAAAATCGGCTTTTACCCGCATTTACTTCGATTTGGTTCACGCGCTTCCAGGGCGTGAACTATAGATTAGGAATAATCGACAGAAGTACCGACGGTGATTGCGTCGATCATCATCGTAGAGTGGGAATGAGAGGTATTCGGGGAAATGCGCATAAAAAACTGGCGAAATCCATGTCGACCAATTAATTCATGGCGCGCATTTTCTTTTACCATAAGGAAGTTTCCGATTTGTATCACGATTCTGTTTGAGAATTCGGAGGAGTGGGTCCGAAGGGAGTAACGGCTTGAAAATCGATCCGAAAATAATTGATCGTACCGAAATAACCGTCTCCATGCCCGAGGCATGGAAGTACTCGTGGGAGATTGTATTCCCGACCGGTGAAATTGAACGAATAAAAAGCCGGTTTCTGAAGAGTTATGGATCACGACTCGACATGCCGGGCTTCCGAAAAGGGAAAATTCCCATTTCCATGATAAAACAGCAATTCGGCGATTCCCTTGATTCCGCATTCGTGGAGGAGCTCGGGGCGGGCATACTCTCGCGTCTGAAGGAACGCGATCAACTTACGCATATTCATGATGCCCAATATAATCTCGATACTGACCCGCAAGGGAACGATGTTCTCATAATAGAAGGTGAGGTCGTTCCCGGTTTCAATCTGACGGACTACAAGGGTCTGAATGCAACAATGCAAAAGCAGAAAGTCACCGATGACGCAGTCACGGCATTTATCGATCAGATTCGTGAATCCCATTCAGAGCTTCGACCTAAAGATGGGGCGCTTGAAATGGGCGATGTGGCTCGGATCAAAATGAGAAAAGTGGCTCCCGGTGGTGTAGTACTAGTAGGAGAGGAAGAAAAAACAATCAATGTGTCTCTCGCGGAAAATGCCATTCCCGCGGAATTACTCTCTGCGCTGTTAGGAAAGTCAACAGGAGCCCGTTTCGATATTCCTCTACCTGTTGCGCGTTCCGAGATGATTGAAAGGCCGGACACGAAAGATACACAGGAATCATATGCGATACAGGTGGAAGAAACATATGCCGTCAAAATACCGGATGATGATGCGATCGGTGATATTTTCGGGTTGGATGATCCTGATGAAATACCCATCAGATCGCGAATAATTCTGGAAGACCAGGCAGAAGATCGTGCACGACAGGGCGTTCGAAAAGAACTCGTGACGAGGATTGCACGTCAGACCGAAATTCCACTACCTCCGACTATGGTTCGCGAGAGAGCCGAAGAATACCGGAAGTCATATCTCCAACGAGCCGAGGAAGAAGGACGGGAGCCGGAACAGGAGCTGACCGATGAATCCTATTTCTTTGACAAGTTTCGCGAGCAAATTGAACTTGTAATCAAAGAGATTTTCGTAATTGACAAAATTGCAGATGTGGAGAATCTCTATCCCACCAGGTCAGAGTGGGAAACCGCCGTTGGCGTACTGGCGAAAGATGCAGGATTGACACCCAAGGCGATGTCGAAAAAATTGGGTTCGGAGGGAACGGAATCGCTCATGAGGCGTATCACAAGATCAAAGGTAGAACGCTTTATAGAGGATGAGGCGGACATCGATATCGTGGAGTATACACATACCGGAGAAACAGTAACATGACATACATTCCCTTCGTAGTAGAGCAAACCGGGAGGATAGAGCGATCCTACGATATTTATTCGCGTCTTTTAAAGGACCGGATAATATTCATCGGTACACCGGTAAACGATCAGGTGGCAAACCTGGTTATTGCTCAGCTTCTTTTTCTCCAGGCTGAAGATCCGCATGCGGACATATCTTTATACATCAACTCGCCCGGCGGTATCGTAACATCGGGCTTGGCGATCTACGATACGATACAGTATCTTAAGCCGGATATTGCCACCGTATGCCTCGGGCAGGCGGCGAGTCTCGGTGCTTTGCTGCTGGCCGCGGGAACGAAGGGGAAGCGATCGGCGCTCCCCAATTCCCGAATCATGATACATCAACCGCTTGGCGGAATATCAGGGCAGGCCGAGGACATTGCAATTCATGCCAAGGAAATTGTTACGATCAAACGCCGGCTTAATGAAATACTTGCGCGTCATACCGGACAGGATGTGAATATTGTGGAGCGTGACAGCGATCGGAATTTCTTTATGTCCGCACATGAGGCGAAGGAATACGGATTGATCGATAGCGTTATGGTTTCTTCCGGAGTTGAGGAGAAGGATTAAGGAGTAGGAGTATGGCTCGGAAAGAGGGAAATCCCGCTTCACGACTTCTTCGATGTTCTTTTTGTGGTCGTGATCAAGGTGAGGTCGAAAAGCTGATTTCCGGTCCTTCTGTTTATATCTGCAATGAATGTGTTTCCCTCTGTAATGATATCCTCGCTGAAGAAGCGGACAAGGAAGCTGAAAAAGGACGAACCGGTCTCCCGAAACCGCAGGAGATAAAGACCCTGCTCGACGAATATGTAATCGGACAGGAACATGCCAAAAAGACACTTGCGGTTGCTGTTTACAATCATTACAAACGTATTCGCAACCGGCGTCTCAGGGAAAATGTGGAAATAGATAAAAGCAATATTATGCTGATCGGTCCCACAGGAACAGGGAAAACGCTCCTTGCAGAAACGCTCGCGAAGATCCTGGACGTGCCATTCGCCATCGCCGACGCCACATCCCTCACCGAAGCCGGGTACGTGGGTGAGGATGTGGAAAGTATTATCTCGAAACTCCTGCAGGCCGCAGATTTCAGTCTTGGCGATGCGGAGCGCGGAATAATCTATATCGATGAAATAGATAAAATAGCCCGGAAATCCGATAATCCATCCATCACACGCGATGTTTCCGGTGAAGGAGTACAGCAGGCACTCCTCAAGCTCGTGGAAGGAAGTATTGCGAATATTCCTCCCCGGGGTGGAAGGAAGCATCCTCAGCAAGAGTTCATTGAAGTAAATACTCGGAACATCCTTTTTGTGGCGGGTGGCGCATTTGATGGTCTCGATAAGATTATAGAGCGTCGAATGGGGAGGAAAGTCGCAGGATTCGGAGCGCCAATAGCTGATAAGGAATCATCGAAAACAAGTACTCTTCTGCAGGAAGTCGAACCACGGGACCTTCTGAAGTTCGGTCTCATACCCGAACTTGTAGGCCGTTTTCCGGTGGTGGCGGCTCTACATGATCTTGACGCGGATGCATTGGTCAAGATTCTGCAGGAACCGAAGAACGCCCTGGTAAAACAGTATAAAAAGTTATTCGAAATGGAAAGCATCGACCTTCACTTCAAAGACGAAGCCTTGGTGGCCGTGGCGCAGCAAGCTATAGAACGCGGTACCGGAGCTCGTAGTCTGAGGGCCATACTTGAGGAAGCGATGCTGGAGATCATGTTTGAAATGCCCTCAAGAACCGATGTTAAGGAATGCATTATAACGGAGGATTGTATCCAATCAAAGGCATCACCGTTGCTTGTTCTCTCAGAAGAGAAGAAAGCCTCCTAATTCCCGATCATCTCGAAGAAAAATTTCATGTCTACAGAAGAAAAAACTATCGCATTGAGCCGTAACGGCGAATCCATTGAAATCATATCCCGTTTACCGGTGCTTCCCGTACGGGATCTTGTCATGTTTCCCTTTATGATGACAACATTGCTCATCGGGAGGGATCGTTCACTCTCCTCCCTTGAGCGAGCGCTCAAAGAGGAGAAACTTCTTTTTCTTGTAACACAAAAAGATCCCGATAACGCCGAACCCGCAGGTAAAGATCTGTATCGTGTGGGATGCGTTGTAACCATTCTACAACTCCTCAGGTTGGGTGACGGATCTGCCAAAGTCGTAGTCGAGGGGCTCGGTCGGGCATCGGTCAGACGGTATATAACCCGTGGAAAACGTCAGGAGGTGTTGCTCAGGGGTGGAGAGCCACCATCTCCAACTCTGGATGCCGACCTGGAAGCGCTCGTACGAACTGTGCGAAATGCATTCGCCGAATACGTTACCCTTCAACATCGTCTTCCGGACGATCTATTATCCTCCGTTCAGGAGATCTCGTCTCCCGTGAGACTGGCGCATGTTGTCGGTGCTCATATGATCATCCCGATTAATGTAAAACAATCACTTCTCGAGGAATTCGACATTCGGAGGGAGCTTGAGTTCCTTGCCTACCTGTTAGCTCAGGAACTCGATATTCTGAGACTCGAGAAGAAAATCGAAGATGAAGTAAAGAATCAGGTTCAAAAAAATCAGCGGGAATTTTATCTGTCTGAACAACTTCGCGCTATCCAGAAGGAACTCGGTCAGGATCAGGACGAGAGTGATGAGATCGCCGAAATGGAAGATCAGATCAAACGGGCCCGTATGCCGAAAAAAGTGAAGGAAAAGGCCGAGCATGAACTCGATCGATTGAAACGGTTACCACCTATGGGGCCTGAAACCGGTGTTATACAACAATACATCGATTGGCTCGTCCATCTACCCTGGAACCATCGGTCACGCGGGAGAATCGATATTTCAGTCGCGGAACGGATTCTTGATGAGGATCATTACGGCCTGAAAAAAGTCAAAGAGCGCATTATCGAATACCTATCCGTGCTCAAACTCGTCAAGAAGATGAAAGGGCCGATACTCTGTCTGGTGGGACCTCCCGGAGTGGGCAAAACCTCTCTTGGCAAGTCCATTGCCCGAGCGCTTAACCGAAAATTCGTTCGAATCAGTCTCGGCGGTGTCAGAGATGAAGCGGAAATCCGGGGTCATCGAAGAACGTATGTCGGTGCAATGCCAGGAAGAATTATACAGTCCATACGGAAGGCTGGAACGAGGAATCCCGTTTTTCTTTTGGACGAAGTTGATAAAATGAGCGTGGATTTCCGGGGCGATCCTTCCGCGGCACTATTAGAGGTACTCGATCCGGAACAGAATGATTCCTTCAGCGATCATTATCTTGAAGTAGAATTTGATCTTTCGGAAGTTTTGTTCGTAACCACGGCCAACACGACTCATGCCATACCTCCCGCTCTTCGCGATCGTATGGAGGTGATCAGGATGCCGGGCTATCTCAGGCATGAAAAAATAGCGATCGCACAGGGATTTCTCATGCCTAAACTTCAAAAAAGCCACGGTTTGACATCCGATCAATACAAACTTACGCCAACCGCCCTTCACACGGTAATCGGAAGGTATACACGGGAATCGGGTGTCCGTGAACTTGAGAGAAACCTCGCGACCCTTGCTCGGAAGGTGGCTACACATGTTGCGCGACGTAACGATAATTCATTTCCGAAAATTACTCCCGGTCGTCTCGCTTCATTCCTCGGTGCCCCGCGTTTTCGGGAGAATGAGATCGAAGATGACAGAGGTCCCGGTATTGCCACGGGCTTGGCGTGGACGGAGGTTGGTGGAGAACTACTGACCGTTGAAGTCATGATAACACCCGGGAAAGGTGAGTTACAGCTTACCGGTCAATTGGGGGATGTAATGAAAGAATCCGCCCGGGCTGCGTTGACATATATCCGTAACAGAGCCGAATTGCTTGGCCTTGATTCCCGATTTCACATGGAACGTGATATTCATATTCACATCCCGGAGGGGGCAATCCCCAAGGATGGGCCTTCAGCAGGCATTACCATGGCGACGGCGATCGTATCCGCGCTACTTGGGCAAGCCACCAAAGGAACTTTAGCCATGACAGGTGAAGTTACGCTCAGAGGTCGCGTACTTCCCGTGGGTGGTCTCGCAGAGAAGATTGTCGCGGCACAGCGTGGTGGTGTGTCAGATATCATAGTGCCCGCCGATAACAAGCGAGAGCTGAAAGAGGTACCCACAGAGGCAAAACGTGGTATCAAATTTCATTTCGTCAGCTCCATGGATGAAGTCATCGCCCTTGCTTTCGAGAGCAATCCATTAGCGTCTGACGGATCACGTGCATAGCGACGACTGGAATGGCGTCATCACCGGAAAAAATCAAATCGATTTCAGATTTGCGGCGTCTTCCACGACCGTTTCATCCTGAAATCGCATTTGCGGGACGGTCAAACGTTGGAAAATCATCTCTCATTAATACCATACTTGGAAGGAAAATTGCACCGATCAGCGGCACGCCAGGTAAAACGCGGTCGATCAGATTCTATCCCTGGACGTATCGCCGGCTGTCAATGGTTCTTGTTGATTTGCCGGGGTATGGTTGGGCAAAACTTCCGGAAGCTATTCGTATGAAATGGCGATATCTCGTTGAAGGCTATTTCGCCGATCGACCGACTCTCTGCGGAATAGTCCTGGTTGTTGATTTCAGACGTGGGGAGAACAATCTCGATACACAGATGACGGATTGGCTTCATACCAAAGGCATGCCGTATATCGTTGTTGCAAGCAAGGCCGATAAAATATCACGATCGAAACGAAGGGATCTGCTCGGCCAGATATCCCGCGGAACGGCGACGCCTGTTGAGGATATAATCCCTTTCTCAGCGACCACCAGAGAGGGGAAAGCGGAGATCATCAAACGATTTATTCAACTGTGCTGGAGTCCTGACAGATTGTCTCATTCCGCGGACTAGCTAATTCTTTATTTCAGACTTCAAAGAGACCCCACTCCTCCCTGATACAATCCACTATACGTTCCAGAGCCATACCCCGTGATCCTTTAATCAATACGACATCACCCCTTCGATGCGTGGAACGTACCGCTTCCCACAGGTCGGTAATATCTATTGCGCCTATACTCGTTCCGTCAGGATTCTTCTGTTGAAATGCCGATACCGCATGAGCTGTTAATGGTCCGAATCCAATAAGACATGCGATATCTTTTGCCGCGGCTTCTTCGCCGGCCTGTGCGTGGAAATCGGACTCCGCATGCCCCAGTTCGAGCATATCGCCCATGATGAGAACCCTTCTGCCGGGTACGGGAATGTGTGCCAGAGTATCTATTGCAGAGGAAAGAGCTGCGGGAGAAGAGTTGTAACAATCTTCGAGGACTATGCCGCCATCGCCTGTTTTCCATAATTTCGATCGCATCATACCCGGTCTGTAGTCTTCAAGACCCTGTCTGACAGAGTCAATGGAGCATCCGGATGCAAGTGACAAGGCTGCTGCTGCGGCGCTATTCATTCGATTATGCATTCCGGGAGCGTGAAGGCATACGTCGAAGGATTCCCCATCCCAGATCAAATCGAAACGTTGAGCAGCGATCGTTGAACTGCGTATACGCCCCAGTTTGAGTCTTGCGTTCGGTGTTCTGCCAAAAAGAACGAAACGGAATTCTTTCCGTGTGTGGAGTGTTCTCAGGAGTTTATCGTCCGCATTGAGTACTATGGTACCCCCCGATTCTACTCCTTCAAGAATTTCGGCCTTGGCAGCAGCGATCTCCTCGAGATCATGAAAGTTCTCGAGGTGGACAGGGCGGACATTGAGAATACCCGCAGTATTTGGTTTAACCATGTGAACGAGTGAACGGATCTCACCGGCGTAACTCATTCCCATCTCAATTACGGCAAAAGCTGCTGATTCACACATCTGAAGAACGCTGAGTGGTACACCGGTGGTATTGTTGAAATTACCGGAAGTGGCTACTGTTTTTCCTTCACGACGCAAGATTGCTGATGTCATTTCCTTGACGGTCGTCTTGCCGACGCTGCCGGTGATAGCCACTACCCGACCGTTGAATTGATTACGGCATTCGGTTGCGATAGCATGAAGTGACTTGAGGGTATCGTCAACGAGTAACATGGGAACCTGTGTGGAGTTCCACAACTTCTTCGATGAAATTATTACGCCCGTTGCTCCACGTTCAATTGCCTTGGAGATGTATGTGTGACCGTCAGATATAGATCCCTTGAGGGCGATGAAAAGGTCTCCCGGGAGAACGATTCGAGAGTCTAAAGCTACTCCCTGGAAAGCATCCGTGATATCTCGATCCCATTTGCCGCCCGTTGCCCGGCTTATTTCCACTGGATGAAGTATGCATGTAGTTCGCATGGGATCCACCATTGGTATCTCCTTCAGGTGTTATGTAACGATTCCTGCGAAATTGACCGTGGATAGTGAAACCCCATACAGGCTGGCTCGTTGGCGCGCTCTGTCTGATGATAAAGGGGCTTCCTGATGAAGACAAATGAATGAATGCAATCAGTCGCTTGTTGTCGAGTACTATCCGTTCTCGTTGCTTTCATGGAAGATAGCTGCGTTGGTGTGATTCGGAATATATCAAATGCGTACTCGACGGAAATACCCGTTTGCCGCTTTCACGGAAGATCATGGGTTCTATTGCAGGGCTCCATATTCTCAATTCATTTACACACGTAATAAGGACTTCAAACGCAAATACACAATGATTCGATTGATTCATTGAATTGAGTTCATTTCTATAACCGCGCGCACATAGAAGCGAATCTTGGATACCGCGCTTGACATGATTATTTTTTCCGATTATTTCGCGAGTTCTTTGATATAGGGATATGCCCTACCATGACCAGGTAATGGCATACAGTGTGAGCCCTACGGGGGCGTAGCTCAGTCGGCAGAGCAGCAGACTTTTAATCTGACGGTCGAAGGTTCGATTCCTTCCGCCCTCACCAGCAGCGGATGGTTACACACGGTCAGGAGGTTCCAGAATGGACCAGACGGTCGCGGAATTTCAGAAATCGGCTACTGAAAAAATTATTGCTAAAATGAGGGAATATCGAGGAAGAACGTATGCGGATATTCGAGTGTATTATCTTGCAAATATCTCCGATGATAGCTACGCACCCACGAAAAAAGGCATAACCATTGCCCCGGATCTATTAGATGAACTTGCGGGAATGGTTGAAAAACTGAAAATTGCGGCCGATGGTGGAAAAGAAGAAGACAGTACCGAATAGTTTCATTGATTCCTAAATTGAGCGATTGGTATTGTAACGACATGTCACGGCGGAGTTGATATACGAAGACGGAAGTAATATACGTAGATTGAGGCAAAGAAGAGGCTTACGAGTGATGAGGTTGGGTTCTCATTTTTCAGAATGCCTTCTCATAAATTCATCAATCGTCAATCATCATTTACGTCTAGTCTCCCCGAGGCTGTTATTGTTACGGAGTAATCTGAGTTAAGATAGAGTAGATGAGAATCGCTCGGTTTAGGAAATTAGCAGTTGACCGAGAATCAAATACGATACATAGATTAACGATATAGTTCCGTCGGCATTGCAATCCACATCATCAAGGGGTGATGATGCCACACCATACAAATCCCAAAAGGAGCGTTCGCGGAGTGGAGCTGAGGAGGAAATTAGTAACCCTTTTCGCTGCAACTTCGATCCTTCCTGTTCTCCTCCTTATCTACGTGTCCGTCGTATATATACTTCCTCAGATTCAGGGGAAAGTTCTTTTTTTCGCGCTTCTATTTGCCTGCGTTGTCTTGTCACTCACGGGATTCAGTATGGTCGTGCATACCGCCCGGAGATTGGCCGAAATCGGGAAATCACTCAGAAGTATAAGCCTCGGCTCCGTACATGACGAGAAAGATGAGTTGAGCATGCTTAGTTCAGCTGCACGGGAGATGAAAGAACGAGTCGATCAGCAAAGGCAGGAGATCTGGCAGCTGAGACAACAACAAGCCGTACTGAAACTTGAGCTTCAGAAATCGAAGACTGAAGCCAGGAATTCGGAACCAGCGGAATTGGTTCCGGGAACCTGGGATATCCAAGGCTGGCAGGATTACCTTGTACAAGAAATCGAACGCGCCAAGCGATATCATAAATCATTCTGTATACTGCTGGCTCGAGTGTACCATTTTAAGGAAAAAACAAGCGAATTACCTGCAAATGAACACGAAGAACTGGTAAAACTGGTAACCGAAAAACTTCATTCCATGGTTCGTGATAGCGATTTAATCGCCGGTGGTCCCAGAAAATATTTCGGCATCATGCTTCCTGAAACCGATCCAAAGGGTGGAGAAGCGGTGGGCAATCGTTTGGTGGCTCGATTCGAAAGTGAGTCATTTGTGACACGAGGAAGTCTCCAGGGATTGAATTTCCAACTTTGTATCGGTATTGCGAGCTATCCCTATGACGCGCGAGATGCCGCTACCATGTTGGAATATGCCCGGAAGTCGCTTGATGACGCTGAAAAAAACGGGGCTGGAACCGCTATGCGGTTTGATCGCCATACAATGGAATAATTGTTGAATAAGGACCCTTTTTCATCAGTCATAATCTTTTGAGATCATTTCTTCTTTCCGCTTTATTGCTCCCCGGACTATGTGTGCTCTCTCTCATACGTTGTGGAGTACCCGAATCATCTGAAGCCATAGTACCTCGAGGAGAATCTACGTACCCGGAAGTATTCGGTCCTGCTGAGCCCGCTATAGCCTGGCGCGATACGCTTCAGCGTTCGGAAACACTCGGATTACTTTTAACGAGACACGGGCTCCCACCTCACCGCAGGCATGCGATCATTCAATCGATGCGTTCGGTCATGGATCTCAGGTGTTGTCTGCCGGGCGTAACATTAACGGCATATGGTGATTCATCGACCCTCAATCAAATCATATATCGGGGGAAGGATCGTGCGTTATCAATCGGGTTGGAGGAGGATTCGGTACGCGTGCAGGAATTACAATTCTCTCTCCCACGGAGAATATCTTTTATCAGGGGTACGGTATCCGATAATCTATATGAATCGATGAGGCGCAGCGGGTGCAGTCCTGCCCTGATTCTTCGCTTTGCGGACGTTTTCGCCTGGGATGTTGATTTTCTCACAGAAGTCCGGAATGGTGATCAGTTCGCGTTGATATTCGAGGAAAGTATCGGTCGACTCTACTCGAACGAATTTAATATCCATGCCGCCTGGTATCTCGGAGAGCGGGGAGAACGGTCCGCAATTCATTACACTCCGTCAGAGGGAATGGCTGCATACTTCAATGAGAACGGAGAAAGTGTTATTCGAACATTCCTCCGTTCTCCACTCAATTTCTCCCGAATAAGCAGTGGATTCAGTTTCAGTAGAATGCATCCCATCCTGAGGATTCCCAGACCTCACCTGGGAGTTGATTACGCGGCCCCCACGGGGACACCGGTAGTCAGTATCGCCGACGGAACCGTCACATCGGCCGGGTGGCGAAATGGTTTCGGAAAGACCGTTCTCATACGACATGCCGGCTCATGTGAGACCCAATATGCTCATCTGTCCCGATACGGCCCTGGTATCAGAAAGGGCGCGGCAGTTGTTCAGGGGCAGGTGATCGGATACGTCGGCTCGACCGGTTTATCCACCGGTCCGCATTTGGATTTCCGATTTCGGAAAGCAGGTCGCTGGGTTAATCCGCTCACAGTGGATAGTCCCCGGGCGGAACCTGTCCCCGAAAAGGATCTCGCTCGATATAAGAAAATCGCTGGTGGATATGTTTGCGTCCTTCAGGATTTTCCCGTGGAATGGTTGGACACCGCGCGTGTGAGTGGACACGGATCGTACGGTAGCTGACTACGTGAATATAGCAATAGTACTCGCTAAACGCTTCATGCGACATCCCGGGGGAACGAGGAAATTTTCCGGCATCATGTCTCTCGTCGGCGTATCACTTGGAGTAATGCTTCTCATAGTCGTTCTCGCGGTTTTAAATGGACTCGCCGATGATCTGCGACAACGTATTCTGCAGACAGAAAGTCATATCCGCATAACGCCCGTCGGCAGTCAGGATTCATTCGACGTTGTGCAGGTCGATTCAACTGTTTCGAGGATTACAAGCATTCACTCCGTTGGACGATTTATGCAGGGGGAAGTACTCCTTCTCCATGAGGGGACTACAGCGGGTTCTCTGCTATACGGCGTTGAGTTCGATGTGCCGGGAAGACGTGATGAACTTCAAGAAATGATCAGGCCTGGCGGATTATCGGCGGGAGTACCGAGGAATGGTCTCATCCTCGGTTCCCTTCTGGCACGTCGTCTCATGGTTATCCCCGGAGATACGGTACTCCTTGCAACGCCTCGTGAACTGATGCCCAGGCCGGGAGGGCTACCGCCGCGTCTTGAACCACTACAACTTGTAGCGCTTTTTGAGTCGGGTCTTCCGGAGTATGATTCTGCGCTTGCATTCCTGCCCATACGGGATACAGAGCGTATCCTCAAAGATCAGGGGATCGGAGGCGTGGAGATCTGGCTTGAAGAACCATCTGCCGCACCACGGGTATCGAAACAGATAAGACGTTTTCTAAAACCTGCCTCGTCGTTTCGAGTTGAACATTGGGGTGAGCTAAACCAGAGTCTGTTTGATGCGCTCAGGCTTGAAAAGACAGCCATGTTTCTCGTGCTTGCTCTGGTCATCATCATAGCAGCATTAAATATAATGGGTGGTATTCTCCGTAATGTCATGCAGCGGCGTGAAGATATAGCAATACTCATGGTTATGGGATGCGGACAACCGCGTATTCTTTCGATATTCCTGCTTGAAGGTGTCCTGACAGGTATCGTTGGTGCGAGTATCGGTTCAATGTTAGGATTTGTTATAACAACGGGAATCGATGCGTCCGGTTTATTGTCCGTACCCGGGGATTTATTGCCATTCCCGTCTCTCCCACTTGTATTGAAAACCATGGATTTTATCCTCGTTGTTTTCTGCACGGTATGTATCACCACGGCAGCTGCGATCTATCCCGCATTACGTGCCTCACGAATGAATCCAGTGGCGATTTTTCACGAACTATGAGTTTCACATTCTCTCTTGCACGACGGATGGCATTTGTCGGAGGAGGTCGACTTTCGGGAATCATCTCGATGTTATCAGTTGCGGGAATCGGCGTTGCTGTTGCAGCACTTCTCATCGTATTGGCGGTTGTTAATGGTTTCCGCTCCGAATTCGCCCGATCTCTGCTACAGGCTGAACCTCACATTGTGATTCGAAGCTTTGGTCAGCCTCTCATGCGGGAAGATACGGTTGAACGGAATTCGATTTCGGGGATCGTAGGTGTCGTTCAGGCGGCAAACTTTCTATCGCATGAGGTTCTGATCTCTCACGGGAGGAACGTTGTAGGAGGAGTTGCACGTGGAATGGACATGAGATACGGCTTGTTTCCGGATCGCCGAACGGTTGTATCGGGCGTAATGCCGGATTCCACGCGACACGAAATAGAGTTTATTGCCCTGGGTACGGAACTTTCGGAACGACTTTCCTGTTCGGTTGGTGATACCATACGTCTCGCTACATTTCTCTCTCGAGGTGGTCGATTGTATCTTCGTTCTCCACGGGTTCAACGATTCATCGTAGCAGGAATAATCGATACCGGTATCTATCAGTACAATAATTCCATCTGCGTGCTTGATCTCAGCGTGGCACAAGAATTCTTCCGCACGGAAGGATCCGTTACGGGTATTGAAATTGCAGTTAAAGATCCTTTCCGGGTAGAAGAGACCATGGAGGAGATCAGTGATTCACTCGGGTATCCACTATACGCAACAAGCTGGATACAATCCAATGCCCCGATGTTTGCCATGTTAACCTTGCAGAAACGAGCTCTCTTTCTTATTCTCACATTGATGATCATCGTTGCGGCGGCGAATGTTGTGAGCGGACTCACGGCGTTGGTTGCGTCAAAACAAAGGGAGATCGGAGTTCTGATGGCAATGGGTATCCCGCGAGTTGGAATTGTTCGGATATTTCTCGGAACCGGTGCGATTCTTGGATTTTCGGGATTGATTATGGGTATCGGCACCGCATTGATTCTCATTGTGCTGACAAATGAATTTCACCTTGTCAGACTTGCGGCGGATGTATACCAGGTGGATAATCTTCCCCTACGGTTGGAGATCGTGGATATTGTTCTCGTTACTCTTGCCGTGTTTGTGATTTCCGTGTGTGCGACTGTTGCCCCCGCACGTCGAGCGGGGCGGCTTCTCCCTATCCAGATACTCAGATATGAATAAATCAACAAGCGTCCGTCTAAAGAATCTTTTACTGAATAACCTGTCCTTGAAAATCGGTGCCGTGTTGATAGCCGTTGTACTTTGGCTCCACGCTACCAATATTCATGTTTACGAACAAATATTCACCGTTCCCATCGATTTAAAAGGATTGAGCGATTCTCTTGTAATCACGACTCGTGTTCCGGAAAAGGCGCGTATTACATTCCGCGGCAAAGGAGATCAGCTGCTTTGGTTGTCGTTTCGAAAACCCCGGGTCACGGTTATGCTGGATGAAGTTCAGTTCGGCGTAAATACCATCGAACTTCATGGTGTTGATGTGGATCTGCCGGGAGGTGTAGAGGTCATTGGAATCGATATTCTAACGCCACGAAACTTGCGATTCTCCATAGATAGGCTACAACGAAAAGCGATACCCATTCGCGCCCATACCGAAGGATTGCCTGCTCCCGGATATATACGTGTCGGAAATGAACTCGAGCTCTCTCCGGCAGAAGTGACCGTTGAAGGTCCCGCCGATATGATTCAAGATTTGGAGTATCTTCAGTCAGAGCCGTTGGATATAGAAAACGCCAAAGATACCGTTTCTAAAGATTTACGCATTCGTATCCCCGACGCTGTCGGGTTTTCCGTTAGTACCAGGCAGGTACGAGTCACGGCACCCATAGAGAAATTGTTACGGAAAACCATGGAGATACGGATTCCTCTCGCGGATTCCCTACCCGAGGGATGGAAACTTCATGAATCCATGCTCTCCGTTCATATTCTCGCACGCTACGGGATGAGAGATTCACTTGAACGCCTTGAAAGTGATGATCTTCTCACGAAAGTGGAAATTCCCAAGAATCCGCCGGATACATTGCGGATACCGGTTCCCATAAATCCGCCCTCGTGGGTACAGCAATGTCTTATTCGGCCGGATAGCCTTCTCATAATCAAGACCACGGCATCGGCGGATTGACCGTATCAAGGTCATGTGACGGAGACAGAAGAACAGTGCCGCGGTACTCATGTGCCATTCATATTCACACGAGCTATTCGGACGGAACCTCGGCACTGGATGATCTGATCCCATGGGCGAGAAATGCCGGTATTAACGTCCTCCTTATCACCGACCATCATACAATGGCGGGGTCACGTTTCGGACAGAGCGGATGGTATGACAATGTTCTCGTCATAGTAGGGTATGAACATTCTGACAAACACGATGAGAATCATCTGTTGATATTCGGTCTCGATGAGCCACTCATGGCTCATCTTGATGCAGACTCCTATGTGCACGCAGTAAGGGAAAAGGGAGGCGTGTGCTTTCTCGCGCATCCCGCCGAACGCAGGCTTCATCATCCCCGTCTTCGTGCATACCCGTGGACGGCGTCTCTAGATTTACCGTTCAACGGCATTGAAGTATGGAATTATCTTTCCTCCTGGGCCGAAGGACTTTCTCCGCGTTCAGTGCTTCTTGATTACCTGTTTCCGGATAGACACGGCGGTGTTCCCGACGCTCGCGCCATTGAAATGTGGGATCGAATAGCCGAGCGCAGACCGGTTGCGGCAATTGCAGGACTTGATGCGCATGCCAGAATTCAGCAATGGGGAATTCTCCGAGGGAAAGTATTTCCGTATCTGCACGGATTCCAACGGGTACGTACCTGCGTTGAAACCCACGAACCGCTGACTGGACATGATGATGTATCCGATTCACTGACGGTATTGGATCATCTTGCGAACGGTCGTTCTTTCATGGGCAATAATAAAGTAGGTTCTTTGGACACCATACGTTTTGAGATCGATTTTGTAACGCGACCATTTTGGGGCCATCGTGAATGGTGCGACGAATCAGTACGTCTCAGCGTTTCCATGGGTGCACGAGCCACCGTAGGTCTCTGGCGATCGGGAAAACCGTATTCGTTCAAGCGGGGGAAAGCCGTTCAGTTCACACTGGATTCTCCCGGTATCTACCGTATTTCCGCTACCCGTAACGGGAGATTGTGGTTCATGACGAATCATCTACGACTCGAATCAGGATGAGGATCGCATGAGAGGAGGGAGAAGCATCTTCAGGAATAATTCGGCGACTTGCCAGATAAAGGATATTGATTCAAAGATCGCTCTCATGCAACTTCACAGATGCAACACCCCTAGTCATCTCATAATTTCGATAACGAGAATCCATGCAGGGGTCTGCGGAATTAGCCACCGATGCCAAGGAGTCAGCCGTGAATGATAATCTTGACGAATTGAAACAGCGGGTAAAGGACAATCCTCACGATGCTACCGCACATCTGGACTATGGTATTGCCCTGGGTGAGGTACATCGGTTCAACGAAGCCGTATGCGAGTTTGAACAGGTCGTAGAGCTTGATCCCGAATCCGTGGACGGTCACTATAATCTCGGTGTTATTTACGGGAAATGTCTCCTTGAGGATTTAGCGATTGACGAACTCTGGGAAGATCATTCCGACGAGGAGATACTGTTCGAGAACGCGTTGCACCACTACAAGATAGCATTTGATCTCAACTCAACCTGCGTTGCCGCGCTGAATAACCTCGGCCACCTTCATGCAGTGAGAGGCTGTATCGGGGAAGCACGAGAGTATTTTCTTAAATCTCTGGAAATTGATCCGGACCAGGCGGGTATCCGCGATGATCTTGCTGAACTTGAGGAGTAACCTGCTCCCGTATCGCGCCGGTGGATCAATGATACCGGAAGCCGGAGCAGTCGGTTGAAATCAATTCCAAAAAACAGTGTTCTCCCGGTACTTCAGGGACCTCACTGTCTGCTCGATATACCCTTGAATCCCGAAGATCACGGGAACATTACCGTTGATCATGTTTTGAAAATTCTGGGAGATATTGTGATCGCCCTCGGCATGAAACGATCCTGTGATCCACGGATCATTTTCAGGGCTCCCGGTGACATGACTATCTATCAGATCGTATCCACCAGCCATATAATCATGCATTTTTCGCCCGGATTACTCCACGCGGATCTGTTTTCCTGCGAGCCTTTCGATGTGGATGCATCAATTGGTGTTCTCGAGGAGACGTTCGGATCCGGTGGAGTGGTTCAGTATTGTCAGCGTAATCTCATCGCAGAATAGTTGGATATGCCTCCTATTGCTATGCGTAATCTGAATGCATTGACCTCGAATCCCGAGACATTGACACATGCCATGGTGAACTGGTACCGCGGCGATGCATCGAAGCTGGGAGATATCGAGCATGGTACGGGCATCATTAAAGACGCTGTTGTCCATATAGTGGATGATATTAGGGATAATCCTGTATCCGGTGTACTCCTTCTTGACGTGGATCCTATTCCGGGATCATGGGATAAAGGGGGGTATTCAGGAGGCTATGTCACGTTACGAAGACAATTGACCATACATACGTTTAACGGCATAAACGCGGCATACACGGATATCATGGGGCACGTATATGATCTTGAGCAAATAGTATCAATCATCGGAACCGGTCTCGGTTTCGAGTATTACGAGATAGACGGAATTTTTCAACGATGGACAGGGCTTCCTGCATATAATGAATCCCCTGAAGAAAGGCGCGTATGATGCACGTAATACTACTCATATTTCTGGTGCTCACCGGCGGTATCGCATACGGCCAGGAGCGATGGGAATCCTTCACCGGCGCCGATGGGCCCGAGGATATTCGAATTGACTTGCTCGAATCAGATAATACAAGGTCTGTAATAGAGGTAGATATTCCGGGGATTTGGGTTCTCGATCTAGAAGCCGAATCAGAGACGTTTCAACGTGTCAGGGTACCATCCGCCGGAAAAACAGCAGATATCGGATTTCCTGAAATGCCGTATTTTGGGCGATTTTTCGCCGTACCTCGCAATGCGGATATCGAACTGCATGTGACGTGGCTGGATAGTCTCGTGCTTCCCGGATACAATATATGGCCGGCTCAGGAACCGATTCCAGACTTGGACGGGGCTGTGGTGCCGTTTTCGAAAGACGAGGAATTCTATGGCGGTAGGGGAAGTTTCCCCACTCGGGAGACCGGAGTGAGCGGGATACGGTCGGTTCGAGGCGTGCATACGGCTCTCATCGGTGTATTCCCCATGCGGTTCTTGCCGGAGTCCGGATCCATTCATGTATATACTCGATTTCGTGTGGAAGTCGAGTTCATCGGAGGATCCGGCTACTTCATCGAAGATCGCCTGCGATCACCGTATTTCGAGCCCTTGTATGCCGGCATGCTGTTGAACTATCCCGCTCTGGGGCAATACGCGGAACGCGGTCCGGTGCGAGATGACGAAGCGGAATTTCTCATAATCGTGCCGGATGGATTCGAAGCCGCTGTTGAGCCGTTGGCAACCTGGAGAACGAAGAGCGGTCTACAAACCATGGTAAAATCACTCTCCGATGTCGGGGGTAATGCATCTGGTATAGAGCAGTATATACATGATGCATATACTACGTGGGAGACTCCACCGAGTTTTGTTCTACTCGTCGGTGATGCGGATCACATACCAACGAACTACCGGTATACACATCCGTATCATGGTTCTCTCACCGGTACGGACCTGTGGTATTTTACCGTGGACGGCGACGATGAATTCGCTGACATCCATCACGGTCGTATTTCCGTAGAGGATTTGTCGGGTACCGCGGTTCTCAATAAAATCCTGGAATACGAACAGAATCCGCCGATGGGTCAGTGGAACAACCATGTATTTCTGGCGGCATATGAGGAATACGGTAGATACTTCACCATTGTATCCGATATGATTTTTGACTACCTGACCTCCATCGGGTATGACTGCGATCGTGCCTATGAAGCCGGTACTCCTCCGGGCACTACCCAGGATGTTATCGATAATTTCAATGTAGGAAGTTTTATCGTGAATC
>Ga0272441_10005422_pt1 | contig 22159 bp, 28 predicted proteins | sample SSMProp6N_FD_193582 | JGI IMG/M metagenome (GOLD analysis project Ga0272441, IMG submission 193582) | Marine sediment archaeal communities from Little Sippewissett salt marsh, Falmouth, MA, United States - SSM-Prop-6N | ecosystem: Environmental > Aquatic > Marine > Wetlands > Sediment ... | reverse complement strand
AGCATATCACCCGTCGAGATATGGGCGACCTGCAGCTTCTCCACCAAAAACTCGGCTTGCGTGCCCTTTCCCGCTCCAGGCGGGCCGAGAAGAATCATGTTCTGAGCCATGCGAATCTCCAATGCGCAGGTAGGTGGGGCCGGCGCCCGTCCGCCGATGGCCCCGACACGTTCTAACCAAGGAACCCCTGGTAGTGCCGCATCAGCAACTGGGCCTCGATCTGCTGCATCGTGTCCAGCGCCACCCCAACCACGATCAGCAACGACGTGCCGCCGACCAGCGAGAACGTCGTAACCCCGGTGACATCGCCCACGTAGTACTGCATGACCGCGATGACACCCAGGAACAAAGCACCAGCAAGTGTAATGCGAAACAGAATCTTGTCAAGATAGTCGCGCGTTCGCTCTCCGGGACGAATCCCCGGCACTGCGCCACCGTTCTTCTGCAAGTTCTCGGCGATCTGCTCAGGATTGAAGGTAACCGCTGTATAGAAGTACGTAAACAGCACAACCAGCAGGAAGTAGAGCAGCGTTGCGAAGCCGTTGTTGCCCGGTGTTGTGAACTGCACAACGGCAAACAACGCTCTGCTGATGGCCTCTTCGGTGATGCCCAGCCGCGCAATGCTGCTTACGACATTCGGGCTCTTAAAAAACTGGGCGATCGTTGCAGGAAACAGCGCGATCGAGATGGCGAAGATGATCGGGATCACGCCGGCCTGGTTCACCCGGATCGGCAGGTAGCTGCTCTGGCCACCGTACACCTTATTGCCCTTGATCCGCTTGGCGTACTGGACCGGGATCTTCCTCTGCGCCTGTTGCACCTTAACGATCCCGTAGATCGTGACCACGAAGATCGCCACCAGGAACGCAATATTGGCGATCCCAATCTGCTCACTCGACCACAGAGTGACGGTCTGGGCGACCTGGCCCGGCAGAGCCGTCATGATGCCAACGAAGATGATCAACGATACGCCCTGGCCAATGCCCCGCTCGGTGATCATGTCTCCCAGCCACATCAGGAAGGCGGTGCCCGCGGTCATCATCATCACGTCGAACACCATGATGACCGGATCGCCGACAAACGCCTCGCCGGCGCGGAACCAACTGATCATCCCTACGGCCTGGAGCACCGCCAGAGCCATCGTGAGGTACTTCGTCCACTGGTTGATCTTCCGCTGCCCATACTCGCCTTCCTTCTGGAGCTCCTCCAATGACGGGATGGCCATCACGAGCAACTGGAAGATAATCGAGGCGTTGATGTAGGGCATGATGCCCAGTGCCAAGACCGAGAAGCGCTTCAGCGAGCCCCCCGCAAAGGTGTTCAGTATCTCCCCGAAGCCCGCGCCGCCGGCGAACAGCCGCGCCAAGGCCTCCTTGTCGATGCCCGGCAACGGAACGTGAGCGCACGCGACATACACACCGAACATGTACATGACGAACATGATTCGCTTGCGTACGTCGGGCAGCTTCATGGCTTGGGCGAGCGATGCGAGTCGCTCCTTCATCGTCAGATCACCTCGGCGGTGCCGCCTGCTTTCTCAATTTTCTCGAGCGCTGATGCACTGAAAGCGTTGGCCTGCACCATTAACGCTGCCCCAAGCTCGCCGTCGCCCAGTATCTTCAGGCCGTCTCGCAGCTTCTTGACCAGCCCCTGCTGCTGTAGCAGTTCGGGCGTGATCTGTGTGCCCGCCTCAAACCGCGAGAGCTCGCCAACGTTGACCGTCGAGTAGCTCTTGCGGAAGATGCCGATGTTGTGCGACTTGTTGCTGATCCCACGTCGGTGCGGCAGGCGCATGTACAGAGGGTTCTGGCCGCCCTGGAAGCCCACCGCGACCTTGCTTCGGGCCTTCTGCCCCTTTTGCCCGCGGCCTGAGGTCTTGCCTTGACCCGCGCTGTGTCCGCGCCCCACTCGCTTCCGGCGCTTTCTACTAACATTTCTTTGCAGGCTGGTCAGATCCATCGCAATGCTCCTGTCACTCAATGGCTGTGTGCCGTCGCCCCGCGGCGTTCCTGCTACTGGGCCGGCTCAACTTTCACCAGATGCTGGACCCTGTCGATCATTCCCAGGACGACGGGCGTCGCCTCGTGCTCGCGCACGGCGTCGCGCTTGCGCAGCCCCAGTGCCCTGAGAGTACCGCGCTGCGACTGCGTGCAGCCGATGTAGCTGCCGACCAGTGTCACTACCACTTTCGCGTTCGCCATCAGCTTGTATCTCCCGTTCAGGCCCGGAAGCCTGGACTATAGACTCAGTCCGCCCTCGCGAGCGCCATCAGCCACGGCCTTGACGCGACCGTGATAGGGCCAGCCGGCCCGATCAAACACTACGTCGCTGATGCCTTGCTCCACGGCCCGGCGTCCTATCGTCTCGCCGACCTTCTTCGCGGCCTGCACGGTAGCCGTACGGCCCTGCTCATCGCTCACGTTGCCTTCCCGCGTCGACGCAGCAATCAGGGTGTGCCCGGCAGTGTCATCAATGACCTGTGCATACATGTGCTGCGCGGTCTTTGTGACGCACAACCGCGGCCGCTGTGCTGTTCCCTGCACCTTGCGCCGGATACGCAATTGCCGCTTCCGACGTGCCAGCTGTCTGTTTCTCTCAACGCTCACTATGCACACCTCTGGAACTTATCAGTCCGTATGGGTCTGGCCGCGCTACGCGCCCGGCACACCCAACGCCGTATTGACTCCCGGCCCGTCCGTGGGCGGGCGGCGGCACGCTCAGCTCCAACGCCCGTGTGGTCCCCAGCGGGCGTCCATCCGCTGGGCCCGGCCTCTCTAGGCGGTCCCAACCTTCGCGGCTTTGCCTGCCTTGCGCCGCACGCGTTCCCCGACGTAGCGGATGCCCTTGCCCTTGTAAGGCTCGACGGGACGCACGGCCCGGATCTTGGCGGCCATCTGGCCAACGGCCTGCTTATCGCAGCCCTTGACTATCACCAACTGGTTGCCATCGGTGCTCAGATCCACGCCCTGGAGAGCCTCGATGAGCACGTCATGAGAGTAGCCGATGCGCAACCGCAGATTCTTGCCTTCCACGTCGGCGCGGTACCCGACGCCCTGGATCTCCAGACGCTTTTCGAAGCCCTCGCTGACGCCGGCTACCATATTGGCAACCAGTGCTCGGTACAGGCCATGCAGCGCCCGCGCCTCCCTGTCATCACTGCCCCGCGTCAGGCTAATCGTGTCGCCGCTCACCTCAACGGTGATCCGCGGGTCCACGTACTGAGACAACGCGCCCAGTGGGCCCTTGACCTTCACGCCCTCGGGACCGACCTCGGCCTTCACTTTGTCCGGTATGGTGATCGGAGCTTGACCAACTCTGGACATCCAGACTCTCTCCCAGTGCGAGATGATCAGACGCAACTCTCGCTTACAATAACTACCAAATGTACCCTAACACCTCGCCGCCGACGCGTCGCTTCCTCGCCTGCCTAGCCGTGATGACGCCCTGGCTGGTCGAGACGATGACCACGCCGAGCCCCCCAAGAACCCGCGGCAGCTTCGTGGCGCCCGCGTACACGCGGCGTCCTGGCTTGCTGACGCGCTTGAGGCCCTTGATGATAGGCTCACGGTGCTCGTCGTACTTGAGGCGAATCCTGAGATCCCGGCCCTTGCCTACGAGTTGGAAGCCGCGGATGTAGCCCTCTTCGTGGAGAATCTTGGCGATCTCCAGCTTGATCTTCGACATCGGCACCCGTACGTTGGTGTGCTTAGCCGTAGCGGCATTTCTAATCCTCGTCAGCATGTCGGCGATGGGATCGGTCACAGCAGCCATGCCAGTTCCTCCTGCTGGGCCCGTGCTTGGGCGCGTGACAGACAGACCTGTATATTTGGGTGAAGCCGGGGCGGGCCCAATCGGGTCCCGTAGTGATCCCCCGGTTTGGTTCTACCAACTGGACTTCCTGATACCCGGGATGTTGCCGGCCAGTGCGTTTTCGCGGAAACATATTCGGCACAGGCCAAACCTACGCATGTAGCCCCGCCTGCGGCCGCACAGGCCACACCTGTTGTAGCGCCTCACGGCGTACTTGGGTTCTCGTTCCTGCTTCGCGATCCACGACTTCTTAGCCACGCTTGGTGCCTCCTAATTGGCCAGGACCCGTTCGGTTGAGCTAAGACGCGCCTTCTTCACGCGCCAGAGGCATTCCCAGCCCTTCTAGGAAAGCCATCGCTTCCTCGTCCGTCGGGGCAGTCGTCACTATCGTGATGTCCATGCCGCGCTGGGTCTTCACATCGTCGTAGCTCAACTCCGGGAAGATCAGATGATCGTCGATTCCCAGGCTGTAGTTGCCTCGCCCGTCGAAGGACTTGCGCGGCAGCCCTCGGAAATCTCGGATGCGCGGCAGCGCGATATTGAGCAGCCGGTCCAGGAACTCCCATGCTCTCGCGCCCCGCACCGTAGCGCGGCACCCCACGGGCATTCCCTCACGAACACCAAAGGAAGCGATGGACTTCTTCGCCACTGTCACACACGGCCGTTGCCCCACAATCAGCGACATCTCACGAACGGCGGCCTCGATGATCTGCGATGAGTCCGATGCGCCCTTCGAGTCCCCAAGACCCATGCTGGTGCACAGCTTCACCAGGCGCGGCGCCTGATTCACGTTCTTGTAGCCGAAGCGCTCAATGAGCTTGGGCCGCAACTCGCTGACGTACAACTCTCTAAGTCTCGGTTCGCCCGCCAATTTGTCCTCGCCTGCGCTTTCACTGGCCGCCCGATGCTCCGTGACGTGCAGCGCCACGACAGCGGCTCCTGTCTTGCTTATTCGTCGATTGCTTTCTCGCAGCGCTTGCAGTGTCTGATCCGCTGCCCCTGCTCATTGCGTCGCACCGCCACCCGCGTCGGCGCGTCGCACGACGGGCAGATCAGCATGACGTTCGACACATGTACCGGGCCGGGGGACTCCACAATCCCGCCTTGCCGTACCTTCTGCGATGCCCGCACCGCCCGCTTCATTACGTTGATCCCATCGACGATCACACGTTCCTGGTCGGGGATCACCTGGATAACTTTGCCGCGGCGCGGATGGTTCTTGGTCGAGCGGTCCTTTCCCGCAATGACCAGTACCTCATCCCCGCTCCTGATCTTCAGCTTCCTTCGCGCCATCTTCATGATCTCTCCTGAAGGAGCGGGAGGCTCTCTCGAGGCTCCCGGCTGCCAAGGCCGACTGGCAGTGTTGCCTTGCCGGACGGATGCGGGCGGCCCGGCCGCGGGCCCTCGGTAGGCCCCCGGGTCGCGCGCCGATGTCCTGCTAAGTCTAGACGACTTCCTCGGCCAGCGATATGATCCTCATGAACTCCTTGTCACGCAGCTCTCTCGCCACCGGGCCGAACACCCGCGTGCAACGAGGGTTCCCGCTGTCGTCGACGATAACCACCGCGTTGTCGTCGAAGCGAATCTGGGTGCCATCCGGCCGGTTCAGGGGCTGCTTGCATCGCACGATCACGCCCCGCAAGACACTCCCCTTCGGGATCGCGCTTTGCGACGTAACCTGCTTCGCCGAGCACACAATCTGGTCGCCCAGGGTCCCGTAGACAGACGCCCCGCGCCCGATGATCCGGATGCAGCCTACTTCCTGCACTCCCGAGTTGTCCGCTACTTTGAGTCTTGTCATGTGTTGTATCATGGCAGTCGTCCTCGTCACCGATGATGAGACGCCGCACGCGATGCGCAGCGGGCTATTCGTCTTCTGCTTCCTGCGTCTGTCGCCGCGCAATGATGGCTTCCTGTGTCTGCGCCGGAACTTCCTCGTAGTGCGACATCTCCATGGTGAAGCTCGCCCGGCCCTGGGACATCGAGGTCAGGTCGGCCGAGTACGAGGCCATCTCCGACAGCGGCACGACGGCCTTCACCACCTGCATTCCTCGGCCCGCCGCCTCCGTGCCCTGCAGCCGCCCACGACGCCCGCTCAGGTCGCTCATCACATCGCCCATGGTCCCCTCAGGGCACGTAACCTCGGCCAGCACCATTGGCTCAAGCAATACCGGCTGCGCATCGGTCATCGCCTTGCGCATCGCGATCTGGCCGGCCATCCGGAACGCCATGTCCGACGAGTCCACCGGATGCGAGCTGCCGTCATCCAGTGTCGCCTTCACGTCAACCACTGGGTAGCGCGCAAGCGGCCCTGCCGCCATCGCGTCCAGAACGCCCTTCTCGACGGCCGGGATGAAGTTCGTGGGCACCGATCCACCCTTGATCTCGTCGACGAACTCATACCCTTCGCCCCGCGCGTTGGGCTCCAGCCGCAGCCACACATCGCCGAACTGGCCGCGCCCGCCGGTCTGCTTCTTGTGGCGTCCCTGCACCCGCACGCTCTTTCGGGCCGTCTCACGGTAGGGTATCTCGGGCGCGCCCAGAGTGACGCTCACCTTGAACTTCCGCGCCAGTTGGTCCTTGATGATCTGCAGATGCAGCGGCCCATAGCCCCGCGCGATCAGTTCGCCCGTCTCCGCCACCCGCTCATAACGGAACCCAATATCCTCTTCCGCCAGTTGGGCCAGGGCCCCCGACAGCTTATCCTCATCAGCCCGGGACTCGGCCATCATTGCCGCGGTGTGCATACCCTCAGGCAACGTGGGAAGATCGAACACGAGCAGGGCACGCCCATCGCACAGGCTGTCACCGGTCAGCACGCTCTCAAGCTTCGAGATGCAGGCCATGTCTCCGGCGCAAACACTCTCGACTTCACTGGTCTGGTTGCCCCGGATCAGCGTCATACCCGCCAGCCGCTCGCGGTCGCCCGTCCGCGCGTTGACCGCCTGGCCATCCCGTGCCAGTCCGCCGCTCACCACACGCACCAGCGACATGCGACCGATGAACGGGTCGCGCATGGTCTTCCACACCACGGCGCGCAGGGGGGCCGACGTGTCCGCTGAGACCTCCACCATCTCCTCACCGTTGGGCTCGTGCCCCTGCCACGCCGGCATCTCCGCCGGCGATGGCAGCACGCTGCAGATGAAATCCAGCAGGCCTCTCAGGCCGATACACCGCGTGGCCGAAGCAGCCACGACGGGCATAATCGCGCCGCTTCGCACCGCACTCTTGAGCCCTGCGGCCAGTTCCTCGTCTGACAGTGTGTCGTTCTCGAAGAACTTCTCCATCAGCTCTTCGTCGGCCCCGGCAACTTCCTCGATCAACGTGGCGCGCGCGGCCTCGGCCTCCTCGGCCATCTCGGCCGGAATGGCCTCCTCGCGCGCCTCTGTGCCCGTGCCCACCAGAGCCTTCATCGTCATCAGGTCCACGGTGCCGCTCAAGTCCTCCTCTGACCCGATCGGCAACTGCACCACAACCGGCCTGCAGTCCGGCAGACCCTCCGAGATCATGTCGACGGCGTTCGAGAAGCTGGCGTGCTCCTTGTCCAGCTTGTTCACAACCGCCACCATGGGCGTGTCCGAAGCCTTTGCTTCGGCGTAGACTCTGCGCGTCTGGACCTCAACGCCCGCCACGCCGTCCAGCAGCAACACAGCGCCGTCTGCGACCCACAGCGCAGGGATGACCTCGGAGTAGAACTCCGCGTACCCGGGCGTGTCGATGATGTTGATCTTTGTGCCCTCGTGCTGTACGAAGCACAGCGCATCCGAGATCGACAAGTTGCGGGCCTGCTCCTCCGGGATGAAGTCGGTCACCGTAGTGCCGCCATCCGCCGCTCCGAGCCGTTCGGTCATGCCGGAGACGAACATCGCCGCTTCAGCAAGACTTGTCTTGCCGCAACTGCGGTGCCCCACCAGCGCAACATTGCGTATCTGCTCAGTATTGAGGGTAGCCAACCGTGAAACCTCCGGACCCACCAATGTCGGTGCCGTGTCTAGCGTGCGCGGCCGAGAATCTCCACAACCCGCCAAGACTTCTCCTTGCTCAACGGGCGACAGTGCCTGATGCGTACTCGGTCGCCCGCTCGGCACTCGTTGTTCTCATCGTGGGCCTTGAACTTCCTTGTGCGGCGCATGACCCGCCCATACAGTGGGTGGCGCGTGAGCCGCTCCGCGGCCACCACTACCGTCTTGTCCATCTTGTCGCTGACAACAACCCCCTCACGGGTTGCTATGACTTTCTCGCTCATGGCAGGGCCCCCTTAACGGGCTCCCTCGCTTTCAATGCCGAGTTCTCGCGCCCGCAGGACGGTGTTGATCCTCGCAATAGCTTTGCGGTACTTCCGCACACGCTTTGGGTCCTCGATCTGGCCTGATGCCAACCGGAAACGCAGGTTGAACAGGCTCTCCACGATGTGCGTCTTCCGCTGCTGTAACTCGGCCGTCGTCGAATCCCTCAACTGACCCAGCAAGTCGGTGGTTGTCTTGGCGTCGTCCGGCATCCTCATTCACCCTCCCGCGAAACCATCTTCGTCCGAATCGGGAGCTTGTGGGAGGCCTTTTCGAGAGCTTCCCTCGCCACCGGCTCATCGAGGCCGGCGACCTCGAACATGATCCTTCCGGGCTTCACCACGGCGACCCAGTACGTCGGAGCGCCCTTGCCCTTGCCCATCCGCGTCTCCGGCGGTGTCTCCGTGACGGGCTTGTCCGGGAAGATCCGGATCCACATCTTGCCCCCACGGCTGGCGGTCCGGGTGATGGCCACGCGAGCGGCCTCAATCTGCCTGCTCGTCAGCCAGCCGGGCTCGACAGCCTGCAACCCGTAGTCGCCCTGGTTCAGGTTACATCCTCGGCGCGGAGTCCCGCGCATGCGTCCCCTGTGCTGCTTCCTATACTTCTCGCGCTTTGGCATCAACATAGCTACTCAGTTGCCCCCTGTTCCTGGTCCTCCGTGGCGCTGGCCGCCTGCTGGGGGCCACCGGTCGTCTCCGTGTCAATGGGCGCCTGCACCGCCGGCGCGGGCTCCTGTGGCTGTGCCGCGGGCGGCGCCACGGGCTCGGGCTCCACGGCGGGCGTAGCGACCTGCTGCGGCGTCTCAACAGCGGGTTCAGCAGCCTGCTGCGCCGTCTCAACAGCGGGTTCAGCAGCCTGCTGCGCCGTCTCAACAGCGGCCGTAGCGGCCTGCTGCGGCGCCTCAACGCCCTCAGGCGCTCCCTGTGGCTGTACCACGCCGGCCTGCTCCTGCGGGGCCTCGCCGCTCACCGCGGCGTCGGGCGCCTGCTCCTGGGTCTCCGCAACCGCCTCGCCGCCCTCCTCGACCTCGCCATCCTCAGGCTCGTACATGTCCGTAGGCTTGACCTTCCGAGGCGGAAGAATCTCGCCCTTGTAGACCCACACCTTCACACCGATGTGCCCGTAACCCGTCTTGGCTTCGGCCAGGCCGTACTCCACATCCGCGCGGAGCGTATGCAGTGGGACGCGACCCTCAGGCCCCATCGACTCACTGCGTGCGATCTCGGCGCCCTGCAGGCGACCACTGACCATGCAGCGCACGCCCTTGGCCCCGAGTTTCATCGCCCTGTCCATGGCCTGTCGAATCGCCCGCCGGAAGGAGACCCGCCGCTCGATCTGCCTGGCGATGTTCTGCGCCACCAGGCTGGCGTTCGTGTCCGGGTCCTTGGTCTCCTCAACGTTGACGCGCACTTTCTCTGCGCAAAGGGCCTCCAGCCCCTTGCGGAGCCGCTCGACATCGCGCCCCCCTCGACCGATCACGATGCCCGGCTTGCCTGTCTCGATGGTCACCGTGACGGCGTTCGCAGAGCGTTCGATCCGCACGTCCGAGACGTTCGCGTTGAGTAGGTGCACGTCGATGTACTGCCTTATCCGCAGGTCACCGATGAGCTGCTGTCTGTAGTTGGGGCCCTCGGCAAACCACGTGCTCTTGGCTTGCCGGATGATACCCAGCCGCAGACCGTACGGATGAACCTTCTGTCCCATTCGGGTCACTCCCTGCGCCCAATAAGCCTACCGACGCTATTGGACGTTGCTCTACTCTTCGGTCTCGTCGCTCACGACCACAGTAATGTGGCAGGTGCGCTTGCGGATCTGGTCGGCCCTGCCGCGAGCCCGTGGTCGTAGACGGGGCATGCTCAAGGCACCATCGGCGTAAGCCTTCCTGATCACCAAATCATCCGGGTCCAGATCGTGGTTGTTCTCGGCGTTGGCCAGCGCGGAGTTCAGTGTCCGCAGCAGGACCCTGGCCGCCGGGCTGCTCTGGGCGCCGAGGATCGCCTGTGCCTCCGCCGGCTGCCTGCCTCGGATCAGATCAGCGTAGCGCCGGACCTTGCGCGGTCCCTTGCGGACCCACTTCGAGACTGCTCTGACTTCCATCGTTCTGCAAGCTCCTTTACCGAGGCGCCCAGCGCCAGTGGGAAAGCCCCCGGTCTCTGCTCCCAGTCACTAGCTGACCGTCGTTACCCGCTCCGACCGCGATGGCCGCATCCCACGGTACGTCCGCGTGGGCACGAACTCGCCCAGCTTGTGCCCCACCATGTTCTCAGTCACGTACACGGGCACGTGCTTCCGGCCGTCATACACGGCGATCGTGTGCCCCAACATGTCCGGGAAAACCGTCGACCGCCGAGACCACGTGCGAATAATGCGCTTGTCCCCGCTGGCATTCATGGCCTCTATCTTGGCCAAAAGCTTCGGGTCGCAGTACGGGCCCTTCTTCATCGAACGTGCCATACCAAATCCTCCTGCACAGCGCGGTACTCAGCCCGGGCGCCATCTTCAGCCTCGTGCTCAGGTCTTCCGCCGCCGCACAATGTACTTGCTGGATATCTTGCGCCGGTTCCGTGTCTTCTTGCCAAGTGTCTTCCAGCCCCACGGACTGCGCGGGCTGTCCATGCCGATGGGCGCCTTCCCCTCGCCACCACCGTGCGGGTGGTCCACCGGGTTCATCACGCTGCCACGAACGTGGGGGCGGCGTCCGCGCCAGCGCCGCCGTCCGGCTTTGCCGTCGCGGATGTTGATATGGTCGGCGTTCCCCACACGGCCAACCGTGCAGCGACACGCCGTCGACACCAGCCGGACCTCCCCGGAGGGCAGCTTCAGGTGGGCATAGTTGCCTTCCTTCGCCACCACCTGGATCTCCGTGCCCGCACTGCGGCCTAGCTGTCCACCCTTCTTGGGAGTCAGCTCGACACTGTGCACTACGGTCCCCACGGGCACGTCCGAGATGGGCAGGGCGTTCCCGACGCGCGCCGCTACTCGCGGGCCCGAGACCACCGTGTCACCCTTCGCCAGGCCCTCGGGAGCTAGGATGTAGCGCTTCTCGCCATCCGCGTAGTGCAGCAGCGCGATGTGCGCCGACCGCCCCGGATCGAACTCCAGCGCCGCTATCCTGGCCGGCACGCCGTCCTTGTCCCGTTTGAAGTCGATAATCCGAATCTGGCGCTTGTGGCCGCCGCCGCGGTGACGCGCCGTCACGCGCCCCTGCGAATTGCGGCCTGCCGTGCGCTTCTTCGCCACTGTCAGGGACCGCTCGGGCTTCTTCTTGTCCAGGACCGACGTGTCAACGTTGGTGTACTCGCGGCGCCCTGGTGAAGTTGGTTTGTGTTCCTTGATCGGCATCAGGAGTTCTCCCGTCTACCTGGTTGCTCAATACCCGTCGCGCCTGCCGGCGCACCGCTACGAAGTACGCTAGCCCGTCTCGATAACCTCGATGGACTGGCCCGCCAACAGCGTAACGATGGCCTTCTTCCAGCGCGCCGTCTTGCCCAGCCGGTACCGATAGCTGCGACGCCGTGACTTGCCCCTCACCATCAAGGTGTTCACGGCCGTCACCTTCACGTCGAACAGCGCCTCGATAGCCCGCCCAATCTCTACCTTGTTTGCCTCCGGATGCACCCTGAAGTGGTACTTATTCAGGGTCTCCGCCTGCCCCATCGACTTCTCGGTCACGATCGGTTGCAGGATGATGCTGCGGTAACGGTTCATCTCCTGGTTACTCAGCACTTTCCGCGCCACCCTTCATCAACTGCTCTAGCGCCGCCTGGCTGATGACGATCTCGTCGGCCCAAACCGCTTCTCGCGTGCTGAAGTGGGGAACCGGGCGCACCAGAACGTCTGCGAGGTTGCGACCGCTCTTGTGCACGACTTCGTTGGTGGCCTCTTCGGCCGTAAGCAGCACCAGGACCCGTCCCTCGACCCCAAGCGCTTCCAGCACACCGGCGAAGGCCTGGGTGGAGATGCTCTCCAACTCGATCTTGTCCACCACAGTCAGCGCACCCTCGCGGTTCCGCTCCGACAATGCCACGAATAGAGCCTTGCGCCGCATTTTCTTGGGCATCTTGTGCGTGGGCTGGGCGCCCCTTGGCCCATGGGCCTTGGCGCCGCCCACGAAGACCGGAGCATTCCGCGAACCGTGGCGCGCTCGCCCCAGACCCTTCTGCCTATACCACTTTGCGTGGGACGCAGCCACCTCGCTACGCGACTTCGCCTTCCCGCCTCGCCGCTTGATCGCGTAATCCGTCGCAACCACCGCTTGGTGCACCAGGTCGCCGTTGTAGGGAAGCCCCAGCAGCTCGTCCGGGACGTCAATGTCGGCGGCCTTCTCACCGGCCATATCGTAAATCGCCATGTTCGGCATTGCGCTTCTTCCCTTCGCTACTACTCGCGTCCTCGGATCGCGATTAGGCCGCCAGTCCCGCCAGGAACCGACCCTTTGAGTACGAGAAGGCCCTGCGACGGGTCCACGTCGACCACCGTCGCCCCCCTCACAGTCACCCGTCCGTTCCCCATCTGCCCCGGCCTGCGCGCTCCCTTGAACGTCCGGGCCGCGTCGGTGGCCCCACCCGACATCGGGCTGCGGTGCACCTTCGACCCGTGGGACGCCGGGCCGCCTTTGAACCCGTACCGCTTCATGCCCCCGGCGAAGCCCTTCCCCCTCGACGTACCGGTGATGTCCACAACCTGGCCCCTGCTGAAGATGCCCGCGACGATCTCCTGACCGACCTCGTACTCGTCTTTGGCATCCACACGGAACTCACGCAGGTACCTCTTCGGGCTGATCCCGTGGCTCTCGAAGTGTCCCGTCATAGGGCTGTTGGTCCGGCCGCGCTTCTGATCGTCGAACCCCAACTGGATCGCCTCATAGCCGTCGGTTTCGACGGTCTTCCTTTGCACGACCACACAGGGGCCCGCCTGAATCACGGTTACCGGAACCGCAAGCCCGTTCTCGTCGAAGATCCGGGTCATACCGACTTTCTTTCCCAGTATAACCTGTGCCATATGTGTCACCGCTCATGTCGCCGCCGGCTCACAAACCGCGGCAAGGTGGTTTCTGGTCTGGAGGCCGACCATGCCGTGCGCTAGCCCGCCGTCGTCTTGATCGCTACGTCCACCCCGGCAGGCAGGTCGAGCTTCATCAGCGCATCGACCGTGCGAGCAGTCGAATCCAGGATATCCAGCAGGCGCTTGTGCACCCGCGTCTCGAAGTGCTCCATGGTGCGCGAACTGCGCGCCAACGCCGTTGGCTTGACGATGCAGTGCACCTTCTTGTCCGTCGGCAGCGGCACCGGACCCGCCACGCGTGCCCCAGTTCGCTCCGCCGTCTCCACGATCTTCTGGCAAGACCGGTCCAGAATCTCGTGGTCGAACGCCTTCAGCTTGATCCGAATGCTTGAGGTCCTCGCCATGGCTAAAGCTCCGTTCGTTCGTTCACCTGTCTGTGTCACCAGTCAGGTTGCAGGTCCCTGGCACGACTCGGGCGGCCGCTGCTACTGCTCCAGCACCTTGGTGACGACGCCGGCGCCCACGGTATGTCCGCCCTCGCGGATCGCAAACCGAAGGCCCTCTTCCATCGCGATGGGCGTGATCAGAGAAGCCGTGATCGTCACGTTGTCACCCGGCATCACCATCTCCACGCCCTCCGGCAGGTTCAGCGAACCCGTGACATCCGTCGTCCGGAAGTAAAACTGCGGCCGATAGCCCGTGAAGAAAGGCGTGTGACGACCGCCCTCTTCGTGGTTCAGGATGTACACCTCGGCCTCGAAATTCGTGTGCGGGTTGATCGACTTCGGCGCTGCGAGCACCTGACCCCGCTCGACCTCGTCCCGCTCCACGCCCCGAAGAAGCGTGCCGATGTTGTCCCCCGCCATGCCCTCATCCAGAATCTTGCGGAACATCTCCACACCCGTCACGACCGTCTTGCGCGTCTCACCCAGCCCCACGATCTCGACCTCGTCGCCCGTGTGGACCATCCCGCGCTCCACGCGACCCGTCGTTACTGTGCCGCGACCCGAAATCGTGAACACGTCTTCGATCGGCATCAAGAAAGGCTGGTCCACGTCACGCACCGGGTCCGGTATGTACGCGTCCACCGCGTCCACTAACTCGAAGATGCACTTCGAGTCCGGCGACTCCCGGTCGCCGCTGGGATTCTCCATCGCCAGAAGCGCGCTACCACGGATCACCGGAATATCATCTCCCGGGAAATCGTAGCTCGACAGTAGCTCCCGTACCTCCAACTCCACAAGGTCCAGTAGCTCTTCGTCTTCCATCTCGTCGCACTTGTTCAAGAACACCACGATGCTCGGTACGTTCACCTGGCGCGCCAGAAGGATGTGCTCTCGCGTCTGAGGCATCGGGCCGTCCGTCGCCGCTACCACAAGGATCGCGCCGTCCATCTGCGCCGCACCCGTGATCATATTCTTGATGTAGTCCGCGTGACCCGGGCAGTCCACGTGAGCATAGTGACGGTTCGCACTCTCGTACTCCACGTGAGCCGTCGCGATGGTCACGCCGCGCTCTCGCTCTTCAGGAGCCGCGTCGATCTGGTCGAAATCCATCACCGAAGCGCTCCCCTCCGCGCTCATCGAAAGGCACTTCGTGATCGCCGAGGTCAACGTCGTCTTCCCGTGGTCCACGTGCCCGATGGTTCCCACATTGATGTGGGGCTTCGTGCGTTCGAACTTTTGCCTAGCCATCTTTCGGACGACCTCCCGATCTGCTCGGACTAAGGCGGAGTAGCCTGCAGGGGCGTCGGAAGCAAACAACTGCGAAGACGGATGTAGAGGGTGGAGCCCACGACCGGGATTGAACCGGTGACCTTGTCCTTACCAAGGACACGCTCTACCGACTGAGCTACGTGGGCACCCCGGACAACGCGTCACGTGCAGACAAACAGAAACCCAACGCGGTCCTCAACCGTCCCCGATGCTCAACCCCTCGCGGACGCCGTCGGCGCGCCCCGAGACCTCGCGTTGGGTGCCATGCGTTCCAGTCTTCGCGATCAATTCTAAGGTGGTGGAGGGGGGAGGATTTGAACCCCCGTAGGCGAAAGCCAACGGATTTACAGTCCGCTCCCTTTAACCACTCGGGCACCCCTCCACCCAGCGCCCCGCAGACGCCGCTGTGCGCACGCACGGGGCAAGCGTGGCGCACAGTATAGCAGGCGCATCAGAGTTTCGCAAGATGCACCCACAAAAAAGGTGCGACATGCAAAGCTGGAGCCGACGATCCGATTCGAACGGACGACCTGGGCATTACAAATGCCCTGCTCTACCAACTGAGCTACGTCGGCTTGACTCGGGCCGTTTCTATGCCGTGATCATCTCTCGCGCACAACGCGCCAGCTTCTTCTTCGCACGCTGAAGCGCGTTGTCTACCTGCTTCACCTGAAGATCCAGTTCCGTGGCAATCTCATGGTACGACTTGCCCTCGACGTACCTGAGAAGGGCCTGGGCCTCGAGTGAGGACAGATCGCGCCCGATCCGGTCGCGCATCTCGACCTGAAACTCATGGCCCGTGACGCTGTCCTCCGGACCCTCGCACGCCGCCTGAACCAGCGTTTCGCCGAAGGTACGGTCCTCTTCGGCGTCGCTCACCGGCACGTCCATTGACACGTACGCATTGAGCGCAGCATGCTTCTGCCGAGTGGCGGTCTTCACGGCCGTGATGATCTGGCGGGTGATGCACAACTCCGCGAATGAACGGAATGCGCACAGGTGCTCGGCGGAAAAATCGCGTATGGCCTTGAACAGCCCAACCATGCCCTCCTGCACCACATCATCGTGGTCGGCGCCGGCCAGGAAGTACGCGCTGGCCTTGCCCTCGACAAGGCCTTGATACTTGCCCAGTAGGTGCTCTGCCGCTGATGCGCAGCCACGGCGCGCCCGGGCCACGAGTTCCTCGTCGGCCATTCGGGTGAACACACCGTGCATGAAGTCGACTCCGCCTAGCTGCGCCATCTGGCAAACCTCCGCGAATACAGACTGCACCTTAGAGGGCTGCGGCAGCGATAATCGACACGGACCAGTCAGTTGCATCAGGAAGGGTTTGGCTGAGCTTTCGGCCAGGTCCCATCCATCACTGTGAAAGAGCACATGGAGGCCGACAGGGGGGTGAACCCCAGGTTGGCTATCTATAGGAAGTATAGTCATGCAATAGCACCAAGTCAAGTGTGGCCCCCCTGGCCCCGCTTCCCGCCAAGGCTTGCAGGCGGGCGGACTGCGAGGTAGAATAGCCCCACGTTCGCCGCGCCGGCTTCGCTGGCCATCCGGATCCTTGGTCTGTCGGGGACTCGTTCCGCGTGCGGTAACGTTGCTTTCGCCAATACTGTAGGCCTTCTCGCGCCACCGTCGATGTGACGGCCGTGTTATGTGCCGGGCGCCATCGAGTGCCCGGCTATGTCTGCCGTCAGCGGATTCCGGGTGACTGTGGGATGGCACGATACCTTCCAGCAACCGAAAGGTAGGCCCCCGGGCTATGGACATAAGGTCCTACAAGCACTCCGTAATCCAGGGCACGAAATTCCTGCTGTCGCAGCAGAATGATGACGGTTCTCTCAGGCCTGTGGAGGAGGGCATTGCCTCCTACTGCCGGGTACCCTTTGCCCTCGCTGCGATGGGCCAGACCGAACGCGCCGCCCGTCTAATGATGTATATCGCCGAGAGCGTCATCGACGAGGAAGGCGACTTCGTGGGGCACTTCCCCCGCTCCGACCTGTTCCAGCGCTACTACCTGGTCCCCAACGCTTGGCTCATCAGCGGAGCCCACAGACTGGGCAGGTTCGGCATCTCCCTGCGCGGCATCGAGTTCCTGGGCAGCTTGCAGCATCCCCAGACCGGCGGGTTCTTCACCGCCGGGCCCAACGCCACCGTCTCAGGCGAGCAGGACGTCCTCTCATCAGCCACCTGCGGGCTGACACTACTGTACTGCGGCAGGCTTGACGAAGCGATTCAGGTTGGCCAGTACCTGCAGTACGTCATGGACCACCAACCCAGCCCCGCCGCCAGGCTGCTGTTCAAGACCAGGGGCACGGGCGAGGTTGTGAGCGAGTTCTCCGAGGAGAACGCCGCAGAGCAGATGATGGGCGTCGGCAAAAGCAAGCAATGGTACCACGTCCCTGCCCTGGCAGCGGGATTCCTCATCAAGCTGGCCGAAACCACGGGTTCGACGGAGAGCCTGGACCTTGCCCAGAAGTACCTGCAGTTCATCGATAGCTGCGGCAGCGACAGGTACAACAGTGAGAAGAGCGGCCTGTTCGGCTGGGCGGCCGCTTTGGCCTATGAGGCCACGGGAAACCAGAACTACCGACGCATCGCCACCTCGGTAGCGGACGCTCTTCTCGAGGCCCAACTCGCCAACGGTAGCTGGCTCAAGGCATCGATGGGCGAGGACCTCGTCTCCGACGTGGTCGACGCGACCGCCGAGAACTTGATAGCCTTGGTTCAGGTACTCGAGGGCCTCGTCGCCGGCGATTAGGACCATCTCCGGGCGGCCCCCGATGGCGGCGCGCAATACACCGGTCGCATACGCGCGCTCAAAGGCAATTCCCGACAATCGACGCCCCACCAGGCGCGTTGCCGGTTACGGACCCTTACACAGGGAAGCAGGATCAGATAGCCTAAAGGGAGATTTCGGCAATGGCATACGAAGACATCGGCTTCGGCATCATCGGCTGTGGCGTCATCGCTCCGACCCACCGCTCCGCCATCGCGGACGCGTCGGGCGCAAAGCTGGTCGCGTGCTGCGACGTTGTCCAGGAGAAGGCCCAGAAATTCGCCGAGGACGCCGGCGAGGGCGTCAGGGCCTACCGCAACCTTGAAGACATGCTCAAGCAAGATGACGTACAGGCTGTCTGCGTGTGCACCCCCAGCGGCCTGCACGCCGAGCACGGGATTATCGCCATGGAGGCGGGCAAGCACGTCCTGAGCGAGAAGCCCATGGACATCACTCTTAAGGCGATCGACGCGATGATTGAGGCCGCCGAGCGCAACGACGTCAAGCTATCCGGGGTCTTCCAGCGCCGCACGTACGCCAGTTCCAAGAAGTTCCGGGAAGCCGTACGCAGCGGCAAGCTGGGCAAACTCGTCCTGGGCGACTGCTACCAGAAGTACTTCCGCAGCCATGAGTACTATGCCAGTGGCGCCTGGCGAGCGACGTGGGACCTAGACGGTGGCGGCGCACTCATGAATCAAGGCGTGCACGGCATTGACCTGCTCCTGTACATCATGGGCGATGTCAAGCGTCTAAGCGCCTACGCCCGCCGCCTGGTACGCAACATCGAGGTCGAGGACACCGCCGTTGCCGTCCTCGAGTTCGTCAACGGCGCCGTCGGCGTCATCGAGGGTACCACCTCGGTCACTCCCGGGTACGGCTGCGACATCCACGTCAGCGGCGACAACGGCACCATCAAGCTCGTGGGCGATAAGATCGCCACCTGGGACATCCCCGGAGAAGAGGGCGCCGAAGCCGAGGGCGAGGGCGACAAGGGCACCGCCGCCGATCCGACGGCCGGCCTCACCGCCACGGGCCACACCCAACACATAACCGACCTGGCGGCGGCCATTCGCGAGGATCGCGAGCCCGAGATCCCCGGTCGCGAGGCCCGCAGAGCCGTCGAGGTCATCAAGGCCATCTACCTTTCCAGCCGCGAGGGCGGAAACACGGTCGAGTTCCCCCTGAGCTATGATGACGACGGGCCCGGCATCGAGCCCAGCACGACGGGCATGGACTGGTAGTCAGCGCACGCAGGAGATGCCGCGGGGGTGCGCATTCACGCCTCTGGCGGTCCCGGCGCTGTCGCGCGTGCCCTTGACTTCGTCAGAGGCCGTTTGATAAGATTCCAGCGGATAAGTAAGGCTGCGCGTGAGGTAGTCCGAATGTCGATCATCCGGGGGATGGCCGGGGCAACGGTTGTCCTGAGGGTAGAGTGCACCCACGTGGGGGCTCGCCGGCGTGGCCGTCATGCTGCGTTGGTCTTCTCCTGTATGGTTCCACTGTGCCCTACCGGATTCGTGTAGGTTACCAGGCCCCGCCAACAACACATCTGTTGGCGGGGCCTTCCATTACTCCCTAAGAACGGGATTCCGAGTGCAATGCATGAGCGTGTCTTAGTCCTCAACCAGAACTATGAGCCTCTGAACGTCTGCTCCTGGCAGCGTGCGGTGACCTTGCTGTTCCTGGGCAAGGCCTCTGTGCTCGCACAGGACAGCAGAGACCTGCACTCGGCCTCGGCCACCATCCGCTTGCCCACGGTGGTGCGGCTCAACTACCACGTCAGAAGGCCCTTGCCGGAAGTGAAGATATCGCGCTCCAGCATCATGGCCCGGGATGCCTACACCTGCCAGTACTGCGGCAAGAAGGGCAGGAACCTGACCCTGGACCATGTGCTGCCCAAAGATCGGAAGGGGCGCCACACCTGGGCTAACCTGGTGGCCTGCTGCACCGAGTGCAACAACAAGAAGGGCAACCAGACACCGCGCGAGGCCGGCATGAAGCTGCTCAAGAAACCCGCGCGTCCCCGGTTTATCCCCTTCTTGAGCTACTCCACCTTTCGGGCGGCCGTCAAGCGCCCCGAGTGGCGCGACTACCTGGAACCCTTTGCGCCCCACCTCATGCCCGACGCGTAGTGCTTTCAGGGAGGCCTTCGGAGGGCAAAGCGGCGTGTCGGCCCGCCTTACGTGCCTTCCACCGGCCTACGCGCCGCGCCGTTGCGACGCGTCCACGATTCGGGTATCATGACCAGCGCAACATGGGGCCTGGATTGCAGGAACGCGCGCCGGCGGCCCGCCCCCCATGCATGGTCCACGAAGCGCCCAATTACCGTCAGCATCGCGGAGAATGATATTGAGATGACTCTGGACGAACGGCGTCTGCCGGTTTCCCAGCTCAACGACGACGAGCTACGCAAGTTCATGGACGACCACGGGGTCGGCCTGACGGTCGATGAGGCCCGCAAAATTGCGGGTTTCCTGCAGCGCAATCCCACCCTCACGGAGATGCACATCTTCAACAGTGAGTGGTCTGAGCACTGCTCGTACAAAAGCAGTAGGTCTTCCCTGAAGCTGCTGCCCACCGACGGCCCCAACGTGATGCTGGGGCCCCAGGAGGACGCCGGCATCGTCTTCTTCACCGAGCATGAGGGCAAGCGCTACGGCATCGTCATGGCCCATGAGAGCCACAACCACCCCTCTCAGGTACTGCCCCTGGAGGGCGCGGCCACCGGTATCGGCGGCATCGTGCGGGATGTGGACTGCATGGGCGCCCGGGTGATCGCCACCGCTGATCCGCTCCGCTTCGGTGACCCCGCGGGAGAGAACGCCGACCGCACCAAGTGGATTGTCTCAGGCGTTGTCGACGGCATCTGGCAGTATGGCAACGCCCTGGGCGTGCCCTGCATCGCCGGCGATGTGTACTTCAATGAGAGCTTCGACGACAACTGCCTAGTCAATGTCGCCGCTCTGGGTCTCGTAGCCGAGGAGGACATCATCCACTCCTTCGTGCCTGCTCAGGCCAAGGACGAGCCCTACGTCATCATTCTGGTGGGCAAGCCCACCGACGATTCGGGCTTCGGCGGCAGCGCCTTTGCCTCGAAGATCATCGACGAGGAGGAGCAAGAGGAGGACCGGGGGGCGGTCCAGGTGCCCGACCCCTTCCTCGAGAACGTGCTTTGCATGCGCAAGGCCAATGAGGCCGTGCGCGAGCGCGCCAAAGAGCTGGAGATCACCATCGGTATCAAGGACATCGGCGGCGGCGGGCTGGCCTGCGGTAGCTCGGAGATCTGCTCCGCCGGAGGCTTTGGCATCGAGCTCGACCTGGACGCCGTCCATGTCGCCCTGCCTGATATGCTCCCCGAGGTGATCATGTGTGCCGAGACCCAGGAGCGCTTCGTCCTGGCGGTTCCCGAAGGCTTCGCCGATGAGGTCCTCAGGATCTACAACGAAGACTGGGACCTGCCCAACGTTTATGAGGGCGCGCGAGCCAGCGTCATCGGGCCCGTACTACTCGAGCAACAGTACCTGGTGAAGCAGGGCGGCGCCATCGTCTGCGATTCGCCCATCGAGCAGGTCACCGGAGGCATCCTGTATGAGCGCGAGGAGGCCCCCATCGAGTACCAGGGCCGGGAGCCCGACTACGACACGCCGCCCATACATGACACCCTTCTACAGGTATTGGCAAGCGAGAACGTGTGCTCACGAGCCTTCATCTACCGCGCATACGATTGCGAGGTCCAGGGCAATACGGTCGTCCGTCCCGGCGAGGCGGGAGCGGGCGTCATCAAGCCCCTGCAGGGCTCGACGGTAGGCTGTGCGCTGTCCGTGGACTGCAACCCGGCTTACGGCGACATCAGCGCCTACTGGGGAGCGGCGACCGCGGTGGCTGAGGCGATGCGCAACGTGGCCGCCACGGGCGCGACCCCCCAGGCCATGACCGACTGCCTCAACTACGGCAACCCGGAGAAGCCCGGCGCCTTCGCCCAGTTCCGGGACGGGGTGCGCGGGCTGGCCGATGCCGCGGGCAACCTGTGGCTCAAAGGCCACCAGGAGACACCCGTCCCCTTTATCTCGGGCAATGTCAGCCTGTATAACGAATCGGCGATGGGCCGCGCGGTGTCACCGTCGGCCATCATCGCCTGTGTGGGCACAATGCCCGATACCGCCAAGGCCGTAACCATGCGCCTCAAACACGCCGGGGACGCCCTCTTCCTGGCCGGGCCACGCAAAGACGAGCTGGGCGGAAGCGCCCTTTACAGGGCACTGGGGCTCGGGCTGGGCGCCAATGTGCCCAAGGTGGACTGGGAGCTCGAACGCGCGATGATCTACGCGGTCATCGACGCCATCGCGGCCGGACTGGTGCAGGCCTGCACGGACATCTCCGATGGCGGCCTGGCTGTGGCCGTCGCCGAAATGTGCATGGGCGGCTACGGCAAGGGAGAGCTTGGCGCCGACATAGACCTCGAGAATGCCCAAAGCGACCTGCGCATTGACAGGCTGCTGTTCAGCGAATCGAGCGGCTTCGTTATTGAGGCCACCAAGGGCCGAGAGGAAGAGTTGTGTCGCCTG
>Ga0272441_10005421_pt1 | contig 22171 bp, 15 predicted proteins | sample SSMProp6N_FD_193582 | JGI IMG/M metagenome (GOLD analysis project Ga0272441, IMG submission 193582) | Marine sediment archaeal communities from Little Sippewissett salt marsh, Falmouth, MA, United States - SSM-Prop-6N | ecosystem: Environmental > Aquatic > Marine > Wetlands > Sediment ... | reverse complement strand
TCAGAAATCGTCGTCATCGTCGGAGGGAACGTCCTAGGCGTCCGGGTCCGGCTTCGCCGGCTCGTCCTCTGCCGGGACGGGGGGCCCTTCCGGGTCCCTCGGTGCGTCGGGCCGCTCGGCGACCGGGCGCACCTCCGGCTCGGGCACGGGGATCACGTAGAGATACCGCTCGTAGATATCGATGTCGTAGCGGTTCTTCCGGCCGCTCTTCCGGGGCACCAGGGCGAAGACGTGCCCGTGGCTGTAGCAGACCTGCGGGGTCCACTTGAACTCCGGGCACGCGTAGCGCGGGCCCGCTTCGAACTGCGCCGGATCGGCGGGGTCCGGCGTCGAGACGCGCTCGAGGCCGTTGCCCGTCCACGCCAGCACGGAACCGGGGCGCTCCGCGAAGAGCTTCGTTCGCTTGGTCGCCATGGGAACGAGGACCGTGGTCACGATCTCGTCCCCGCGCCAGACGTGGAACTGGTTCGGCGGCCGGCCGCGGATCCGGCCCAGCCAGAGGGTACCGTCCCCGTCGTAGAGGAGCGGCCAGCCGGAGTTCGTCAGTACCTTCGGCTCGCCCTCCCCGGCGAGACGGTAGGCCTTCTGGGAGAGGATATGGTCGCAGGTCCTCTGGGCGCGGCTCTCGTTCGCGGGGAGCCAGAGCCTGTTGTCCGGGTCGCGCACGTTCAGCTTGATAAGGACGCGCTCGCTCGTGTGCGGCGCGGGCGTGAGGACGATCTTCCCGTCCTTCACCTCTCCGTAGAAGGAACGGCCATGGTCGTGGGCCAGCAGGAAGTCGGTCATGTAGATCCGGCGGCCGTCGCCGAGGGGCGCGAGGTGATACGTTCGCTTCCAGCGCGAGCCGGCCTCGCCGAGCGCCGCGCTCCCCTCGATCCACCGGTCCCCGGCCAGCACGCAGAGCTTGCCGGGGTCTTCGACTTCCCTCTCCCGGCCCCTGAACTCCTGTCGCTTCGTGCCGATGTCCAGGAGCCAGATGTTCCCGTCCCTGTCCGGGGCGATGCAGTGGCCGAAGTGTCCGTAGGGAGGGGCGCCCCTGCGGAAGGCGGCGGCGACATCGGCGCGGGCGAGCTCGATCAGCTTTCGGAGGCTCGCGTTCGAGTGGACCCGCTTGGGGGTGACGAGGTAGAAGTTCCCCGCCTTCAGCAGCATGGCCCCGTCGCATCCGGGCATGAAGAACTCGACCCGCCTCCTGCCCCGCAGGGCCTGGACGGGGTCCCACCGCTTGCCGTCGAACCGGACGAGGCCGTATTTGTGCGACTCGGCCCAGATCGAGCCGTCCGAGGCGAGGCAGAACTTCCCGTCCGTGTCCCTGAGCCGGAGCACCTGCGCCGACTTGAGGGGCCGGGCGTTCTCCCCCGCCTCCTCCGCGGTCAGGGTCGCGGGGAGCAGGGCCAAAGCCGCGAAACCAAGGAGGGTGTTGCGGAAGCGCCGCACGTCAGGCCTCCTTCGCCCCGGTCCCGGGGAGAGGCGCCGCTCGCTCCTCCCAGGGACGCCTCGAACGTGAGCGTCCAGCTTAGCCGTGCGCCGCACGGCTGTCAAGCCGCCGGGCCCCGGGCGGGGCCGACCGCCGGGCAGGTCTTATCTTTCTCGCCTGTCACCACTTCCAGCCGTCCCTCGCCTCTCTCCGGATCCCGGGATTTCGCTTGATTCCGCCCGGAATCGGACCTATACTCTGAAGCCAGCGAACGGACCGCCCGGCGCTCGATCGCTGGACGGTCTTTTGCTTAGGAGGGGTGCGGTGATTCTGCGCCGCGGGACACGCGAGGTGCGCGCCGGGGCCATCGCCATCGGCGGCGGCGCGCCCGTGTCGGTCCAGTCCATGCTCAAGACCGATCCGCACGACGTGCGCGCCTCGGTCGAGCAGATCGCGCGCCTCGCCGCGCGCGGCTGCGAAATTGCGCGCATGGCCGTGCCCGACCGGAAGGCCGCGAAGGCGCTCGGCGAGATCCGGCGCGAGAGCGAGCTCCCCCTCGTCGCGGACGTCCACTTCGACCCGCGCCTCGCGCTCGCCTCGCTCGAGGCCGGCGCGGACAAGGTCCGCGTCAACCCGGGCAACACCTCCGACGAGGAGGGGCTCCGCCTCGTCGCGCGCGAGAGCGCCGCGCGCGGCGTGTCCGTGCGTATCGGCGCGAACTCCGGCTCGGTGCGCGCGCGATCCCTCGACAGGGGCCGCCCCATGCCCGAGGCCCTCGCGTCCGTCGCGCTCGATGCGGCGAAGCGCTTCGAGGACTGGGGCCAGCCGGCGCTCGTCCTCTCGGTCAAGGCCTCGTCCGTCGTCGAGACCGTGCGCGCTTACCGCCTCGCGGCCGAGGGGAACGACTACCCGCTCCACCTGGGCCTGACCGCGGCCGGCCCGGCCGACCTCGCTTCCGCCAAGAGCTTCGCCGCGATGGGCGCGCTCCTCGTCGACGGCCTCGGCGACACGGTCCGATTCAGCTACACGGGCGCGCCCGAGGCGGAGGTCGATGGCGCGTGGGCGCTCCTCGAGGCGTTAGGCCTGCGGCGTCGCTCGACCGAGGTCCTCTCGTGCCCGACCTGCGGCCGGTGCCGCCTCGACCTCGCCGCGTGCGTGGCCGAGGTGCGCGCGCGCCTCGCGGATTATCCGGCGACCGACCTCACGGTCGCCGTGATGGGGTGCGTCGTCAACGGGCCGGGCGAGGCGGCCGAGGCGGACGTGGGCCTCGCGGGCGCGCCCGAGGGGGCCGTGCTCTTCGCGAAGGGCGAGCGCGTCCGCCGCGTCGGCGAGAGCGAGATGGTGGACACGCTCCTCGCCGAGTTCGAGCGGCTGCTCTCTGAAAGAAGCACGCCATGAGGCGCTTGGCGATCCTCGGGGCGACCGGCTCGATCGGCGAGAGCGCGCTCCAGGTGGCCGCTTCGCTCGCCGGCGAGATCGAGGTCGTCGCGCTCGCCGCGAACGGGAACTGGGAGCGCCTCGCAGACGAGGCCGAGAAATTCAACGTAAGGAAGCTCGCGCTCGCGGAGGAGAGAGCGGCTCGCGCGCTCGCCGCGTCGGGCCGGTGCGCCGGATGCGAGGTCCTCGCGGGCGAGGACGCGGCCGAGCGGCTCGCCGCGGACGCGGGCAGCGATACCGTGCTCCTCGCGGTCGTGGGCGCGGCGGCGCTCGCGCCCGCGTTCGCGGCGCTGCGTGCGGGCAAGCGGCTCGCGGTCGCGAGCAAGGAGCCCATTGTGATGGCCGGCGCGGCGCTCGCGGCGGCCGCGCGCGAGGGAGGCGGCGAGATCCTTCCCGTGGACTCGGAGCACAGCGGCGTCTTCCAGTGCCTGGCCTGCGGCCGGCGCGAGGAGGTGCGGCGCATCGTACTGACGAGCTCGGGCGGCGCGTTGCGCGACTGGCCCGTCGAGAAGCTCGCTAGGGCCACGGCCGCCGACGCGCTGCGGCACCCGACCTGGTCGATGGGAAAGAAGGTCACGGTCGACAGCGCCACGCTCATGAACAAGGCGCTCGAGATCGTCGAGGCGCACCACCTCTTCGACCTGCCCGCCGGGGCGATCGAGGTCGTGATCCATCCGCAGTCGGTCGTGCACGCGCTCGTCGAGTTCGCCGACGGAAACGTCTTCGCGCAGATGGCGCCTCCCGACATGCGCCTTCCCATCCAGCACGCGCTCACCTGGCCCGAGCGCCGCGCGGCCCCCTGGCCGCGCCTGACGCTCGAGACCATGCGCCGCCTCGATTTCGCCGAGCCCGAGCGTGCGCGGTATCCCGCGCTTGCGCTCGGCTACCGCGCGCTCGCCGAGGGCGGCACGGCGGGCGCCGCGATGAACGCGGCGAACGAGGTTGCGGTGGAGCTCTTCCTCGCGGATCGCATCCCCTTCGGCCGGGTGACCGAGCTCGTGCACGAGGCCATGGACGCGATCGCGTCCGGGACGGCGGTCACGATCGAGGCGATCCTCGAGGCGGACCGGCGCGCGCGCGCGTTCGTGCGGGAGCGTGCGGCATGAACCTCTCGCTCCTCTTCGAGAGCGCGTCCGGTTGGGTCCTGATGTTCCTGGGCCTGGGCTTTCTCGTCTTCGTGCACGAGCTCGGTCACTTCCTCATGGCCGTGCGCGCGGGCGTGAACGTCGAGGTGTTCTCGGTCGGCATCGGGCCGTTCCTTCTCACGACCACGCACCGCGGCACGGTTTATGCATTGAGCATGGTCCCCTTCGGCGGGTACGTGCGCATGACCGGCCAGACCGACCTCGTCGTCGAGAGGAAGGGGCCGACGCGTCCGGACTCGTACATGGCCAAGGGGCCGGGTGCGCGTGCGTTCATCCTCGCCGCGGGCGCGGTCATGAACCTTCTCGTCGCCTACTTTCTCTTTGTGCTCGCGATCGGGGCGGGCGCGCGCTTCGTGCCGGCCGAGATCGGCCGGTTTCGCGAGAAGGACGCCCGCTACACGGAGCTGGTGAGGGCGGGCATCGCCCCAGGGGACAGGATCCTCGAGGTCGATGGCGCGCGCGTGGACCGCTTCGACTGGGACATGAGGCAACTGGTCGCCGCGCGCGCCGGGGACGAGGTCCGGCTCAAGTTGCGCCGCGCCGCCGGCGGTGAGGTCTACGAGACGACGATGCGGACGGTCCGGGACGAGGACATCGGGCTCGTCGCGCTGAATATCCCCCGGCCCACCGAGACGATCCGGTTCCACCTCGGCGTCGAGGGCATGCGCTGCATCCTCTTCCGCCCGGCCCCCCAGATCGCGGAGGAGACGCTGACCGATTTCGAGCTCCTCACGGACCTCGCGGTCCCGGACGCGCCCCGCGGGGCGGAGGGGGCGCCCCCGCCTTCGGCCCCGGGACTGGGCGTCACGCGGGACGCCCTCCAGGCGGCCCTGGAGTCGGCCGGGAGGACCGGCCGCCCGCTGCGCCTGACGCTCTTCGACGGCTCCCGGGCGCGGGCCGTGACGGCCCGCGCGAAGCCGGTCCACCTCGTCGGGATCGTGCTGAAGGATCTCGCCGTGCAGGCCGTCGTCCCCGGCAGCCCTGCGGAGGGCGCGGGGCTGAGGCCCGGCGACCGGGTCCTCTCCTTCGGCGGGGAGGCGGTGGAGAGCGACCGGGATCTGATCCGCCGGATCCGCGGGAGCGAGGGGCGGGAGTTCGAGATCGAGATCGAGTCGAAGGCGGACGGCTCCGGCTGCGCCGCGCCCGCCGTCTCGAAGCGCACGGTCCGGCTCGCCGCGCAGCACGAGGGATGGGAGCTCTCCATCCCCGGCGAGCCGCTCCAGCCCCTCGGCGAGGTCGTGCTCGTCCGCCGCTTCGTCCCCGGCTCGACGGGCCGGGAGGCGGGGCTCCGGGAGAACGACCTCATCCTGGGCCTGATCCGCCGCGGGAAGGGCCGATCGGCCCGGATCACCTGGTGGCGGCGGGGAGAGAGCCGGCGCGAGACGCGCGTGCATCTCATGGACGACGGCCCGGCGCTCGCGTTCGAGGTCGAGAAACGCGTGCCTCTCAGGGCGAACGCGTTCGCGAGGGGCGCACGCGACCTCGTCTTCTCGATCCGGATGGTCGCCTCGGTCCTGGGCGGCCTCTTCCGCGGCCGCGTGAGCAGCAGGGCCATCAGCGGCCCGCTCGGCATCGGGGTGATCACCAAGGTCTCGACCGAGTTCGGGTTCGGCAACTTTCTCTGGATTCTCGCCATGATCAGCGCGAACCTCGGGGTGATCAATCTGCTGCCGGTCCCGATCCTCGACGGGGGGCACCTCGTCTTCCTCGCCTACGAGAAGCTGCGCGGCAAGCCGGCGAGCACGCGCGTGCAGGAGTTCGCGCTCTACCTGGGCCTCGCGCTCATCCTGATGCTCGTGGCGGTTGCGATGCGCAACGACATCGCCAGTCTCTTCTTCAACCGGTAGGACGCGAGACCTATGCCGCAACGCAAGAGCGAAAAAAAACGTCCCTCCGAGAGCACCCGCCACCGGCGGCGGCGCGAGGACGAGCGGGCCGCGCGCCAGGTTGACGAGCGGCTCCAGCTCGAGAGCGGGCGCGTGCCCGACGAGATCATCGAGATCGCCGCGCACGATCTCGCCCGCAGCGAGGCACGCTCGCAGGTCCTCGCGCGCGCCAAGAAGGGGCGTACCGAGCGGTTCTACTCGGACCTCATCTATACCCTCTCGAACCTGCGCTACCCCGAGCACGAGGCGCGCCTCGTCTGGGTGAACCTCCTCGCGCACAAGACCGAGATGTCGGACCGCCTGGGCCGCAACGTGGGCATCCGCGTGGCCGCGCTCGACTTCTTCAAGAACGTCGTGGGGCGGCTCGAGGGGGTGCAGATCGTCGGCAGCGCCGAGTTCGTCCAGACCGCGCGCCTGGCGGTCACGGACGGGCTGACGGGCCTGTTCAACCACCGCTATTTCCAGGAACGGTTGCGGCGGGACCTCGCCGAGGCGCACGACCGGGGCGTGCCCCTCTCGCTCGTGATGATTGACATCGACCATTTCAAGCAGTACAATGACGCGAACGGCCACATCGCCGGCGACGTGGCGCTGCGGGAGGTCGCCGCGGTGCTGCGGCGGGCGGTCAAGAAGCGCGACCTCGTGGCCCGGTACGGCGGCGAGGAGTTCGCCATCGTGCTCTGGGGCGTGTCCAAGGGCGAGGCCGCGCGCGTGGCCGAGCGCGTGCGCCGCAGGGTCCAGGCGGTCGAGTTCCCGAACGAGCGGGTGCTCCCGCAGGGACAGCTGACCATCAGCTGCGGCGTGGCCGAGTTCCCGGCCGACGCCGCGGGCCGCGCGGAACTGGTGGGCTGCGCGGACCAAGCGCTCTACAGCGCCAAGAAGCAGGGGCGGAACCGGGTCTCGGCCTCGGCTTCGGAGCGGCGCCGGTGCGCGCGCGTGGCGGTCGAGATGTCCTTGACCTGGCGCCCGGTCGACGAGCCCGGCGCAGCGGCCCGGGAGGGCCGGGTCCGGGACCTCGGGCCGGGGGGACTCGCCTTCGCGACGGCCTCCCCGCCGAACGAGGGCGCGGTCCTGCGCCTCTCGTTCGGGCCTGAGCCCGGCGCGCTCGCCGTCGCGCTGATGGGCCGCGTGATCTGGCGGAGCGATCACGCCGAGGACGCCGCCGAGGTGGGCGTCCGGTTCGTCGGGGTCGACGGCCGCACGCGCGGCCGGATCGAGACGCTCCTACACGGCCCGGAGGGGGCCGGGGGAACTGGCGGGGCCGAGGGGTGCGCCTCGCCGAAGGGAAAGACGACGTGAGCCGGAACGACCAGGAACTCTTCGAGCTTCTCCGCCGCCGGGTGTCCAAGTCGGCGCCGGGAACCCGGCCGACCGAGCCGGTGCCCCCGGCTCCGCCGCCAGCCCCGCCCTCGCCGCCGGCCGCGCCCGAGGCGCCCCCCAGCGCTCCGCCCTCGCCCGCGGCTCCAGTGGCGACGACTCCGGCCGCGGCCCCGCGCGGGCCGGCGTACCCGTCGCCTCCGGCCTCCGCCGCGACCGCGGCCCCGGTTCCGGACGAGGTCCCGGCGCGGGCGCGGGTCGCAACGGCGAAGCTCACCGGACACAAGAGCATCTCCCTGCGCTTTGATTCCCTGGTGATCCTCTTCATCGTCGCGGTCGTCCTCTTCGTGGGCGCGTATCTCGCGGGTCGCTGGCAGGGACGGCGCCGCGGCGGCGCCCCCCCGCCGCCTCCGCCCTCGGGCGCGCCCCTGTCGCCCGAGGAGGGGGGAACCCCAGAGGCCGCGCGTCGCACCCCCCCGCCGGGGGAGACGCCGATCGGAAACGCCGCGGCCATGGAGGTAACGCGGCCCGGCCCCGCGGCCCGGGTCGACCGCTTCTCGACCGCGCCGCGCTTGCGCGCCCGGTTCGCGGTCGAGGTGATCCGCTTCCGCCGGAACGACGGGGCCGTCGCGCGGGAGCGCGTCGACGAGTTGAAGAAGAGGGGGTTCGACAGCGCCCGCTGCGTGCTCGTCGGCCGGGAGTGGATCGTATACGTGGGCCGCTTCGGCGACGTCAACGACCGCGCGGCCAGGGAACGCCGGAACGAGATCCGCAACTTCGAGCGCACGCCTGGCCATTTCCCGTACCGGAACTACGGCGAGATCGTGCGCGTGGAGGAGGGCCGATGAGCGCCCGAGCCGCCCACGCCCGGCGCGGCCTGCGCATGCGGGCCGACTGCATCCCCGAGACCCTGCGCACGGTGCTGCGCCTCGTGCGCCGCGTCTCGGACGACGACTGGATCGCCGCCAAGACCCTGAACAAGATCATGGGCGAGATGCCGCGGATCGCGCTCGACCAAAGCCCGGCCGAGTACACCTTCGCGGCCCTGCGCCGCGCCGAGAAGCTCACGGGCGCGACCGATCCCTTCGCCGAGGAGAAGGCCGCGCTGAACGCGGCCGCGCTGGACGCGGCTGCGCCGCTCGAGGCGTGGATCGCGAAGGCGAAGGACCCGCTCCAGGCCGCCGTCCGGCTCGCGCTCGCCGCGAGCGGAGACGAAGAACTCCTCCCGGCCGGGGACCTGGCCGCGCGGCTCCGGGCCGGGGCGGAGGCCGCGCCCGCCGTCGACGACTACGCCGACTTCCGCAAGGCGGTCCGCAGCGCCAAGACCGTGCTCTACGTCCTCGATAACTGCGGCGAGATCGTCCTCGACAAGCTGCTGATGGGCCGGATGAGGGGGAAGAAGGTCCGCGCGGTCGTGCGCTACGCCACGATTCTGGACGACGCCACGCGCGCGGACGCCGAGGCGGTCGCGGTGAATGACGTCGCCGAGGTCGTGGACCCGGGCGCGGACATGCTGGGCGTGGTCCTCCCGCTCGCGGCCGACGGCTTCCGCAAGCTCTTCGACGAGGCGGACCTCGTCGTCTCCAAGGGACAGGCCAACTTCGAGACGCTCTGGGGCGCCGGGCGCGAGATCTTCTTCCTCCTGCGCGCGCGCGCCCCGGTCGTGCCCGGGCACCTGGGCGTGCCCGACGGGTCGCGCGTGCTGTACCACTACGTGCCTCCGGCCGAGACGAGCATCGAGAGGCGGCCCGTTCGGGTCAAGGACAAGGGATAACCGGAACCGGAAGGGAAACGTGTCATGTCCGTTCATCGGAGTCTCAGGAGCGCCGGCAAGCTCGCCCGGCACCGCAACGTGCTCACGCGCGAGGAACGCCTCGCCAAGCTCGAGAACGAGGAGAAATGGGACGAGTCGAAGAGCATCTTCAGCCTCCCGAAGGTGCGCAACATCAAGAAGGTCGCCAAGAAGAAGAAGAAGGTGGTGGAAGAGGGCGAGGAGGGCGCCGAGGGCGTCGCGGGGGCCGAGGGCGGCCTGGCCGCGCCGGAGGCTTCGACCGCGCCCGCCGCACCGGACGCGGGCAAGGAGAAGAAGTAGCCCCATGGCCGGCGCCGCCGAACGCGCGCGCGCGCGCCTTCTCGAGGGCGCCAAGCTCCACCGGCGCGCGGCCGAGGCGCTCGCGGAGGGCGTCGCCCGCGCGGCCGAGGCGATCGCCTCGCGTCTCGCCGCGGGCGGCACGGTGTATTTCTTCGGAAACGGCGGCTCGGCTGCACAGGCCCAGCACCTCGCCGCCGAGCTCACGGGCCGCTTCGAGCGCGAGCGCGATGCGCTTCGCGCCGTCGCGCTCGGGGCGAACGCGTCCGAGGTCACCAGTCTCGCCAACGACTACGGCTACGACGAGGCCTTCGCGCGACCCCTGCGGGCGCTCCTGGGGCGCGGCGACGCGGCCGTGGGGCTCTCCGGAAGCGGCGGCTCGGCGAACGTGGCCCGCGCGCTGACGGAGGCGCGCGAACGCGGCGCGCTGGCCGTGGCCTTCACCGGGAGCGCGCACGGCGAGGGAGGGGGGCCGGTGGGCGAGGCGGCCGAGATCGCCCTCGTCGTCCCTGCGACCCGCATCGCGCAGGTCCAGGAGATCCACCTCGCGTTCGGACACGCGCTCTGCTCGCTTCTCGAGGACGCTCTCTGCCCAGATACCGGATCGGAATGACGCTCCTCCTGCTAGGCGTGGATATCGGCGGCACCAAGACCCTCCTCGCGCTCGGCCGCTCGCCGGTGGACGTGCTCGGCCGCGTCCGGTTCCCCACCGCGGGGCCCGAGGAGACCCTCGATCGAGTGGAGCGCGAGGCGAGTGCGCTGCTCGCCGCTGCCGACTGCCGCGCGCCCGCGGCCGTGGGCATCGCCTGCGGCGGACCGCTGGACGCCGAACTCGGCCTCGTGCTCTCGCCGCCGAACCTGCCCGGCTGGGACCGCGTCCCGGTCGTGGAGAGGCTCTCCCGCGCGTTCGGCGCGCCCGCGCGCCTCGAGAACGACGCGAACGCCGGGGCGCTCGCCGAACACCGCTACGGCGCGGGCCGGGGGACTCGCGACTTCGTCTTCGTCACCTGCGGCACCGGGCTGGGGGCCGGGCTCGTCCTGGGCGGACGGCTCCACCGTGGCGTGGCGGATCTCGCGGGCGAGATCGGGCACGTGCGGCTCGCGCCCGACGGGCCGGAGCACTACGGCAAGCGCGGCTCGGCCGAGGGCTTTGCCTCGGGCGCGGGGCTCGCGCTCGCGGCGCGCGCCCGGCGATCGGAAGCGGCCGAGCGGGGAAGCCCGCTCGCCGGGCTCCCGGAGGTAGAGGTCACCGCAGCCGCGGTCGGCGGGGCCGCGGCAGCGGGCGACGCCCTCGCGCGCGAACTCGTGACCGCCTGCGGCGAGGCCCTGGGCCGCGCGCTCGCGGTCCTCGTCGATGTTCTGAACCCGGAGTGCATCGCGGTCGGCGGGCTGGGTCTTTATTTGGGCGAGGCGCTGCTCGCTCCCGCGCGCGAGGCGCTGCGCGCCGAGGCGCTTCCCGCCGCGGCCGCCGCGTGCCGCCTCGTGCCGGCCGCGCTGGGGGGCGCCCTCGGCGAGGTGCAGGCCCTGTGCGTCGCCGAGGCGGCGCTCGAGAGCCGAGGAGGAAGCCGATGATCTCGAAGCGCGCGCGCAGCGTCAAAGCCTCGGGCATCCGCAGGGTCTTCGACCTTGCGGCCAAAATCAAGGACCCCATCGACCTCTCCATCGGCCAGCCCGACTACGACGTGCCAGACGACCTCAAGCGTGCGCTCCGTGAGGCGGTCGCCGCGGGGCGGAACCGGTACGCGCCCACGGTGGGGATCGCCCAGCTGCGCGAGGCGATCGCCGCCCGCACGTGCGAGACGCGCGGCTGGGAGCCCGAGGCCGTGCTCGTGACGAGCGGGGTCTCCGGCGCGCTCACGCTCGCGTTCCTCGCGCTTCTCGACCCGGGCGACGAGATCCTCGTGCCGGACCCCTACTTCGTGAGCTACAAGCAGCTCGCGCACGTGGCCGGCGCGCGGCCCGTTTTCGTCGACACCTATCCCGATTTTCGCCTCCGGCCGGAGGCGCTCGAGCGCGCGATCACGCCGCGCACGAGGGCGATCATGGTCAACTCGCCGGCGAACCCCACCGGCGCGCTCCTCGCGCGCGAGGAGCTCCTCGCCGCGGTCAAGGTCGCGCGGAGGCACGACCTCGTCGTCGTCGCGGACGAGATCTACGAGGACTTTGTCTACGACGGCGCGTTCGCGACCACGGGCGGCATGGATGACAAAGTCCTCGTGCTCTCGGGATTCAGCAAGGGCCACGCCATGACCGGCTGGCGCGTGGGGTTCGCGCTCGGGCCGGGGGAGATCATCGACGCGATGGCGCGGCTTCAGCAGTTCACGTTCGTCTGCGCGCCCACGCCCGCGCAGGTCGCGGCAGCGCGCGCGTTTGAGCTCGACACGGCCCCGCGGCGCGAGGAGTACCGCGCCAAGCGGGATCTCGCCTGCGAATTGCTCTCGGAGCGGTTCCGCTTCACGCGGCCGGAGGGCGCGTTTTATCTCTTTCCCGAGGCGCCGGGCGGCTCGGGCGAGCGTTTTTGCGAGAAGGCGATTCAATCGGGCGTGCTCGTCATCCCGGGGGGCGTCTTCAGCGAGCGCGACACGCACTTCCGCATCTCGTACGCGGCGAGCGGAGATACGCTCCGCCGCGGCGCCGAGGCGCTCAACCGCCTCGCCGGGGAGCTTGAATAGGCGCGGCCTTCCTTACTTTCCGAAGCAGAGTATCTTTCCATCTTTAGTGGACATATACAGCCGGCCGTTCGCCGCGATGAGGCCGTCGGGCACGGGCAGGGCATCGGTTTTCATCTCATTCAGCTTCTTTCCGTCCTTCGCCGAGAAGGCCAGGAGTCGTCCGCCGAGCTTCCCGTCAAACGCGGCCCAGTGGTCCTTCGGACCGGTCACGTCCGGCGGGCCGGCCGCGAAGAGGAGGTCACCGGCCTTGACCAGCCCGCGCATCCGCACGGGTACGGTGATGGACCAGATCTTCTTCCGCCCCTGGGCGGCAAAGAGATCATAGCCCTCCTCCCCGACCACCTGGAGGTTGTTCTTCCCGTTCTTGGCGGCCACGCCATAGGTGGTCTGGCCGTCCAGGACCAAGATCTCTCCCTGCACGTCGCCCCGGAACCACGACTTTCTTCCATGGATCCACGTGGGGTTAAGGAGAAGCATGTCAGTCTGGAGAGCGTCCTTATCCTCCCTGCCGCTGCTCACCTGCTTTCCCGTCTTGAGGTCGAACTTGATCTTCCCCGCCCAGACCTGCACGGTCGTCGGGCCCTTCACCGGAACGTCGCAGGGGGCCGTCCCCTCCGCGCGCGTGTTCCAGAGGACCTTCCCCGTCCTCGGCTCGGCCGCATAGACGAAGAAGCCGCCGTCGAGGTGCGTGTGTCGGCCCGCCGTGAAATAGGCGGTGCCCCCGGTCACCATCACGCTCCCGTAGACGGGCCAAGCCGATTCGAGGCGCTCGAGCGCGATCATGCGCCGCTCCTCGGGCGCGGCGCGGAAGCGCCAGACAAGCTTGCCATCGGATGCATTGAGGCAGTAGACCCAGCCATCGCGCGAGCCGAAGAGGCAGAGCCCTTCGTGGATCGTGGGCGGCGTGTCCACCGGGCCGCCGAGCGCGTAGGTCCATCGTTTCTCGCCGGTCGTCGCGTCGAGCGCGCAGACCTGCTGGCCGTCGCGCGAGGCGACGAAGACCATGCCGCCGGCCGCGGACGCGGGCGTGATCTTTCCACCAAGCTTTTTCTCCCAGAGGAGCTTGACCTCGGCGGGCACCTTCGTGGGTGAGCTCCCACTGCGCTCCGCGTCGTGGCGCCAGGCCGGCCAGTCCTCCGGACCGGGCTTGATCGAGGCCGGGCCGGACGGGCCCTTCTCCAGGCGCGCCGCGTCGAGGATGTTCTCCACCGGCGGCAGCGGCGTGGCCGCGGCGTTCGTGCCGCCTCCCTCGGCCTTGACGGGGTCGGGCAAGGGCGTCGCCGATGGCGCGAGCCCCATGACACCGCTGAGCATCGGATAGCACCGGCAATCGACCGGCCAGGTATAGACGAGGCCGTTGGCCGGCATGGCGCTGAACCTGCAGGTCCTGCGCGAGCTGCGGATGTGCCAGTTCCGGCCGGTCTCGCGCTCGACGTAGTCGTGCCTCCCGTAGATATGATAGCGCTCGGTCACGGGCTGGGCCGCAGTGGCGCAGACGCCCTTGCCGCTCCGGAACTCGACGCGCTTCTTCTCCTCGCCGGTCTTGAGGTCGATCGCGACGAGGGGCCCTTTCGAGCTTCGCCCCGTGGACTCGGGGATCCAGACGAGCCCACCCGCGACGTACGGAATGCCCTGTCCTCCCTTGTGCGTCCAGAGAAGCGCGCCGTCCTTGGCCGAGAGTCCGTGGTGCACGCCGCGCCCGCCCCGGCAGACCAGCACCTCGGAGGCGTAGCTGTAGACCTTCAGCGCTCTCCCCACCTCCTTGGAGTGGTCCTTCTGCCAGATCCGGTCTCCGGTTCCCGCGTCGAGGCACGTGACGAGGCTCCTGTTTCCGTCCTGCACGAAGATGCGCCCCTCGCCGGCGGTGAGCCTGCCCGCGATCTTGACGCTCCACTTCTTCCGGCCGGTCTTCGGGTCGAGCGAGGAGAGTCGCCCGCCCTGCGACACCAGCAGGGCGTCCTCCAGGAGCAAGAGATCGCCCCGGCCCAGGGTCAGGGACTTGTCTCCCGTCCAGACGGTCTCGCCGGTTGCGGCGTCCAGGGCCACGACGGGTCCGCCCGGATCGAGCGTTGCATAGACCCGCTCGCCGTCTGCGGCGAGTTGGCTGCGATGATGCGTGCCGTAGAGGGAAACTATCGCCCCCGTGCCGGGCGCCGACTGCTTCCGCTTCCAGAGGAGGAGGCCGTTGTAGGCGTCGCGGGCCACGAGAGATACACAGGGCGGGCCGGCCACCAATCGAGGCGCATCATCGTACGGATAGAAGAGGCGCCCGTTTGCGGAGACGGCGCAGGTGTTCGAGGCCCCGTGAGATCGGGTCATCAGCGGCCGGGCGAGCCATCGCAGGCGCGCGGGCGGACCGGCCAGCTGGTCCCGCGAGACCGGATTGCGGCCCGGTCCGTGCGCCCATTGTGGCCACTCGTCCATCTCCGGCGGGCGGGGCTTCACGGCGCGGGTCCAGCCGGCGAGCCCGGTCGCGGCGGCCACGTCTTTGAACCCAGCGGCCTTGAGCTTCGCCTCGAGACCGCCGCCCGCGGCCATGAGCACGCCGTTCGGTGCGAGCACGCGGAAGACCTCCTCCGCGGAGAGGCCGTCCGCCTTCTCGGCCACGACGAGGTTCACGAGGTTTTCTGTATAAGGCAGCTTCGCGAGCGCGCCGCACTCGACCGAGACCCGGCCGTACACGTCCCTTTCGAGAATCGCCGCCCGCGCCGCCGCGACCCTTCCCACGTCCGGATCGAGGCCGTGAACGAGGAACTGGTCGCCCTGCGCGAGCGCCGCGGTCAGCGCTCCGTCGCCCGCGCCCAAGTGGACGCAGAGGCCGGCCCGCACGCCGGAGGCCTTCACGAGCCGGCCGGCGAGCTCCTCGACCTCGCCGGCGCGGACCGGCGCGGCGAGTACGCACGTCGCGAGAAGGGTCGCACGGGTCAGGCTGCGCATGGCCGCTCCTGCTCAGAAGGCTTTATCCACCCCATTATACTATACGCCGACGCATCGGCGCCGCCACAATCTAGCCGGCGCTAGACTGTCCGACACATGGTTTGTTCCGATACAATCCTGGGGAGGCGGAGCCGGTGACCCACCATTGTCACGTATCAAAGAATATTCAAGAAAAAATCGGCGATCCCGCCGAGCGCATGAGGAGGCTCAGGATCGGGGGCGTGCGTGCGTCCTGCCGGCCACGTACCGGCCCTTGATCCGGACGAGAGGCGCCTTCCGGCGCCGCAGCTTCCGGTCCCGGATGAGCCGCAGCATGTGGTCGGCCGCTGCCGCCCCCAGCTCGGCGCCATAGAACCGGACGGCGGTCACGGCGCTCGCCGCGGCCGCGCCCTCGAACGCGACGATCGTTAGGTCCCGCGGGATGGACAGCTTGCGCGCGCGGGCCGCGGCTTCGACCTCGGCGTATCGGCCGGCGTGGGGGACCAGGATCGCAGTCGGACGCCGTCCGTCCGTCCGTCGGAGCAGCCGGCTTACCTGCGCCCCCACGTCGCACCGGCTGGAGCGGCGCGGCAGGTGGATCTCGGCCGGGGCGAGGGTCCCCAGCCTCTTCATCTCGGCGAGGAAGCCCTCGCGCCGCTCGCTCCACGGCCGGCTGCGCTCTCGAGCGGGCCTCCCCGGGGACTCGAAGATCGCGGCGATGCGCCGGTGCCCCAGCCGGTGAAGGCGCCGCGCCAGGAGCGCGCCCGCGCCGACGTTGTCGAAGCAGAAGGACGTGATGCTGTCTCCGGAGGCGTCGAAGTCGATGGCCACCATCGGTCGGGCGAGCGACTTCAGGGACGCGAGCACCCCCTTCGAGTGGGCGTCGAGAAGGAACACCCCCAGGTTGATTCTCGAGGCGAAGTGGTCGGCGGAACTCTTGCCTCCGGCGCGTCGCCAGTTCCGCGTCGCCTGCATCAGGTTGATTCCCGTGTGCGAGAGCGCCCTCAGGATGCCGTGAATCACCTCGGCGTTGGAGAGGGAGCCCCTCGCATCCGCGGGGCCCCCATACGACAGCCCGATCTGCTTGCCGGCGAACCGGATCCATGGCAGATGCGGCTGCTTCGCCACGAACGCGCCGCGCGCGGAGCGGCGGATGATGAGCTTCTGTTTCTCCAGGCGGGCGAGGGCCGCGCGGACCGTGCGGCGGCTGACTCCGTACGCATCGACCAGGGTGCCTTCGGTGGGCAGGCGCGTGCCGGCCGCCCGGCCGGCGACGCAGTCCTCGTGGATGCGCTCGCTGACCGACTCGGATAGCCGCGGAGGACGGCCGATCTGTCGTTTCTCGATTCTCGGCATGGTCCTATCCCCTGCCGAGTTTGACAGCCCCCGCGCTCGGCCGAGCGACCATCTTGCCTTTCATTTCCCTCCGCGTCAAGCCGATCCGGCCGCCACCGGCGAGCGCGCTAGAGCCGCGCGAGTTCTTTCCTCGCTGTCGCCGCGAGCTCCGTCTTCGGGTGCTCGTCGACGATCCTCTGGAGGTACTCGCGCGCCTTGTCCCTGCGGCCCGCGCGCTTGTAGCTCATGGCGAGCGAGTACCACCCGCGGCAGACCGACTCGGGCGAGGGCGCGCTCCGCGGGGCGACCGGGGCCGGCGCGGGTGCGGGGCTCTCCGTCTTTGGAGCGGTCGGATCCGGCGCGCTCGCGGTCGGCTTCGGCGCCTGAGCCGATGCCGTCCCGTCGAGGCCGAGCGTCTCTTCGGCTTCATACGAGAGATTCACCTTGAGGACGCGCCGGTTGCCCGGGTCGTAGGCCCAGAGCGCGCGGTCGGTCGCCGAGACCGCCCGCACCCAGGTGAAGCCGATCTCCGGCTCGGGCACGAGGCTCTCCGGCCCCTGGCTGTCCGCGTTACCGTACTTGCCGATGCGCAGGACCTTGTTGCCGTTGGTGTCGAGGACCATTACCGAGGAGACGTGCGCCTGCGGCAGCCAGCTCCGGCCGAAGGGGTCGACGTCGAACATCGAGTGGCAGCAGGTGCAGGCCGAGCCGCCCAAGGGCGAGATTCCGCCGAAGGCCCAGACCGCTTTCTCCGCGATGCGCCCGCCGCCCGCGCGGAAGGTCGGGAGCTTCACCCCCGCCCCGTCCTCCTTGATGCTCTTGAAGGAGCCGACCGGGAACGGGCCGCCCGGGAACTTGACGATCGAGCCGGCGGGGACCATCTGGCCCCAGCCGGGCCGTCCCTTGGGCATCTCGGCCAGTCCGTCATAGAGCGGCTGTCCCTCCGGCAGGGTGTCCTTCACGCCCTTGTAGACGTTCCCCCACCGGTCCACGCCCAGGCCGTGGTTGCAGGGCATGCCGGGCATGGCGTTCGCGTTCTTGACCTCGCCGTCCGGGTTGAAGATCGCGAGAAGCTGTTGCTTCTCCTTCCACTCCTTGCAGTGCTTCGCAGCCCACGTCGGTTCCACGTACTGGATGTGCACGTAGATGTCGCCCGTGCCCGGCGAGACGGCGAAGCCCTTCTGCTGCACGTTGCTGCCCTTGGTGCCGTAGGTGGCGATGGCCTTGATGGGCTGCGGGTACTTGTTGAGGTAGGTCGGCAGGTCGTAGTAGCCCTTCTTGGGCGCCTCGCCCTTGGGGAAGTCCACCACCTTGCCGTCGCGCGTGAAGCGCACGACGAGCCTGCCGTAGGAGCCCACGCGCGCGTAGACGAGGCCGTCGGGCCCCACGTCCATCTGCTCGCTGCCGATCTCGGGCCAGGTCTCGTCGCGCTTTCCGGTCTTCCCGTCGTAGCGCGCCGTTCCCGAGCTACAGACGTGGCCGCCCTTCCAGGTCACGTACGCCTCGTCGCGGAACGGATCGGCGGTGATGCGCGGCTGGGACGCGTAGGTCGCCTCGGGCGCGCTCGAGGCCGCGGCGATCTTGCCCGGGCCCTCGGTCAGCTTGGCCGGGCCGGGCCCGGCGGTCTTCGTAAAGCTGCCGTCCACGCCGATGGCGAAGTGGTCGGTCGTCCCCCTTTTGCTGTAGGAGGGGGTCGTCCAGATGACGCACTTCTTGGCCGGGTCCGCCGACCAGGAGTGGCCCCGCGTCCCGAAGCTGTGAAAGTTGTGCCGCCAGCCGCGGCCGATCGTGACCGGCACCGACTCGTCCCCGTAGATCGTCTTGATGAAGGTGAAGGCGGTCAGCTTCTCCCTGGGCGTGTCCGCCGCGTGCGGGGCGAGCGTCTTGAGGTACTTGCCGTCCTTGCCGTAAAGACGCACTTGGTCGTTGCCCACCACGCAGGTCGTGCCGTCGCCGAAGACGACGTGCTGGGCCTTCTCGCGCTTCCCGATCCAGGCCTGCGGGTCCCACGCGACGACGCGCTCGAAGCTCGCCTTGAGGCCGAGAGAGACCTTGATCTTCGTCCCGGCCGGCACGGGCTTGCCCGTGTCGGTTTTGCCGTCCCACTCGATCTTCTGCGAGAGCGAGTTCTGCTGAAACGGATACGGCGCATTTTTGCCGAGCACGCCGCTGGCGACGTGCGCGACCACGCGGCCGTCGGGCGCGACCGCGCTCACGGTCGCGTCGCACCTGCCCTTTGAGGCGAAGGTGATGACGTACTTCTCGCCCTGCTTGGCGACCTTCGGCTTCTGCGTGAATTCAAAGACCTCCTCGCGCGTCTCGCGACCCGCGACCGGGTTCGCCGGCGCGGGCTCGATATTCGCCGCGCCGAACAGGCCCGTCGAGACCGCGACCGCGCCCGCAACCGTACTCGCGACAATCACGCTGACGACGGCTTTCATGGCGATTCCTCCCTTGACGGCCGCGGTCGTGGCGGCGGCGGCGGTGGTCTTGCCTGCGGTCGCGGCGCCCGTGGTCACGGTCGCGGCGAGGCTTGACGTCAGATGCGCGGGCGGGGCGAGGTTCCCGAACCCCGCGAGCGCCGGCCCGATCGCGAGCGCGCCGAAGCCGCCCGCCTCGAGCGCGCGGCGCAGAGAGCGCAGTCCGTTTCGCATGCGCTTGGAGACGGTCGTCTGCGGTATCGAGAGGATGCCCGCGATTTCGCGCTGGCGGAAGCCGTGGACGCTCGCGAGCATCACGGCAAGGCGCTCCTCGTCGGGCAGCGCGCCGAGCGCGCCGCGCACGGCCGCGGCCGACTCCTTCCGCACGGCCGCCTCGTCGGGCGCTTCCCAGCCCGGTTCCCTCGGATTCATGGCCACCGCCTCCTCCCTTCGGGCGCGCCGCTTCTCGCCGCGCATGAGCTCCATGGCCGTGCGCGCGACGACGCTCGCGAGCCACGCGCGCGCGCTTCCGAGCCCGGGCCGCCAGGAAGCGGCCCCGCGCAGCGCGCGCAGCCAGGCCTCCTGGACCGCGTCCTTGGCGAGCTCCTCGCGCCGCGTGACGCCGAGCGCGAGCCCCCACGCGAGCGAGGCGTGCCGGGCGAGGAGCTCCTCCATCGCGTCCGCATCGCGCTCGCGGGCGAACGCGGCCAGGAGTTCTTCATCGCTTCGCTTGCGGCTCGGCACCGGCTGTCTCCTACCCGTCAGGAACAAGGCCGCGGCCGTTCATTTGAACACGCCGCGAGAGAGAAACTTTCCGGGGGACTCATAACCTCAAGACCCCGCCACGGTTATGCTACCACGGCGGGGCCGGGAAGGCAAATATGTGCAATGGCGCGCGCGCTACTTCAGCATCCGGAAGCCGATCTTGATCGGCACGTCACCCGTCGCCGGATGCTTTTCGTAGGCGATGAGCGTCGTGCCCTTGCCGTCGGAGGCCACCGCCGCGTAGCAGGCCGGCGTGGGCTGGCTTCCGGCCACGGCCAGCGTCTCACCGACGGGCTCGCCCGCGGGCGATATGCGCGCCGCGTGCACGGCGTAGTGGGGCCGCGCCTTGGTGCCCCTGCCGGCGGTCATGAACTCGTACCAGACCCCGACGAACGACGCGCCGTCCCAGGCGACGTCTGTCTCGTGTGGGCGGTGGGACTTGCCGGCGAGGAAGAGCCGCTTCTTCAGCGCCCCGTCGGCGCCCAGGACCGCCGCCGTCGATTTTCCGCCGGTGTTGCCCCGGGATATGGGCGCGCTGGTCCGCCACGCGGCCATATAACCCTTCGGCGAGGCCGCCAGCGAGACCGGGTTGGACGGCCCGCCGGGCCCGTGTCCCCGGGTGTCGACATCTTTGTAGGCGACGCTTCCGGCAGGTTTTCCGTCGGAGACGAAGACGCCGCCGGCATCGGCCCTCCGGCCGTGCCCGCCGGCCCACACGACGAAGCTGCGCCCCTCGCCGGTCGAGGCCACCGCGGGAGTATAGCGCTGGTGTTTGGCCCCGTTGGCCGCGGCCAGCTTCACCCCGCCGGGATCGAGCGCTTTGCCCTCGGCGCTCACCCGCCCGCCGTAAACTTCGTAGAAGCTGCCGCTGCGGAAGTCCTGCCAGACCACGACGAAAGCCTTTCCGTCCCAGGCCACGCGCGGGTTGGCCTGGTTGCCCTTGCCGCCGCAGACCAGGATGCCGTCCGCGTCGAGCACCTTACCGTCAGGCGTGACGCGCGCGGCGTAGGTGTCGTAATCCTTTCCATTCCGCAGGTCCTGCCAGACGACCAGAAAGTTCTTGCCATCGGAGGCAACGCGTGGCCGCTCCTGGAGGTCGGCGGCGGCACTCACCACCAGCGGCTTCTCGTCGAGCGGCTTGCCGGATTTATCGACGCGGCAGGCCACCAGGTCGCCGGTGAAGGTCAGTCCCTCGCGGATGTCGCCGGGTCCGATCCGCCCAGCCTGCCAGGCTACGAGGAAGGTGCCGTCGCCGAAAGCGGCCGCGGGCATGTAGGCATCGCGGCCGTCGTGGACCGGGAGCAGCACCTCGGGGGAGAGCCCCTCGCCGGCCCTGAGACCCGGGGCCGTCAGGATCACGATCAGCAGCGACAGCGTTGTCATCGCTCGCATCGTCCCGGCTCCTCTCTACTTCAGTCTTCTGTTCGTGAAGACGTGCGCGCCCGTCCAGTGAGGGCAGGTCGACATGAGGCCGCCGTCGGGCAGGACCTTGAGCCCCCTCACCCCCGTGCCCACGGCCCCGGTCTCACCCGGCCCGATGAAGCGAAATACCTTCTTCTCCTTGTCGGTGGCGAAGACCCATATCTCCTTCTTGTCTAAGTCGAGTCGGAAGAAGGTCGAGGTGTCGACGCGAGAGGTGTAGAGGAAACGGCGCGTGGGGTCGTCCGGGCCGAAGTAGACCGAGCCCTCGTTGTAGAGCTTGGTGCCCTTGAAGGGCCCCGGCAGGCAGCCACCGATCCCGCCGCCCGAGGGTTTCGGGCGCACGGACTCTCCCTCTTTGGGGATGGCCAGGACGCCGTGGAAGGATCCGTCCTTCAGGTCCCAGTACCATATGTAGTACTTCTTGGCCTTGAACCTGGTGGCGTAGAGGCGGTTGTTGACCGTATCCAGCGCGGTCGACCAGCTCAACGCGTAGCTGATCTGCTCGCTGCCGGGGTCGAGCTTGAGAGTGCGGATCACCTTGCCCTGCCCGGTGTCCATGATCAGCAGCGTCCCTCCGACCATGAGCGTGTAGAGGTTCCCCTCGTCGTCCGGGGCCATATTGATTACGGTGCCCTTCGGAAGACTCACAGTGCTGGCACGCTGCTCCTTGAGGTCAAGCCGGCGAAGCACCTTTCCGTAGTACGGCTCGGTGAAGTAGACGAAGCGCCCGTCAGGCGAGCGCGCGCCGGTGCTGCGGCTTCCGTAGCTCCACCCGCCGAAGCGTGCGCGGCTGAAGGGGCCGTCCAGGTACCCGGCCGCACCGCCAGCGACCACGTGGACCCGCTCGATCTTCGGGTCGTGGCTGTAGATCGCCGGCTGGTTGCCGGCATCGGGACCGAAGAGTCGCGAGAAGCCCGAGCCCCAGTAGCGCATGATCTCGCGCCGGGGACCCTGGAGGTGGCCCAGGAGACCGGAGCCGCCGATGCACTTCTTCTCCGTGGACCACTGGACGTCCGGGTGCCAGATGGGGACGGAGAACTTCGGCTTCTCGGCGGGGAGTTCTCCGCCGCCGCCGCCGCCGGGCGGTCCGCCGCCGACCACCGCCACCCCGGCCGCCACTGCGCCGGCGAGCACGACTCCTGCGACGAGCTTCATCGCGATTCCTCCCTTCAGGATCACGGACGTTCCGGCCGCGGCGGCCTTCGACCCCGCCGCGGTCAGCTTCGGCACCGAGGCCACGAGGCCCGGCGGCGCGACCGGGGCCGGCGCCATGCTGAGCCCCAGGGCGAGCGCGCCCGGCGCGAGCGCGAGCCCCGCGCCGGCGAGCCGCCGCCGCAGCTTCTCGAGCCC
>Ga0272441_10005420_pt1 | contig 22172 bp, 15 predicted proteins | sample SSMProp6N_FD_193582 | JGI IMG/M metagenome (GOLD analysis project Ga0272441, IMG submission 193582) | Marine sediment archaeal communities from Little Sippewissett salt marsh, Falmouth, MA, United States - SSM-Prop-6N | ecosystem: Environmental > Aquatic > Marine > Wetlands > Sediment ... | reverse complement strand
TCTTCGATGCCGATGGCAAGGTCAAGGACGACGAGATCAGCCAGATCGTAGCCGGTGTTGATGATCCCACCAAGCTGGAATGGGAAGCCCCCATCAAGAATCAGCAGCAGCACCTGATCCTTATGTATGGTCCCAATGTAAACCTGGGCAATATTCCTCCCGAGGACATTCTTGCTCTTGAGGCACTGCGATGCGGTCTCAGGGGAGACACCCTGAAGAAGGCATGGGAAGCCAACAAAGACTGGGTAAAATAGCAGTCATTAGTAGTACGTAACGTTATGTCTGCCCCTGATATACGATAATCGTGTGTCAGGGGCAGAAATGTATAGACGTCTCTGCATGGTTCAGCTCCGGTATTCCCTGGGATATCGAGAGCCTGGTTTCTTGCCATCGCCGTGAGTGCGAGTATCAACGCGTTCCTTTCCTGCTTTTGTATCTCTGTGAAAACGGCAATCCTCAAGGAGCAGATCTGGCATGAAAAGGGCATCATGCTCTTGCCCGCCGGATAGGACTCAATAATAAAAATTCCTCCAATAACATACAAACACTTGACAGTCCCCAGAGAGTATTATAGGAATCGTTCCTCAGTACGAGGAGGGAAAGCATCAAAATTTAGAGTGGATATCGGATGCGGAAGCAGTGGAACAGGTTGCTATTGGTATTTCAAACAGTGTCGGTTGTCTGGATGTGATGAGCCAGACAGCAGACAGAACAATGGAAGGATCTGACATGAGAATATGTAGCGAATCAACAAAATTAATGCCTTTAAAGGAAGCGGTAGCGTCGTACATCACGGAAGGATGTCATATCGGATTCGGCGGGTTTTCCCTCTGTCGCAATGCTATGGCGGTATCACATGAGATCATCCGGCAGGGGATCGGCAATCTCCATATTTCCAGCGTTAATCCGGCCTTTGCCGTGGACATATTGATAGGCGCGGGTCTGGTTTCGGTTGTAGAATCGGGCTGTCTGAATATGGAACGGATAGGACTGCCCCGCAATTTCTGCAGGGCTCTGGAACAGGGGCAGATCAAATCGGAAGATTATGAACATCTGGGGATGACATTGCGATATCTGGCAGGTTCTCTTGGCCTGACCTTTATACCCACCAGATCTTCGCTGGGGTCTGATATCACGAAGTTAAAGATGATGCCCAACAAGAAACTGGATGAAGGCACCTGTCCCTTTACCGGCAAAAAATATGTGTTGCTGCCTTCATGTACGCCCGATGTGGCCGTCATTCACGTCACCAGGGCTGATGAACAGGGCAACTCGCATATCGATGGATCGATCTTCTCAGATGAATATATTGCCAAGGCCTCGCAGAAGATCGTTATAGTGGCCGAGAAGATCGTGCCCACGGAAGACATACGAAGAAATCCCCAGGATACGGTGATCCCTGCATACCGCGTAAACGCCGTGGTACATCAGCCCCACGGGGCCTATCCCACGTCCGTGCCCGGGTTATACGACTATGATTACAAGGCGCTGCAGGACTATCAGGCACATGCCCGAAAGGCCGAGACCTTTAAGGAGTACATCGATAAGACGGTTCACGGCGTCGATAGCTTTGAGGAATATCTGGACAGCGCGGTCCCGCTGGGGCGGGTGCACAAGATCGCCTGTGATCCGCGGCTGGGGTACTCTCCCTGGGTTGCCGAACTGGTCACTAACGGCGGACGCGCCGCAAACATACAGAATCGGGAAGGGTATACCAAGAATGAGATGATGATCGTGGCGGCGGCACGCCAGTTCAGAGATGGTGAGGTTGCCATCATCGGAACCGGTCTGCCCATGGCGGCCTGTACACTGGCCATGTCCACCCATGCCCCCAATCTCGAGTACATCGTCGAGACAGGGATAGGTGATGTCGATCCTCCCCATGCCTGTCTCTCTGTTGCCGATACCCGGCTGCTGGGGGCCGCTCAACCCACCTTTGTTCGTAACATACTGGAGTCACTTGGATTTCTTTTGAGCCGAGGTCTGGCCGATGTAGGGTTCCTGGGTGGTGCCCAGATCGACATGTATGGAAACCTGAACGCAACGTCCACGGGAGACTACTTCAAACCCGACAAGCGCTTTCCGGGAAGCGGCGGTGCCAATGCAATCGCCTCCTGTGCCCAGCGGGGGCTGACGATTATCAAACATGAACGCCGTCGTTTTGTGGAGAAGGTGGAATATATCACCAGCCCCGGTTTCCTCAGTGGCGGTAATTCCCGCATGGAAGCCGGACTGGGCGGACACGGACCGGACCGTGTGATCACCGATCTGGCGATTATGGACTTTGAACCGGAAAGCAAACGCATGCGAGTCGTTTCTCTGCATCCGGGCGTCACTCGTGACATGGTACAGGACGCCACCGGTTTTGAGCTGTTGTTTGTCGATGATCTGATCGAAACACCGCCGCCGAGTGAACATGAGTTATCCGTTCTTCGGGAACGCATCGGGCCGGTATATCTCGGGTAACGACAGGAGATTCCCGACCGTTGAAAAACGTATGAATACCTGCTGTTAATACGCCGGTCTGTCCGGTTGTATAGTGCAGGCACTGAACAGTGATTGCATACCCCGCTCCGTGGGGCGGGGTATGCAATCGATCAACACAACAAACGCTATACCCCATTGCGGGACCGCCCCGCACAGGGAATACATTCCCGTACAGAAATCGTCTTTCCATAACAAGCAGCCACTGCTGTCCCTTGCAGGGTTCCGGAAACCCTTCATTCCTTACACGTCAATGAGTCATTGCCGGATATGCGTTCCGGTCGTAGTCGATGCAGGTGTTGTTAAATCATTGAATGCGGCGTAACTATGACATATAGTTATTGATTAAATGAAAATATTTAAAAATTATTCTTGACATAGTTTCATTGTAATGTTAGCAAAAAGTACAAAAAGTAGTATTGCTCACAGGCATAGAGGTAGTTGTTTTATCGATAAACCGAATAATCCATTACAAGTGCAAGCTCGGTGTATGTGATAGGGTGGAACCAGTTCAGTGTGGGATTTGAGTTGTTCAAGCAGTGTGAAATCGGCGGTAAAAGGCTCTATGAGGGCAGTTAAACATGACAGGGATAAACCCTGCTATCGAGTATGGCCGGATGTTATTCCACACTCCATCGACGCAGACAAGAACCAGGCCTTCTGCGTACAGAAGCTTTCATCATTGAGATTCCCAGTTGTAATTGACGTACGGAACGAACGTGCAGTTCCTTTACCGGCAGGGTATTATGCAGTCCAGTGAAGGATGAAGAAGCGGTGAAACTGGTAATATAGTAACCGGTTACAATATACAAAGGAATGGAAAAGGGTATGAAAAACTGTCATGGAAGAGGTCCACCGATATGTAGAGGAAACGGCAGAAGTCCTCCGGGAGTGCTTACCGACCGGTAGAACGAGACGCCCTGTTTTGTAGTAGCATCACGACATTTTCATTCCCGCTATGAAGTGTGGATACTCTTTCCATAACAGAAACTTGAAGAAGGGAGTACATCATGAAAAAAAGATTTTCAGTTCTAACGGTAATATCAGTTCTGGTAGTGGCCTTTGCCGTCATGGGTTTTGCCACAACAGCGGCGGCAGGCGAATATCCCGACGCGCCCGTCCGTTTGACGGTGCCCTATAATCCGGGCGGCGCCACTGACTTTCAGGCGCGTATCGTGACCATGAGGGCCCAGATTCATCTGGGTCAGCCCATGGTAGTTATCAACAGACCGGGCGCCGGCGGTCTGATAGGATGGAACTGGGTCGTAACGACTGCCAAGAAGGATGGCTATGATCTCTATTCCTACAACCTGCCCCACTTTATTGCCCAGTCCATCGCCTTTCCCGACAAGGCAAAGTACAACATCAGAAACTTCGAACCCATAGGAAACTGGGGAAATGATCCGGCAGCCTTTATTGTCGGCAAGGACAGCCCCTTCAATTCGGCCAAGGATGTTATCGAATTTGCCAAGAAGAACCCCGGCAAGGTCACCTGTTCCGGCGCCGGTCTCTATGTGGGTCACCATATCGCCCTGCTGCAGATGAACAAGGTCTGTGGCACCGATGTCAAATACATCCCCTACACCGGTGGAGTCCCCGCGCTCATGGCCGTTGTAAACGGCGAGGTGAAGTGTGGTTTCAACAATACTTCAGACGCCTTCCGCAGCCAAGACAGGGTGAAGATCCTTGCCATTGCAGATCTGGCACGTGATTCCTTCATTCCCGATGTCCCCACCTTCAAGGAAGAAGGGTACGCCCTCGATGACACGAGCTGTAACATGAGGGGTATCGGCGCGCCCCAGGGGACGCCTCCCGAGGTCCTGGCGAAGCTTGCCGATGCCTTCGCGAAGATGTGCAAGGACAAGAAGATACAGGGGAAGATGAAATCTACCGGTTCCGGTATGAAGTTTATCGGTCGAGATGAATTGAAAAAGGTCTGGGAAAAGAGAGAGGCCTTCCTGAAAGAGGCACTGGCAGGATTATAGCAGCATAGCAACTGGTTGGAGGGGGCTGGGCCCCTTCCAACCTTTGTTTTATATTTGGATGGGATTATTTCATAAAGAGACATAGTTATGGAATAATCGGATCAAAATATATCTCATGCGCGAGGTTTTACTATGTTTGATGGTTTGATTGGTGTTGTCAGTCACTTGGGCGATCTCTTCACATTCTACAATATGACTATTCTGTTTCTGGGCGTCATCGGCGGTATCGTCATGGGGGCCCTCCCGGGTGTGAGTCCGACGCTGGCCGTGGCCCTCCTGGTTCCCTTTACCTTTTATATGCAGCCGGCCAGTGGCCTGATTCTTCTGGGCTCCGTCTATACGTCTTCCGTGGCGGGCGGGGCGATATCGGCAATACTCATCAATGTCCCCGGTGCCCCGGCCAATATAGCGACACTCCTCGACGGCTATCCCATGGCGAGATCGGGAAGGGCGGAAAAGGCCCTCTATACCTGCTTTATCAGTTCCTTTATCGGCGGTATCTTCGGCATGATGATCATGATACTCTTGACCCTTCCCCTGGCGGAGTTTGCCCTCAAGTTCCGTTCTGCGGAGATATTCTGGATAGCCATCCTGGGACTGACCGTGGTTGCCGGACTGGGAACGGGAAACATGATCAAGGCCCTCATCTCGGGCGCCTTCGGCATATGGCTCAGCACCATCGGCAGCAATCCCGTGACAGGGGAATTCCGTTTTGTCTTCCACGATATACTGATGGGCGGTATCAATATACTCCCTGCCCTCATCGGTCTCTTCGCCATACCGCAGGCCTTTTCACTGGCCGAATCCTATGGTGCGCAGCGAACGTCCTTCAAGGTTGAGCGTGAAAAGGGTCTCTTCATAAAGACCTTCATGGAGATGATAAAGATGTTTCGTATCCAGGCCTTAGGCTCCGTCGTGGGATCGATTATCGGCATCATTCCCGGCGTAGGCGGTCAGGTTTCCGGTATCGTTGCCTATGATCAGGCTAAGAAGATATCAAAACACCCCGATAAATTCGGTACCGGCATTCCCGATGGCGTGGCGGCTGCCGAGTCGGCCAACAACGCAATGGTGGGTCCCTCGCTTATTCCTCTTTTGACACTCAGTGTCCCCGGCAGTCCCACGGCTGCCGTGCTCCTGGGCGGACTCCTCATTCACGGGATTTTCCCCGGTCCCGACCTCTTCCGCCTCCACCCCGCCATTGTCCACACATTCATAGGCTCGCTCGTGCTCGCTCAGATCGGCATGCTTATCTTCGGGACCATCATCGCCCGCTATTCCAACTGGGTTGTCAGGGTTCCCGACATCTATATGTCCGTATCGATAATCATCCTTGCCACCTTCGGGACCTACTGTGTGAGCAACAACATCCAGGACGTCATCATCATGTTCGGCATAGGGATTGTCATGTTCTTCGGTGACAAATTCGGTTTCTCGGCCCTGCCCGTGGTCATGGGCGTTATCCTGGGGGTCATTGCGGAAAATGCCTTCCTCAAGGCATATATGATAGCCACGTCGGCGAGCGGTTTTTTGACCTATTTCTTCACGGGCTGGATCAATGTGATCATTATTTTCCTGTGCCTCGTTTCTCTCGTCTACGGTGCCTACAGTGGTCTCAAGGGAAAGAAGGCGCAACCGAAGCGGAGTGACGTTATTGTTTCCATCGTCACACTCATCCTTGGCATATCACTCTATTGCTCTTTGAATGTAGAAGATCCGCTCTCATCTGTTTTCCCGGATGCAACACTCCTGACGATGATATTTCTGTCGGCATTGTTGTTTATTATGACCCTCATATCTATCAAGAGAAAGACCATGTCCACTAAGGCAGGGGGCATGCGTCTCCCTTTTTCGAGGACGAGGTTGGCGATTACCATCGCCCTTGCCCTGGTATACCTCTTTCTCCTCGAGACGATGGGGTTCTACTTTACCTCCATAGTCTTTTTCTTCGTCTTTGCCTCCATTATCGCCCTGGACCGGCAATATTTTTTCAGTCACATCCGCAGTAGAGTGGTAACTTCGCTCGGTTTCGTGGGAGTGCTGTATGTCATCTTCAAGGTCATCCTGAAGGTTCAGACACCCACCGGTTTTTTCTTCTAATCTGTCAATCGAAACGAACGACGGGCACCGGTCTCGCCCTGCGGGGTGAGACCGGCACGACGTTGGAGTGGTGTACTGTTTCGGCACAGAGAATAGGGGAGTGTTGGTAATAATTATTACCGGAAACAATGCACGGGCACTAATAGCTATAGTTTTTATCTATTCGTAATCATTTTAAATCCCTTACTTGTCATCTAATAGGAGTATCGTAAAGCACGTGTTTGTTCTGTGAATTACAGTCGGTATCAAGAGTACTAGTTCTTTCACCATAAAGAAAGAGGGACTGGTGATCTGATCGGCAAACATACCCCGTGACACATCAAGTGGCGGGGTTTTTTGTTTGTGAAGGGAAAAGAAAACAAGTATATCTTTTTTGGTAATTGGTGTCGTATTGGCTTAATCAGGGTAATCATGTGGAGGTGAAAAATTTACTTATGATAGACCCCTCATAGTCCCGCAGAGTGATGGCCGATAGAAAGATGCTATATCGAGCTTATCCGTTCTTCATAAAATCCAAAGCAAAGCTGAGATGTTTGAACATGGCTTGATAAGCACCTTCCTTGTCGTGTTTTTTGATCAGTGCGGTAATCTGGGTGTGCTCCTTGGCAATCTCTGCCATTTTTGTGGAAGCTTGCATCCGATGGCGCTGATATTCATCGATGCAGACCGAGAGATATTCGTATAAATCCCTCATGATCTGGATATGGAGTGAGTTCCTCGTGGCATATGCGATCGCCATATGGAATGACACATCTGCGTCTGCGTTGGTGATTCCCTCTTCAGTTGACTTTTCCAATGTCGCTATGCTCTGCTCCATGAGGTAAATATCTTTTTCGGTTGCCTTCTCAGCGGCGAGATAGGCTGCATTACATTCAAGTCCCAGCCGCACCTCAAGCAGATCTTCAATAGACAGATTTTCCCCTTTCATTGCTACAACGAGCACATTCTTTTCCTCGGGTTCGGGGAGGCAGACAAAGGTGCCACGTCCCTGTTTCTGCTCAAGGAGCCCCATGGCTGTGAGTCTGTTGATTGCGTCTCGTACAGAGGCGCGGCTGACGTCTAAAGCTGTGGCAAGCTCACGTTCAGACATTATCCGCTCACCGGGCTCCAGTTTGCCACGCAGAATAAGCTTCCGAATCTGATCGACAACCTGATCGGAAATTCGCTTTGGTTTTATTGGAGAGAGTTTCATGCAAATGTATCCTCCCTGTTTAAATGTTCTCTAGGATAGGACAACCCATTCCCTGTCACTGTGTTGCGAGCAAAGATCAATGTCTCCCTTTGCAGGTAAAGAATAGAAGCATGGGGAGTCCGTTTCTCCGTTGGATAAGACGCCTAATACGGAAACATCAATATGCCACGGGGGAACAGACATGATCATAACGGTAAAGATAGCACACAAGAGACTCGCACTGCTACAAGTAAGTGAGAGATTGCGGATGGTATGTCATCAGCCTGTAGCCATTGCAGAGTCAACCATACGACTATAAAAATTTTTCGAGCCTTTGGCCTTCAAGGGGCAATGGATTGTCTTCTCGATTTCGAGGTTTCCCCCCTATACAACCTCATGCCAGTCACATCGCCTATGCAGATACCACAGTCCAATGGTCATACCAATAAACAGTTATTGCTAGGCGGGCAGAACATTTGTTATTAATTGCATTACACTTACCATAAAAGCAGTCGAATAACAACGATTGTCTGTAACATTTATGTAATAAATGTCTTTTAGTTATGTATGATGTAACATTTTTTTATGCTTGGCTGATTTTTTTCTTGACCTTGGTCTCTTTTTATATTAAATGTAAAATCGAGGGTCAGTGGTCAGGCCTATCAAAGGTATGGTCTGATTGTTTTTGGCTGTGAGCAGCTCTTTGTTGTATGTCTGCTTGCGGTGCTCCTTGTGTTTCTTCAACTTTCCCTCTGTCAAGACATTCAATACCAAACGAGAGCTTTAAAGAACTGTTGTTTTGCCCAGGTTCTGAGTAATGAGTTGACACTGCTTTTTGGCATGTTCAGCATATTTGATCAGTGGTCTATCTTTTATGCTTTTCTGAACCATGCGAAATTTCGAGGTTATGCAAAGTTCTCCATGCACAAATCTTCAAGGAAGGGGGGTGAAAAAGTTTTCGGTTGGTCACATCTATTGATTAGCTTTGCCCTACAACAAACTACAAAGGAGAGAAGAATATGAAAAAGATATTGACTCTGGCGCTGAGTATTATTCTTGTTGTCTGCTTCACGGCCACTACTTCTATCGCAGCGGAGAAACGCGGCAAATTCGGTGTAGATATACGTCACGACACGGCCAAGCGAGTTAACTTTAAGACTTCCGATCAAAACGTAAAGTGGAAAATGATCATGTCATGGAGCAAGGGGTTATTGTTCTACGATATGGCTGTCCATTTCTGTGACAGCGTTCGCTTGGCATCTGCCGGCAGATTGAATATCAAACCATTCTCCGCAGGTGAGTTGATTCCGGCAAATCAGGTGTTCGACGCGGTCTCCAAAGGCTCCGTTCAGATCGCCCACTCTTCGCCACTCTATTGGAAGGGGAAAAATGAGGCATTCGTCGCTTTTGCATCGGTACCGTTCGGACTGGATGGTGAAGGATATAACATCTGGCTCTATGAAAGAGGCGGCCTCAAAATGCTCCAGGATCTATACAAGCCCTACGGCATGTATGCACTGCCAGCAGGCCAGACCGGTCAGGAAATGGGGTTGTTTTCGAACAAACGCGCAACGAAAATGAGCGATTTTCAGGGAATGCGGATCCGTACCCCCGGCTGGTATATGGATATCATGAATAATCTGGGTGCGTCGGTCAGCCCCCTGCCCGGTGGCGAGGTGTATCTGGCGCTGGAGCGAGGCGTCATCGATGCCGCGGAATATTCGACACCTGCCATCAACTATCCCATGGGGTTTGATGAAATTACCAAATACTCCATTCAGCCTGGTGTGCACCAGCCTGGCTTCCAATGCGATATCATCATCAATCAGGAAGCTTGGGACAAACTTCCTGAAGATCTGCGATGGATTGTCAACATCTGTGCCAAGGAAACCCAGTTGTGGTCTTACAACTGGATCAACGGCCTGAATGCAAAGGCCATCAAAAAGTTCAAGGAAAAAATTGAGTTTGTTCCCATGGATAAGGAGACTCGGATCAATTTCCGTAAAACCGCCAAAAAATATCTGGATGCTTTGAAGAATAAGCATCCCGATGTCAAGAAAGTGCTTGATTCCCAGGAAGCGTTCATCGCGGAGTTTGTCGACTGGCGCGATGCCCGGTCGGGCGTGACCCCGTGGCCCTACGAAATGTATATCAACGGCCGCACGAACGAATAATTTCAGTTACGATCAAAAGCCATTGAAACAATGGGTTGAAGGTCTGAGCCTCTGGAGGCCCGGACCTTCAACCTGGTATCCGTGACAGGGGCAGGATGCCCGGTGAAAGGAACAAAGGCATGCTAGATAAAATTTCCAACGCAATCGATACCTTTAACATAAAACAGGGGCAGATAAGCGCACTGCTGGCGTTACCGCTGCTGTTGGTAGTGGTTTACGAGGTGTTCATGCGCTATATCTTCAATTCTCCCACCATCTGGGGCTTTGAGGCCACTACCTTTCTATACGGAGTGCACTTTATACTGGGACTTGCCTATTGTGACGTACTCGGCGGTCACGTGAAGGTGGATATCTTCACCTCTCGTTTGCCCGTCAAACCGCAAAGCGTGATCGGTATCCTGACCAATCTGGTCTTCTTCATGCCGGTAATGGTGTTGATGACCATCGCGTCCTGGAAATATGCCTTTGCCTCCGTTGTTCAAGGGGAGCTGAACCCCACGAGTTGGGCGCCGCCGGTCTATCCCATCAAGATCCTGATGGCCATCGGTTTCTCGTTTCTCCTGATTCAGGGCTTTTCAAACCTGATCCACAACATCCGGGTGTTGCAGGGGAAAGCGGAAAGGGTGAGGTAATCAACCATGAGTGTAGAATTTCTGACTGTGACGATGTTCGCAACGCTTATCGTAGCCATCATTTTCGGTCACCAGCTCGCCTATACGCTGGCCGCTATAGCGACGATCTTTGGTCTTATCGACAACGGGTTCAATATTTCGGCCCTGTTCGTCATGTTCGCAAATAACGCCTGGGGCATCATGGAAAACTACGTCATGGTGGCCATCCCGTTGTTCATCCTCATGGCCCAGCTCCTGGACCGATCCAAGGTCAGCGACAAGCTTTTTGAAGCCCTCTATGTCGTACTGGGCCGTACCAATGGCGGTCTGGGTCTTGCAGTGGTCGTGGTGTGCACCGTGTTCGCAGCCACCACGGGCATCATCGGTGCCTCGGTGGTTGCCATGGGCCTGCTGGCTACTCCAGCTCTGTTGCGAAAGAACTACCAGAAGGAAATGACCAGCGGGATCGTCTGCGCCGCTGGCACCTTGGGTATTCTGATCCCGCCTTCCATCATGATGGTCGTCTATGGTGGTCTGACGGGGTTGAAGGAGACCTCCGTTGGTAACCTCTTTGCCGGCGCGATCTTTCCGGGGCTGATCCTGGCGGGCATGTATTTCCTGTATATCGTGGTGCGCTGCAACATTAACCCCCAACTGGGGCCGCCGATTTCGAGAGAGGAAGCAGATCAGTACACCGCCGGGCAGAAATGGGCCATGACGCTGAAATCACTGGTGCCGCCGCTGGCATTGATTTTCGCCGTCATGGGAACCATACTGGGTGGGGTGGCCACGCCCACTGAGGCCGCCGGCATGGGGGCCGCCGGGGCCGCCATCCTGGCACTGGCCAACCGCAAACTCACCTGGTCGGTGCTTAAGCACAGTTGTTACGACACCCTTAAGACCACCGCCATGGTGATGATGCTCTTTATCGGCGGCAAATTTTTCAGCACCGTGTTTCTGTGCATGGGCGGCGGTGATGTGGTGGCCGATGTGCTTGTCGGGTCAGGACTGAACCGCTGGATCGTGCTGGTTATCATGATGTCAATCGTGTTCATCATGGGTATGTTCATCGACTGGGCCGCCATCCTCATGGTCACCGTGCCCATCTTTCTGCCCATTGCCATGGAACTGGACTTCAACCCGCTGTGGTTTTCCATACTTCTCTGCGTCAACCTGCAAACCTCCTTCCTGACGCCGCCCTTCGGCTACGCGTTGTTCTATTTCAAGGGGGTAGCGCCTGAGGAATACACCATGATGCACATTTATCGTGGCATTATTCCCTTTGTGCTGATGCAGGTAATCGCCATGGTCATCCTGGCGCTGTTCCCGGCACTCGCAACCTGGTTGCCTGCGATCTTTTTTGGTACGTGATGATCTGACAGCGATGAAACGGGCCACACGTGGCCCGTTTGTCATTTGGGTATGTGTCTGATGCAAGCCGCCATACCCTTCAAGGGATGGCGGCAATCAAGAGGCCGGGAACGCCACCTTTGACCGGGAAGCCCCGGTGGAGGTAATCCGCAAACAGATCAAGGCGGTTTCTGACCCCAATGTGATCGTGGTATCATGGACATTTTACGCCAGCATAAAGAACAGTCGTTACTCCTGTACCATTCACCTGTATGCCCGACAAAAAGGCAACGTGCCGGTTTGCCGGTGAGGTACGCTGTCACCCGTAAAAATATGTGCTCAATGAAAAGCCCTCGAAAGGGGATGGTATGGCGTCTGTTTGAAGATGATCTACAATGGAAACTGGGGCGCACCATAGAACAGACCGTTATGGCATGCCGGACAGTCCTTTCGAGACACGATGACATCTTGAAAGAATATTCACAACATACTGATAATACACGGGAATATATACACATACCTAAATTTATTGATTGGCATGATTCATGTGCAAGGCTTATGACAATGCTTGAAATGTGCGCCCTGAAGTCCCGGCATGTTTACATGCGTATTCCTTTCAGTACATTTTACAGTGCTGTTCCCGTCAGGAGCCTCTCAGAGATTAACCCGTGGTATAACGTAAACCAAAGGAGCGGTACCAATGTTAGGACAAGAAACAAAAAAAAGATTTCGTGAAATAGTGGGAGAGGAATTCTATCTGGATTCTGTAGAGGATTTGATCAGCTATTCATACGATTCTTCTGTAAATGAGGCAATGCCGGATGCTGTTTTGATGCCGGGAAGTACGGAACAGGTCTCAGCGATCATGCAAGTGGCCAATGAAGAAGAGATCCCTGTTACCCCGCGAGGAGCCGGCACGAATCTCAGCGGGGGAACCGTGCCCCTCAAGGGTGGCATAGTGGTGGTGATGACACGGATGAACAGATTTATCGAACTCAGCAAGGAAAACAGATACGCCATTGTTGAAGCAGGACATACAAATCTCAACCTGCAGAACAAGGCTAAAGAGGTCGGGTTCTTTTATCCTCCCGATCCCGCTTCCTGGTCGGTGAGTACCCTTGGGGGGAACGTCGGCGAAAACGCCGGTGGACCTCGTGGCGTCAAATATGGCGTCACAAGGGACTGGATACTGGGTCTCAAGGCGGTGCTGGCCGATGGCAGGATTATCAATGCCGGCGGTGTTACAGCCAAAAATGTTACAGGGATAGACCTCATATCACTCTTTACAGGGTCCGAGGGATGCCTGGGGATTGTAACGGAAGTTACAGTCAAGTTGATACCACTTCCACCGTTTCAGCAGAGCATTCAGGCGTTTTTTCCGCAACTGGACAATGCAAGCAAAACGGTTACCCGAATCATCGGATCGGGGATAGTTCCTGTGGCGCTGGAACTCATGGACAAAGTGGTCGTAAACATGATTGAAGATTCGGCCCATATCGGATTGCCCCGGGATGTTGAGGGGACGTTACTGGTAATGGTTGATGGTGAGGAGACGATTTGCAGACGGCAGGTTGAAACCATTGTCAAGATCTGCAGGGAGGAGGGGGCTTCAGCTATAGAGGTAGCCGAATCGATCGAGGAAGAGGATAAATTGTGGCTCGGTCGCAGGAGTGCCTTTGGAGTTATGTCCAGAATGATGCCCACCTGTATACTGGAGGACTGCACGGTTCCGGTCAGTAATCTGACGGCAATGATCAAGGGAATCGTCGCAATCGGAGAAAAGTACAATATCACGATAGGTGTTATGGGCCATGCAGGTGATGGTAATACCCATCCGATGATCGTAACCGACAAGCGTGACAAAGAAGAGTGGGAACGGGTGGAGAAAGCCATTGCCGAAATGTTCCAACTTGCCGCGGATCTTGGCGGAACCCTCTCAGGAGAACACGGGATCGGTATATCAAAGAAGCCCTTCCTGCCACTGATAATGAACGACGATGCCAGGAGACTTATGGCAGAGGTCAAGTCTGTGCTGGATCCGAAGGGGATCTTGAATCCCGGAAAATTTATCGAACTGAACAGCGAGCCATTCCCCGCTGCTAGCGGCGGGGTTAGCGAGCGAATATAAAACAAACAAGTTTCCTTACCAGTCGGAGATTCCCCGCAACTTGTTGCGGGGAGCTTCAATAACCAGGCCTGTCTGGGCCAAATGAATGAGAAAGTTGTGAAAGCAATGGAAAAAAAGGAACCCTTATTAAGTGATATTACCAATGAGCATGTGTATCATTGCGCCAAATGCGGTCTGTGCCTCGACGCTTGTCCTGTGTACAGAGAAACGCTGAGAGAATCCCACAGTCCGCGAGGCAAGGTGCAACTGGCAAAGCATATCATAGAAGGGGATCTCGAAATCACGGAGCATATGAGTGATATTCTCTTTTCGTCATGCCTCCTCTGCGGATCATGTGTGGCTGCCTGTCCGAGCGGTGTGCGTCAGGATGCCCTGTTTTCCGGATTACGCTGGCGAGCCGCTGAACGGTATGGGCTGGGTTTTACCAAAAAACTGTTTTTCCAGGTGATTGCTCATGGCTGGCTGATGTCCACATCCGCGTGGTTCGGAAAATGGGTGCGGAAGATATTCAGCAGTCCATGGATAGAGAGCAAAATCAAGGCCGGCAATCTTCCCATAGCCGGTATTCCTCCAATGAATTCAAAACCCTTTAACGATGAATTTCCGGAGATAGTCAGGCCGGAGGGCATGGTGAAGGCCCGTGTCCTCTATTTCCATGGTTGTGCCACCAACTATGTATTTGGCGATGTCGGCAAGGCGGTTGTATCGGTCCTGACCCGTATGGGGGTACAAGTTGAGATTCCGAAAAAACAGTCCTGCTGCGGCCTGCCGATTTTTCTCTCGGGAGACCGCACAACGTCTCTTTCCTGTATACGAGAGGTTGTCGGCATGTTTGCCCGGGAAGGTGTGGACGCCGTTATTGTGGATTGCGCCACCTGTGGTTCTGCCCTCCGCAATGAATACGTGCACATCCTCAAAGAGCTTCGTGACCTCGGTGAGGGCGTGGACAACGATCTGGTGATGTCTGCCGAATATCTTGCCGGCATAACGATGGATATCTCAGAATTTATCGACGCACACAGGGACTGGCTACCCGCGTTTAAGGAAGCCGAGGGAGAGAAGATCAGGGTGACGTATCATGATCCGTGCCATCTTGTGAAGGGCCAGAACGTCGGTGCCCAGCCGCGCCACCTGTTGAATCTCCTCCCCAATATTGAGTTTGTGGAGATGGAGGAGGCGGACAGGTGTTGTGGTGGTGGTGGGGAATATCAGATAGAGTACGGCGGGACGTCCGCGCTTATCACCAACCGCAAGGTCGAGAATGTGCTCAAAACGGGTGCAGTAATGGTAGCTACCGGTTGTCCCGGATGCAATATTACGATTGGCGCTCATCTGGCCAAGGATGATATCAAGGCAATCCATACCGTGCAACTCATTCAGATGGCCATGGATGGGAAACGGCCGGAGTAATAAACCGGGGAGATGATCCCCCGCTGATCGTCATAGACGTTGCAGGCGTGAAGATCCTGAATGAACACCTGTTTTCAGATCACAGGTTAAATATTCATCACTCAACAGTCGGAGATCCCCGCAACTTGTTGCGGGGATCTCCGACTCACAACGACCCATTCACATATTATCTTTACTCTGTTTATAATATATAGTAATATCAATTATTCCGTTGCATATTCTGACACTACATGATGAGGAGTATGTTATATGGCTGATCTCCTAGAAACGTGTCCAACGATTGGCAAACTGGTAGATTTTCAAGCGAAGAAGTATGGTGACAAACCCTTTGTCATTTCTCCCGAGACCGGCAGGACAGTCACATACGGGCAACTGGGACGGTGCATTGACCGGATAGTAGAATCCTTTCACCGGCAGGGTATAGAAAAAAACGACAAGGTGTCGATTGTCATGCCCAACATCGCCGAGTATACCTATATCTTTTTCGGTGCAATGAAGATGGGGGCAGTGGCAAATCCCATCAATATTCATCTGCAGGCATCGGAACTACACTATATCCTGGAGCATGCCGACAGTAAACTGGTGGTTACCACATCGGATTATATGCCACTCATGGAGGAGGTATGGCAGTTGTGGGGAAAGACAATACCCCTTGCCATAGTGGACGAAGGTTGTGAAGACCTGCAGCTTCAACAGACGGCAACAGGAATTCCCTCACCTGCAGTAGACGTTTCACCTGATGATGAGGCTGAGCTCTTGTATACCACCGGCACTACGGGACGGCCGAAGGGCGTACTCCTTACCCACAGTAATGTATTGCATGAAGCCCAATTCATTATTGATGGCCATGGCCTTACCGAAGACGATCGATGCCTCTGTCTGTTACCATTTTTCCACATTAATGCCGAGATAGTGAACATGGCCGCCGGGCTCCTGGCAGGGAGCAGCATTATTCTTCCTCGCCGTTTCAGCGCCGGCGCTTTCTGGCCTGCCCTGGCCCGATACGAAGCGACATGGTTCAACGCGGTACCCACCATCTATTCCATCCTGCTGAACAGGCCGAAGGAAGAGGCCGAGGGCCTTGACCTGTCCAGGATAAAGTTCGGACGTTCAGCCTCTGCCGCCCTCCCCGTGTCGGTGTTACAAAACTTCAGAGACCGGTTTCATATCGGCATCATTGAAACCTACGGCATCACGGAGACAGCCAGTCAGGTAACCACCAATCCCAAGGAAACCGCTAAACAAAAGGCCGGGTCTGTGGGAAGGGCACAGGGGTGCCGAGTCAAGGTAGTCAACAAGGAAGGGGAGGAGTTGCCGCCGGGGCAGGAGGGAGAGATTATGGTAAAGGGCAGGAATGTCATGAAGGGTTATTACAAAAACCCGGAGGCGACGGCCGAAGCCCTTACTCCTGATGGATGGTTTCATAGTGGAGATTTAGGTTTATTGGATGATGACAGTGTCGTGACCATTACGGGGCGCATAAAGGAGCTTATTATCCGTGGAGGTGAGAATATACAACCACGCGAAATTGATGAGGTCCTTTACAGCCATCCCACAATACAGGATGCGGCTACCGTGGGTATCCCCGACCCATTCTGGGGTGAAGAGGTCAAGTCCTTCGTGGTATTGAACTCCGGTGAGGAATGTTCAGAGAAAGAGCTTCTGGAGTATTGCAACGAACGACTGGCCGCTTTTAAATGCCCCAAGAGCATATCATTTATAGAGGACATGCCGAAATCACCGGGCGGGAAAATCATCCGACGCAAACTGTTGGAACAATATATATAGAATCCTACTGTTGATCGCTATTTGTCAGTTCCTACTATAGGGGAGGCTCATTCCAGCCTCCCCTTTCAATTTCACTACGATACTTGCAATTCCTGATTCCATGTGTTTTAATTTTCGATAATCTGCAATGGATCGTCACCCAAGGCTCGGGATAAGACGAGACAATGAAGACGATGTGTGGATATGGTATAAGCGATTTCTGCAAAAGGAGGACGACGTAATGGCCTTGAAGGACAAGTACGCCATAGTTGGAGTGGGCTACACCCCCCAGGGACGGGTTCCCGGCCGAACGGACTTGAGCTTCCATGTCGAGGCATGTGCCAATGCCATCAGGGATGCGGGTCTGCAAGCGGAAGATGTGGACGGGTTGAGCCTGTATCGGCACTTTCCGCCGTCGTCAGACGAAACTGATGTAACGCCCTTTGTCGTTGCCCAGCATCTCGGACTGTCACCAACATACCTGAGCCAGGACGCCAACTGATCCAGAAGTCACCTTCAGCACGCAGTTGGCGTGCTCGACGCGGGACTCTGTAATTATGTCGTTGTGTCCTATGGGCGCAGTGCCCTCTCCAGCGGTATCATGCTGCGCATGCTCCGAGAGAGCAAAACGCATGAAGGGGTCTTTGGCCACTTCGGAGCCACTGCCGGGTATGCCCTGGCGGCACGAAGGGCCATGCATACCTTCCGAACGGGTCCCGAGACATGGAAACAGATTGCAGTGGGTCAGCGAAAGTGGGCGAATCTGAACCCCCGCGCCATGATGCATGACCGTACCATGACCTTTGGGGATTATTACAACGCCAGGTGGCTGGTTGAGCCCTTCCGCCTTTTTGACAACTGCCTCATCAGTGATGGAGGCCGGGCATATGTTGTGACCTCCGCCGAGAGGGCACGCGACTTGAGACACCCGCCCGTTCTTATCATGGGGATGGGCCAGCATAATCCTTCCTGTGATATCGAGCAGGCGACACACATGGCCGGGCCTACAGGCGCACAGAAGGCGGGTGACATGGCATTCAGGATGGCGGACATCACCCGTGACGATATTGATGCCTGTGAAATCTATGATTGCTTTACCTATACGGTGGAGATCACCCTGCAGGACTATGGTTTCTTCGGACCGGGCGAAGGGGAGGACTGGTTTCAGGGGGGAACCATCGAACCCGGCGGCAGGATGCCCGTCAATACGTCGGGTGGTCAGTTGTCAGAGGGCTATTTCATGGGCCTGACTCAATTGACGGAAGCGGTGATGCAACTCATGGACCGCGGTGCAGAGAGACAACTGGGGCCAGCGACGAGCACGAAGAAACCCGAGATAATCCTGTGCAGTGACAATGGCGGGATACTCCAGAGCCATTCTTGCACCATTGTAAGGAGGTCATAGGTCACATGGGTTATGATAAACCCTTACCCATACTGAACGAAGATACCAGATCCTTCTGGAACGGCTGCAGGGAACATCAGCTTCGGTTCCAGAAGTGCACAGACTGCGGTCATATCCGCTGGCCCGTGTCCTTCATCTGCCCGAAATGCCATTCACAACATACGGAGTGGATCGTTGCCGGTGGAAGAGGGAAGATCTACACCTTTGTGGTCTACCATGTAGCATACCATCCAGGATTTGAGAAGGATCTGCCCTATGTAGTAGCCATTGTAGAACTGGAAGAGGGACCGCATATCCTGACAAACATAGTCTGCTGCAGCCCTGACGAAGTGCAGTGCGACATGCAGGTCGAGCTGACCTGGGATGACATTACTGAAGAATTCAGCCTCCCCAAGTTCACGCCGGTATCCTAGATTGTATTTCCAAAGAAGGATGGGTATGTTCTCGACCTTTCCTATCGTACCCCCTTTCCCAACGGGACAGTTTACATGCTGTGAGACCGGACATATCACGTGCCGGTGACAAGGCGTGGATTGAAACTTGCGTGGCACAACGTCATATGCTAGATTATGTCCTATCCCATGGGGGGACTTTTCTTACGACAGCACCTTTTCGAAACTGAGCGGTAAACGCTGATTCCCCTTGCCTTTCTGTCGCGTCTGTGACTCAGACAGATGCGATGTGCGGGGATATGCGGTGGGATTGGCGAGCGAATAGTATACAACATTCAGTACCGGTCAAGATGTGCCGCGTGGTGGTATGGTGTGTTGCCGTATGCCAGTGAGGCGGCACCGGGTGAATCGTTACAGCGGCAACTGACGGGATTTGTGCAATCTTCTGTTCTGTCTCCTTCGTGCATACTCGATACCACAGAGAAGCTCGACGCAGTACGGCGGATAGATAAGTATGGAGACTAGCAATGGCTGAAGACGATTTCAGGGACATGCTGGAGCTCCTTCTGGATAATACCCATGAGGGGCTCGTCATCTGTGACGCTTCTTCGAAGATCCTCTATTTTAATCGTTCCTATGCAGAGATGTATATGATGAAGCAGGGGAGGGACTTCGGTAAGAACATCACGGAATTCTTTCCCGATGGTCGCATACCCATAATCGCGCGAACGGGGAAAGCCGAGTATGGCGTGCTACACAAGTGGAAGGGAAAAGAACTCGTCGTCAACCGCGTTCCCGTCAAGGAGGGATCGAAGGTCAAATGGGTCATCGCCCAGGTACTCTTTCGGGACATCAAAGAACTGAAAGATATGAACGAAAAGGTGGCCACTCTCAAGATAAAGATAGAGAGCATGGGGGCCGAGCTGCGGAAGTTTCTCCAGGCAAAGTACAGCATTGACGATATCATCGGCGACAGTTACCAGACAAAACAGTTGAAGCGGCAGGCCGCGAAATATGCCTCGTCGTCGCTCCCCATACTGATTCTTGGTGAGAGCGGCACGGGGAAGGAGCTCTTCGCACAGGCCATCCACCGCATGAGTCCCCGGTTGGAACGGTCCTTTCTGGCGATAAACTGTGCCGCCATTCCCAAGGAATTGATGGAGTCGGAGCTCTTCGGGTACGAATCGGGGGCCTTTACCGGCGCCACACAGAAGGGGAAGATCGGCAAGTTTGAGATGGTCGAAGGGGGGACACTCTTTCTCGATGAGATCGGTGATATGCCCCTGGAGATGCAGGCAAAACTCCTGCGGGTGCTCGAGGAGAAGCAGATAACAAGACTGGGCGGTTCCAAGACCATTCCCGTTGAATTTTCACTCATTGCATCGACAAACCGCAATATTGAAGAGATGGTAGAAAAGGGGGCCTTCCGATCCGATCTCTTTTATCGCATCAATGTCTTTGTGTTGAAGATTCCGCCGCTGAGGGACCGGCGAGAGGATGTCCTCCTCATTGCACGGAGTATCATCGCCTCTTCTCTGGCCGATCACGGCACCGGAGATGTCACCTTTTCACGGGAGGTGGCGTCACTCCTCATGCAGTATGACTGGCCCGGTAACATGCGGGAGGTGAGAAATGTCGTCAATTTTGCCATGCATAACCTGTTGCCCCAGGAAAGGGTGATCGAACCCAGACACCTTCCGCCATCAATCTTTGCGCGAGTGGAGGATCACTATTCCACACCGGTGCTGCTGCCTCTGAAGAAGGGCGTTGAGACCAGGGAACGGGAGATTATCCGGGAAATATTGCGATCGACCTATGGGAACAAGGTAGAGGCCGCCAAACTGCTGGGTATATCGCGGTCGGTTCTCTACGATAAGCTCAAAAAATATAGCCTGCTGGGATGATATGGCAGACCAGTCGGGTTCATACTATAGTTCATATCCCTTTCCACCGGCATGACATCGTGTCCGGATATCGAGACAGAATATGAAATTGTGTTGGGATATTCGGACACATGGGGAGGCCTTTCACACTGTCGTTCTGTTGAATGATTGCTAAGTCCCTCAATATCCTTTTCAAATTTGTCTGGCATCGAATATGCAATACTGATTGCCATAACGCTGCTTCTGCCTTTCTCGCGATAGAAATCTCGATCAATCCCGTGGCGTGTAAACGGCTCTGGAACTCAACACTCTATTTCGGCGCCAGCGTCGCGGCATCGCATGTGCGCATCCCGGCGGTTTTTTCAGGATCAACTCACTGTCTCCGGCAGGCCTTCAGTGAGTGTGTATGAGTGGCATACCTGTTTTCTAACAATGGAGGGGGAAATGAAGGGACATCTTGATGGTATCAGAGTGGTTGATTTGACGGCATATTTATCTGGTCCCTACTGTGCCATGAATCTTGCTGCCATGGGGGCCGAGGTCATTAAGATTGAGAGGCCCCAAACGGGCGATCCCTGCCAGTGGAATCCTCCCTTTGCCAGTGCCGATGGCGTGACCTTCAGCAGGAAGAACGACAGGGATATTTCACTCCTCTATCTGAAGCGGAACAGGAAAAAAAAGAGTATCTTCCTCAATCTGCGTCATGAACGGGGCAAGGAGATACTGAAACGCCTCGTCGCCAAGAGTGACATCGTCATCGAAAATTTCGCACCCGGCGTCATGGAACGCCTGGGATTCACCTATGACGAGTTCGAGAAAATCAACCCAAGAATAATTTACTGTTCCATTTCCGGGTACGGGCAGGACGGCCCCTACCGGGACCGGACGGCCTTCGATCTGACCATCCAGGCGACGAGTGGTATCATGGGTATTACGGGTTTTCCCGATGGTCCCCCCACCCGGTGCGGGGCCTGGATCGGTGATATGATTTCCTCCTATTACAGTATGACCGCCATCCTGGCCGCCCTCGTATCGAGGGAAAAGACAGGGCGGGGTGAGAGGATCGATGTCGCCATGCAGGACAGCTGCTTTTCCATGATCATGGACGAGGCCCTCGACTTTCATCTCTCCATCGGCGTCCCCATGAGAACGGGGAACCGGAATCCCCGCCTGGCCCCCTGGAATGCCTACGAGGCGAGGGACGGCTTTATAGTCATCGCCGTTGCCAACAATGCCCAGTGGGAGGCATTTCTGGGAGCCATTGAACGGGAAGATCTCAAGGGGGATGAGCGTTTCGGTAACCCCGAAGGCC
>Ga0272441_10005419_pt1 | contig 22174 bp, 17 predicted proteins | sample SSMProp6N_FD_193582 | JGI IMG/M metagenome (GOLD analysis project Ga0272441, IMG submission 193582) | Marine sediment archaeal communities from Little Sippewissett salt marsh, Falmouth, MA, United States - SSM-Prop-6N | ecosystem: Environmental > Aquatic > Marine > Wetlands > Sediment ... | reverse complement strand
GCGGCTTCGGCGCGCACGCTGGACGGCACGCCACCGACGTCCCCCGGTGGCCTGAACGGGACGGCGCTGAGTCAAACCCAGATTTCGCTGACCTGGTCGGCCGCGAGCGACGCGCAGACCGGCATCTCCGAGTACGTCGTGTACCGGGACGGCGGAGAAATAGCCCGGACGACGGCTCTCTCGTACGACGACGGGGGTCTCAAGAGTGACCAGGTCTACGCCTACCAGGTTTCGGCCGTCAATGGACAGGGAATCGAAGGGACCCTTGGTGGCCCAATCGACGTGCGCACCCTTTCCGACGTGGCTCCCGACCCACCGACTGGATTGACGGCGCAGGCGGTCGACCAGAGCACAGTGGACCTCGCATGGGACACGCACCCGGACGACGATCTGGACGGCTACCGGGTATACCGGGACGGGCTGTTCGCAGCCGAGACCGGCGCAACGTCCTATCGCGACACCGGACTCTCTCCTTTCACGACCTACGTGTATACGGTCACCGCAGTGGCGGAAGACGGCGACGAGAGCGCGCCCAGCGAGACGGCTTCCGTGACGACTCCCGACGCTACTCCGCCGAGCGTGCCGCAGGGAGTAGCGGCAAGCGCCGTGGGCGCGGAGAGAATCGATGTGAGCTGGTCGCCGTCCACCGACGATGAATCGGGGGTGGCAGGCTACCGGGTCCTTCGCGACGGCGGGGAAATCGCGGTGACCGAAGCCACCGTCTTCCAGGATGGCGGCCTGGCCCCCGGGACGACGTACGAGTACCAGGTGTCGGCGATCAACGGCGCCGAGCTGGAGAGCGAGCTGAGCAGTCCCGCATCTGCCACCACACCCGACGACAGCGGGCCTACCGTACCCACGAACCTCAGCGCGACGGCGATCTCGACCGAGAGCATAGGGTTGTCGTGGTCTCCGTCCACAGACGATGAGTCAGGCATCGCCTACTATCGGGTCTTCCGGGGCGGGGAGGAGATCGCCACGCCCACCGGCGCCGAGTACCAGGACACCGGACTCGCGTCGGGGACGACCTACGAGTACAGAGTCTCCGCGGTGAACGGAGATGGCCTCGAAAGCGATCTCAGTGCCGCAGCTTCGGCCACCACGCTCACCGACGAGGGACCGCCGGCTCCCACGGACCTGACCGCAACACCGCTCGACGCGTCGCAGATCCGGCTGGCATGGACCGCTCCGGAGGGCGGTGCCGCCGGTTACAACGTGTTCCGGGACCAGGTGTTCATCGGCACCGTGATGGCCACGGCTTTCGTGGATACCGGCCTGCAGCCGGCTACGACGTACCTCTACTCTGTGGCCAGCGTCGACGCCGACGGCATCCAGGGTCCCCTGAGTGGTCAGATCAGTGCCACCACATCGCCCACCGTGGACGTGGTGCCGCCCGCGGCCCCCACCGGACTGCGCCTGATCACCCCTTAGCCTCACGACGGGTTCCCCCTTTTCTGGCCACGACGCCGCGCCCTCCGGCGGGCGGCGGAATGGCAGGAACCTTGCTTCCTAACGTCCTGCCCGTGCCGGCTGCGCGAGGTGGTCCGTTCTTCATTTCCCGCCTTAGCCGGACTTTTGGAGCTTCCCGCCGTGTGGCGGCGGGTAAACGGACGACGGCTTTCATGTGGCATGACCGCAACAACCGGATGAGCCAGGCCCTGGTGGCCGGCGCGATCGCACTCGTTTCCGTGGCCTCCTGCACGCCGGATGCGCCGGAGAGCGGACCGCCGACGCACCCCACCGAAGGGTTCTCCCTGACGCTGGAGTGGAACGCGCCCACCACGGACGCCGTGGGCCGGCCGCTGGATGACCTGGCGGGCTATCGACTGTACTACTCGCCCGATCCTCCGACCGAAGCCGGCGATGAGATGGTCGACGTCGGCAACGTGACCAGGTTCACCGTGACCGGCCTCGCCGCTGGAGACTATCTGTTCGCGGTGACCGCCCTGGACCAGGACGGCAATGAGAGCGAGTTCTCCGATCCGCTGGCGGCGGAGGTGGGACAGTGAACACCCACACTCCCTGGCGCGACCCGGGTCTGAGACGGATCGCCCGCGCGCTCGGATCGATTCTTCTGGTGAGCCTGCTGGGCGCGGCTCCCGCCAGAGCACAGCCCAGCAATCTCACGGTCACGGAAGTCACCGCCTCCCAGATCGATCTCGCCTGGACCGGGGTCGTCTTCGCCACGTACAACGTGTACCGCGATGGAACCCAGATCGCGTCGGGGCTCGGAAGCCCATCCTATTCCGACGCTCCGCTCAGCGCTTTCACGGAGTACGACTATTACGTGACGGCGACGGTCTTTGGGACCGAGTCGGGCCCTAGCAATACGGTCACCCAGCGGACACTGGATGACAGCCCCCCGTCGATTCCCGCGGGACTCGTGGCCACCGCCGTAAGCACGACCCAGATCGACCTGGTCTGGAACCCGTCGACCGACGGCGAGACCGGGATATCCGAGTACGTCGTGTACAGGGACGGCTCCCCGGTGGGACGATCCACCTCGACGAGCTACTCGGACACCGGCCTTACGGCTTCGACCGTGTACCAATACCGGATCTCGGCGATCAACGGGGGGGGCCTCGAGAGCGGCCAGAGCGGGCCCCAAAACGAGAAGACGCTCGACCCCGAGCCCCCTACCCCGCCGACCAACCTGTCCGCCTCGACGGTCAGCGCTTCGGAGATCGACCTGACCTGGACCGCGTCCACCGCCGGCGACGTCACCGGCTATCGCGTGCTCCGGAACGGGACTTCGGTTGCCGTCCTCGGCACCACGACGTCCTACCGGGACTCGGGGCTGCAGGGATTCACGACCTACAACTACACCGTCACCGCTCTCGACAGCGAAGGGCTGGAAAGCGGACCGAGCGCACCCGCCCAGGCCACGACCCTGGATGCGACGCCCCCGACCACGCCGTCCAACCTCGCGGCCACGGCAACGGGCACGACGACCATCGGTTTGACCTGGGCGGCATCGGCCGACCCGGAGACCGGCGTGGCCAGCTACCTGGTATTCCGGAATGGGAGCGAGATCGGGTCGACCACCCAGACCACGTACCAGGACTCCGGGCTCAGTCCTTCGACGACCTACAAGTACCGTGTGCGAGCCGTCAACGGAGACGGTCTCGAGAGCAGTCAGAGCAACGAGGCCTCTGCGACCACGCGCGACGGATCGGGACCCTCGACTCCCACCAACCTCGCGGCCACGCCGGCCGGTACAGATCGCATCGATCTGACCTGGACGGCGTCGTCGGATCCCGAGTCGGGAATCGCAAACTACCTGGTCTATCGGGACGGCTCACAGGTGGCCCAGACGAGCCAGACGTCGTTCAACGACACCGGGCTGAGCCCGGCCACACGTTACGTGTACCGGGTGCGCGCGGTGAACGGTGACGGGCTCGAGAGCGGGCTCAGCAGCCAGGCGGCGGCAACCACGCTCGACGCGACGGAGCCCTCGACACCGACGAACCTCGTGGCCACAGCCGCGGACACCGATCGCATCGATCTGACCTGGACGGCTTCGTCGGACCCCGAATCGGGGATCGTGGGCTACCGCATCTTGAGGGACGGCTCGCAGGTCGGCCAGACGGCGCAGTCCTCCTACACGGACACGGGGTTGAGCCCGGCGACGGAGTACGAGTACAGGGTACGGGCCGTGAACGGCGACGGACTCCAGAGCGGGCTCAGCGATCCGGCGAAGGCGACCACGCTGGACGCCACACCGCCGACGACCCCGCAGAGCCTGACGGCGACTCCGGTTGGGACGGAGCGCATCGACCTGGCTTGGGACGCCTCGCAGGATCCGGAGTCCGGTGTCGCCGAGTACCGGGTCTTCCGGGATGGATCGGAGGTCGGGACCACGACACAGACCGTGTTCCAGGCCGACGGGCTCTCACCGGCGACCGAGTACAGCTTCTACGTCGTGGCCGTGAACGGCGACGGGCTCGACAGCGAGCCGAGCGCCACGGTGAGCGCTACCACCTTCGACGGCACGGGTCCCACTACACCGACCCTCCTGACGGCTACGGCCCTGGGAACGGACCGGATCGACCTGGAATGGGCTCCATCCGAAGACCCTGAGTCGGGAATCGCCTCGTACAAGGTCTTCCGGGACGGATCCGAAGTGGCCACTACGACCGAGACGGCCTACCAGGACACCGGGCTCGATCCGGCTACCACGTACGAGTACCGGGTTTCAGCCACCAACGGAGATGGATTGCAGGGCGGCTTGAGCGATCCGGCGCAGGCCACGACCCTGGACGGCAGTGGGCCCTCGGCGCCTGCGAACGTGGCGGCCGAAACCGTCAGCCAGACACAGATCAACCTGACCTGGACGGCGTCGGAAGACCCGGAATCGGGCGTGGACCGTTACATTGTGTACCGTGACAACACCATGATCGGCAGCGTGACCGATACTTCGTTCGCCGATTCGGGCCTGACGCAGAATACGACCTACGTCTACTCGGTCTCGGCCGTGAACGGTGAAGAGATCGAGGGAGACCGGAGCGATGACGTGAGCGCAAAGACCTTCCCATCGGAAGACACGATTCCACCGGCTCCGCCGACCCAGCTGAGGGTGGTGCAGTGAGCGCCCGGGCGGAGGTTTCCGCAAGCGCAGGCGTTCGGTCTTCTGTCGCGCGCGGTGTGCTGGCCGGCGCCATCGCGCTGGCCCTCCTGGCGACCGACTCCGGCGAGCTGATTGCCCAGGACACGGGGCTCAGCAAGAGCGAGCTGGTCCGGGTGGTCGTCTCCCCGGATCCCGCAGCGCAGAAGCTGGAGACGGTGCGTGGGCGGTGCCTCAGCTTCGAGCCGACCGACGGCGACTGGCGCGACTTGAGGAATCTCGGGGCCAGCGAGGAGCTGATCGAGGCGGCCCAGCAGTGCGCCAGCGCGGCCCAGGCCGTGAACGTCGCCCTGAGTGCGTCCCGGACCACCGTTCCGGCCGGTGATACCGCGATGGTCACCGTCGACCTGTCCAGGTCCGGTTCGGCGATCAGCGGACAGGCGCTTGTGCTTTCGGGGTCCGACGGAACCCGCTACTCGCGAACCACGAACGCCAGCGGGAGAGCTTTCTTCAGCCTTCCGGCCCGCGAGCAGGTCGGTGCGACTCGCTACACCGTGTCCGTGGCAGGTACCGAACTCCAGGGCCCGACCCGGATCACGGTGACGACCGTGGCCGACGTGCCGGCGCTCGCTACGATTGATCCCCCAACCCTGGCCCTTGGAGCCGGAGAGACAGCGCCCGAGATCCGCGTGTCCGTCCAGGATCGCTTCGGGAATCCGGTAGACGGCGCTCAGCTGAACCTGGTCGCGGGGACGGGAGAAGATGCGGCGCTCCTCGCCACCGCAGCGACCGGGGCCGACGGGGCGGCTGGTCTGCAAGCGGTGGGAGAGCTTCCGTCGGACGTCACCGTCTGGGAAGTCCGTGACGGTGAGACCGTCCTCGCCTCTCTCCCCGTGCAGATCGAGGCGGTGGCTGTGGTGGCACCGGCAGCCGGTGTCGTCGCAGCCGGCGTGGCTACGGAGGCCGTGGATGATGTGGCGGTGGCCGCAGGACTCGCCAGCCTGGAGGCGGGAGACGCGGTGGCTGCCGAGCAGAGCTTCCGGGAGGCGCTTGGAGTCTCCCCGCGCCGGGCGGACGCCCAGAAGGGTCTCGCCGAATCGATGCTGGCCCAGGGCCAGGCCGACGAGGCGGTCACCTGGTTCGAGTTCGCCACCCGGCAGAGCCCGCGCGACGCCGACGCATGGGACGGTCTGGGGCGGGCCTACTCCCAGGCCGGTCGCAGGAATGACGCTGCAGCCGCATTCGCCCGTGCCCAGGAGATCGATCCGACCCGAGAGGAACTGGCAACCGAGATCGAGGACCTCGGCCGACCGCCCGGATACGTCACCGGGGTCCTGTGGGGTGGAAGCACGTCGGGCAACTCGGAGTCGGGCGGCATCCGCCGCGCGGCGTTCGACGTCTCGGTCTCACCGACCGTATCGCTGTGGGGCGGCTGGGACCGGTCGCTGGCGCCCCGGAGCCCGGAGCTCGTTCGTGGACCCGACGAGTGGGACGCGTGGTACGGAGGGGGATCCCTGTCCTATGGGTCGGGTCACCGTCTCGGCACGGCGCTCGAGTTCGGACAGCGCACGCAGCAGTTCTCGCCGCTCGACGACTCCACGACTCTCTCTCAGAACGTGTACCGGCTCACCCAGACGATCCGCTTCGCGGAGGACCGAAGGGCCACAGAGCTCCGATTCGGTGGATACCTGGGTCGCTGGTTCGACAGAGATGACTGGATCGTATTCACGCGCCTCGAGACCCCGATCGGCCGTCAGCTGGGTCTGGTGGCTTCGGCCAGCTACGGACAGACCATCGGCACCAACTGGGTCGAAACGGGCCGCCACGCAGACAAGGACGGCCGGGTGTACGCCGGCGTCGCCTGGGAGAACGACAGGGGCCTGCTGGTTCAGCCCCTGGTGGGCTTGGGGAGCGTGAGCAGCGACTACTCGGATGACCTGTCGGGTACGCTGGTCGACTTTCTTCTCGAGGGTGCCGTCCCGATCAGCAGGGGCGTCGGTATTCGTGGATACGTGCGCCACCAGCGACCGCCTGGCAGCGACGCGTACACCACTTTCGCACTCGGGCTCGGTTTCAAGTTCGGCTGGGCCGGCGGCTGATCCGCGACCACCGGGATCCAAATGGGGTTCCCGCATACCATAGGACACCCGGTTCGCTAAACTCCAGGTGCGGGCCGGGTGTTCTTTGTGCAGTATCCAGCCTGCGCTCCGAGCGAAGCGGAGGCCGTTCTCAATTCAATACCTATAGAGTACGTGAGGCGACATGAGGAATGCGCGCACGTCGTTCGTCATCCTGTCGGCTGCAATCCTGGCCGCCGGCTGCGCGTCGGCCCGCTCGCAGCAGGCACCGGGCGGCAACGGGAAGCCCGACGGGGACAAGCCGAAGAAGTACTCCGAAGTCGTGACCGACGAGGCCGTGTCCGACTCGGGTCTATTCGTTCTCCATACAGTCGAGGAGAAGTTGTACTACGAGATCCCATTGAACATGCTCGACCGGGAGATGCTTCTGGTGTCGAGGCGAGCCGCCACGGCGCAGGACCTCGGGTACGGCGGGATGAAGAACAACACGCAGACGGTCCGTTGGCAGAAGAGCCACGACAAGGTGCTCCTCCGAATCGTGTCCTACGAGAACGTGGCCGCCGACTCGCTTCCCATCTACGAGGCGGTCCGGAGTTCGAACTTCGAGACGATCGTCGGCGCCTTCGATATCGAGGCCTGGAACGCGGACAGCTCGGCCATCGTGATCGAGACGACGCCCCTGTTCACGGAAGACGTGCCCTTCCTCGGCCTTCCGGCGTACAGCCGCGACAGCTACAAGGTCTCCAGCCTGGACAAGGACCGGTCGTACCTCGAGTGGACCAAGAGCTTCCCGGAGAATATCGAGGTGCGGCACGTTCTCACGTACAAGGCCAAGGAGCCGCCGTCCAATGCATCGACCGGGACGATTTCGGTTGAGATGAACCAGTCGATGGTGCTGTTGCCGGAAGTCCCGATGCAGCCACGCTTGTTCGACGAGCGCGTCGGGTTCTTCAGCATCCAGCAAACGGACTACGGCCTGTCTGATCACAAGACGGTCGACCGCACCTACATCACGCGCTATCGCCTGGAGCCGGCGGACACCGCAGCGTTCCTGCGTGGCGAACTGGTGGACCCTGTGGAGCCGATCGTCTACTGGATTGATCCGGCCACACCCGAGAAGTGGCGCCCCTACCTCAAGGCGGGCGTGGAGGACTGGCAGCCAGCCTTCGAGCACGCCGGATTCCGGAACGCGATCATTGCCAAGGACCCGCCGACGCCTGAGGAAGACCCGGAGTTCAGTCCGGAAGACATCCGCTATTCCGTGATCCGTTGGTTCCCATCCGACATTCAGAACGCGTTCGGGCCGCATGTGCACGACCCTCGCTCGGGGGAGATTCTGGAGAGCGACATCGGGTGGTACCACAACGTCGCCAACCTGCTGCGCAACTGGTACCTGATCCAGACGGCGGCCGCGAACCCGGAGGCTCGGGCCGTCAAGTTCTCCGACGAGGTCATGGGCAAGTTGATTCGGTTCGTGGCGGCTCACGAGGTGGGACACACGATCGGTCTTCCGCACAACATGAAGGCGAGTTCCGCCTATCCGGTCGACTCGCTCAGGGCCCCCGGCTTCGTGTGCCGCATGGGCGTCGCACCGTCGATCATGGACTACGCCCGATTCAACTACGTGGCGCAGCCCGGTGACGACGGGGCCTGCTTCGACCCGCGATTGGGGCCGTATGACGACTACTCGATCATGTGGGGCTACCGGCCCATCATTGGCGCCGACTCACCAGACGCCGAGCTGGCAACTCTGAACGACTGGATCCGAGAGCGCGAGGACGACCCGACCTTCTGGTTCGGTGACCCGAGCGCGGTGGACCCGACGTCGTTGACCGAAGCTATAGGCTCCGATGCCATGGAGGCCGGTGAGTTGGGGATCGCCAACCTGAAGCGGATTCTTCCGAGCCTGATGGACTGGACCTTCGAGGAGGGCGAGGACTGGTCGGAACTCGAGGAGCTGTACAACCAGGTCACCGGCCAGTGGAACCGCTACATGGGGCACGTGGTCGTGAACATCGGCGGAGTGGTTCGCACCCGAAAGCGGCAGGGCCAGGACGGAATCATCTACGAACCCGTGGCCGAAGAGACCCAGAGGCGGGCCATGCAGTTCATCACGGATGAGGCCTTCACTCCGCCCACGTGGATGATCGACGAGGAGATCCTGGGAAGGATCGAGAACGTAGGCACCGTGGAACGTATGCGGCGCCTCCAGGTCGGAGTGCTGAACAACGTGCTCCAGGCCGGACGCATGCAGCGGCTGATCGAGGCCGAAGCCCGATTCGGCGACGGCACCTATTCGCTCACGGAGATGATGGCCGACGTCAGGTCAGGCGTGTGGACCGAGCTTCGTGCCGGTGGCTCGATCGACACCTATCGGCGCAACCTTCAGCGCGGCCACCTGGAGCGGCTGGACGGTCTGATGAACGGAGATGGGCCATCCGGCCCGACGTCTTCGTTCCCGGGCCTGGACGAGTACTTCACGAACGTCAACCTGCCGCAGTCGGACATTCGGGCCGTGGTCCGCGGCGAACTCGAGACGTTGCAGCGCGAGATCCGAAACCGACTGGGAGCTGGAACCAGCCGGATGACCCGGCTCCACCTGCAGGATTCCCTGGCACGGATCGAGAGCATCCTGCACCCGAAGGACTAACAGGAGTCCTTCCAACGGACGGTGTGTGAAGCCAAAGAGGCCGCCTCCCGGGCGGCCTCTTTGGTGCCATGTGAGAGAGGCCCCGCTTACTGCACCAGCTGAATGTCCATCTTCGAGAACACCGACATGGGCATGCTGAAGCCCATCGTCGAGACATCCCCACCGCCCTCGCCGCTCGCCTCGATGGCCAGCAGGACGCCTCGGGCGTGGTCCCAGAAATAGAGCAAGCGAGTTTCCACCTCGTTGACGAGCTCGATCTCCGATGGGGCCCCCTGGGGCTGCCCCACCCCCTCCATGAGGACGACTCCCTCGGAGACGAACAACGTGGCCGGGATCTCGTTCCAGACCGTATCCCCGGCCGCAGAGATCATTCCGTCGTACACGGACTCGCCCTCCAGACCTCCACCCATCGGCAGCGTCACCCTGTGCGCCCAGCTGCCGACGGCCATGTTGCCGCCGGGAGGTAGCGGGAACAGCAATGCCGAGGCGACCCGCTGCATATCGGATACCGACAGGTTGTTCCTGGCGAACTCAGGGACCTCGGTAAACGTGAGGGATCCATCCGGGGCCATCATACCCGCGAACGGCTTCCCGGCGAGGTCCTCCGTCAGATCCGTGGTGGTGCCGCCGAAGTCGCCGCCCGTCTCGAGGACGATCGACTCGATCGTGACCGTGAACGGCGTTCCCTCCTCGGTGATTTCGCCGAACGCCAGCGTCATGGTGGCTTCACTGGTGTAGTTGGCCCCCTGGACTCCGGCCGGCGTCTCGATCTCGTTACCACCCTCACTCGAAAGCGTGTACACGAGCGGCGCTTCGGTCGGCTGGAAGGTGTAGATCGGCGCCCCGGATGCACACGCACCGGCGAGGACCGCGATCGCAAGGGTCCAGGGAACCGCCGCGTATGACCGGGTATGGAATATGGGTCGCATGGTCTGTATCTCTCCAGTAGTGGATCGGAGCGCAGGAGCCCGGCACCGCAGCCGGCTACGCTCTAAGGCTATAGCTTCCAGCCACCGGCGCAATGCCGGACGGACTGCAGTGCTCACTGAGCCCAAGCGGGGAGCCGGATGATGGACATCAGCATGCATGCTCTCGATAGCGGGAGGATTCGCCGGCCAGCCGTTGCGGGGACCTTCTATCCTTCCAGCGAACCCGCTCTTCGAAGCGCTCTCGCCGACTGCGCCCGGCGATCCGCCACCGTCCGCACGCCCGGTAGACCGAAGGCACTGATTGCACCGCACGCCGGCTACATTTACTCCGGCCCGATCGCCGCGTCCGCTTACTCCACCCTCGCCCCGTGGGGAAGCGAGATCAGCAGGGTGGTGCTGCTCGGACCCAGTCATCACGTGGCATTTCGCGGACTGGCCACGAGTTCGGCCGAGTACTTCTTGACGCCTTTGGGCCCGATCCAGGTGGATCTCGGGGCGGTCCTGACGCTCCAGGAACTCCCGTTCGTTCGCTGCCGTGACGACGCTCACGCGGCCGAGCACAGCCTGGAGGTTCATCTCCCCTTCCTGCAGGAGGCCCTCGACGACTTCCGGCTGGTCCCCCTGGTCGTAGGCGATGCCGTGCCCACGGATGTCGCCGCGGCGTTGGACAGAGTCTGGGGAGGCGACGAGACCTTGATCGTGGTGAGCACCGACCTGAGCCACTACCACACCTACGACTCCGCTCGGAATGTGGACACGGAGACCGGCGAGGCCATTCGCCGGCTCGACCCGGCGGCGATCGATGGAGCACGGGCGTGCGGATTCCGCGCTCTGAACGGCCTCCTGGCCGCGGCCAGCGAGCGCGGTCTCGAGGTCACGGCTCTCGACGAGCGGAATTCGGGCGACACGGCAGGCGACCGACGCCGCGTTGTGGGCTACGGATCCTACGCGCTTACGCCGTCCGACCCGGCCAACTAGCTGCCCGAGGTCCCCGGGCTGGACGCACCGCCATCCCACTTCTTCGCCCGACGCTCCAGATCCAGCATGCGCTGATGAAGGGAATAGCCGCGTACGTTGCTCACGACGGACATTATGAGCGCAATCGCCGCGACGAGCAGCGCTCCTCCAGCGATCATGGTAGCGGACATCGGTTCCTCCGATGTGATGAATCGAGGCATCTGGAAAGGGATGGGACGGCGCATGCCGTCGAGTCCGGCGGTGGGCGTGCCAGCGAGCTAGCGCATCATGTTCCGTCTGTCCCACCCCCTCAATAACGTCAAGAAGACCACTACCACAACTCCGATAGCGGCCAGCCAAAGCAGACCTCTAACATCATCGGCCGTGCCTTTGGAGTCGAGAAGACCGCCCACCGAATCGCGAAAGCTGACCCACATCTTGCTGAGTGTGTTTCTCATACTCTACACGATACTCGCTTTGGTGAGAGGATGACAACGCTGTCTGACGGCAGGACTCTGACCTTGACATCCCGGCTGCGGACAGGTGTTAGTGGGAGTGACCCCAAAAACACGGACCTGGACCGGGAGACAATCCATGGATAGGCGCCAGTTCTGCAAGACGTCCTTCGCGGCCAGCCTGGCGGTCGGTACCCCGTTCCTCGCCGGGTGCGGCAGGCGGGCGGCGACCGAGGCAAGCATTCCGGCGGTGTCGCTCGATGGCGCGGAGATCGAGCTGTCGAACGCAGCCATCCAGGAGCTCAGCCGGGCGCTGAGCGGGCCGATGATTCTCTCGGGGCACCCGGAATACGATCGCGCGCGCACCATATGGAACGGGATGCACGACAAGCGCCCCGCTCTCATCGTGCGACCGGCGGACAGCAGGGATGTCAGTCTTTCGGTGTCGTTCGCCCGGGACCACAACCTGCTCCTGGCCGTGCGTGGCGGCGGACACAGCTGGCCGGGCAAGTCGGTCTGCGATGGCGGCCTCATGATCGACCTGTCACAGATGAACGGTGTGATGGTCGATCGCGACGCGCAGCGGGCCCGCGCCCAGGGCGGCGCACTGCTCGGACAGTTGGACGCCGCGACGCTGGCGCAGGGATTGGTCACCACGGCCGGTGTCGTGTCGCACACGGGCGTCGGCGGCTACACGCTCGGCGGCGGCTTCGGGCGTCTCAACCGCAAGTACGGACTCACGGTGGACAACGTGCGCGGTGCCGAGATCATCACGGCTGACGGCGAGGTGCGCAGAATCAGCGCGGATCAGGAGCCGGACCTCTTCTGGGCCATCCGGGGCGGCGGCGGCAACTTCGGCGTCGTCACCGAATTCGAATACCAGGTGTATCCGTTTGACCGAAACGTGCTCTCAGGCTCCATCGTCTGGTCGCTGGAGCATGCCAGGGACGTGCTCGAATTCTACGCTGAAGCTGCCGCGAGCTACTCGGACGAGATGTATGTCGGCCCGGTCATGGCCAGGAATCCGGACCTGGGGGACGTGATCGTCATGGACGTCGTCTACAACGGCGACCCGGCAGAAGGCGAGAGAGAGCTGGCGGCATTGCGGGCGGTGGCGCCGCCTGTGGTCGATGGCGTGATGGTGCAGGACTACATGGTCATGCAGACAGTGAACGACGTCGCCTTCGGTCATGGGATCCGCTCCTACGCCAAGAACGGCATGATCAAGGAGTGGTCCCAGGGGCTGGTCGATGCCTTGATCGAGGCCTACGACCCGCGCGTGTTCCTCGCGAACCACGTCGCGGGTGGCGCCGTGAAGCGAGTCGGGGAAACCGACACCGCGTTCACACACCGCAACGCGGAAATCATGCTCGTCTTCGCGAGCGGGTGGCAGGATGCCGAAATGGATGACGAGCTCATCGCTGCGACCCGGGCCTACTACACGGCGATCGAGCCATTCATGGGCGGCTACTACGACAACATCGACTTCGATGGAAACGAGGCGGCCGGCAACTACGGGCCGGCGTACGAGCGCCTTTCGCAGATCAAGGGCGCGTACGATCCGGGCAACCTGTTCCGACTCAACAGCAACATAGAGCCGGCGGCGGGCTGAGCCGATCGTCGTTTGCCTGCCGGCCCTTCAGGGAGCGCCCCTCGCTGCACGGCAGCCGGGGGCGTTTCTCGTGGCTCAAATCCACCCAGGCCAATCGCCCTGGGGTGGGCATCGCGATTCGCGCGGCACGGTCCGCCGTGCCGCCCACGCTGCGTCAACTCCGAGTGAGCGTCAGGTCCAGCTTGGCAGGGTCATCGGTTCCATCGTCGTCAAAGTCCCATTCAGCGTCGGCTCCGGTCAGGCGCAGCGAGTCCCCGTTCAGGTCGATGTCGAACTGCCAGATACCGTCGATGTCGCCGTCGCCGAACTCCAGCGTCAGGACGTCGGTCGCCCCCCAATCCCCGTTACCGAATTCGGTTGGCTCACCGGGAACGCCGACGCTCAATCCGAAGCCTCCGTCCGCCTGGAGCACGAGCCTGCCGTTTGCGCCCTGAGAAACCAGCTCCACGACCGTGCTGGGATCGGCGACGCTCGTGAGCTGGATCGCGGTCGCGTCCCACGTCCCGACGAGGTTGTTGTTCACGGGACCTGTCGTATCGTCGCCGTCTCCTCCGCAGGAGGCTAGAAGAAGTAACGGCAGTACCGGCAGTCCCAGCAGGAACCGACGTGGTGTGCAGTGCATGACGTCCTCCATCACAGCTGCGGTCGCGCGATACCGAGGGGGAGGCGCCCGTTGCGCCCGCGGGCGAACACTGACTGAAATCTATGGGCCCTTAACCGGCGACGCACGGGGCGTGGCCCATGGCAGGAGAACTCTGAGAGGGCAAAGGGAAGGCGACAGCCGCGGCACCCAACAGTATGAGTGCCTGGATAGAAAAGTGGGCCCGGCTGGACTCGCTGTCAGCCACGCCAGTGGCTGACATTCCGAGCGAAGCGAGAACTACCGGAGGATGATCGGCCGTTTGAGCCGATAGGGCATGGAGAAACGATGGGCCCGGCTGGACTCGCCGTCGAGCGTAGCGAGACATTGAGCGAGCATCGCGAGCGGACCACCAGCAACCTTGGGATTATGAGTCTTAGAAGGGCATCCGCCTCGACCTGACACGACTGCCACAGGCCGCCAAATCAACGCATCGCCACCCGCCTACCTGCCCTGACCTGCCCTGATCTGACAGGACTTGCCACCGAACATTACCAGAATCATTGCCAGGACTTCCCCGTTCCCCGACCGGGGCTCCTTCACGTCCGTCTGGGGCGTGTCGCGGCTGGCCACGATTGCCCGAATCCGTTTCGGATGGCATCTTTGGGAACGCACCCCCTCCGCAATTCGGCCCCACGACATGACGTGCCAGCACCTCTCTCCTGGCTGAATGTGCCCCGCCTGACAGGAGGCGTCTCATGCGCAAGCTCGCGCTGCTGTTCCTGCTGCTCCCGTTCGTCGCGCTTGGTGTTTACGCCTGCGACGAAGTCGACAACCCGCTTGACACCGAATCTCAGGCTTCCGAAACGCCCCTATTCGCGCCCGGCGGGAACAAAGGCCCTATGCCAAAGATCTACTACTTGAACTACCTTACGGACGGTAGCTGTGCCGGGACCGCTGAAGGAAACCTCGAATCCTACAGTACCATCACACCGGTTGGCTCTAGCACCTCCTGCCACGTCGAAATCGAGACCACGTTTGACATTAGCGATTGTGCACCGGTCGCCACTGCGCATGGTGCCGATTCCTACGTCGTCGTAGACACGATGGATGACACTGTACTCTGGGTATGGATCGAGGCGCGCGCGGGGGGGAACCCTGACCAGGATTTCAGCCTGATTCTAGCCTGCCCCTAAGGCTAGGGAGGCCGTCATCAGCATTTGCAGCGCCTGGTTGTCTCGCCCCTGCGGCGGCACGCCGGGCGCTTCGCTTTCACAGCGTGCACTCTCAGTCTGATCGTTTAGATTGAGATTAGCTTCTCGGGCAAGTCAGGCCGTACCCCTCGGACGTGACTTTGCCTTGTCTCGGTATAGCCAGCACACCATGGAGACGAAGTAATGAACGAACGCGCCAAAGGGCTTGCTTTCGCCTTGGTGGCTGTTGGCACCCTCGGACTTCTGGCAAACGAGTTTGTCTTCTCTTGGGGAAGGATCGCCACACTAGCTTTCGCTGCAGCCAATGGAATCGGGCTCGTGGCGTTAGGAATCGCACTTTGGGGACGGGGGAAAGACACTCCGAGTGCCTGACTCTCACTTGACTCTGCTCCGGTAGGCTCACGGTGTCCCTGAAGAACTGAGGTGTACCGTGATTCGTTACCTGGTCCCGCTGTTGATAGCCGGTTTGCGTCGCACGGGGGGATATCGGGCCCCGACGGCTGGTACGTCGGCTTGAGGTGTCATTCTGCTGGCAGAGCCCCGCCCAGCGCCCGGCCCTTGGTCGGGCGCTTCTCTTAGATAGCCCGTTGATCCGTGCCCGTACCCTCACGGTATGGAAGACCAAGAGGCATCAACCGTCGCGGGCGCGTTTTCGGAACGTCAAACAGTATCTCTCGTGGATCACGCTGCACCACGCCGACGGCACGGTTCGAAAGAAGCAGTTGAGTAAGCGCAGCGTCCAGAAGGCGCGGGCGATCTTCCAGGGGATCATGGAACACGGGCGAGAGATCGAGGTCATCGACGTGAACCCGACCCCGAAAGAAAAGACCATCGACAAACCCGCCAGGCGAACCCCGTACATTCTGTCGCCCGAGCAATACGAAACGCAGCTGTCCGAGTGCGAGAAGCACGTCAATCCAAAAACGGGGCGTGAGGTTGGTGGCCCCATGCTCTACCTGTATGCGCTGATCCTTGGCGAAGACTGGCGCACGGTGCGAGTCCGAGGTGCTGAAGCTGCGGTGGGAATACATCGACTTCGAGGACGTGGGCTACATCTTCATCAAGTCGGCTTACCAAAGCTACCGCACGAAGCAGGACCGCTCCCACTGGGTGCCCATGACGCCCCGGCTACGGGCAGCACTCGCGGAACACGCGATACGCTACAAGGGCGCGATCTACGACGGCAAGGAATCGCCGTGGGTGTTCCACCACGAGCGCCGGAACCGTGGCGCGATGCCCGGTGATCGGATCGTGTCACTGGAGTCAGCGTTCAAGGCCGCCACCAAGCGCGCTGGCATCCCGTGGGGCCGAGAGGGTGGCTTCGTGACTCACGACCTGCGGCACCGCCGGCCAACTACCTGGATCGCGGAAGGCGAGAACCCCCATGAGGTGCAGGTAGCGATGGGCCACGCCCACATCGAAACGACGCTCTGGTACACGTACCTCGTGAAGGAGAGCCTGCGATCCCTGGTGGACGAATCAGAGGATGAAAAGGATGCGGCGACCGCCTGAGTCATTACCAAATCGTTGCCCAGACGCCCCCCGTCACACTGTGGCGAGGGGCGTAAGTTATTGCGGTATATGATGGGCCCGGCTGGACTCGAACCAGCGACCTTGGGATTATGAGTCCCCTGCTCTAACCAACTGAGCTACGGGCCCGTGGGTCCTGCGGCGCGCTCATTCTATCTCGTTTCGGAGTAGGGCGCGACCCGGAGATCCTTGCCTGAGGACAACCTCACGTGGATCTTTCCGTTTCGACATTCGTCTACACCGCCCAGCGGGGTCCGTACCCAGAATGCGCATTCTCATCGTCGGCGCCGGCGAGGTCGGCTACCACGTGGCCGAGCGCCTCGCGAAGGAGCAGCACGACGTGGTCGTGATCGATGTCGATCGCGATCGCCTGGACTACGTCGAAAGCCACCTTGACGTAGCGGTCGTTGAAGGCAGCGGCGTCAACCTGACGGTTCTCGAAGCCGCCGGTATCGGCCAGGCCGGCATGCTGCTGGCCGTCACCAGCGTGGATGAGGTGAACCTGGTCTGCTGCATGTCCGTGCAGCCCCGGCGCGGCCTGACCAAGGTGGCCCGTGTCTCCAATCCCGACTTCTATCGCGGCGGAGAGGCCTTGCGCCCCTCTCGTTTCGGGGTGGACCTCCTGATCAACCCGGAGCGCGAGCTCGCCCTCGAGACCTTCGCGCTGCTGGAGTCCACGGCGGCTACGGACCTGACGCTGTTCGCGGGCGGGGCGGTGCAGTTGATCGGTCTCACGGTATTGGAGGATGCGCCCGTCGACGGAAAGACCTTGCGGGAGATCGGTCGCAAGGTGGGTCGGCGATCGTTGCTGGCGGTGGCGATCGAGCGTGACGGTGAGACCATGATCCCCGACGGCGACACGGTGGTCCAGGCCTCTGACCACGTGTACGCGATCGCCGCCGAGGACGAGATCACCCGCGCCATGGAGCTGTGCGGCTACTCGCCGACGAAGCTGACGCGCGTGATGATCGCCGGGCACAGCCGGGAGGCCTTCTACCTCGCGAAACTGCTGGAACAGCACGGCATCGAGGGCACGGTGCTGATCGCCGATCCGGAAATGGCGCACGAGTTCGCCGTTCGCCTGGAGCGCACCCTGATTCTCCGGGGTGACTCGACGGACGTCGAGCTGCTCGAGTTCGAGGGGGTCGGAGAGACCGACGCATTCGTCGCGTTCACGGACGAGGACGAGATGAACATCATCTCGTCGCTCGTGGCGAGGGACCTGGGGGTCAAGCAGATCATCACGCTGCTCAACCGCACGGACTACCTGCCGCTGGCTCGACGGATAGGGCTCGAGACCGCCGTCAGCCCGCGGATCAGCGCGGCCAACGCCATTTTGCAGCAGGTTCGGCGCGGCTCGATCCAGAACGTCACAGTCTTCAAAGACTCGGACGCGGAAGTCATCGATTTCATCGTCTCGAACGACAACCCGCTGATCGGAAAGCGACTCGAGGACATCCAGATCCCCGAGCACGCCATCCTCGCGACCATCGTGCGAGATGAGAAGATGATGATCCCGAGGGGGGGTGACGCCCTGCAGGCCGGCGACGAAGCTATCGTGTTCGCCCTGGCAGATGCCGTAGCGGGCGTAACAGAGCTATTCCCATCCTGATCACGCCCGTCCAAGAGAGCGACCGTTGAGATACGGCGAGATCTTCCATGTCCTGGGCGGCCTGCTGATGGCCGTGGCGGTCGCCATGATCCCGGCGGGCGTGCTCGGGGCCACTGAGGGGATGTGGCTCGGGTGGTTGGTCTCGCTGCTGGTCCCTGGGCTGTTGGGTCTGGCTTTCTTCATGCTCACTCCGGCCAAGGTGGACCTCTCCCCGCGCGAGGCGCTGGCGATCGTCGGATTGGGGTGGCTCGGGATCGTGCTGACCGGGGCCCTGCCCTTCCTGCTTACCGGCACCACGAGCTCGGTCGCCTGGGCGGTCTTCGAGTCCGTCTCGGGATTCACCACCACGGGGGCCACCGTGTTCGCGGTGATCGAGGATCTGCCCACGAGCATCCTCCTGTGGCGCAGCCTGTCGCATTGGATCGGCGGGATGGGAATCATCGTGCTCGGCGTGGCCATCCTCCCGCTCATCGGGGTGGGGGGCGCCCAGTTGTTCTCGGCCGAAGCCCCGGGGATGACGACGGACAAGGTGCAGCCGCGCATCGCCACGACAGCGCGACTTCTGTGGGGCGTGTATGTCACTATGACACTGATTGTTGTCATTGCGTACCTCATGCTAGGCATGAGCTTTTTCGACGCCGTGAACCACGCCATGAGCGCGCTGGCCACGGGAGGTTTCTCGACTCGTACCGCGTCGATGGGCTACTACTCGCCGGCGATCCAGTGGGTGACGATGCTGGCCATGTTTCTGGCCGGAGTGAACTTCACGCTCCACTACCGGACGTTCACCGGACACCCGCGCGAGATGTTCAGAAACGCCGAGTGGAGGTGGTACCTGGCGTCGACCCTGACCGTGTCGGCGATCTGTTTCTTCGCGCTTGGCGTGTCGGAGGGGGCATTCTCCCTCGAACTCGTTCGTCGAGCCAGCTTCTCTGTCATCTCGATACACAGCACGACGGGCTTCGGGACCGCCGATTTCGCCGCATGGCCGATCGTGGCTCAGGTGCTCCTTCTTGGGCTGATGTTTCTGGGGGGCATGGGCGGATCGACGGGTGGCGGATTCAAGGTGATCCGGGGGGCGGTGGTCACGCAGCACGTCCTGGACGAGATTCGGAAGGTCCTCCATCCGCGCGCCGTGATCGTGACCCGGGTCGGGGGCCGCCCGATCCGGGAGGACCTCGTTCTGAAGGTGCTTGCCTTCCTCGCCATGTACATGGCTACGCACGCGGTCGGCACGGTCATTCTCGCGGCTGAGGGCAACGACCTCGTCACGTCGTTGAGCGCCTCCCTCGCGGCGCTGTCCAGCATAGGCCCGGGACTGGCGGAAGTGGGCCCAGCCAGCAACTACGGACACCTGAGCACGTTTTCCCTGGTCACGTTGAGCGGTCTCATGCTCCTTGGCCGGCTGGAGTTCTACACGCTTCTCGTTCTGCTCATCCCGAGTACGTGGACCCGGACCCACCGCACCCCGCGCCTGCCTGATGTATGGCGCCGGCAGCGGCGCCGAATCAGGACCCAGGACCCTGAGCGCGGACCCCGGACGCGGCGGTCTGCGTCGCGCTCCATCCCGTGAATGCAGGTAGACGGTGAACTTCAGCGACTGGGAATGGAGCGGTACGGGAAGAACCGACCGCTCGAGATTCCGGGTGACGTCCGCGCAGTTCTTCGTTGGCTCCTTTGTCTTCATGGTGCTCTCAGGCACGCTCGGCCTTCTCGTGTTGCCGGGACTCTATACCGGCCCGAGGCTGGGGTTGGTGGACGCCCTGTTCACAGCGGCGAGTGCGGTCTGCGTCACCGGGCTGACCGTGGTCGACACGGCGACGTATTTTTCGGCGTTTGGGCAGGCTTGGCTGGCGACGCTGATCCAGTTCGGAGGCATCGGGATCCTCACGCTCACCACCCTGGTGATCATCGGACTGGGACGGCGCGTATCGCTCGACCTTGAGCGCGCAGGAGGAGGTCACACGACGGTCCTCTCGCATGTCAGCCAGCGGTCACTACTCGCGGCTGTCGTCCGCCTGACCGTCGCGATCGAACTGGTTGGGGCGAGTGCGCTCTGGCTGCTCTGGAGAGAACGACTCGGAGACGTGGGCGCAATCTGGCCGGCGGTGTTTCATTCGATCTCTGCCTTCTGCAACGCAGGCTTCTCGATCTTCACCAATTCGTTGATGGACTTCCGTTCGGCACCCCTGACGCTTGTCACTATGTCGGCACTGATCGTGCTGGGAGGATTGGGCTTCCTGGTCCTCGTAGACGTGGGGGACCGCCTGCGGGGGACGGATCGCAGGCGACTTGCCCTGCATTCGAAGGTCGTTCTGTGGAGCAGCGTGGTCTTGCTCATCAGCGGCACGATGGCGTTTCTGGTATTCGAGTCACCATTCGACCTCCGCGAGCTGGGCCTGCCAGACCAGATCGTCAACGCATGGTTCATGTCCACTACCGCGCGCACCGCAGGCTTTCATACGGTTGACTACTCCACCGCCTCGAACGGGTCTATCCTGCTCACCCTCGCGCTGATGCTGATTGGGGGCGCACCCGGATCAACTGCTGGCGGCCTCAAGACGACCTCCGTAGTGCTGCTCTTCCTCATGCTGTGGAGCCGGCTTGCCGGCCGAGCCCATACATCGGTCTTCGGGCGCACGATTCCCCGTCACACGCTGGAAAGGGCAGCCGGCGTCGTGATCGCTGGACTTCTGGTCGTCGCCGTGTCCGTGTTCCTGCTGCTCGTTCTGGAGCTTCCCGAGCACGGGGAGTTGAACCGGACTCACCTGGTGGAAATGGTATTCGAGGCGCACAGCGCGTTTGGAACCGTGGGGCTCTCGATGGGGGCAACGCCGAAGCTCACCGAGGGTGGACGGCTGCTCGTCACCCTGCTCATGTTCGTGGGTCGAGTGGGCCCACTGGCTTTCGCGGTGAGCCTCGTGAACCGTCGAAGGCGAACGCGTGAGGAGTACCGGTTTGCGCAGGAAGATGTGGTGGTCGGTTGATTCTCTGCTCGATTCAGGAAGAGGTGGATGACGGTGAGCATTAGAGAGACGCATCGGAGGATCCTCGTCGTCGGGCTCGGACACTTTGGCTGGTGGGCGGCTCGCTCTTTGCACGAGCTCGGCCACGAGGTGGTGGCGATCGACCGGGACGAGGTCCGCGTCGACCGGGCCGTGGACTTCGTGACGCTGGGGGTGGCGGCGGATGCGACCCATCCGGACCTGCTCCGTAAGGTAGGAGTGGAAGGTGCGGAGGCAGCCATCATCAGCACGGGCACGGATCTCGCCTCCGCGATCTTGTGCGTGCAAGCCCTGAAGGACCTTGGAATTCAGGAGATCTACGTCAAGGTTACAAGCCGTCGCGCGGCCCGGGCCATCGATGCTTTTGGCGTTACCGAGACGGTCTTCCCCGAACGGGAGGCAGCACACAGGCTTGCCCAGCGCATTGGAACCAAGACTGTGCTCGACTACATCCCGCTGATCGCTGGCTATTCGATCCAGGAAATCGCCATACCCGATGCCTGGGTTGGTCGGTCGCTCGACGAGCTGCGGCTGCCTCACGAGCACGGGATCCAGGTCGTCGCGCTGATCGACGTGCTCACGGGCGATGTCGCGATGGTCCCGGATCCGAGCCGTCCCCTGCGAGAATCGGATGTGGCGGTCGTCCTCGGAAAAGACGAGGTGGTAGCGGCTATGCTGCGGAAAGTCGACACCAATGAGTGAGATCGACCCCATTCAGTCCGTCCCGAACAGCCGATCCCCCGCGTCGCCGAGTCCCGGAAGGATGTAGCCTCTCTCGTTCAACTCACGGTCGAGGGCCGCAGAGTAGACCGGTACGTCGGGGTGATCCTCCAGCATGCGCCGGGCCCCCTCCGGCGCCGCCACGATGCACATCATCCGGATGTTCCTGGCCCCGGAGTCTTTCAGGTACGCGACGGCCGCGCTGGCCGAACCGCCGGTCGCCAGCATCGGGTCGACGACGATGAACACGCTCTCTTCGAGGGGGAGC
>Ga0272441_10005418_pt1 | contig 22174 bp, 17 predicted proteins | sample SSMProp6N_FD_193582 | JGI IMG/M metagenome (GOLD analysis project Ga0272441, IMG submission 193582) | Marine sediment archaeal communities from Little Sippewissett salt marsh, Falmouth, MA, United States - SSM-Prop-6N | ecosystem: Environmental > Aquatic > Marine > Wetlands > Sediment ... | reverse complement strand
CAATGATGTTTTTGAGACTCGGATTCTGGCTCTGCAGCGATTTCGCCTGGTCGACATAGTTAAACCCTGCATATTCCTTGGCAACGATAACCGCCGGAGACTCGGTAAGACCGAGCACATAATTCAACTCATGTTCCCTCCACTGCATCGCAAGCGGCACGATGCATGCCCCGATTCGTGCCAGGGCAAATTCCGTAATGATGGCTTCCACACAGTTGGAAATCTGTGTCACGACAAGATCGTCTTTTTTTATACCCAACTCCAGAAAGTTGAGGGCCATCCTGTCCATCATGATTCTATACTGTGACCATGTCAGACGAGTTTTCACGTCGATAAGGGCTTCCTTATCCGGGAAGGCCGTTGCCCACCTCTTCACATAGTCGCAAAAGGTCCATTTGTCCCAGTAACCCATTCGAGTATACTCTTCAATCTGTTGCGGTGTCACATTACTTTCGATAGCCATTGCTTTTCCCCCTTTCGAAACATCTTTGTTGTATATCCCTTCTACTCCTCTAAACACCTTCATAAATCAAGGGACCCCACGCACATGCGCAGTTTCCTCATTCTTTCACTTTAAAGGGGATTATTTATTTTTAAAAGCAATTTTCCTCTCGTTACCTGGATCCTATTGCCCCCTCGCAATTTCTCTCTATTGCCACGAAAACCAAGGTTGCTACCCTGAACATGGTCTTACTCCCGGTAAAGAAGGAGGTGGGGCCCCTCTTCGGGGGGCCCCGAAAAATGGTTCGAACATTGATATCATCACACCGAGGAGTCGCTTATTTATCCTCGGCACTATTAGTTTCAGGACGTTTCAGTCCCGTCACTACCTGCGATCTGATAAGTCGGGGCAACATCAGATGATGTTGCGGACATAACGATCGCGGATTCTGATATGCACAATTGGCAAATGCCACCATAAACTTTCGCATATCCTCGAAACGAACTACCTCATCAACCAGACCCTTTTTCGCACAATACACAGGCCTCGATTTATCGTAATAATGTTTGACCATCTCATTCATCTTGTCAATCACCGGTTCGAGTGGTCGACTGGCATCGCTTTCCTTTACCAGCCTTCTGGAGTAACTGGCCGCCGCAGCCGTTTCTCCGTGCATAACGTAGATCTCTGTCGTCGGTGTTCCGAGGGTAAACGCGGTATGATTGTTAGCCGTCGGCCCTCCCATGATATAGTGTGCCGCCGCTGTTCCTTTTCGGAGAACAACCAGCATCATGGGTACTTTTGTTTGTTCAATCGAGTAAATAAGTGACTGTCCCAGGCCGAGAAGCTCCGCTTTTTCTGCAGTGTCGCCAACATCGATACCCGAGGTGTCCTGAATCCAGACAATCGGAACCCTGTCACGACCACACTGGGTCACAAATTCGTTCATCTTGATGAGTCCCTGACGGTATATTCTGCCTCCCACTCCCATGTATTCATTGGTGTATTCTGGATAGTTCGGGAAGAGACCCTGGCGATTACCGATGACACCGGTGAGTAATCCGTCTAGTTTCACAAGACCGCAATAAATTTCCGGACCGTAGCCGGGACGAAATTCCATGTGTTCCGAATTATCGACCAGACGTGCCAGAACGTTGTCGAAGTCATATCCTGATTTCTGATTAAATTGTACTATTGACGCTATTTCGGACGGTGCGAACTTCGGTTCGGCCGGATCGGCAACCCTGAAGAATCGCGGATTATAGGCCGGTATTTCGGCCATGTACTGTTTGATGGCATCGAGGACCTGAGTCTCTTCTTCATAAACTTCTCTGAAGAATCCGGTCTCATCGTGATGAATGGCTACCCGTCCGGGAGGCACCGCCTTGAAATGGCGGGTTGCATCGATAAGCTGCTCGGCCCCTTCCATATCGAAATATCCCTTGGGACTCATGCCGCTTACGATACCACCGCCACCTACGGCAATATTACAATCCTTATGGGCAAGAAGTATTGTGGGGCTGATTCCCTGGTATCCGCCGCCCGCAGGGTTCGTGCCGTAAATACCAGCGATAATCGGAACACCAAGCTGTTCTAGCTCCGCATGACGGAAAAAGCATGTCCCCTGGCCTCGGCGATTCGCATACACTTTCTCCTGTTCCGGCAACTTTACGCCGGAACAGTTTACCAGCCACACCAAGGGCAGATTCAGTATCTTGGCGATGTCGGTCACACGGAGATTGTTATCCGCCTGCCCTGCAATCCAGGCGCCGGCGATCCACTTATTATTGAAACCGATCAGCATGCACCACCTGCCGTTGATTCTGGCAAGTCCGTCAATTACTCCCGTATGTCCCGACTCTTCCTCATCAGGATCATAGATAGTATGAAGGGGGCAGAAAGTACCAGGATCAACAAGATACTCAATTCTCTCCCATACCGTCAACTGCCCTCGTTTATGAACCAATTCATCAGGAATACCAACATCGTTTTTTATTCGCGCAACTTCCGCCTCAATCCCCTTCATAACTTCTTCAATCTGCGCTGCATTTTCCTTCATTCTTTCTATCTGCGCAGGTCTCAGAGGTTTGCCTATATCATCCATTTTTTCAAAGTAAGGTTTCATGATTTCTCTTTTCCCTCCATCTAACTCTATAACATCCGACAGAACAGCTCATGTCTGTCAGATGCTACTTTCGATAATCACACCTGTAAGTATTCTTTTGAACTAATTTCACCCACAAACGTGGCGATTGTCATGGACACGAAAATAATCGCCACATTGTTACATGAGCATTATCCGGCCTATCCGGAGCCGAGGTTAGCGATTCGCCTTACGGATATTCAGGGCATCCTGTGCAATGATCCACTTACAGATATTCGCCGAACCCTCGACCATTGCATACGTAGGTGCGTCCCTGTAATAGCGGGCAATGGGGTACTCCGTCGAGTAACCATACGCTCCGAGTATGCGCATCGCAAACTGTGAAGCCTTGTACGCCAATTCACCTGCTGCGTATTTAGCCTGCGCAACCTCAAGGTTATTCCCCAGATCGCCTTGATCTTTCTGCCACGCCGCTTTATACACCAACAGCCGTGCCGCCTCAATGTCGCACGACATCTGTGCGATCAGGTCCTGATTCATCTGAAAATGACCAATCGGTTTACCAAACTGTTCGCGCTCCTGTGCATACTGCGTTACCGTATCGAAACAGGCCTGTGCGAGACCGACACCGCCCGCTGCGGCAGACAGCCGTGTCTGTGACAATGATCCAAATACGATTTTTGCCCCGTCACCGGGATTTCCCAGGATATTTTCCTTGGGTACCTTGGTATTTTCGAGAACGAGTTCACCCGTCGGTGACGAATGGGATCCCAATTTTTCAAGATTCGTCACGGTAATCCCTTCAAAATTTTCAAGATCGACGACAAATGCCGACAGCCCCCTTCCGCCTTTCGAACGATCGGTATACGCATAGTAGATATTCACACCACCGATCGTGGCATTTGAGATCCATGTCTTCGTTCCATTGAGGAGCCAGTGGTCACCCTTATCATCGGCCGTTGAAGTTATTGCCATCACATCGGATCCTGCCTGCGGTTCTGTAATCGCAAACGCTCCCAACAGCTCGGCGCTCACAAGCTTGGGAATATATTTTTTCTTTATCTCTTCATTACCGTACCGTAAAATTGTGAAGGCACAGCCCAGCGTCTGCATGTTTATCTGCACTCTCAAAGAACTGGAAGCGCGCGCGATCTCTTCAGTCAATATCATAGCCGCCAACCAGCCCATATTGTTTCCACCATATTCTTCGGGAATGACTGTGCCAAAAAATCCTAATTCAGCCATCGGTTTTATAACTTCTTCATAGGGAAAGTAGCTCTTATCATCCCATTCATCCGCATAGGGAGCAATCTTCTCTGCGGCAAAACCACGTGCCATATCTCTGAGCATTTCAAGTTCTTCACTTAATTTAAAATTCATACCTCTTCTCCTTCAGACCTATGTTGGGGTATCCGATACCACCGTGTTACGTAACTACGTTCGCACACCGGCATAACGTACCGGCATATCATTCGACTCCGACCACGAATCCGTCATTTCAAAACGAACAAATAAAATATGTAGAGGCACGGGCACTGCACATGAAAATAGTAAGTACCCAACCGAAGAACAAAATACTCATTTACCTGAAACACGTTAAAACTGTTCCAGTGCATTGTATCAAAAAACAGTGCCGCGTCCTCTCATACTATCATAGTGCGTGAGTGCTTCGCTGCGACCTAAGCCTTTTCGAATACGTAGGTCAACTGGCCACCTTCAAGCGTTTTTACGACAGCGTGCAGATCCATTCCGACGGACAATTCTTCTTCGGCTACAGCTTTGTCAATGCGGCCGAATACCTTATAGTCACCGTAGTCAACAACGGCGATCGTATAGGGCAGATCGTTTTCAAATCCGACGGGCGCAAACGTAAGCGTACTGTACGTCACGAGCTTGCCTGCCCCAGTAATTTCAAACCACTCGACATCATTTGATAATGTCTCGTAGCAGTCGGCACGAGGAGGGAAAAAACATCGTCCCGTTTTCTTGCACCTTGTTCCCATCAACTTGCCCTGTTCGAGATAATCTATGAAGTCGTTAACCTTGGTTATCCCCGTAAAGCTAACCGTTCCGAATTTACTAAACCGTATGTCTTTCTCTTTTTTCGCCATGATTACTCTCTCCCCAAGATAGTTACATTGGCATACAGACCAACACCACCAATATTATGAACCAAACCAACGGCCGGATCTTTTACCTGAATATCGCCGGCTTCTCCTCTCAGCTGTAAGACAATGGTCCTAACCTGGGAACCGCCCGTCGCTCCAATCGGGTGACCCTTGGAGAGAAGACCGCCATCGACATTAACAGGGATACTCCCCTCTCTATACGTTTCCTTGGAGCGAATCAGTTCCTTGCCTCCGCCAGGCTCGGCAAAGCCGAGATTTTCATATGCCATCATCTCGGCAATAGTGAAGCAGTCATGCACCTCGGCTACATCAATGTCCTTCGGGGTAAGCCCCGCCATCTTGTACGCCTCCTGTGCAGCATAAACGGCGGCATCAAGCCCCGCGAAGTGCTCCCGTCCGGACATGTTAACCGGTGCCGAGGCAGCTCCGATACCCTTTATCCATATCGGGTTGTCGCACAGTTGCTTGGCTTTTTCTTCACTTGCCACGATGACGCACGAACTTCCATCGGCATTCGAGCAACAATCCCCGACTCTCAGCGGGCTTGACAGCACACGGCCGAACGGCAGTTCCGGATTCTGAAATGCCTCGGCATCGATGGGTTTTCGTATCATGGCTTTTTCGTTCAATGCACCATATTGCCCCGCCTTGACACGAATCAATGCCAGATCCTCCGGGGTGGTTCCGTACTTTGCCATGTGCCCCCTCGCGTGAAGGGCATAGTACGCCGGCATCATCGTTCCAAAGGGTGCTTCCCACTGGATATCTGCGCCGCGCCCCATCCGCTCCTGCGATTCAGCCGAGGTCAGCTGAGACATGATTTGGAAGCCAAGGACCATGACGATGTCGTGGAGACCTGACTTGACCATCGAATACGCCAATTTTATTCCCGTACTGGTTGAGGAACACAGGCTTTCGAGGTAGAAGGTCGGCTGGGGAATCAATCCCAGGTACTCGGCAATAACACCCGATGCAGATCTCTGTTTGTCATACTCGGGAGCAGAGCAGACAACGGTTGCATCTATATCGTTATTCGTCAATTTTGCATATTCCATGGCCTCTTTGTAGGCTTCAAACGTCAATTCCCGAACGGATCCGGGATAGGCCCGAACAAATTTGCTTTGTCCAACTCCTATAATTCCTACTTTACCCATTATATCCTCCTCTTTCGTTTTTTCTATTTAAGCTCTAACCTCTCGATGGTCAGAAACGCTCCTGTCGGGCTTCAAGACGATCACAATTTTTAAAAATCTTTAAATTATCTACCCTTATAGTCCGGCTTTCTCTTTTCGAGGAAGGCGGTCATTCCTTCCTCTTGATCTTCACTGGCAAATGCCAGGGAAAAACAGGAGTTTTCAATTGCCCGTCCCGTCTGAAGATCAACATCAGCTGCCTTTTGGACGGCATATTTGGCAAGGCCAAGCGCCACCGGGCTGTGCCTCGACATCGCTCGCGCCATCTCTGAGGCTGCATCCATCAATTCCGCATCAGGCACCACGGTGTTCACCAGACCAATGTCCGCCGCATCAGCCGCCGAAATGATTTTACCGGTCAGCACCAGTTCTTTCGCTTTTCCCAATCCGACGAGTTTTGTCAGTCGTACCGTGCCTCCACCTCCCGGTATAATCCCGATATTAATCTCCGCCTGTCCGAATTTTGCGCCCGCTGCAGCGATGCGCACGTCACAGGCCATTGCCAGCTCACAGCCACCCCCGAGACAGAACCCTGAGACGGCGGCGATATAAGGTTTTCTCGATTCTTCAATTTTAAAAGATACATCCCACAGAGATATCCGACTGAACTGTTCGACAGCGGTTTTTTTTACCATTGCCGCAATATCGGCACCAGCCGCAAAAACCTTCGGCCCTCCTGTAATTACCACCGCCCTGATATCAGGATCCGCCTCGAATTCATCGACCGCCCGAATCAATTCTTCTCTCATTGTCTCGTTTATTGCATTACGCACCTCAGGACGGTTCAGTGTTACGACACCGATCCTTTCCTCCGCTTTTCTCTCGAGAAGAATTGTTGTATAGTCCATTCTGTTCTTATCTCCTTTGCGCGCAACCGGGGTTAGAATTCAACGTCTTCCCTCGGTTTCTTTTCTCCGGAAGAATAGTCATACCACCCTTTCCCGGTTTTCCTCCCCAGATCCCCGCTCCTGACAAGCTGCTCGAGGACCATGTTGGGACGCCACTTCACTTCCTTGTAGGAATTGTAGAGCTCTCTCAACACTTCGAGCCCGACATCCAAGCCGACGAGATCTGCAACTTCAAACGGTCCCATGGGGTGACCCAGGGCAAGCCGTGCTGCCTTATCGATATCCTGAACACTCGCAACACCCTCCATGAGGCAATTATACGCCTCGTTTCTGAGGGCCTGATTGATTCTATTGACAAGAAATCCCGGGACATCTTTGACAAGGACACTCTCTTTTTTCATACTGGCAACAACAGCCTGGGCTGTCGCGACAGTCGCATCGGAGGTCTTCAGTCCCTTTACAATCTCAACGAGCCGCATTGCCGGCACCGGGTTAAAGAAATGAATACCGAGAAATTTGTCAGGTCTGTTCACCGTTGACCCCAGGAGCGTTACGGACATCGAAGAGGTATTTGTGGCGAAAATCGCCTCAGGTTTACAGATACTGTCAAGCTTTTCGTAATTTTCTTTCTTCGATTCAAAATTTTCTGCGATAGATTCAATGATGAGGTCCGCATCGGCCACCGCATCCCAGTCTGTCGTCGCAGTAATACGAGTCATGATATCTTTTTTATCGTCTTCGGTCATTCTTCCCTTCTTGATCTGACCGTCGATACTTCTGTTGATGTTGTTCATGCCCCGCTCGAGATTTCTATACAATTTCATTACCGCTTCATATCCGGCCGAAGCGGCAACCTGCACAATTCCCGCACCCATCGTGCCGGAACCAAGCACCGCTATCTTTTTTACTTCCATTTCAATGTACCTCCTCTTTTTATTTTCCCCATCATGCCAATACGATGATCGCCGCTGAGCGACGTATCACACTCTAACAATCTGCCTTTACTGTTTGTTAATTCAGCCGGGAACGCCTTATCACTACATCACATAGTAGATGCAAAGAACAGACCACTTTGAATATCATCATACTATCTGCCTGATATTTCTGTGTTATTAGACCACCTCTCACCACGGGCTTCGACACCGCTATGGTGATGCATCGTCGAACTGTAGTTCAATATGTACAAACAGATATTCACAACGTTAATTATCAAGCATTACCCCTTGATTTTATTGATATATTCAATATTGATGCTATTGCTATACATGTAGGCATTAATATACATATCTTCGGATTTTCCCCTTTTTCAACCGATCGCGTTATCTGATGAATCGAATACCGTGCTGCAGCAGCCATATCGTCACGCGGTATCTTCCACAGTGTACAATGTTTGGTGGTACCTTGCAGGGTACCAGATCTCAGACACATATTATCCTCACGGGAAAACTAACCGCATTCCAGTGAGGCAGAAAGAAACGTCCGTTTACCCCTTTTACGTAATTACGAGTGCTTCTTCGGGACAATCAATAACCGATGTATCGGCCGCCGTTACAAGATCCGTGAGCGCAAATGCGCCGGGAAGCACATTGTTGATATAATATCGTGCACTTGCGATCTTTCCCTGATAGAAGGTTCGTTCATATGCACCGTCGGGCAACTCATCGATTTTTGCTTGTGCCAGCAATGCCTGCTCCATCAGGCACTCGGCAACTTGGAGATAAGCGCACACAAACAGCGCCTTTGTCGCATAGAGCGGGATGAGGCTCTTCATTTCATCCAAATTGTCGTACCAGGTCTCGTAAGTCTTTTTTATCGTCTCGACACACTCACATCCCTTTGCCAGTTTCTTCATCTCTTTCTCAAATCCGGAGTTATCCTTATTATCTGCGACAAAGTCTTTGATTATCGCAAACCAATTGGCGAAGGGTACTCCATCCTTCATCCTCATTTTTCTGCCCACGAGATCATTTCCATGGATATACGAGGTTCCCTCCCAGATCGTCAGGATTTTCGAATCTCGCAGATACTGTTCAATTGGATATTCCTGTGTGTATCCGACACCACCCAGGGTCTGTATGGCCTCGGCAATAACATGCAAGCTTGCTTCACTTCCGTAACACTTCACCAAGGGGGTGAATATCTCTGCAATTTCGCCGTATTTCTTGGCTTTTTCTTTATCATCTGAATTTGCCTGGATATCAAGATAGTAAAAGCCCTTAAAGGTCATCGCCCGTATACCTTCAACATTGGCCTTCATATCTAACAGCATTCTTCGTATATCCTCATGCTTGATAATCGGCACACGGTCACCGGAACGCTCACCGAATGGACGCCCCTGGATGCGCTCCGTCGCAAACTGAGAGGCATAGTAATATGAAGCGGCTGCCTGCGTATTCGCATTGTGCCCCGTACCGATTCTCGATTCATTCATCATATGGAACATCATGGGAAGTCCTCTTGATCTCCCTTTTTCATCGGGTGCAGGTCCCATCATGATGCCATAGCATTCATCATTGTCGCCAAAATTAAGCATGGCCGTTGCCTGTGCCTTGAGCCCCATCTTGTGTTCAATACCGACCGTGGCAATATCATTTTCTTTGCCAAGACTTCCGTCGTCGTTAACCCATATTTTCGGGACCAGATATAACCCCAGTCCCGGTGAACCTGCGGCTCCCCCTTCGGGGCGTGCCATAACCATGTGAATCGTGTTATCGCATATGCCGGCATCACCGGCCGTGATGAACATCTTCGTCCCCTTAATCTTCCAGACACGGGGATCATCGGTAGGATAGGCTCGCGCCGTTGAGTCGCCAACGTCGGACCCCGCATTCGGCTCTGTAATACACATCGTACCCTGCCATTCACCGCTCAGCATGTTTGGAATGAATAATTCCCTCTCTTTGTCTGTTCCGAACCTGATTATCAGATTTGCCGCACCACTCGTCAGCTTGATATATGAAAGCAATGCAGGACATGCTGCCTGATTCATTTCGAAAATCGCCTTGAACATACTGAGTGGCATACCGCCGTCGATTCCGATACACTCACTGCTCGAACCCCAGCCGTTTTCCTGTATGAACCTAAAGGCCTCTTTATATCCCGGAGCCGGGGTGACGACTCCGTTTTCCAGTTTCGCCCCGTTTTTATCGCCTTCTGCATTGATGGGATTGACTACTTCACGGGCCACTTTATAGCCCTCATTCAGAAACATATCGATATCGTCAACACTATAATTTTCCTTGAATCTTTCGCATGCCAGCACCTCTTCCATTGGAAGCCATTCTTTCAATATGAATTGCAAATCCCGAACATCGTACTTAAATTCCATTTTCTGTTTACCTCCGTTATTAGTTCAGTGATCCCTTTGGGAAAAGTAGTGTCGTCGTCGTTTCATCGCACATCCCGGCCGATAGGTCCGTCTCTCATTCTTCTTTATCCATCAGTGTGATAGCAGGCTATATCTTACGGTTATAATTGCATAATACTGTTATGATATTTATGAAAAGCTAATCCTCTCCTCGTCAGAAACAGTGGAAAAAGAAGATAGATCAGTATTGCAGCGTCTCTGTGACATATTCACGACGATGGCGTCACGGAACCGAATTTTTCGATACAAGCCTGTCCGACAGAAGGCTTCAAAGAAATGTCGAGCGTCTGGCCAACCATGTGTTGCAAAAAAAGAGAAGGAGATTTCGTCATATTTGCATAAGCCACTATTGTATGCCTCGACTATCGGACAGGCCCATATCACCTATCGCTACTCCTTATAAGTATGAAAGGCATTACTCCTTTATCTCATTGCATGCCCCTCTCCTCATAAAGAACGTTACCCTTTCATCCGACGTTTACTCATCCCGCCGAGCTACGCTACCGTTGCAAAGTCCTTTGCGGCTCGCTCTTTGATGACGTAGTGAAGTTTCTTCCCCGCCGGGTTGTAGGGCAGCTCTTCCTTGGGCACAAATATATATGCTCGCGGTCTCTGATATCGAGCAAGTCCCGGGTGATTGGTACAGAACTCTTCCATATCCTTATCCGTCACCTGAACACCTTCTTTCAGGGCAACGTATGCCACAACCGTTTCACCCCACTTCTGGCTCGGCGCACCTGTGACGAATACATCAATAACATCCTGATGTTCCATGATGACATTCTCAACAAGAACGGGATGGACGTTTTCCGCACCGGTGATGATCATATCATCCATTCGTCCGCTGATCTTAATGAATCCATCCGTATCCCACACTGCCGTATCGCCGGTTTTCTGCCAACCCGGGAACGGAAATGCCTTCGCCGTATCCTGTGGACGATTGTGGTATCCATAGGGAGAGTGCATCGTTCTCAGGCAGATTTCCCCCTCCGTCTCACTGTCCTTCGGACACCAATGATCGGGATTGTTGGGATCACCGGGTTCATCCATATCGATTCGCACCACCACGGCCTCATCCTCGGCAATCGGCCGACCGATAGTTCCCGCCTGTTCCGGCAGTTCCCACGGCATAATCATGGTGACCCAGTGGCCGTCGGCAGTACCGTAGCCGTTCATCACGCCGGGGCACAGATGCTCCATCATCCTCAGACATGAATCCGGAGCCAGCGGTGCTCCCATGGAGACAAGCCGCCTCAGGCTGCTCACATCCCTGGGGTTTTTCTCCTGATTGTTTGTCATCATCTCATAGATGACCGGGGCGCTGACCATATGGCTTACCTTGTACTTTTCGATGTAATCAAGCGCCAGATTATCATCAAATGATCTCATGACAACGATCGTTCCGCCCTGATGAAGGACATTGAGGACACCCGTCGTATTGCCACCCCGATGGAAGAGCGGGTTGGTAGCGAGCATGACCGACGTGCTGTCGATCGACTCCATAGCTGCGTTCATCATGTCGTCGAAGAAGATAATCGCGTGATTGAGCGTAAATCCCTTGGGAAGACCCGTCGTCCCGGAGGTATAAAGACCCAGGAACGCATCGTCCCAGCGAACATCTGCCTCACACGGCGGTGCCTCTGTCGATTTGCCTTCGATAAACTGCTCAAGACTCACATGCCCTTCCGGTAAGTCACCTTCGCCGATCATGATACCGAGTTTCGGTTTCTTTTCGGCAAGATCAACCGCGGCAACACATCGATCTTTCAGAGCTGAATCATAGACCAGAACCGTCGGTTCACCGTCATCGATCAGTTTGCAGAGCTGACCTTCAGGAAGCATCATATTCAACAGGGGAAGAATAGCTCTGGCCTTCGCGCAGCCCATATAGACGATAAACCACTCAGAGCAGTTGAAGAGATTTGCCATGCAGACATCCCCGGGCCCCATGCCCTGTTCGATGAGAGCGTTTGCAAACTGGTTTGACTGATCATTCCACTGCTGGTAGGTCAGTTCTTTTCCTGTGAGCGGATCAATGATGGCGGTTTTGTCCGCAAACTTTTTGAGCATCCTGTAAAGCTGCCTGGTAAGCGTATATTCTTTTTCCCACACACTTCTCCACACTGTGTAATCAACGTTAAATGCCATTTCTTACCTCCTTTTCGCTAACCCCTTGGATAAGATTTTGCGTAAAATACTTCATTTCACCTTCATCACAACACTTGGAAGATTCTGTCACTTTGCAAATCTCGGTTGCAATTACTTCTTTCATCCATAAAAAAACACGCTGCGCAATTACCCCTTTTTAATCACCTCCCCTCATGTAAACACCCGAACGTATCATCGATACTGCCAGGTATTCGGCCTTGATTAATCTTTTACTCTCCTACGAATAACCATTACTTATTTCGGTAATTATAGGGGAGAAACTCTCTTCCGAATATCTCACGCATGGTGACGAGTTTTGACACCTGCCCCGTCCCATCGGCAATTTCTATCGCCATGACATCCCTGAGTCGTTGCTCAAAAGGAAACTCATCGGTATAACCGGGATGGCCATGAAGGACGAGACAGTCGCGTATGGCGTTTGTCGAAAATCGGGGAGCCATCCACTTCACCATTCCCGCAATCTTAGTGCTCGGCTGGCCCTGTTCGCGTGTCCAGAGACCTTTGTAGCACATGAGCCGGACTGATTCCAAAAGACTGACGTGTTCAACAACCGGGAAACCCACTCCCTCAAAGGTTGCCAGCGGTCTCCCGAAGGCATGCCGTTGCTTCGTATACTCTATCGTCTCCTCCAGAGAACGCATGGCCGGCGCGATTGCCTCAAGGGCCAGGAGAATTCGACTGACATCGAACCCCTGCATGCCGTAAATGAACCCCATTCCCTCTTTACCGATAAGATAATCTTCCGGCACTTCCACATCATCCATGAATATGGAACCGCGCTTTACCGATTTGACACCCATATCTTCGTAAGATTGTAACGTAATACCGGGCAAATCTGTCGGAAACACGAAACAGCTGATACCTCTGGCACCTTTTTCGGGATCCGTTTTGGCAAACACCAACACGAAATCGGCATCCATCATCGCGGTGATTCCCGCCTTTTCACCATTCAGGATATAACTCGCCCCCTTCTTGACGGCCGTCGTTTTCATGGCAACAGCATCAGTACCTGAGCCGGGTTCTGTAATGGCAAATGCCGGCACTTTATCCCCAGCGATAAGCGGCTCGAGAAACTCCTTCTGTATCGTTTCATTTCCATGCTCCATGATAGCGGCATCGAGATGTCCCACAACATGGCTGCACATGGTGATGCAGCAATCACCTCTTGAAGCTTCCTCACATGCTATCCCTTCTGCAATATGAGAAGCTCCCATGCCGCCTTTCTCGGGGGAAACCGCCATACCCAAGAGACCCAGTTCGCCCATTTTCTTGTGGAGATGGCGCGGGTATTTTCCTTCTCTGTCCCACTGTGTATAATAAGGCTTTAATTCATTCTCTGCAAACCGCGCCACCATATCCTGCAGCGCCAGTTGCTCATCCGTAAATTGAAAATCCATTTCGTTCTCCTCCTCGTTTTATACGTCGTTTACAACCTGATTTTTGTTGCAACCGCCTACACCATTGTCAAACCACCGCTCACACTCAGACACTGCCCTGTAATGTAAGAGGAGCCATCGGAAACCAGAAATGCAACGGCTGGCGCAAGATCACCCGGCTGCGCAAGACGACGGAACGGAATAGCCTTTTTCAAACCTTCGCCGATGGCCGGATTATCTGCGGCAACCTGGGCAAAAAACGGCGTATCTGTCGGACCCGGAGAAATGCAATTGACGTTGATCCCATATCTGGCAACCTCACGAGCGACCGTCTTCGAAAAGGAGATGACAGCGCCTTTCATGCCGGAATAGACCGCCTCACCCGACGATCCGACACGAGCGGAATCGGATGCAATACTGACTATTTTCCCATACTTTCTTTCGATCATATAGGGCAGCACTGCCTTGAAACAGTGCATAGGACCTTTAAAGTTAATATTGATGACCCTGTCCCACGTCGCAGGTTCGCTATCGATAAAGAGTTCTATCTTATCCCACCCGACGTTGTTCACCAGAATATCGACGGCACCGAATGCTTCGACGGTCTTTTTCGCCATCTCCTGCACCTTTCCGAGGTCTGTAACATCGACCTGAAAGGCCATAGCTTCACGACCCATATCTTTGACTTCCGCTTCGACCTGCTTGGCGGTTTCAAGATTCAGATCAGCGACGCATACCTTTGCCCCCTCCCGGGCCAGTTCCAAGGCAATCGCACGCCCGATGCCCTGACCGGCGCCGGTTACTATTGCCGACTTGTCTTTTAAAGTCATATGTTTCTCCTTTTCTTCATTGTTATTAGACTGCTTTAATCTGTGCCGTCCTGACGGACCGATCCCGTTCTATTTTTTTACCGAACCCGTATCGGTCAATTCGATCAGGAGCCCGTGTGCACTCTTGGGATGGATGAAGGCCACTCTGTCGGGACCTTCGTACATTTTCCCGATTATTTTCAGACCTTTATTCTCAAGCTTGTCCACGAGCGCTTCGAGATTTTCACAGAGTATCGAGATATGATGATATCCGCCACGAGGATTACCCTTCATGAACTGACCGATTGCACCGTCAGGACCGGTTGCCTGCATCAATTCAAAATTTGTTCCTCCGATATTGACTGTAGAAGATATCTGTTGAAGCTCGGGATATTCATTCCGGACCAACTCCTCTGCCCCGAAACTATCCTTTAAGAAAGCCAATATATCATCAATACTTGTAACAGCTACACCAACATGGTCCACTTGCTTAATCATAGAGAATCCTCCTTTTTCATACATTGTACGTATCACTTACAGTGGAACGTTGCCGTGTCTTCGCTCAATTTTCTCTGACTTTTTATTCCACAGCATTTCCAGAGCGAAATACAGATTGGATCGCGTATCTGACGGCTTTATCAACTGATCGATTACCATCTTCCCTGCATACAGATAAGTGGAGTGGAACTTATCCCTGTACTCTTTTATCTTTTCCTGCTTGAATGCCTTTTTGTCTTCCGCTGCAGCTATCTCCTTGCGGTACAGTATCTCTGCTGCTCCTTCCGCACCCATAATCGCCATTTCCGCCGTCGGCCATGCGATGGAGAGATCCGCTCCCATTGTCTTGGAACCCATCGCCGCCCAGGAGCCTCCGTATGCCTTTCTTACCACCACAAGAATCTTAGGCACCGTCGCTTCAATATAGCCGTAGAGCATCTTTGCACCGTGACGAATGATACCCTTATACTCTTCCTTCACCCCGGGAAGATACCCGGGAACATCGGCAAATGTGATTATCGGAACATTGAAACAATCACAGAACCGGTAGAAACGACCGGCTTTATCCGACGCATCGGAATCGATCGAACCGGCAAGGTATCGTGATTGATTCGCCACGATTCCTACGGGATAGCCACCAATTCTTGCAAACCCCGTAACCATATTCCGTGCGAAATTTTTCTTTACCTCAAGGAAATCACCATTATCCACGATATGATGAATAGCTTTCTTCACATCAAACGACTTCCTGAGACCATCCGGCACTATTCCGTTAAGCTCTTCGCTCGTCCTGAACGGATCATCCCCCGTATCGACGATCGGAGGTTTTTCAAAACAATTAGAAGGGAGAAAACCCAAAAGCTTTTTGACATCGTCTATGCATTCGTGCTCCGTTTTACTCACAAAATCACATACTCCCGAAATTTCACTGTGAGGCTTCGGACCGCCGAGTTTTTCACTTGTAATCTCTTCACCGGTCACCTCTTTAATCACCCGGGGACCCGTGATATACATCTCACTCATTCCATCAACCATGAAGATGAAGTCGGTGAGAGCGGGGGAATAGCAGCCACCACCGGCACAGCTCCCGAGAATGCAGGATATCTGGGGTATCACCCCCGAGCTCCGAACGTGTTCGTAAAAGATGAGGCTGTAGGTTCCGCTTCCCTCCTGAATTCTCGCACCTGAGGTATCGATAAGGCCCACCATGGGAACTTTCGCTTTGTCCGACATCCTCTGCGCGTAGGCTATCTTCGTTGCATTCGTTAGACCGATTGAACCACCCAGAACAGTAAAGTCCATTGCATAGGCAAACACCGTTCTACCGTTTACCTTTCCGTAACCGGTAATCACCGCATCCCCATATGGCCGTTTTTCCCACATGCCGAAGTCATGACACTGGTGCTGCGCATACTTGTCCAATTCAACAAATGTTCCCTCATCATAAAAAAGATCGATCCTCTCTCGAGCTGTCAATCTCCCCTTTTTATGCTGAGCCTCAATCTTTTCGGGACCGCCCCCCAGATTGACCTGGGCATCAATCTGTTCTAACTCGGCGATTTTTTCTTTGACGGTCTTTTCAGACATTTGAGTTTCCTCCCCCTCGTACACGAAAGAAAATCCTCAAAGACAGGATTTCCCCTGAATCGTCATTGCTACATGTTATCCGTCCACTCTTTCAGGTCAATCCCGCAACGCTCCATTTCTTCTCCCAGGAACCTGATCATATTTTTCCACAGCGTTCCTTCAAGGATTCCGTCACGGTAGGGAAGTTGCATGTGCTGGAACAGGATCCCATCGAGCGGATAGAGGTTGTATTCGGAACCGAACATATAGTCGTTCTTCTGTCGACGGTTGAGTTCGAACCATGTCTGGGGCGAAACCGTTGAGATATACTCGGGCCAGATCCCTGAGAGTTCCCGAATGATATTGCCCTTGTGCCTGTTGAGGAGACACGCATCCTCATCCCTGCCATCACTCACATGGAGCATTATGATCTTCAGATTCGGGAAATCAGCTGAAATATCATCGATATCGGGAATGAGCTGCATGGTGTATTTGATCTTTGTGCCCAGTCCACCGGGCGCACCGCTTCCCAGACCGGTAAAGCCGGTATGAAGCTGAATGGGACACCCCAGATCCTGGCAGAGATCCCAGAGGGGGTAAAAGCGCTTATCATTGACAGAAAACGCCTGGCCGACCTGCTGAAACTTGAGACCGATCAGATTCAGTTCCTTGATGCACCGTTCCGCTTCAGCCAGTGCCTTCTCACCCTGCCATGGATCGACGGATCCCCATCCGGTAATGACGACATCGGGAAAATTATCTCTCATCCCTGCAATCTCGTCATTCGTATTCGACTTGTAGAGCGGATCGTCCTGTGCCATTGCCGTTTCCGCATGCCAGGCACAGGGCATTGCACAGACGTTCAGCTCTCGAAAGGGCTGTACCCACTCTTCATCGCTGGGGAGATCCGCGGAGATAGCCTCCGGGGAAAGATCTTTCTTCTTGTAGAGATATTTTTCAAGATGTACACGGAATTTTCCCAGGCTCCGCCAGCCGACTTTCGTGTAGGGATGTGTGTGAACATCGAGTATCCGCGGTTTTCCCTCTCTCCACTTCAGTATCATCTCTTTGAGTTCCGGATCGACATGGTGAAATGGTTTTACTCCCTTCACCATTCGGTCCAACCTTTTTCGATCACTCGGTGTCATTTCCAACAAACCGTATTGTTGTTTTTCTTCTCCCATTTCATCCTCCTTACGTGATGATTTGCCTTTTTCTACTATATTTCTCTTATTATCTTACCTGCACAACGCTATGTGCGAATGCTGCAACAGGTATCCATACTGCCCTCTCTTACCGATGAGCATCTTACACAATCCGAACTTCGACTACGCAACTGAATTCCATCTGTTCATCTCACTACCGATACCAGGCAAGGCCCTCTTTATTTTCTTTTTACCATGTCCCTCCATCTCCTCTATGAATACTATGAAGGGTACCCCTGTTGCAGGGCACCCGACACGATCTCCACAGTCCTGGAGCGCAGGATCATTTTTCTACTCGCGGAAATTTTTCTCATTCTACTTGAATACTCTCTTTTTCCCCGAACTATCCAATGACGAGCATGACCTGCTCTGTATCTACATTTTCGTTTGCCTGTACCTTGATTTCCTTTACCTCGCCACCCGTTGGTGCAAATACGGGATTTTCCATCTTCATTGCTTCGAGTATGACGAGCTCATCATCTTCTCTTACCGTATCGCCGATATTCACCATCACTTCCAAAATTTTTCCCGGCATTGGTGCCAGCACTTCTGTACTCATTACATTCACCTCCGATTTTATTCGCTTATTCGTTATCGCATGAACAGTCACGCCAACTGTGTCGTCACTTATGCAGTTACATTTTCGTATATTTCAAAAAACCGTCACTTCATCAACAGGCTGAGGAAGAGCCCCGCAGCGGTTGCAGTCCCAATCGTGCCCGCAACATTGGGCCCCATGGCCTGCATGAGGATGAAGTTTTGCTTGTCTTCGGCGCGTGCCACCGTCTGCGCAACACGGGCAGCCATCGGCACCGCCGACACACCTGCCGCACCGATCAGAGGATTGATCTTATCCTTCAGGAAGAGATTCATAAACTTTGCCAGAAACAGGCCGGCAGCGGTACTGAACCCAAACGCCACCAATCCGAGTAAGAAGATGTAGAGCGACTGCGGCTTCAAAAAGATCTCCGCCGGCATGGTCGCACCGACGCAGAGACCCAGAAATATGGTCACGATATTCATGAGCTCATTCTGAGCGGCATTCGACAGACGTTCAACGACACCGCTCTCCTTGAAGAGGTTGCCCACCATCAGCATTCCCATGAGTGGAGCGGCATCCGGAACCAGCAAACAGATAACGAGCGTTCCTAACACCGGAAACCCTATCTTCTCCAGCTTGCTCACCTTTCTCATCTGTTTCATCCTGATCTTGCGCTCTTCCTTCGTCGTGAAGAGCCGCATGATCGGCGGCTGAATAATCGGTACCATTGCCATGTATGAATACGCCGCCACCGCCGTGGCACCGAGCAGGTGCGGGGCAAGCTGCGATGTCAGAAATATCGTCGTTGGCCCATCGGCTCCCCCTATAATCCCGATAGAGGCGGCCTCATTGATTGAAAACCCGAGCAACAGGGAACCGAAAAACGTGACGTACACCCCAAACTGTGCCGCCGCCCCGAGGAGGAGCGTCTTCGGATTTGCGATTACGGGAGAAAAATCAGTCAGTGCACCCACACCCATAAAAATTATGGGCGGTATCAAATCCCACTTGTCAAGACTGTAGTGGTAGAAGACCCAAAAAAACCCGTTCTCTTCCATGAGCCCTGTGAGAGGAATGTTGACGAGCAACATACCGAACCCGATGGGCACCAGAAGCAACGGCTCGTAATTCTTTTTTATTGCAAGCGTTATGAACGTGAGGGCTATACACCACATAATAATGTTACCAAACGTCAAATTTGTAAAACCCATTCCAGAAAATATCTGAGCAAATACGCTAAAGTCCACCCTGGTCACCCCTTTACCGCTGAAATTCTCGCTTTTCTATGCCGCAACGATACCGGCATAAGATGGAACTTTTTATTCTTTACCCTTGCTGCTTACCTTTTCAATTCCACCTGCGATCTTCGAGAAAACAATAATTGTACATTGCAGCATGACGAGGCAGGCAAACACCCCGCCAAACCCTACCATAAACACCTCAAATGCTTTTCCCCAGTCAATCACTCTTTTAGTACCTCCTCACTTTCCGAACTACCAAATCTCAACCCGACGTTCCCGCATCGGCTAAATTTTATACACAACTCCATTGCATTCGTTTGGAAAGTATTGTGAGACGCCCCCGCTTCCTGAGAAGCCTGCCTACCCATTCGAATGGAAATAATATGAAGAAGAAGCGATGCAAAGACCGGACCATCTTGTATCTCAATTTGCTATCTATTCGATAATACGAGATATTTAAGGCCGGAACAGGAACAAATCAGCAATACGTACACAATTTTCTTGCAAGACATGTAGATAATATACTACACATAAATCAAAGACCCCTACTACTATTCCCCACATGTTGTGTAATAACAAGCCTTTTTATATATGAAGTGAATATTATACATGTAGTTATTTCTATACGCTTATGTTATGGCGCCGCATTTTCTGGTAGAGCGCCGTCCTATGAATGCCCAGCATCTTAGCAGCCTTGGCCTTATTTCCCCCTGCCACCCGCAAGGTCTCAGTGATGGCATTTCTTTCGGCATCGGCGATAACCTGACGAAGAGATCCGACAGGGGTTTTTACCTCTTCGGTTGTGCTGCTACCATACCGTATCCTGCTTGGCAAATCATCGGCGCTGATCTGCTCGCCCTTTGCCGAAATCATTGTCCGTTCCAGAATATTTCTCAATTCACGCACATTACCGGGCCATTGATACCGCTTCAGTAATTCTATGGCATCGTCGGCGATACTCGTCGGACACCAAAGCATTTCGTCTTTTAACGCTGACATCATATAAAACGCTATCAGGGAAATATCCTCCGGTATTTCTCTGAGACTGGGGGTATGAATATGAAATATATTTATGCGGTAGTAGAGATCCATCCGGAACATACCCTTTTTGATCATCTCCTGAATATCTTTGTTGGTTGCACAAATGAGGCGAAAGTCCAATGTGATCGGTTTTGTTCCGCCTACCCTGTCAATCTCTCGCTCCTGAATAACCCGCAGAAGTTTCGCCTGCATCTCGAGAGGCATGTCTCCTATTTCATCCAATAGTATCGTGCCGCCGTTGGCAAGCTCAAACTTACCTGGCTTACCCTGCGACCGGGCACCAGTAAATGCCCCCTTCTCATATCCGAAAAGTTCGCTTTCAAAGAGAGCGTGGGGAATTGCGGCACAGTTAACCCTGATTAAGGGACCGCTGGCACGTTCACTGTTATTATGAATGTAATAGGACAGCACTTCTTTCCCCGTGCCCGACTCACCGGTAATCAGGACATTCGCGTCAGAGGTTGCCGCTTGAAAGGCACTCTTTCGGGCCTCCTGTATCAATTCAGATCTCCCGACGAGCGACGAATGCCCCTTAAGGGTTGATACCTCGTTACGATAATACTTCAACTGGTCTTTTAGCACTTCCATGCTCTGGTACAGATCTTTCACTTTTGATGCCTGATGAAATATCCCCTTGCCCATCGCCCCGATCAGTTTACCCGATCGATCTCGAAGAGGAATTCGCGCAATGATCTGCTGCCGACCTCCCACATAGAACGGCTCTCCGATAGCTGCCTTCCCCGTTTCAATAATCTCGGGAAGGCGGGTATGTCTTATCACCTCTGTAATATGTTTTCCTAACGCGTCTTCACGCTTCACTCCGTAAAGGCCTGCGCTGTGACGGGTTATGAAACGAATAATACCTTCCCTGTCTACTACTATGGGACATTCATATGGGTTGTCGATGAAGGCATCCATCATCTCGGGCTCGATGTGCTCCATCCAATCGAGTATTGATCTTTCAGACATTGCCTCCCCCTATTTGAGGTTTTACCTTAACGAGGCGATAATGTAACTAATCACATTTTCCGACAAAATAAAAGGGATTATTTTATGCTCCGTCGTCCCGCTTTGCTTGTACTCTTGAAGTGTAAATTGCTCCATAGCATGGGTGTCATTACACATCTTCTGACTACAAAAGCACGATACCCAATAAGTGATATATATAATGCATTGTTCGTCCTGCCTTCGGCGGTACGAATGACGAATTCAGCTACACTCTCCGATTTGACGCGCAAAAGGCGGCGCGAATAAATCTTTCGAGCGGAAATCCCACTCTGTGGATCTCCACCAAGTCGGTGTGCCGCTCATCTCGGCAATATCCCTTATTAAAAATATTTTTTCAGAGAAGTAATAATTATATTGCCCTTAATTTTTTTTCGTGGTAGTTGTCGCAAGAAGAGAGTTGGAATATTATAGTACAGATTATTTTAACTATAAAGAAAGGGTGCCATGCTAGGTAATAAGCACGAACAAAATCATATCGCTGCAACGGACCCGCCACACGAGAATATAAGAGAAATAATTTATCAGATTCGAAGACTTATGCAGGCAGGATACCTCTACACAAAGGAATTGAACAGAAATTACCGTGTAAGTGCCCCCCAGTTGAATTGTCTTATCACCCTCTATGAAAACGGCCCTA